>Ga0247727_10018709_pt1 | contig 10848 bp, 5 predicted proteins | sample WisWelCaveWW1625_FD_202498 | JGI IMG/M metagenome (GOLD analysis project Ga0247727, IMG submission 202498) | Biofilm microbial communities from Wishing Well Cave, Virginia, United States - WW16-25 | ecosystem: Environmental > Aquatic > Deep subsurface > Groundwater > Cave microbial mat | place...
ACCGGCATTTATGTTGGCTCGCTGGAGTCGCGCGAGGTGAAGCGGCTGCTGGCGGCCAGCTCCAGCGCCGCCTACTTGGCGCCGCACGACGGAAGGCCCGGCTACCTTCTGTTCATCCGCGATCGCACACTCATGGCCCAGCCATTCGACGCCGCCAGGCTCCAGTTGATGGGCGAGCCGTTCTCGGTGGTCGAGCAGGTGGGTTACAACCAGAACAGCGGCTCGGCGTTCTCCATCGCCGGGCCGGACGTGCTGGTCTATCGCAGCGATGCCGCGCAGAAGCGGCAGCTCCAGTGGCTGGACCGCGCCGGACGCCCGGTCGAGCTGATCGGCGAACCCGGAGAGCTCGACCAGTTTTCGCTGTCGGCCGACGGCTCGAGTGTCGCCGCCGACCGCGTCGACCTCCAGCGCGGCACCAATGACATCTGGTTGTACGAACGCGGGCGCAACACGGCCGCGCGGCTCACCTCGGGTCCTTCCAACGACTGGTTCGCCGTGTGGTCGCCCGACGGCTCCCGGATCGTCTACACCTCCGACCAGGAGGGGCGGCTGGATCTCTACCAGCGCCCGATCCGCGGCGCCGGAGGGGGCGAATTGTTGCTGGGATCCGGCGACGTGAAGTTCGCCTCTTCCTGGTCGCGCGATGGCCGCTACCTGGTCTATCAGAACCTGAATCCGAAAACCAAGTACGATCTGTGGGTGCTGCCTTTGTTTGGGGCAGGGAAGCCCGGCGACCGCAAGCCGGCGCAGTTGCTGGGCATGGATTACAACGAGAACCACGGGCAGATCTCGCCCGACGGCCGCTGGCTGGCATACACTTCCGACGAGACCGGCAACTATGAGGTGTACGTGACCAACTTCGTCGAGATCACCGCCGACCCGCGCTCGCTGCGGCGCAACAAGTGGCAGGTGTCGGCCGGCGGCGGCTACCAGCCGCGCTGGCGCAACGACGGTCGCGAGCTGTACTACCTGGCGCCGGATCGCAAGCTGCATGTTGTGGCTGTTTCGGCCGACGGGTCCTTCCAGGCGGGCCTGCCGGCTCCGCTGTTCGAGATGCCCGTGGGCCCGGTGGTGGCGAATCGATCCTTCTACGCGGTGTCGCCGGACGGGCAGCGATTCCTGGCGGCCTCTGCGGTGGAACAGCCCTGGGCCACGCCCATCCACGTGCTGGTGAATTGGGCGGCGCGGCTCCCTCGCTGAGGAGTGGGGCGAGCTTTAGCTTGCGGACCGGCTTCAGCCGGTCCCTCGATCTGTTGCATTGGGGGCGACAGAATGAATCCCAAGCTCGGCGGCTAGCGTCGCCTCGTGCGTTGCTCGTGTGCCTATCCTCATCAGAACTTCAGGAGGACCGGCTGAAGCCGGTCCGCAAGCTAAAGCTCGCCCCACATCCAAAGCACAAACCAAACGGGAAAATGTCCAAACTCTGCGCCGGGTCAGAAGCCCGCCGGCAGCCAGGATTGGTTGCCCCCCACGGACTACCAGCGCTGCTGGCGCCCCCTGCCGCCGCCAGGACCGCCACGCCCGCCTTCGCGGGGAGGACGCTGCTGGGCTTCGTTGATCACCAGCGTGCGGCCCAACAAGTCCTTGCCGTTGCATGTGGAGATGGCCCGCCGAGCCTGCTCGTCGTCGCCGATCTCCACGAATCCGAATCCTCGCGCCTGGCCGGAGAACTTGTCCCGCACCAGGCTGACGCTGTCCAACGTGATGCCTGCTTCGGTGAACAACCCTTCTATGTCGGCTTCAGTGGCTTGATAGGGCAGGTTTCCCACGTACAGTTTCATGACCTCTCTCGTCCTTTCCCGGCTCCCAAACCGGCCCCAACATCTTCTCATAATCGTGGGGTGGCGGGACGCGTGGACGCTACATCATGGCTGCCGGAGGAGCGGGCTCGTCGGGCCGGCCGGCGTTGGCCAGCGGCGTGCGGATCATGACGACGGCCAGCATGCCCATCACCGCCAGGCCGGCCAGGAAGGAGGGGTGCTCAAAGAAGGATGGCATGGGCCACTCCATGAAGCTGATGGTGGCGACCACCAGGCCGACCATGGCCTCGCCGGCGATCAGTCCGGAGGCGGTCAGGATGCCGACGTTCTCCGCGCGCACCTTCTGCGCCTCGTTGAAACCGCGGCGGGCCGCCAGCGCGTCGGTGATCCAGCGCAGCACGCCGCCGACGAAGATGGCGAACGTGGTGGCCAGCGGCAGATACATGCCGACGGCGATCAGCATCGGACTGCGCGCCTGCAAAAGGATCAGCCCCAATCCCATCATGACGCCGACGCCCACCAGCGGCCAGGCCATGTCGCCGCCGACGATTCCCTGCGCGAGCATGGCCATCAGGCCGGCCTGCGGGGCGGCAAGCTGGCGGTCGCCGAAGCCGGTGCCGCCGGCCTTGATGTTGCCCTCGTGCAGCACCATCAGCGGGAAATACATCACCAGGCTGGAGACCACGACGGCGATCAGCTCCACCAATTGGATGGTGCGCGGCGTGCCCCCCAGGATGTAGCCGACCTTGAAGTCCTGGAGCAACTCGCCGGCGACGGCGGCGGCCACGCAGACCACGGCGGCCACGGCCAGCACGGTGGCCACGCCGGTGGGGCCCGAGGCGCCCAGGCTCACCATCAGCAGCGCGGCGATGATGAGGGTCGACAGCGTCAGGCCGGAGATCGGATTGTTGGAGGACCCGATCATACCCACCAGGCTGCCTGAGACGGTTGAGAAGAAGAACCCGACGATCAGCATTAATACCGCCGCCACCACACCCACGACCACATTCCCCGAGAAGTAAATATAAAGGCCGATCATTACCAGGAAGGTGAGGGCGATCAGCGCCAGTACGCTGCGCGAGCTCATGTACCGTTCCGTGCGCCCGACCGACTCCGGGGCCGGCGCGCCGCCGCGCAACTCCGACAGCGTGCGGCCCAGCGCGCTGCCCAGGCTCTTGCGCATGCGGAACAGCGTGAACGCGGCGCCCACCATCATGCCCCCGACCGCGATCGGCCGGACGATGTAACGCCACACCGCCTGCGCCAGCCCCGCCCAGGACTCGTCCGCGGAGCCGGCCGGCAGCATCTCGCGCAGTTGCGGGCCCAGGAAGTAGACCAGCAGCGGAACCATCAGCCCCCACGCGAGCACGCCGCCGGAAAAGTTCAGCGCCGCCAGCTTCGGCCCGATGATGTAGCCTACGCCCAGGTAAGCCGGGCTCACCGACGGCGCCGAGAAGGTGCTCAGGCCGCCGGCGGTGAGCGCGCGCGGCGAACCCAGCGGGCCGACACGCACCATGCTCTTGCCCAGCTCGCCGATGCGGAACAGGAAATCCTTGTCGGGGGCGAACAGCCGGAACACCCCGAGCAGGTAGACGGCGCCGCCCAGGATCATGTTCACGAGCAGGTGGCGGGCCGCCTCGGCGCCGCGCTGTCCGGCCTTGTGGATCTCGGCGGCGGCGACGGATTCCGGGAACGGCAGCTCGCGGTCCTCCACCATCACGCGACGCACCAGCGAGACGAACAGCACGCCCAGCACCGAGCCGGTCATCATCAGGAGAGTGGATTTCCAGTAGGCGACGCCCACTCCGAATCCGCTCCAGGACTGGGAGAGGACGAAGGCCGGCAGCGTGAAGATGGCGCCGGCGGCGACCGACTCGCCGATCGAGCCGGCCGTGCGCGCCAGGTTCTCCTCCAGAATCGTGCCGTTGCGCATCCGCCGCAGCACGGCCATGCTGATGACGGCGGCCGGATAGGTGGCGGCGATGGTGATGCCCGCGCGCAAACCCAGGTAGGCATTGGCGGCGCCCAGCACCACCGTCATGATCAGGCCGATCAGCACGGCGCGGACGGTGAACTCCGTCATCTTCATGTCCTCGGGGACGTAGGGGCGGTGGGGTTGAGAGCTCATCCTGGATTTCCTCGCAGACGCAACATCATATCAGGTGGCGGGGCAGCCCTCGGCGGGCCGGCCTCCATTCCGGTTCCTTGGTTAAATGGAGGTACCCGATGAAAAAACTTCTGGCGCTCAACCGCAGCGAAATTGCCATCCGGATCATGCGCGCGGCCAGCGAACTGGGAATCTCCACGGTCGCGATTTATTCGAAGGAGGACCGCCTCAGCCTCCACCGCTTCAAGGCGGACGAAGCCTACCAGATCGGCGACGGCATGGGTCCGGTGCAGGCCTACCTGGATATCGAAGGAATCGTCGGGCTGGCGCGCGACAAGGGCGTGGACGCCATCCATCCCGGTTACGGATTTCTATCCGAGAACCCGGCGCTGGCGCGGGCTTGCGCGGGCGCGGGGATCGAATTCGTGGGGCCTGGCGCGGAGCTTCTGGAACTGCTGGGCGATAAGACCGCGGCGCGGCGGCTGGCGCAAAAGGCCGGCGTGCGGGTGGCGCCGGGCACGGAAGAGCCGGTGACCAGCGCGGCCAAGGCCCAAAAGCTGGCTTCCGAAATCGGATTCCCGCTGATCGTGAAAGCGGCGTTTGGCGGGGGCGGGCGGGGCATGCGCGTGGTGGATCACGCGGCGGAGTTTCCGCAGCGGCTGGAAGAGGCTCAGCGCGAGGCGCTGGGCGCGTTCGGCAACGGGGCGGTGTTTCTGGAGCGATATATCCGCCGCGCGCGGCACGTGGAAGTGCAGATTCTCGGCGACCGGCACGGCAACCTGCTGCACCTCCATGAACGGGATTGCTCGGTGCAGCGGCGGCATCAGAAGGTGGTGGAAGTCGCGCCGGCCGTGGGTCTGGATGCGCGCATCCGCAAGGAACTGGCGGAGGCGGCGCTGCGGATGGCGCGCGCAGCCGGCTATTACAGTGCGGGCACCGTCGAGTTCCTGGTGGACGCCGACAGCGGCGAATGGTACTTCATCGAAGTCAACCCGCGCATCCAGGTGGAGCACACCGTCACCGAAGTGGTCACGGGCATCGACATCGTGCGCAGCCAGATTCAGGTGGCCCAGGGCCTGCGGCTGCACGAGGCGCCCATGTCGCTGCCCGCCCAGGACGCCGTGCCGCTGCATGGCTGCGCGCTGCAGTGCCGCATCACCAGCGAGGACCCAGGGAATCATTTCGCGCCGGACTACGGCAAGATCCACACCTATCGTTCGCCGGCCGGCTTCGGAATCCGCCTGGACGGCGGCACGGCCTACGGCGGGGCCATCATCACGCCTTACTACGATTCGCTGCTGGTCAAGGTGACGGCGTGGGGCCAGGATTTTCCGCAGGCTTGCCAGCGCATGGACCGCGCGCTGCGCGAGTTCCGCATCCGCGGCGTGAAGACCAACATTCCCTTTCTCGAAAACGTGGTCAACCACGCCCGCTTCCAGGCCGGCGCCGTGACCACCGGTTTCCTAGACGAAACACCGGCGCTGTTCCGCTTCGCGCCGCGCAAGGACCGCGCCACCAGGCTGCTCACTTATCTGGGCGAGGTGATCGTCAACGGGAATCCGGAGGTGGCGGGCCAGGCGCGCCCGCAGGCGGCCTCCATTCCGCGCCTGGCGCCGGGCCCGGAAGCGCCGCCACCCGGCACCCGGCAGCGGCTGCAACAACTGGGCGCGGAAGGCTTCGCCCGCTGGAGCCGCCGGCAGAAGCAACTGCTGCTGACCGACACCACGTTTCGCGACGCGCATCAATCGCTGCTGGCGACGCGCGTCCGCACCTACGACCTGCGCGCCGCGGCGGGCTTCGTGGCGCGCCGCCTGCCGAACCTCTACAGTCTCGAAATGTGGGGCGGCGCCACCTTCGACGTGGCCATGCGATTCCTGCTGGAAGATCCCTGGGCGCGACTGCGCACGCTGCGGGAAGCCATCCCCAACATCTGTTTCCAGATGCTGGTGCGCGCCTCCAACGCCGTGGGCTACACCACTTATCCGGATAATGTCGTGCGCGCGTTCATCGCGGAAGCCGCGGCGCAAGGCATCGACATCTTCCGTGTGTTTGATTCGCTCAACTGGCTGCCGAACATGCGTGTCCCCATGGAAGCCGTGCGGCGCTCGGGCGCGGTGTGCGAGGCCGCCGTCTGCTACACCGGCGACCTGCTCGATCCCAAACGCCAGAAATACTCGCTCGCCTATTACGTGCGCATGGCCCGGGAACTGGAGAAGATGGGCGCGCACATTCTCGCCATCAAGGACATGGCGGGGCTGCTGAAGCCCTACGCCGCCGAAGCGCTGGTGCGCGCTCTGCGCAACGAGGTGGGTCTGCCCGTGCACCTGCACACGCACGATACCAGCGGGATCAACGCGGCCACGATTCTGAAGGCCAGCGAGGCGGGCGTGGATGCCGCCGACGCCGCCATCGCCTCCATGAGCGGCCAGACCAGCCAGCCCAACCTGAATTCCCTGGTGGCGGCGCTGGCTCACACGCCGCGCGACCCCGGCCTGGATGCGGACGCCCTGGAAAGCTGCTCGGAATACTGGGAGGCTGTGCGCGCCGGCTACGCGCCGTTCGATACGGGTCCTCGCACCGGCTCCGCCCAGGTGTACAGCCACGAGATGCCGGGCGGGCAGTACACCAATCTGAAGGAACAGGCCGCGTCGATGGGTCTGGGCCCTCGCTGGTCCGAGATCGCCCGTACATACGCCGAAGTGAACCAGGCGTTCGGCGATATCGTCAAGGTGACGCCGTCCAGCAAAGTGGTGGGCGACATGGCGATTTTCCTGGTGAGCCACGGCATGAGCGTGCGCGAGTTCGAGCGGCTGGGCCCGGATCATGGTCTGACGATTCCCAATTCGGTGGTGGAAATGTTCTCGGGCGCGCTGGGACAGCCCGACGGTGGCTGGCCGCGCGGGATCCAGCGCGTGATTCTGCGGGGCGGGAAACCGCGCCGCGGCCGGCCGGGCGCCGCGCTGCCGGCGGCCGACATTGCGAAAGCCGCCGAGACGGCGTCGAAAGCAGTGGGGCGCGCGGCTTCCACCGACGAAACCCTCAGCTACTTGCTGTACCCGGACGTGTTCCAGAAGTTCGCGCGCTCGCGGCAGAACTACGGGGACGTTGAAGTGCTGCCCACCGCGAACTTCTTCTTCGGCATGCGGACCGGCGAAGAAATCGCCGTGGAGATCGAAGCCGGCAAATCCCTGGTGATCAAGTTCCTGATGGTTTCCGAAGCGCATCCGGAAGGCGATCGCACCGTGTTCTTCGAGCTGAACGGCCAGCCGAGGGAAGTGCGCATCCGCGACCGCGCCATCAAACCCAGCGCCAGGGAACGGGCCCAGGCCGATCCCGCGAATCCGAAACAGGTGGGCGCGCCGATCGCCGGCGTGGTCGCGAGCATCGCGGTGGAGCGCGGCCAACCCGTGACCAAAGGGGATAAGCTGCTGGTCATGGAAGCCATGAAGATGCAAAGCACGGTGTACTCGCCGGCGGCGGGCTCGATTGGCGAGATCGCCGCGCATGTAGGCGAGCACGTGGAGGCCAAGGACTTGCTGGTGACCATCGCATAGCGGGACCGACATGGCTGGAGCGACGTTTCTTTGCCTGGTGGTGCTGCTGGCAGGCTGCGCGAGCCACCGCCGGCCAGCCGGCATGCCCGCCGCGGATCGCGGCAGGAATCTCTTCCAGAGTTACTGCGCCGCCTGCCACCTGACCGTGGAAGGCGAGGCGCCCCCGTTGGGCTCGCCCTGGGTGACGGGACCGGAGGAGCGCCTCATCAAGATCGTGCTGCACGGCGTCCGCGGACCGATGGAGGTGCAAGGCAAGATCTGGGACCGGGAGATGCCGGGGTTCGGCCAGATCCTCTCGGACGCCGACGTGGCTTCCCTGCTGTCGTTCGTCCGCCAGCGCTTCGGGGCGCCCGGCGAAGCCATCACCGCGGCGGCCGTGGGCCGGGTCCGCGCCGCGAATCAATCCCGAACGGAGTATTGGAGGGTTGAGGATCTGCGTTGAGAACGGGCGAATAAGCTACCGGAGCAGCTAATAGGCTATTATTAGGCTATAGATGCCGGTCCGGCTCACTATCGACTCCGATCGCCTGGTTGGGACGCCGGTACCACTGGGTATGAGTTGGCTGCTGGCCTCCTGCATGGAGGCCAGGGGGAAACAGGATCTCTGGACGCGGCAGAAGCCCGAGGTGTTGGCCGTTCTGCGTGAACAGGCCATCATCCAGAGCGTGGAGTCGTCCAACAGGATCGAAGGCGTAACCGTTTCCGCCAGCCGACTGCGACCGGTCGTTCTTGGCAAAGCGCGGCCGCGCGACCGTTCCGAGGAGGAGCTGGCCGGATACCGGCGAGCGCTGGATTGGATCTTCTCACGCAAGGGGACAGTTTCGATGACGCCTGCCGTCATCGCGAAGCTTCACGCCCTGGCGCAGCGAGGCTCGATTGGCGACGCGGGCGAGTGGAAGAAGCGCGACATCGAAATCATCGAGATCCTGCCCACAGGCGGGCGGAGGGTGCGGTTCGTGCCGACCCCGGCGAGAGATACGCCCAAAGCCGTCGAAGCGCTCTGCCGGAGCTATGCGCAAGCGTGCCTGGACGAACGCATTCCCCCTTTGCTGCTGGCGGCAACGTTCGTGTTCGACCTGCTCTGCATTCATCCGTTTCGAGATGGCAACGGCCGTGTGTCGCGCTTGATGACGACACTGCTGCTGCTCTCGCAAGGTTTTCAGGCGCCACGCTATGTCAGCCTGGAACGCCTGATGGAGGAAAGTAAAGAAGGCCACTATCGCGTTCTGGGGGAATGCTCGCGCGGATGGCAGGCCGGCCGGAACGAAATCCTGCCGTGGTGGAATTACTTTCTCGGCATCGTGCGATCCGCCTACAAGGATTTCGAGGCACTGGTGGAAGCGGCTCCGGCACGGCCCGCCAAGAGCGAGCAGGCTCGGCGGACAATACTGGATCAGGCCGGCGAATTCACGCTGGCGGATATCTGCGCACAGATGCCTGGCGCGAGCCCGCAGTTGATCAAAAAGGTGCTGAGTGAGTTGAAGCAAGCGAGACGTGTTCGGCTCGCAGGGCGAGGCCGTGGGGCGCGGTGGATAGTGCTCCCATCGCCTGTGGCATCCTAACAAGTGCAGAGGAGTGAACCAGTGACACCCGGCCAGCAACTCGGCCACTATCGCATTGAGAACCGGATCGGCGCCGGTGGCATGGGCGTGGTCTACAAGGCCTACGACACGCACCTGAACCGCCCCGTGGCGATCAAGGTGTTGCCGCCGGATGCGATGGCGGATGCGGGCCGGCGGGCGCGGTTTGTGCAGGAGGCGCGGGCGGCCTCGGCGCTCGAGCACCCCAACATCGTCACCATTCACGACATCGCCGAAACTGGCGGGCAGCACTACATCGTGATGCAGTATGTCGCCGGTCAGACGCTCGGGGAGATGCTGGCGCGCGGGCCGATGGCGCTGGAGGACGCGCTGCGGTATGCGACGCAAATGGCCGACGCGCTGGCGCGCGCTCACGCGAAAGGGATCGTGCATCGCGACCTGAAACCGGCCAACGTCATGGTGACCGAGGAAGGGCAGATCAAGATTCTGGACTTCGGACTGGCGAAGCTGGCCGATCGGGCGGAGGCGTCCTCGAGCGAGTCGGAGACGATCGCGGCGGCGATGACAGAAGAAGGGATGATCGTGGGCACGGCCTCCTACATGTCGCCGGAGCAGGCGCAGGGCAAGAAAGTAGATGCGCGCAGCGACCTGTTCAGCTTTGGCAGCGTGCTGTACGAGATGGTGACCGGGCGGCGGGCGTTCAGCGGCGAGGACAAAGTCTCGGTGCTGTCGGCGGTGCTGCGCCAGGACCCCCCGGCGCCGGGGACAGTGGCGCCGGGCGTTCCGCGCGCTCTCGAGCAGCTCCTCGCGCGATGCCTGCGGAAGGACCGGGAGCGGCGCTGCCAGTCGGCGGCGGACTTGAAGGTGTCGTTGTTGGAAGTGATGGAGTCGCCGGTGGCGGAACCGGCGCAGGCTCCTCCACCGCAGCCAAGCGGAACGCGCTGGGCGTGGCTGGCGTCGGTGGGCATCGCGCTGGTGGCGGCGACGGCGGGTGTGACGTGGTGGGCGAGCAAGCCGGCGGCAGTCGCCAACGTCGTCTTGACCCGGCTGACGTCGGACACGGGGCTGACGACGGATCCGGCGATCGCGCCCAACGGCAGCCTGGTGGCTTACGCCTCCGACCGCAGCGGGCAGGGGAACCTGGAAATCTGGGTGCAGCAGTTGCCCGGCGGCGACCCGATCCGGGTGACGCGCGGCGAATCGTTCAACCGGGAGCCGGAGTTCTCGCCCGACGGAACCCGGATCGTGTTCCGCTCCGAGCGCGAAGGCGGCGGCATCTACATGGTGCCGGCGCTGGGGGGCGCGGAGCGATTGGTGACGCCGCTGGGACGCCGGCCCCGGTTCTCCCCGGACGGAAAGTGGATCGCCTACATTACCGGCGGCCGGGGCATTGCTAGCAAAGCGTTTGTGATCGCGGCGACGGGCGGTGCGCCGCGGCAGATCCTTCCGGAGTTTCAGGCCGTGGCAGCGGCGACATGGTCGCCGGATGGAAGCTCGCTCTGGGTGGCGGGCCAGCATCCCAAGGTCCAGGGTTCCTGGTGGGTGACGCCGGCCAACGGCGGAGCGGCGTTGAAGTCGGATGTCCCGGATATCGCCCGGAAGCACGGCTTAACCAATCTGGTGCCAGGGAGCTGGGTGGGGAACTTCTGGATTTTTTCGGCGCAGCACGGCGACAGCACCAACCTGTGGCGGGTCGAAGTGTCGCCCAAGACCTGGCAGGCGGCGGGGAGGCCGGAACGCCTCACCTCGGGCACCAATCTGGAGCGCCATCCGGCGGTGGCGGGCGCGCGGCTGGTGTTTTCCAGCACCGCGGACAACGTGGATCTGTACAGCCTTCCGATGGACACCAACGCCGGCAAGGTGCTGGGCCCGGTGCGCCAGTTGAC
>Ga0247727_10018710_pt1 | contig 10847 bp, 6 predicted proteins | sample WisWelCaveWW1625_FD_202498 | JGI IMG/M metagenome (GOLD analysis project Ga0247727, IMG submission 202498) | Biofilm microbial communities from Wishing Well Cave, Virginia, United States - WW16-25 | ecosystem: Environmental > Aquatic > Deep subsurface > Groundwater > Cave microbial mat | place...
CCTTGCTCGCGCCCTCAAGCGCAGCATACACGCCTGCCGGAACAGCAATGCCTGCCTTCTTGAGCTCGTCGCAAAAGGTCGTGACCAGCCGGTCATTGTAATGCCACGAGCCCTGCGGCACCGGCTTGCGGTCAGCAGGCGTATAACGGTGAATGTCCGCAAGAAGTGACGTTGCGTCTGCAAGGAAATATGCCTGCTGCTCGCGCGTCCCTTCCTGCAGCAGCTTTTCCAGCGTGATGCCGTCAATGTGGCGCATGATGTGATAGCACTTGCCGTCATGCTCGGTGAGCGCGAGCGACTGCACGATGCGGTCGCCGTACACCTCGCGCAGTGCAAGAACATGCTTGCGCTCGCGCGCAAGCCGCACTGCATGTTCTGTATCACAGCGCTTGAACTTGAGAAGCCCTTTGAGAAACTGGCTTGAGACTCGCTCAAGCACTTCATTGCGGAATTCGCCGATCACCGTGAAGTTATGCTCGCGCTCCCTGTCGCGCAGGATATGCTCAATGACCCTGTGCCACGAATGTCCAGTCAGCTCTTCCAGCGAGCATTCGCGCTCAAACGCATGCGCTTCATCAGGCGCGATACGGCTGAATTCCGGCCACGCATCAGCGACCGACTGCGCGTACAGCGCATGCGCTGCCATGAAGTCGAGCGATGGCTCTTTGCTGACAAAGGCGTCGAGTTCGCGAAACGCGGCAGGGAAGTCAGAGCTGAAAAGCGAAACAAGCGATGACGTCAGCCTGCTTGCAGAGTTTCTGCGCCTCAATGCCGCGTTCATCTGCCCCACAAGCGGCGCAAGCGGAAGCCGCATGTCAGGCGCATCTGCCAGCGCAGGAAGGCTTGCGAGGCCACGCTGGAGCGCGAGAAAACCCTCGTCAAGATGATGGTGCTGAAGCTCCACCACGGCACGGGTTAATTCCAATTCCTCGGGATGGGGAATAATGTCCCTGATTTTTTCAATCGCGTCCAGCTGCGTTTCATAACTGCCAAATACCACGCGCCGCGAGGCCAGTGTCCGCTTGACATAATTCCTGATGCGCGGCGGCTTCACCATCGCAGCCATGCAGGGAACAAGCCCGGACACAACTGCCATTCCTGCCGCCATCCAGAGATAGCTTAAGCGAATATCATTGCACAATTCAGGATAATACGCCCTGATCAGGGCATCGCCTGCCGCAATTGTCGCGGCGCCTGTCAGAAAGCTTGTTCCTGCGATGAGATCTGCATTCCTGCTTGCCGCGTGCATCAGCGGCTCCTTGCGCCTGCGGCGGTACAGCCCGATTCCGACCATTGCGGCAAGCGGCAGCCCGAACAGCCCGCCGAGCAGGAGCCCGTACGGCATGCCTCTTGGCGGCACGCTGCCTGTTTCGCCGGTGCGCGTGTTCTTCCACTGCCAGCCGCTGCCGGTAAAATACTTCAGGCGCTCGTTGTCCAGCCAGCGCGCGTCAAGCTCGGCTTCCACGCTGTTCGTGATGTTTTCCAGCGACTTGTCAGAAAGAGTGTACACGTAAATGTCCGGCGCAGGCGGATACTGCAGCAAGCTGCCCACACAGGCAACGCGCCTGCCATCAGGAGAAACCGCAGTGGGAACGAGCGCGATAGCCGCACGCTCGCGCCGCTTCCGAACAAGCTCCTGCTCGCGCTGAATCTGCCGGACAAGCCCCTGCTCAGGAACCCGGTCAACCGGCTGCTCCTTGAAGCCAAGCCAGCCAAGATACGCGGCAATGCTGCCAACAAAAAGGACCTGCGCGGTCTTTTTGGCACGATACCACAATCCCATAGAATACCGTCATGAACGCCCTTTTTATCCCTATCGGCAAATCTCAAGCGTGAGCGAAATTTCAAAGCCAGGCTTGACCGGCAGGGGATGGACTTTCTTCTCCAGCTCGCCTGTGCAAGTATCGCCGAACTCCATTTCCGCAACCGAAGAAGCGCCCTGCATGGTGAAATGATACTGCAGGTTCCATTCCTCAAACGTGTCCCTGAACAGCCGCTGCATGATGCCGTCTGCGTACTCGCACGCGGTCGCGCCGCCGCACTTGGTCGCGCCCTGGGTGAGCGCGCAGTCCATCAGGAGGTCGCGGATGGTGCGCTTGTTGCACTCGGTTGTCGTGCCGAGCATGGTATTCAGGAAGTTTGCCGCGAGCACTGACTCTTTCGCGCGCTGCACCTGTTTTGTCGCAGGCGCCTGCAGCATCCATTGCACCGCGAACATGAGCCCGAGCGCGACCAGAATCACGATGATGGCAAGCCCCATGATTTCCATCTGGCCTTTGCGCTTAGTACTCGGCATACGTGTTTACCTCCATCACGCCAAACGAGAAACCCTTTGCCACCGGGTCGTACAGGAGTACGGGCAGGTGCGAGCGCAGGATTCGCCGGTATTCTGAGGGCGGGTTCAAGTACAGGGGAACGTCAAGGCCGTTTTCCGGATACAGCTGTTTCACAGTAATGTTGGCATAGCCGAACATGCCGTAATACGCCTGCCGGTGCTCAGGCGCGTCCAGGAGTTCTGCAAATGCCACGAGCTTGAGCGTGTCAAAGCAGTTTTCGCGCGCCACGCCCACAAAACTGCATTCAAGCTCGGGCAAAAACACTGCCTGCTGGGCTGATTGCAAACTTCTGAGCTGCGCCTGCTGGGCAAGCTCATTTTGCAGCGCAGACTCCTGCAGGGAAAAATAAAACGCCGCGCCTGCGATGAGGATGAAGAAAAATACCACGAGCACGCCAATCGTCTCAAACATCTTTATTTGGGCTCTGGCATTCATTCAGTACAGCTCCGGACAGCCTTGCTGGAGAAGATTGTCATTCTGGCGCCTGAGCTCGCCCTGCGCGCTAAGGATGACCGCGAGTGCATCGTGCGCGTCAGGAGTCTGCGCGAGCACGCCTGCTTTTTGCGCCACGCCTTCCATGTCCTGGACGACATACGCGCACTCTGGACGCTCAAGCGCAAGCCGGTCTTTCAGTTCCTGCGCCCTAGTTGCCTGGACCCCTGCGACAACGCTCATGCGCGCGAACGCGCTTTTGACCATGCAGTCATACATCTGATAATCTGCCGCGAAGATTGCGCCGTAGAGCAATGCGTCGCCGGCAACAGGAAGCTCATAACCGTTGAAGTCCAGCGTTCCCGGCTCTGTTTTCTCATAAAACACTGCCTCAGTTTCCGAGCGCAGCCAGACCCCTGAGACGTCCTCGTCTTCAAAATTGATGTTCAGTCCTGCAAGGCTTGGCTGCTGCGTGGCAAGGAAGACAAACCGCGTGTGCTTGTCGCCCTCAGGCGCAATGTCATTGACGTAGGCAGGCGAGCTGAGGGTTTCCACGTTGATTCCCTTGGGCAATGCCTTGCTTACTTTTGCGTACATACGCTGCGAATCAGGAAGCTCAGGGTCATACACGATGTAGTTCTTGATGCGCGGGTTGGTCAAGAGCAGGACATTCAGGATCCTGAACGGCAGTTTCCACTCCACCGCCCAGGCAGTCGCGTCCTGCTCTTTGATGAGCGCGGGCGCAAAAATTATTTTTTCGCCAAACGGCCTTGGCTGGTCGCCGACGTAATAATTGCACTCGCAGAATTTCGTGCACGAAAATGCAATGCCCGGCTGGGGAGTCACGAGCGGTTGGGTCGTGCCCTTGCTTTCAATGGCGCCTGTGAAAATCGCGTCCATCTGGGAGGCGAGCGTGACGGACAATTTGCGCTCGCTCAATGCCTGCTGCTTCTGCGCGATGCTGAAGAAAAACGCGATAATGACCGCTCCTGCAATCAGGATGAAAATCCAGTGGAACTGCAGTTCAATCGCACGCTTGTTCATTGTCCCACGCACTGAGTTTTGCCTTGCTGCCCGTGCCTTCCACGCGCACGCTCACCTTGTTGTTCACCGCATTCAGGCAGAGCACGCCGTCTTCAACGAGCAGGTCAGGAACGAGCAACGGCGTGGGCTGGCGCGGAATCAGGAAGACATTCTCGTTGCCTGCGTCCCAGGCATTGTACAGGAGCGGATAGCGGTCCCTGAATTCCACTTCCCAGTCTCCTGCGACTACTGTATCTTTCCCCGTCACAAAAAATACCCGTGTTGTCTTTGCAGGAAGGCGCAGGTCAACGCGCTGGACGCTGCCGTAGTCGCGCTTGATGGTGTTGACCGTGCTTTCCAGCGCGTTCCTGAAATCCAGGAGCTGAACTTCCTCGCCGCGCTCCAGGAAACCGGTGATTGCCTTGTAGCCGTACGCCAGAATCAGGATGAACACGAGCCCTGCGAGTATGAAGATGAATACCTGACCGATCATTTGTGCCCTGCGTTTCATTTCTTAATCCACTCCTTCAGTTCCTTTTCAAGCTCTTCCTTGTGCGCGCGGTAATATGCAGCCGTTACTCTGAGCTTGGCAAGCAAGTCCTCAAGCTCGGCTGAGGTGAGCTTGCCTGCCCCGAGCTGGGCAATGCGCGCCCTGACCACTGCTTTTTCCGCCGGCGTGAGCTTTTCAAACGTGATTCTGCGCAGCAATTTGAATGCTTCGGGCTCCTTGCGGATTGCCGCGAGCACGCTGCCTGCCTCTGCCTTGGGAAGCTTGCCGCCGAGCAAATCCTTGAGCCTGCCGAACGTGTCTTCCTTCAGCGGCACTTTTTCTTTCTTCAGCCTTTCGGAAAACTCGCTGAGCGAAATCCAGTTGCGGTCCATGACACCCGGCTCTTCCCTGCGCGCAATGCCCCTGAGCTTGTCAATCACTGACGGCATGGGCTTGCGCACGACTGCAGGGCGTGACGGTGCCGCCGCTGTTGGCCGCGCAGGACGCGCTTGTTCTGCCATGCGGTCAAGATAATAATTATAGCCCATATAGCCCGCAAAGCCGAGCACTGCGATAATGAGCAGCACAAGCAGCATCCAGAGCAGGATGCGCACAGCGCTGGGCGGATGGTCCTCAGGGTCGCGCGGGTTAGTGCCCTTGTCCATCTCTTCCTTGTCATCCCAGCCGTCAAAATCAGTGTCTGGCTGTGTCGGGTCTGTGCGCGCAGCATATTCCTCGCTGTTCGTGAGCGTGTCCTTGTCCGGGTCAGCTCCGGAAGAGCCATCGCCATCGCACAGCACGCTGCCAAAATTCCTGATGCGCCAGCTGTCTGGAATTTCATCGCCGCACGTGCGCTTTTGCGACGCAGAGCATCCTGCCGCGTCAGGAACTTCATCCTGCGGCGTGTTCGCGCACTGGTCCACGTCGTCCTTGACGCCGTCGCCGTCAGTGTCGCGCTCGGGCTGGCACGTGCTGTCCAGGCACAAAAGCCCGGAAGCGCAGTCTGTGGTCGCCTTGCAGTTATCGCCGTCAGCGCATTTTGTTGCGCACGCGCCGCCGCAGTCAATGCCAGTCTCGGTTCCGGTCAGGATGCCGTCTGCGCACGGGTCTGGCTCTGCACACGCGCCGTAACTGCACGTGCCGCTCGCGCAGTCAGTGTTCTGCACGCACGCCTTTGCGAGCGCGCACGCCGTGCAGACGCCGCCGCCGCAGTCAGCGTCTGTTTCATTGCCGTTCTTGACGCTGTCATCGCAGCCCGCGACTGAGCACACGCCGCCGTCGCAGAATCCTGAAGCGCAATCGGTGTTCGCAGCGCAGACAGAGCCGTCAAGGCAGCCCGGGCAGATGCCGCCGCAGTCAAGGTCTGCCTCATCAACGCTCGGCTCGCCGTCATGGCAGCTGTCCGGCCTCTTTTCAACGTCAATCGTGACGCCATTGCTCCCCATGGCCGCGCTCCTGAGTCCGACCACGTTCACGGCATACGCCTCAACCTTGTACTTGTTGCCGTCCGTGAGGTTGAGCCCGGTCACGAAGAACGCGGTGCCGTTGGTATTGGTGCTCAGCGTCCAGTTTTTGACCGTGTCGTTGGCAAAGAACGACTTGATGCGGTAATAAAACGCATTGACCGCAGTCTCGTCATCACGACCAAAGAACGCGACCTGCAATTGGTCGGTGAAGTACGAATATTCAGGGTCGTTCGGCAGGTTGGAGCTGTCATCAACCTCTTCCATGACGGGCGGCGTGGTGTCAACGATAACAGGAATTTTCAGCGAGACGACCTCATCGCCCGTTGCCGTGCTGCACCTGACGTGCCATGTGCGATTGCCGTTTTCTTCTGCCTCAACAGGATGCACATGCGCGTAGCCATAATCGCACGCGCCCATGCACGTGAGGATTGCCTCAGGAATGTCGCCGACATAACAGAACGCGCGCTTGTTGGTCTCCACCTGCAGGCTGAATTCCGTGGAGTTGGAATACGGCGGCGTGAGGCTTCTCGCGCCAAAGGCGACGCTCAGGTCAACGCTGAAGTCCACTTGCGCGGTCACCGAGGGCGTTTCCGCGGTGTTCTTGCACGCGACAAAGTACGTGTACGCCTTTTGCTCGGTCACGTTGAGCTCTGCGTCATGCGACTTCTTGGGATACAGGTCAAATCCTGAGAACACGCCTTCCATCAGCACGAACGGAATGTTTTGCGTGCTGTACTTGCAGAAACCCTCGTCATCAGTCTGCACTTTCAGCGTCGTGGTGAAAATGTCCCTGTTCGGAATGCGGCGCTCAATGATGACTTTGGGCTGGGCAAACGCTGACTTGATGATTGGCGCGCTCGGGTCAACGCGCAATGCAAAGCTCTGCACCACGATAAGGTCATCAAGCTTGCAGTACACGTGCAATTTGTGCGGAGTCAAGTCTCCTGCAGGAATCTTGTTGAAGCCAGGAACCGTGTGCGTGACGCCGGTGGTTTGGGCAAAGGACGGCATGAGCTCAAACGAATTGCTTGGTGGCGCAGTCGGCGTGTTGTACAAATACCTGCATTCCGCGGTGCGCGTGGTGTCCACGATAATGTCAAACGTGTTCGTCGAGCTCACGCCCCAGCTGGGCTCGCGCAGACGTATTTGCAACGGTCCAGAGTCTATCCAGAAGCTGGACTTGCCAATGGTCGGGTTGCCGGCAAAGTCCTCTGCGCGCACGCGGATATTTTTCTTTCCACCGGTAAGCGTAAGCGTCGCGGTGTACAGCGTTCCTGTCTCGTCCGCGGTGAGCAGAGGAAGCAAGTCAATGTTTTCCTTTTGCGCGGCGTACGGCGTAATCCAGTTCTCGTTTTCCACTACTGCCTCAATGAGCGTAAGGGGCTCGGTGAACGAGAACGCGATAGTGACCGTTGTTTCTTCCAGCACCGCGCCGTCTTCAGGAACAATCGTGACTGTGCCTGGTGTGGTGTCCACGACCAGTACAAGCGCTCCCGGACTGTCCATCAGCCTGCCATTGCTGTCCTTGGCATTGAACGTGAGCGTGTACGTGCCGTCATCCAGCGGACGCAATGGGACAAAGCGGAAATCAAAGCTTGCGCCGGTTGCAGGCGTCGCGGTCAGGGGTAGGATTTTGCCGTCCTTTTCCAAAACCGCAGACACCAGCGTTGCCTGCTCGTTGAACGACGCGGTGATGACTGGCAGGTCAGCAATCGTGTAAAAGATTCCTGCTATTTCCTTTCCCGGAGTCACGGACAGCTCAAGCACTTTCGGACCCTGGCAGCGGTCGCACGCGAGAATGGTCATTTCCTTGATGATTTCAGGATTGCTATGATTGTCAATGCCGTAATACCGCAACGTGTTCGGTCCTGCAGTCATTGACGCGAGCATCGTGCGCCCTGCCTGCAGGTTCAAGTCGTTAAAGTTCAGCGAGGAAAGGTTGGTCTCGGCAAAGCTGCCTGCGGCAGTACACGCCCGCCCCGGAGCGACCACGCAGACGCGCAGGCGATAACCCTGCGTGTCCTGCCGGTATTCGCCGTCCTCAGTGCCGTTGACCTTGTCCAGCATACGCGCTCTCAGCCAGTCCATCCTGCCTGCCGCGGCGCTCTCGGGAACAAGCGTGGTTTCCGGCGGGAAATGGTCAAGCTCGCACACCCTGCGGTCAGGACCAAGCGGGTCGCAGTCTTCCTCGCCGTCACCGTCTGCGTTCTTGGTGCAGCCCAGCTCGCCGAGCGTGTCGCACACGCGGATGCCGCACACATCAGTGCTGAATGTCTCCAGCGAATTGTCAGGATTGAGGATAATGCCGCCCTCGGGCGCGGCGCAGGACGCATTGGTGTAGTCCATGCAGGCAGTGGAATCGCAGGAATTGCTTTCCTGCGCGTTCTTGTTGAACGTGCACGGGAATTCGTCCTGCGACAGCGCGGCTGCCTTGCGCTCAGTGCACTGGTCAAAGACCTCGTTGAATGCCTCGTTGTTCTCAAGGTTGGGAGTGCCGTTGGAAGCGCACCACGGGCAGTTTGCAAACCGCGTGTCAATGCACATTCCAATGCCGATGTCAGGAAGCGTGTCGCGCCATGCGCAGCTTCCTGCGCCGCAATTGTCGCGTTCGCACGCGCTTCTGCTCCGATAATCGGCGCACGTCATGCGCGGATTGCACGTGTAGCACTTGTCCACGCTGGTATGCGAGCGGTCAAAGAAGCAGTACTTTGACGTGCCCAGCACGACCGAGCCCTCGCAGTCGTCAGTTGAGGAAAACAAGCCGAACAATCCTCCCTGGGCGCACAGGCTTGGTGTCACGCAGCGCGGTCCGTTCTCATCAACAATGCACTGCGCGCTTCCGGCGCACGCTGTTGCGGTCGCGCCGAGGTTGTTGAACGTGTCGCAATACCATGCCTTGCCAAACTTGTCGCCAAACTCAGACTGCACAGTCGTGTCAAACGCCGCGGCAAATGTCTCTGGCGGCATGTCGCGATAGCCGTAATTTTTCAGGTACGTCGCAAAGGAATCGTACGTGTGCTGGGCAATGCAGAATTGCTGTGTGCCAAACCGGTTCCAGCATTCCACATCGCCTGCGTTTCCATCGGCATATCCGGGCTCGGACGCCCCTGACTTTACGTAGTTCGCGACGATTTCGTAAGAGTAATCCGTGTTCCATTCAAGGTCTGCGCCGGTGTCGTAAAACACCACGCGCGGAGACGGAGCCGCGGCCTGCGCGACAAGCGCGTATTCCTCGCAGAACTCGCCTGCGCAGCGCGAAATGTTCGCCGAGAACGCAGGACAGGGAATGTCAAAGCTCACGCGCAGCTGTTTCTTGCCCTTGACCGCGCGCACGTCAACGTTCACCGGTGCCGGAGCGAAAAGCGCATTGTTGCAGTCTGCCGGCGGCAGGACAACCGGAGGGGGCAGGAATTCTGCCTCGCAAACCTCATTGCACGCGGGATGCGTTGCGTTCGGCAGTTTTTCCGTGAATGTGTCAGGAGCAAGGCATTCTGCCTGGTCAGCGACCAGCCTGCCTTCGTGCGTAATCGGAGTACAGCAGCAGCCAGGAAGCGCGCTCGCGCCGGAAGAGAATGCTGCGGTCAAAACCAGCGCCAGCGCGGTGAATAAAAGCAGGTTCTTCATGGCGGGCAGTCACCTGTTTTGAGACTGAGTTCCTGACAGTCTCTGGTTGTTCCACCATCAGATGCGCATACGTCAAAGGGGAATGTTTCGCCTGCGGTGCGCACCTTAATTTTCGCAGGAGCAGGCGGGTCAGTGGCGAACGTGATGTCATCCTCGTCAGGGTCAAGTGCTTCAAGCTCTGCGCGCCAGTCTTTCGGGTCGCCGAACTTGATGAGCAAATCATTTCCTGAAAGGAAAATGCTCTCGGTCTCGCTGCACTTTCCAATGGCAGGAATAAAGCGGTAGTCGTCAAGGTCTGTCTGGTTCACCCAGACCAGCGCAGGATAACGGTTTTTCCTGAGCGCGCGGAATTCCAAAGGCCTGCCACGCAGCACTGACTGCGCGTCCTGCACGATGATGATGTCATCGCCGCTGCCGTCAGCATTCAGGTGCGCGTTTTCCACGACGACCACGTGCGTTGATTCTGCAGAGGCATTTCTCGGGTCATAGCTCGCATTGCTGATGTCATTGATGACGATGGACTGCACGAAAAGGTAAAATTGCGCAAGGTGCACAGGATAGCTGAGCGAGAATTCAGCGAGTGTTGTCTCGCCGCCGGTGGTCTTGTCAGTGATTGTAACGGTCCAGTTCGCGAGCACAGCAAAGAACTGCTCGGTCGCGGCTTGCGTGAGGCTTTCCGCAATCCTGACCGCGACTGCAGGCGTGCCTGTGCTGATGTCCAGGCCGTGCACGTCCTTGAACGTCTGCCAGTCAGTGCACAACGGCAGGTTGTTCGCAATGTATGTTTCCAGCTGTTCCTGCACTGATTCCCTGCCTGGCTTGTGCAAGGGCGGGAAGCGCAGCCTGCCGAAATAACCGGTGGTCTGCGTCGCGATAATGCTGCGCGTGTGCTCGTCATTGTCCTTGAACAAGTACGGGAACGTGCGGAACGGATACTCAGGAGGGTTTGCGAAAAAAATCGTGCCGATATCCTCAGTCGGTCGGTGAATGACATAACTCACGTTCAGAGTGTCGTACACGACGTGCGTCCTGCCGATGTCCGCGAGCTGCACGTCTTCAGTCAGCCCTCCCTGGCTTTGATACAAAACGCCGCCCTGCTTGCCGAGCAGCTCAAGCGCAGTGCTTGTCGTGACGTCAAGGCAGTTCTGGACGTAGTCCTTGGCCGGCTGGACCGCGAGCTGCCTGAGCCTTTGCTGCTCTGCTTCCGGAGCAGTGCGCTTGGTGGCGGTCTTGCTGCCCAGCCAGATGACGGTGAAGACCGCGAACAGTATGACGATGCCGGTCAAAATCATGAGCGTGAGCTGTGCCTTCTTCGGCGAGCCTTGCGAGCCGAAGCTCGCCAATCGGGATTGGTGTTGTTTCATGGTCGCAGTTTTCCGGTCAGCGCAGGGAAGATGTCAACGAGCGGGCTCGCGCCCAGGACGCAAGGAGCGTCGCGCTCGCAGCGCTGGCGCGCGATGACATTGAAGCTCGTGC
>Ga0247727_10018711_pt1 | contig 10847 bp, 5 predicted proteins | sample WisWelCaveWW1625_FD_202498 | JGI IMG/M metagenome (GOLD analysis project Ga0247727, IMG submission 202498) | Biofilm microbial communities from Wishing Well Cave, Virginia, United States - WW16-25 | ecosystem: Environmental > Aquatic > Deep subsurface > Groundwater > Cave microbial mat | place...
TGCATGGACCTCACGACCCTCGAAGGGACCGACACCGCCGGCAAGATCGTGGCGATGTGCGCCAAGGCCGTCCGACCCGATCCGGGCGATCCGTCGATCCCGTCGGTGGCCGCCGTGTGCCTGTACCCGCAGCTGGTGCCCGTTGCGGTCCACCAGCTCGCCGGCACTGGTGTGAAGGTGGCGAGTGTGGCGGGTTCGTTCCCCGCGGGCCTCGGCCCGTTCGATGCGCGCATTCGCGAGGTCGAGGAGGTCGTCGCTCACGGCGCCGACGAGGTCGACATCGTGCTGAACCGGTCGCTGTTCCTCGGGGGACGCTACGCCGAAGCGTTCGGGGAGCTCGTGGCGGCGCGTGAAGCGGCGGGCGCCGCCCACCTGAAGACCATCCTGGAGGTGGGGGAGCTCGGTTCCTACGACCGGATCCGGCAGGCGAGCGCGCTGGCGATGGCCGCCGGCACCGACTTCATCAAGACCTCGACCGGCAAGATCGGAACGGGCTCCACGTTGCCTGCAGCCCTCTGCATGATGGAGGCCGCGCGCGACTTCCACCGCGACACCGGCCGGGCGGTCGGCATCAAGGTCGCGGGCGGCGTTCGGGCATCCAAGCAGGCCATCCAGTACCTCGTGCTGCTGCACGAAACCCTCGGATCAGACTGGATGAGCCCGGCTCGGTTCCGGATCGGGGCGTCGACGCTCCTGAACGACGTGTTGATGCAGATCCGTAAGGAGCGGACCGGCCGCTACTCTGGCCCAGACTACTTCACGATCGACTGAGGTCGCTCGTTATCCCTCTATGGGCGCCCGGATCCTGTCCACCTCGCACGGCACGCACCGCGATGCCTTCGCCGGACTCCACTGGGCTCTGTTCCTCGCCGCCAGCGGGATCTGGGGCGCGTCGTTCCTGTTCATGGCCATCGGGCTCGAGTCCTTCCACCCTGGGTTGATTACCTGGCTCCGGGTGCTACTGGGTGCCGGCGCGCTCTGGTGCTTCCCGAGTGCCAGGGTTCCGATCCAGCGGGAGGACCGGCCCAGGATCCTCTTCCTGTCGATCGTGTGGGTGGCCGTTCCGCTGACGCTGTTCCCGTTGGCACAGGGATGGGTGAACTCCGCGATCACCGGGATGTTGAACGGAGCAGCTCCCATCTTCACGGCGCTGGTCGCCACCGCCTTGCTGCGGCGCGCTCCCGGTCGGAGTCAGCTGGTAGGGATCCCGATCGGCTTCGTCGGAGTGACCCTGATCGCTCTGGCTGTGGCGGGTAAGGGTTCGAGCCAACTGTTCGGGGTCGGCCTGATCGTGGTCGCGACGCTGTGCTACTGGGGTGGCCTTCAACGTAGCGACGCCGCTCCAGCAACGGTACGGCTCGGTGCCGGTGATGGCCCGCATGCTGTTGCTGGGGGCGGTGTGGACCGGACCGCTCGGGCTCCTCTCGCTCCCGGGTTCGGAGATCTCGTGGCCGGCGCTGGCAGCGACAGCAGCGGTGGGCGTGCTGGGAACGGGCGTGGCCTTCGCGCTGTTCGGCACCCTCGTGGGTCGGACCGGTTCCACCCGTGCCTCGGTGGTCGGATACGTGATCCCCGTCGTAGCGCTCGGGCTAGGTGTGATCTTCCGAGGTGACGAGGTGGCCCCGATCGCTCTGGTAGGCGTCGCGCTCGTCATCGTCGGCGCGTTCCTGTCGTCTCGTGGAGAGACGCCCGGTCGAGCGGAACGGGCGCGGGGATGATCACCGCGCCCGCTCGTGGCTCGCCGTCGGGGGCCGTCTACGATCCGCCCTCGCGGGCCTCGGTCATGAGATCGGGAAACGTTCCCGGCTCGTCGACGGATGAGTGGCCCGAACCCTCGCGGATCGCGGTGTTCATGTCGGGGAACGTGCTCGGCTCGCCCACCTGGGCGTAGCCCGAACCCTCGCGGATCGCGGTGTTCAGGTCGGAGAACGTGCCCGGCTCGCCGACCTGGGCGTAGCCCGAACCCTCGCGGATCGCGGTGTTCAGGTCGGAGAACGTGCCCGGCTCGCCGACCTGGGCGTAGCCCGAACCCTCGCGGATCTGGGTGTTCAGGTCCGGGAACGTGCCCGACCGGTCGTCCTGCGTGAACACGAGCACGCTCACCGCCACCAGCACCGCCAGAACGATCGCGGTGGCGACGTACGGCCAGCGCGGTGTCCGCTGGGCCGGAGGAAGGACCATCCCCTCCAACGTCGTGGACCGGCGCTGCTTCTCCCGGAGATCGGTGGACATCGATCTCTCCTTTCCTGCCTCGGCCCTCCCAGCGAGGACCTCTGCGGCGAGGCTGCCAGCAGCGGCTTGAGGAACTCGTGCGGTGGGCGTGAAGCTGGCTGGAACCGGTCTTCAAGCCGTTCTCAAGCGGGTGGTCGGACGATCGGCGGGCCGATGGAGATGGAGACCGCTGAGCCGGGGCTGCGCGGAGGGAGGGGGTGGGTGTACGGTCGCTCCGTGCAGTTCCGCGTCCTTGGACCGCTCGAGGTCGACGCGGGGAGCGGCCCGATCCCCCTCGGTGGACCGAAGCAGCGCGCCGTCCTGGCGCACCTTCTCGTCCGCCCGAACCAGCTCGTCCCCGCCGAGACCCTGATCGATGAGATCTGGGGGGACGAGCCCCCGGAGACGGCGCGCAACACCCTGCAGACCTACATCTCTCACCTCAGGAAGGCCCTCGGGGACGGCAGGATCGTGGGGCGCCCACCGGGCTACGTCCTGACGGTCGATCCGTCCGAGCTCGACGCGACGAGGTTCGACGATCTCCTGCGGGAGGCGAGGAAGACACAGCCGGTCGACGCAAGCATCGGGGTCGCGCTCCTCGACGACGCTCTCGCGCTGTGGCGCGGCCCGGCGCTCGCCGACGTCGCCGGGGAACGCTCGCTCGTGGCAGAGGCTGCGCGCCTCGACGAGCTCCGCCTCGTCGCCCGTGAGGAGCGGATCGACGGGCTCCTTGCGAGCGGACAGCACGCCCGCACGATCGGGGAGGTGGAGGCGCTCCTCGACGGTCACCCGCTCCGCGAGCGACTCTGGGGACAGCTGATGATCGCGCTCTACCGGGACGGCCGGCAGGCCGACGCCCTCGGCGCGTTCCAGCGGTCCCGCGAGATCCTCGCTGACGAGCTCGGGATCGATCCGTCGCCGGAGCTCGTGCGCCTGCAGGAGCGGATCCTCCGCCAGGATCCCGCGCTCGATCTCGTCGGGGAGCCGCTCCGCGGCTACCGCCTGATGGAGAAGATCGGCGAGGGACCCACGGGCACGGTCTTCCGGGGGATCCAGCCGCGCGTCGGTCGGGACGTCGCGGTGAAGGTGGTGCACGAGCGGCTGGCCGCCGACCCCGCGTTCGTCCGCCGCTTCGAGCCGGAAGCCCAGGCCGTGGCGGCCCTCGAGCACCCCCACATCGCCCCGATCTACGACTACTGGAGAGATCCCGGAGGCGCCTACATCGTGTCGCCCTACCTGCGCGGCGGCAGCCTCCGGGCCGTCGAGGAGCGAGGCGGGTCGCTCGAACCGACGAGACGTATTCGGGTCATCCAGCAGATCGCCTCTGCGCTCGCGTTCGCGCACCAGCAGGGCGTCGCGCATGGGAGCGTGCGCTCGTCCAACGTGGTTCTCGATGCCGAGGGGAACGCCTACCTCTGCGATTTCCGGATCGGCATCGGACCCGAGCCGAGCCCGGCGGAGGACGTGCAAGAGGTCGCTGCGCTCGCTCGCAAGATGCTGGCAGATCAGGCTTCGGCGTCGCTTTCGGACCTGCTCGAGGGGATGGGTGTCGGAGCCGACGCGCCGGGAGCTGCGGCGCTCGTGGACGCGCTGGGGACCACGGCCGAACCCGATGGGTCGCGCGCCACCCCGAGTGCGATCGAGGTCCGGAACCCGTACAAGGGCCTTCGGGCATTCGCCGAGCCCGACGCCCGTGACTTCTTCGGACGGGGAGCGCTCGTCGAGCGCCTCGTAGCGAGGTTGAACGAGACGGGTACGGGATCCAGGTTCCTCGCGGTCGTCGGTCCGAGCGGTAGTGGCAAGTCGTCGGTGGCCCGCGCGGGACTCGTCCCAGCGATCCGACATGGGGCCCTCCCAGCGTCGGAGAGCTGCGTCGTCGTCGAGATGTTCCCCGGTGCGCATCCGATGGAGGAACTGGAGGAGGCGCTGGTCCGAGTCGCCGCCCGACCCATCCCGAGCCTGCATGATCGGCTCGCTGCCGGATCTCGAGGACTGCTCGAGGCGATCGAAAGCGTTGTCCCCACCGACACCGAGATGGTCCTGGTCGTGGACCAGTTCGAGGAGATCTTCACGCTCACCCGCGATGAGCCGGAGCGTGAGCACTTCCTCGAATCCTTGCGCGTCGCCACCGCCGATCTTGGCAGCCGTCTTCGGGTGATCGTGACCCTGCGCGCTGATTTCTACGATCGGCCCCTCGCCTACCCACGCTTCGGGGAATTGCTTGGAGCGAGAACCGAGGTGGTGCCACCGCTCACGCCCGACGAGCTCGAGCAGGCGATCCGGGGTCCGGCGGAGCGCGTAGGTGTCCACCCCGAGCCCGGGCTGATCGCGGAGATGATCGCCGATCTCGCTCACCAGCCGGGCGCGCTCCCTCTGCTGCAGTACGCGCTCACGGAGCTGTTCGAGCGACGAGAGGGGAACAGCCTGACCCTCGAGACCTATCAGGCCCTCGGCGGCGTGACCGGCGCGCTCACGACCCGAGCCGAGCGTCTGCACCACGCGAGCGGACCCGAAGGGAGACGCGCCATCAGGCAGGTCCTGCTCCGGCTCGTGACACTGGGCGAGGGACGAGAGGACACCCGGCGACGGGTTGCCCGGAGCGAGCTCGACGCCCTCGAGGTTGATCCGGCCGCGATCGACGGTGTGCTGGACGCCTTCGGCCGTCACCGGCTCCTCACCTTCGACCGTGAGCCTGTCACCAGGGAACCAACGATCGAGATCGCGCACGAGGCCCTGCTGGGTTCGTGGACGCGGCTACGCGGCTGGATCGACGACGCGCGGGAGAACCTCCGACTGGAACGACAGATGTCGCGCGCCGGCGCCGAATGGCGAGCGTCCGGACGCGACCCGAGCTTCCTCCTGCGCGGAGCGCGTCTCGATCAGGTGGGGGCGTGGGCCGAGGGCACGGACCTCGCTGTGGGCGCTCCCGAGCGAGAGTTCCTGAAGGCGAGTGCCGATCGGCGCGAGAGCGAGCGAGCCGAGAACGAGCGTCGGCTGAAGCGAGAGTCGGAGATCGAACATCGATCTCAGTCGCGGCTCCGCGCTCTGGTCGTCGTGCTCACCGTGGCGGCACTGGTGGCGAGCGGGCTGACCGTGGTCGCGGTAACGCAGAGCGGACGCGCGCGCCGTGAGGTGCGGATCGCGACCACCCGAGAGCTGGCCGCAGCATCCCTGAACAACCTCGACATCGATCCGGAGCGCAGCATCCTCCTCGCGCTCCAGGCGTTGGAAACGACCAGCGCCGACGGGGTCATCCTCCGGGAGGCCGAGGAGGCTCTGCACCGCGCGGTGCAGGCCGATCGACTGCTCTTCACGATCCGCCATCCGTCCACCGCCAACGTCGATTGGAGCCCGGACGGGCGACTTCTCGTCACGGGCGGGACCGCCGGAGGTGTGGATCAGGCCGACGCGATGCTTTGGGATGCTCGCACGGGAGCCCTCGTCCGCACGTTGTCCGGCCACACGGCCGACATCGACAGCGTGTCGTTCAGCGTCGATGGATCCCGCGTCGCGACGACGGCCGCGGACAACCAGACGATCGTCTGGGACACGAGAAGCGGTGATCCGCTCGTGACCGTTGCCGGCCTCGGTGACCGGACGCTCGGCGCCTCGTTCAGCGCCGACGGTCGGCTGGTCTCGGTGACCGCTCAGGAGGATGCGAGCAGGCTCAGGATCGTCGACACCTCCAACGGGAAGGAGGTGCTGCTTACCGATGTCCTGGATCGTTCCTGGTGCTATCCGGTCTTCAGCCCTGACGGCACCCGAGTCGCGCTGGGGGCCTGCGACGGGGGCGACGGCGCGATCCTGGACGCCACGACGGGACGCACGTTGATCGACATCCGCGCCTCGGAGGGACCCGTCGCTAGCCTCGTCTACAGCGCGGACGGGACCAGAATCGCCGGAGCGAGTGGTGACGAAGGCGCCGTGTGGGAGGCTCGGACCGGTGAACGGCTCTTCACGCTCGAAGGTCACGCCGGTGGCGTCATCGGCGTCGCGTTCAGCCCCGATGGAACGAAGCTGGCGACGGGTGGCTACGACGGAACGGCCCGTGTCTGGGACGCGAGGACCGGGAAACAGCTCCTTGCCCTGACCGGGCATGCGGGCATTGTCGTCCTGGTCGATTTCAGTCCCGACGGCACTCGTCTCCTCACCGGCGGCGGGGATGGGACCGCACGCGTTTGGGACATCGCACCGACGGGGGGATCCGAATGGCTGACGATCGCAGAGTCCGACACGCTCGACACCGTCGAGTACAGCGCAGATGGCTCCAGTCTCTTGGTCGGCGGATTCGGGGGTGGTTGGTTGGTGGGGTCGTCGACCGGCGAGAGGATCCAGAACCTCCCGCGATCCTGGGCCGACGCAGACCTGAGCAACGATGGCTCGACCGTCGCAGCATCGGCGGGTGGGGCGTTCGAGCTGAGCACCTCGTCGGGTGAGATGGTGCGGGTCCTCCTTGATCCTAGCGACAGCGACGTCCACAGCGTCGCGTACAGCCCCAACGGTTCGCTCATCGCGACGGGGATCGGGCAATCTGGGGTCGACCGGAGCAAGGCGGTGATCTGGGACGCCTCGACCGGTCGCCGCGTCGGAGCGTTCGGCGGGCCGTTGGGACGCCTAGACGCGATGGACAGCGTGGCGTTCAGTCCGGACGGCAGCCTGCTCGCCGGTCTCGGGGGGCTGGCTCGACTTCGGATCTGGGAGGTGTCCTCCGGCGACGAAGTTCTGAACGTCCAGGCGCATTCGGGGCTGGCCACCGACGTCGCGTTCAGCCCGGACGGTGCATCGATCGCCACCGCCGGCGCCGACGGGGCAGCGGTGTGGAGCGTGAGCTCGGGAGAGCGTCTCGTAGCGATGGCCGGTGCCGGCGGCGTCCACGCGATCGCGTTCAGCCTGGACGGCGCGCTGCTCGCCACTGGAGGCGATGACAAGACGGCGAGGATCTGGGACGTGGCGAGCGGCCGGGAGACGCTGACCCTGTACGGGCACGGCGACTCCGTCACGGATGTCGCGTTCAGTCCGGACGGGAGCAGGCTCGCCACGACGAGCCTCGACTTCACGATGCGTGTCTATGCGCTTCGGATCGAGGATCTGGTGAGGCTGGCCCGCGAGCGACTCACGCGAACCTTCACGGACCAGGAGTGCCGGCAGTTCCTCCATCTCGACGGATGTCCTGTGCAGCTCACGGCGCGCCCGACGAGCTCGGCTCCCCATGACGCTTCGGACACGTCGGGTCCCGCGGGGGCCTTCCGCGTCGAGGTCACCCCCGGTGACCTCCTCAGGGCGGGTCTTCCCGAGTCGGAGATCGACAGCTTCGTCGGCGCCTACACGTTGAGCCTTATCGATGGCGACTACCGGATCCACCGGGAAGGGCCGAACGGCGATACGTCGGACAGGGCGGGCACGTATGAGATCGACGGGTCGCGGATCACCTTCACCGATCGGGCCAGCCCGGAGTGCTTCGGGTCAACCTGGTCGAGCGGTTGGTCGCTGCGGCGAAGCCTCTCGTTCGCCGACTTCTTCGGCGTGCTGACGCACTGGTGCGAGGACTTCGCCGATGCCTCGATGCGGGCGGTCTTCGAGGCCCATCCGTGGGTATGGGTGGCGGGCTCATCCGTGAAGGGCTGAGGCGCCGGCGAGCCTCATCATCATCCCGGCCCAAGTCGGCTACCGTTCCTCCATGAGGTTCGGCCGATGAGCGAGATCGAGCGGGCTGGCGACGACACACTCGCGGCCGGATCCGTCTGGGAATACGCGCCGGCGCCGGAGGCCACCGATATCCTTCGGTTGCAGGACTCCTACGGCCTGTTCGTCGGCGGGGAGTTCGTGGAACCGAAGAGCGGGAAGCGCTTCACGACGATCAACCCGGCGACCGAGGAGCCGCTCGCGGAGATCGCCGAGGCGGGGCCCGAGGACGTGGCGCTGGCGGTCGAGGCGGCGCGCTCGGCGCACGACCACGTCTGGAGGGACCTGTCAGGCGCCGAGCGCGCCAAGTACGTCTACCGGATCGCGCGCCAGCTCCAGGAGCGGGCACGCGAGTTCGCGGTTCTCGAGTCGATGAACGGCGGCAAGCCCATCAAGGAGTCTCGCGACGTCGACCTGCCGCTGGCCGCCGCGCACTTCTTCTACTACGCGGGCTGGGCGGACAAGCTCGAGTACGCGTTCCCGAACTGGACGGCGCGCCCGATCGGCGTGGCCGGCCAGATCATCCCGTGGAACTTCCCGATGCTGATGGCGGCGTGGAAGCTCGCGCCCGCGCTGGCGGCCGGCAACACGTGTGTGCTGAAGCCCGCCGAGACCACACCGCTCACCGCCCTGCTTCTCGCCGAGCTCATCCAGGAGGCCGACCTGCCGCCCGGCGTCGTGAACATCATCACCGGGGCGGGGGAGACCGGCGCCGCGCTCGTCGAGGCGGCGGTCGACAAGGTGGCGTTCACCGGCTCGACCGACGTCGGCAAGCGGATCCGGCGCGCCACCGCCGGGACCGGCAAGCGGCTCACCTTGGAGCTCGGTGGCAAGGCCGCCAACATCGTGTTCGAGGACGCGCCGCTCGACCAGGCCGTCGAGGGCGTCGTGAACGGGATCTTCTTCAACCAGGGTCACGTGTGTTGTGCCGGTTCGCGGCTGCTCGTGCAGGAGCCGGTGTTCGAGGAGCTGATCGACAAGCTCAAAGGACGGCTGCAGACCCTCCGCGTCGGTGATCCGCTGGACAAGAACACGGACATCGGGGCGATCAACTCGCGTCAGCAGCTCACCAAGATCGAAGAACTGGTGGCCGTCGGCGTCGAGGAGGGCGCCGAGATCTACCAGCCCGAGTGCGTGCTGCCCGAGCGGGGGTTCTGGTTCCGACCGACCTTGTTCACGGGCGTTTCGCAGTCGCACAGGATCGCTCGAGAGGAGATCTTCGGACCAGTCCTTTCGATCCTCACGTTCCGCACGCCCGAGGAGGCCGTTGAGAAGGCGAACAACACGCCCTACGGGCTGTCGGCCGGGGTATGGACCGAGAAGGGGTCGCGGATCCTGTGGATGGCCGAGCGTATGCGGGCCGGCGTGGTGTGGGCCAACACGTTCAACCGCTTCGATCCTTCGTCGCCGTTCGGGGGCTACAAAGAGTCCGGGTTCGGCCGGGAGGGTGGCCTGCATGGTCTGGAGCCTTACCTGGAGCTTGCGAGATGACGACCGAGGCCCGCCTTCCGGTCAAGCGTACGGCCAAGCTCTTCGTCGGCGGGGAGTTCCCGCGCAGCGAGTCGGGCCGCTCGTACGAGGTGTTCGCGAACGACGGTCGCTCGCTCGGCTGGGCTGCCCGAGCGTCGCGGAAGGACCTGCGAGACGCCGCGAAGGCGGCACGCGCCGCGTTCCCCGGTTGGTCAGGCAAGTCGGCGTACAACCGCGGGCAGGTCCTCTATCGGGTGGCGGAGCTGATTGAGGGCCGCAGGGCCCAGTTCGAACAGGAGTTGGCCGACGCCGGCGCGGCGGACCCGCCTCGTGGCGTGTCGGCCGCCATCGACCGATGGGTCTGGTACGCGGGGTGGGCTGACAAGCTCGCACAGGTCCTGGGGGGCACGAACGCGGTCGCCGGTCCCTACTTCAACTTCACGGTGCCCGAGCCGACCGGCGTGGTCGGGGTCATGGCACCTCCAGACCAGGCGCTCCTTGGGCTCGTGTCGCGTCTCGCGCCCGTGATCGTCTCCGGCAACACGGCTGTCGTCCTAGCCTCCGAACCTCACCCGATGCCGGCCGTCTCACTGGGGGAAGTACTTGCGACCTCCGACGTCCCGGGCGGCGTCGTCAACGTCTTGACCGGTCAGATCCGCGAGCTCGCCCCTTGGCTCGCGGGCCATATGGACGTGAACGCGATCGACCTCACGGGCGCGCCCCACGACATGCAGGCCGAGATCGAGACCCTCACCGCCGAGAACGTGAAGCGCACACACCGGGCGCCCGATGCTGACCCGTTCGACGAAGCGGCCCAGAGCCCCTACGAGATCGCCGCGTTCCTCGAGTTCAAGACGGTCTGGCATCCCATCGGCGCCTGAGCCGGGGCTCAGACGCCCATCGAGACCACATCATCGTGAGGTCGGAGGGTTCCCTGACGCGGGACGGCTGCAACGGAAACGTCACAGGCCCACTACAGCCTCCGAGGTAGGCCGGGGGCTACCATCCGAAGATGCCCCCCTACAAGGAACAAGGGATCGTCCTGCGGTCGATCAAGCTCGGCGAGGCCGACAAGATCGTCACGATCCTCACCCAGGGTTCGGGCAAGGTCCGCGGGGTCGCCAAGGGCATCCGCAAGACCACCTCTCGGTTCGGGGCGCGTCTGGAGCCGTTCACCCACGTGAACCTGATGCTCTACCGGGGCCGGGGTTCGCTCGACACGATCACTCAGGCCGAGATCCTGGCGCCGCACCGCGCGATCCGGGACGACCTTGCCTTGTTCGCCGCGGCGGAGACGATGGTCGAAGCGACCGACAAGGTCGCCGAGGAGCACGAGCGGAACGTTCGCCTCGTGATACTGCTTCTGAACGGCCTCCGTGCCCTGGAGCAGCGCCCGGCTGACTCGGCCGCGGTCGCCGAATCGTTCGTCCTGAAGCTGCTCTCGATATCGGGCTTCCACCCGAGCCTCACGGCGTGCGCCGCGT
>Ga0247727_10018712_pt1 | contig 10846 bp, 6 predicted proteins | sample WisWelCaveWW1625_FD_202498 | JGI IMG/M metagenome (GOLD analysis project Ga0247727, IMG submission 202498) | Biofilm microbial communities from Wishing Well Cave, Virginia, United States - WW16-25 | ecosystem: Environmental > Aquatic > Deep subsurface > Groundwater > Cave microbial mat | place...
GTCGTCACCGACTCCATCTATTATGATCGGTTCAAGCATGTTCCGGAAATGATTCGCCTCGGAGCCGACATCAAATTGGATGAGAATGCGGCGATTGTACGAGGTGTGAAAAAATTGAAAGGGGCAAAAGTGATGTCTACGGATTTACGTGCTTCAGCATCGCTCATCCTGGCGGGACTCGTTGCCGAGGGCAGGACGGATGTGCTTCGGGTATATCACATCGATCGTGGTTACGAACACATCGAGAAAAAACTCTACACGCTTGGGGCGGACATCAAGCGGGTGTCGGGGCGAGAGTTCTAGCTCTCCGGCTTCGATTTCATGGTGTGCCTCCCCACAATGCGGAACGAACGCCGTAACCACCCGGAATACCCGGCCTTATCTGAGTTCGTTCGTTCATCGCACGCTCGGGCGTCCTCCATCGTTCTTCTTGGCATCTCCATCCTTCTTACTCAAATTTCTCTTTTCAATTATCTCGGCTATGAGTTCTCCGTCGTCGTCGCATTGACGATGTCGGTCATTAGTGGTCTGGTGACGATTGGTTTATTTCGAAAATCATTTGAAGGAGCGATAGAAGTTCGGTTGATTGATTTCCTGATTTTTCAGAAATCGAATCTTTACATCAATCTTATCCTGTTAGCTCTTCCTCTTATCGTGGTTACGGTAAACCTGCTTGCCGTGAAGAATTGCTCTTATGGCGAGGGCCTTTTGTTCTTTGGGTTGATACCGGTTGTGACGGTTTTGTTCTCCGTAACTCTTGCAACTCTATGCTCAATCCTTTTTACGTGGTCACGAACTGTCTACTCATTCACTCTCCTCGTGGTGGGCCTGGTTCATCCGCTGTGGTTGGGATATTTTACTCCTCAGATTCATTCTTACAATTTTCTCTATGGATTCTTTCCAGGATTCTCGTACGATGAAGTACTGACAATAACGCCGACGTTGATTCTATTTAGAGTCATTACCGTGCTCCTTTCGTTGTCGATATTTCTTTTCGCATCGCTGCTCATCAACCAGATACGTGGCACGAATAGATTGATCGAAAAACTTGTCTCCATTAAGAAAATATTCTCGACTGAACTTAGCACGCAAAAAATATTCCTGATTGCTCTCCTCGTCATCATGGTGTGTGTGTGGGTATTTCGCATCGAGCTTGGATTCGAATCCTCTTTATCTGCAATCAGAAGCGAGCTCGGGGGCGTGTATCGAACAGAGCACTTTGCCATTTATTATTCGAAGGATTCCTACTCCGATGAAGGAATTCGTTGGGTGGCGGCTGAGCACGAATTTCGGCTTCGCCAGGTTGCCGAGCGATTGCAAGTCTCATTGCGGAATTCCATCGCATCGTACATTTATCCATCCGAAGAGTCGAAACGCGAATTTATTGGAACAGGGACGACAGCGATCGCCAAGCCGTGGCGGTACGAGATTCATCTCAACAGAGACTCCTGGCAGCGCGTTCTGAAGCACGAGCTCGTCCACGTTCTTGCGGGAGAGTTTGGAGTGCCCGTCATCCATGCCAGTCTCAGCACCGGACTCCTGGAGGGCCTGGCCATGGCCGTCGAATGGGAATTCGGGAACCGCACACTCCACGAATACGCAGCCGCAATGAAGCGTTTCGGTCTGATGCGCGACGTGAGCTCATTAATGTCGCTGACGGGTTTTGCAGCGCAGCCATCGACCGTAAGTTACGTGTTATGTGGGTCGTTCTGCCGCTTTCTCATCGACCGTTACGGGATGGTACGGTTTGAAGATGTGTATCGTGGGAGGAGTTTTAGCAGAGTATATGAGAAAGACCTTGCACAGTTGGTAGGGGAATGGAAAGACTTTCTGACCCGCATTCCGGTGCCGGATGATTGGATCTCGCATGTTAAATTTTATTTCGACCGTAAGTCAATATTTACGAAGGAGTGCGCGCGATATATTGCCAGGCTGAACAATGAAGCAATGCATCATCTTCGACGTAAGAGTTTTGCGCAGGCTATGCAGCTGTACGCCATGTCGCTGGAAGAACACTGGAACTCCGAAGCATTTGCAGGAATGATTCAAACGGCCTATACCGCCGGACGCTACGAGAAGGTAGTTCAACTCATCGACGATGTATCGAGCAACTCCGTCAGGAGCGAGAACATCAGGAGTCTTTCGTTGTTGTACGGCGACGCATTATGGTCGAAGGGGGAAATCCTTTCTTCGCGCGAGGCATACGTCGGCTGCCGTGCCCTCGATATTTCGGAATCGTTGAATGACGCGGCCTCCATTCGAATTGAAGTTCTTGACGACCCGATGTTACGGTATGGCGTTCATTCGGTTTTTCTGGATAGTCGATCTGATTCGGACAAACTTTCACTCCTGGCAGAGCTGGAGAAGAAATCCAGCAATCCGATTGTTTCTTTGATCAAGGCAAATGTGCTGTTTCGGATGGAAGACTTCGATAACGCGCGGAAGGTGTTGGAAGGTCGTAGGATGGCTGCGAGGAATCCGTCGTTTGCCGATAATCTCAACGCTGCCCGCGAGAAGCTTCTCGGAATTTGCTCGTTTCGTCTGGGTAATTTCCAGCAAGCCCGTGCGAAGTTTTGGCAGGCGATGAATTTCACAACGAACGAGGCCGCGATCCTTCGTCTCCACGATTGGATTGATCGGTGTGAATGGTTTGCAGAACACGGTTCGCGGTATCTTGCGTCTCATGACTAGCCTCGTTATCATGCTGGCAGGCTTTCAAATCGTATGACTAACAACCCTGGACCTTGAAACCGATTTCCAGCATTCTCCTCACGAGAATGAAATTTATCGGCGATGTTGTGTTGACCACGCCCGTTATCCGATCTGTTCGCGCAACCTTTCCTGATGCATATATCGCTTACCTGGGCGACAAAGAAGCTGTCTCACTACTTGAGCATAATCCGTTTCTGAATGACGTCATTCCGTTCGATTTTTCAAAGCCGACGGTGCTCGAGCAATCCCGTGTAACGCTGTTGCTGCGCAAAAGAAAGTTTGATGCCGTAGTAGATTTCTTCTCCAATCCGAGGAGCGCACTCCTGAGCTATCTCTCGGGCGCAAGGATTCGCATCGGGGGTGATTTCGGTGCACGGGGAAGACTGTTCACCCACCGGCTGCGTGACGACGGAAAACCCAAAACTGCAATCGAGTTTCATTACCGCTATGTCGAACCCCTTGGCGTTCAACCAGAATCATGGAAGACCGAGATTTATCTCACCGATCATGAGCTGCGCGAGTCGAAGATCTACCTCCGGTGGCAGGATATAAGCCCAGGCAGACCCATTGTGGGCCTACACCCCGGTGCAACATGGCCGGCGAAGATGTGGCCGGCAGAACGATTCGCTGAATTGGCCAGATTGCTTGCAGTGGAACTTGGTGCGCGAGTACTGATAAGCCAGGGTCGAGGGGATGTTGAAGTTGCCCGGGAAGTGGGAAAAAAAGCGGGCGGAGCTGCAAAAGTCCTCAGTGTTCTCGGTCTGAGACAACTCGCTGCGATTCTCTCGCATTGCTCCGTGTATGTGGCGAATGATTCTGCTCCCATGCATATCGCCGTTGCCGTGAATACGCCCACGATCGGTATATTCGGTCCGGGAGAGGAGAATGTTTGGTTTCCCTATCAACTTCCTTACTACGAAGATTCTGCTGGACATATCCCTTTGCGTAAAGATGTCTTTTGCCACCCCTGCCACCTCAATGTATGCAACAGGGACGGTAACGGGTATATGGAGTGCATGAAATTGCTCAGCGTGCGGGAGGTATTCGAAGAAGTTAAGAAACGCCTCTCTCTGAAGAGGTGAACCAGACACTTAACTACCTTGAACTTATTTTCCTTGATTTTTAGACACCTCTTCTCTATATTGTGCCGTCTTTTTGTTGGCCGTTCTTCCCTATGAATAGCCTTCATGAATCTGCTCAATAAATTTGTCGTTGCAACCCTTCCGGCTGTCCCGAGGCCCATCGTAAGATATTTTGCAAATCGTTACATCGCTGGCGAAGAAGTCGTTGATGCGTTTCATGTGGTGAATCGTCTCAATGCTAAGGGGATGACTGCAACCCTAGACGTTTTGGGGGAAGATATTCACGAACGAGAGGAGGCGTTAGGTGCTCGCGACAACATTATCGAGGTATTGAAATCTATTTCGCAAGAGCGCATCGAGTCAAACGTTTCCATCAAGCTTACGCAGCTGGGACTGAAACTGGACAAGAATTTTTGTCTTGACAATGCGCGGATGATTGTGTCGACTGCACACGCGTTGGAAAATTTTGTCCGCATCGACATGGAGGACTCCACATGCACCGAAGACACGCTTCGGATATATGGGAGGTTAGGAAAAGAATTCGATAATGTCGGTATTGTGCTGCAGGCGTATTTACGACGCACCGAGGAAGACGCAAAGGCTTTGATCCGCGATGGATTTAAGAACTTCCGACTCTGCAAAGGAATTTACGTTGAACCGGAGGCGATCGCATATAAGAAAAAGGACGAGATCAACGGGAATTTTATTCGCGTTCTCAAGCTCATGCTCCAGAACAAAACCTACGTCGGCATCGCCACCCATGATGATGCACTCATCGATGCAGCATCTCGGATGATTGCCGAAATGCATTTGGAAAGATCTCAGTATGAATTTCAAATGCTGCTTGGCGTGCGCTCTGAATTGCGTGCGGAGGTTCTGCGTGCCGGTCATCGTCTGCGCGTCTACGTCCCTTTTGGCAAACACTGGTATCAGTATTCTTTGAGGCGCTTCAAGGAAAATCCGCAAGTCGCGGCGTACGTCTTCAAAGCGTTGTTCGACAGGCATCATTCAAAACTAAACACTCACCCAGGTAAAAATCATAAAGGAGATGGCAATGGCTAAAATGAAATCCGGTGGAGAAGGTGCTAGGTTTAAACCGTATGTTTCTGCAGGAACCGACATGAGAGAGTTCTCCGTCAAGGCGCTTATCATTGGCTTGGTAATGTGCGTCGTTCTCGGTGCGGCAAATGCCTATCTTGGGTTGAAGGCTGGAATGACGATCGCCGCCACGTATCCCGCCGCGGTCATCGGAATGGCAGTCTTGCGGTTGATGAAAGGTTCCATCCTTGAAGAGAATTTTGGACGTACGGTTGGCTCTATCGGCGAATCGGTTGCGGCAGGAGCGATATTCACGCTTCCCGCATTCTTCATCGCCGGTATCTGGCCGGAGTTCGCGACGACGGGGCATTATCTAGAATCTTCGCTCATCATGGTTGCCGGGGGCGTTCTGGGAATAATGTTCGTCGCGCTTCTTCGGCGCGTCATGGTAGAGGACGTAGAGCTTCCATTCCCGGAATCCGTTGCCGCGGGCGAGATTCATAAGGCGGGTCGCGCCGGTGGGACGGGTGCAAAGTTCTTATTCTCGGCGATGGGCTTCGGCGCACTGGTTCAGGCATTAGGTCAACTTAATTTCTTCGCGACCACCTGGCAAACGTTTATTGCATTTACAAAGACAACGATTGGCCTGCGGGCAAGCGGCAGCGTCACCGCGCAGAGCGGCATGCTCCTTAGCTCGCCGGGAATCAGCCCAGCATATATCGGTGTCGGGTATATTATCGGCCCAAAACTCGCATCGCTGAATTTTAGCGGTGGACTCCTTGCGTGGGGCTTGTTCGTTCCCATCCTTACTTATTTCATCGGTCCGACATTGCTACCGGAAAATGCAGCTGCCGATGATGGAACCTGGACCGCGATGGCAAACAATGTCTGGCGTCTCATCGTTCGTCCGATTGCCATAGGAGGTATGTTGATGAGCGCGGCCTACACACTTTTCAGGATGAGGAAGAGTCTGATTGCCGGACTCAGGCGCTCCGTCGGGGATGTAAAAAAAGCGGCGAGGGGCGGAGCCGTTACGTTGCGAACGGAACAGGACATGAACTTCAAGTGGATCATGATTGGGATTCTCCTGACGGGTGTTCTGACATTCGTGATCTACCACTATTTTTCAGGAGACATAGGCGCCGCACTCGTTGCAACGCTGGTCATGATCGTCGCCGGCTTCTTCTTCGCTGCGGTATCCGGCTACCTCGTCGGTATGATCGGTTCCAGCAACAACCCGATCAGCGGACTGACGCTCTCAACGCTGCTCATCGCCGCGTTGTTGATGGTTGTGTTAGGAATGACCGGGCAGACGGGCATTGCGGCGGTCCTCGGTGTTGCGGCAGTCGTGTGCGTCTCAGCTGCCGTTGCCGGTGAGATGCTGCAGGATTTGAAGGTCGGACATATCCTCGGAGGAACGCCGTGGAAAATGCAAGTTGGGGATTTGCTCGGTGTTGCAATTGCATCAGCGGTGATGTTTCTCCCCTTGGTTGTGCTGCACCAGGGCGATATCTATGCCGGGAAGACGGCGACTCCCCCTTATGAAGGAGGATTCGGCAGTCCAAAACTTCCTGCTCCCCAGGCAAGTTTGATGGCGTTGTTATCACAGGGAATCGTCGGCGGTCAAATGGCGTGGCCCCTGATCATTGTCGGCATGATGCTCGGACTCGGATTCATCCTGATGCAGGTTCGGAGTCCGATGTTGGTGAGCGTCGGCATGTATCTGCCGCTTGAAACCACATTTGCGATTTTCCTCGGCGGCTTGTTCAAAGGAATCGTTGACAAGATGAACACGAGTAGAGAGTACAACGATTCGCAGAAGGCAAGAGTGGAGAATACCGGCGTTCTTATTGCGGCGGGCTTGATCGCTGGTGAAGCGCTCATCGGTTTGGTCTTTGCAGCCCTGGCATTCACTGAAGTCCAGCTCTTCAGGGTCTTCGAAGAACCGTCGTTCTACACAAGTCTCGTTATCTTGGCGATTATCGCGTGGGTTCTCATCCAGATTCCCGTGAGGAATGCTGGCAGACCTAATCAGCCTGCGCCGCCCAGCGGTGTGTTCTGATTCGACGCAGTTGTACGGAGGCTAAGAAGAAACTCCGACAGGTCGGTTTGCTTGTATTCTTCGAGCGACCGGGAAGATACTACTGATCCATTGAGCTTCCGAACTGGCCGACCGAGTGGCTGAGGTCCGGACCATCGATTGATCCATTTTTGTATCAGAAGGAGATGACATATGTCGAATGCGGTAGAAGGAATAGAACCACAACTCGTGTGGAATTATTTTGCGGAAATCTCTCGGATCCCCCGAGGATCGAAGAATGAAGCCGCGATCGCCGCATACGTCCTGAACACTGCCAGGCGGCACGGTCTGTCGGCAAAGCAGGACAAATTTGGAAATGTGGTGGTGAAGAAGCCGGCCTCGCCGGGACGCGAACATGTCACCCGAGCCTGCTTGCAAGGTCATCTGGATATGGTGTGCGAGAAGAATGCCGACAAGGTTCATGACTTCGCCAGAGATCCAATCGAGATTGTGCGTGAAGGAGACGTGCTCATGGCGAATGGAACGACACTCGGGGCCGATAACGGGATAGCCGTTGCAACGAATCTTGCCATCATGGAAGACAAGACGCTTCAGCATGGTCCCCTCGAATTGCTGTTTACTATTGACGAAGAGACCGGCCTCACGGGGGCCAGTAACCTTGGCGGCGATTTTCTCGAGAGCCGGACACTTCTGAATCTTGATTCAGAAGAAGAAGGGGCGCTCTACGTTGGCTGCTCGGGAGGCAAGGATACCCTCGGAACGTGGAAAACCGAATTCGGAAGCGCACCGGCCCAGACGGTTGCCGTTGAGCTAAGTGTCTCTGGCCTCCGCGGTGGTCATTCAGGCCTGGAGATTGATAAAGGCCGGGGCAACGCAATCAAAATATTCAATCGGGTTATCATCGCTATCGACGGTCTGGGCGCAAGGCTGTCGAAGATCGACGGGGGGAACAAGCGCAACGCAATACCGCGCGAATGTGTGGCAGTGCTTTTCATTCCTAAGAAGGAGTTGCAGAAAGCAAAAGCCCTAACCGCCGACTTTAATGCGACGATCAGAGGAGAGTTCGCTACTCACGAGAAGGATTTGTCGATAACTATGGCGGAAATGCCCGGAATAAGAAAAGGAAAAGTCATCAAGAAAGCGCAGCAGAAGAAAATCTGCCAGACGATCTGTGCCCTCCCGCACGGCGTCGTCAAAATGAGTGCGGATATTGCTGGTTTGGTGGAGACATCGACGAATGTTGCTGTGATCAACACAACAACGAAGGCAATTGTTCTCGCAACGAGTCAGCGAAGTTCAGTGGCGTCAGAGCTCATAGAAATTTGTCAGACGGCAGCCTCCATTTTCGAATTAGGGGGCGCGAAAGTGGAACATTCCGACGGTTATCCCGGCTGGAAGCCGAATCTGGATTCCCCCATCTTGAAGCATGCTAAGTCGACGTACAAGATCCTCTTTGGGAAGGAACCGGCAGTGAAAGCTATTCACGCCGGACTGGAGTGCGGGATTATCGGCGAGAGGTTTCAAGGGATGGATATGGTCTCCTTTGGTCCGACACTTGAGGGGGTCCACTCTCCGGGCGAAAAGATTTACATCGATACGGTCGAAAAGTTCTGGAATTTTCTTCTGGCGATTCTTAAGAATTTGAATTAGAGAGGAGGTTCTCGGACATGCAGTTCGTAACATTGGTCAAATTCCGCCGCCGGCCGACGAAAGACGAGGTCGAAAACGCACCGAAGAGGGTGGAGGCTGCAGGGGTGAAGGTGTTGTCCTCCTACTGGTGTCTTGGGCGTTTTGACGCCGTGGTGATTAGCGAGGCGCCAAATGCAGAGACGGCGATGAAGGGGTTTAGCAACGTCATGGACTTCGCCTCATCGGAGACGCTTGTCGCGATTCCGCGGGAGGAAGCAATTAAACTTGTAGGATACTAAAAGCAGGCGCGTCAATGGGGGATGGTTGCGCAGTCATTGACGTTTCTTGAACCGGAGTACGCGCAGCCCGTTGAGGACCACCACGAGCGCGGCGCCATCATCAGCGAGAATTGCCATCCAGAGCGTTGCCGCGCCTAGAACACCGAGCAATAGGAACACCAGCTTGGTAGCAAGTGCTAGGGCGATGTTCTGTTTGATGGTTCTGATTGTCCGCCTGCTGAGCGCCATAAGGTGGGAAAGCTTTGCAAGGTCGTCGGACATTAAGACGATGTCGGCGGTCTCCAGTGCCACATCCGTTCCGGCGGTTCCCATCGCTATTCCGACATTTGACACGGCAAGCGCCGGTGCATCGTTGATTCCGTCACCCACCATTGCAACGGTTCCGTAGCGCTCTTTCAAGGCACCGATCCGCTGCACTTTCTCCTCAGGAAGAATTCCGGCGTGAACCTCGTCAATACCGATCTTCTGAGCAATGCTTCGTGCAGTCCCTTTGTTGTCGCCGGTCAGCATAATGACTTTCTTGATTCCTTCCATGTGAAGGTCGGCGATAAGGTGCGCAGCCTCCGGACGAATTTCATCGGCGATAGCGATAATGCCAAGCGCTTCCTGCTCCGTTCCCAGAATAATTGTCGTTTTCCCCTCCGACTCGCATTGTTGCAAGATCTGTTCAACTCTTGGCGAGCAAATCCCTTTTTCCTCAATGAGTGCATGGTTCCCAACGAAGTATGAGACTCCATCGATCGTTGCCTGGATGCCGCGTCCGGTCAGCGTCTCGAAGTGCTGATAGGTGACATTGTCGATCGATACCTTTTCTTCGTACGCTTTTGTAAGCACGGCACCTGCAAGATGGTGTTCGGACTTTGCTTCGATCGCGGCGGTGAGTTGAATGATCTGCCGGGATGAAATGGTATTCAGAGGGATTACCTCCGTTACGCACGGCGTTCCTTCCGTTAGTGTGCCAGTCTTATCAAACGCGATAGCGTTCACCTTTCCAATCTCTTCCAGGTAACGTCCTCCCTTGATGAGGACTCCGTGCCTTGCTGAATTTGTAAGTCCAGTCACGATCGTAACGGGCGTTGAGATAATCAGCGCGCACGGGCACGCAATCACCAGGAGAACGAGAGCCCTGTAGAACCACTGACCGAAAGGTTCTGCGAGAAAGAGCGGTGGAACGACGGCAAGCAGCGCGGCAATGCCAATGACTATCGGAGTGTAATATGCTGCGAATCGCTCGACAAAGGACTGAGAAGGCGCACGTTGGGCTTGTGCTTCTTCAACGAGGTGGATGATGCGCGCAAGCATGGTGTCGGGCGCGAGTTTCGTAACGCGCATGTCCAGCGAACCTCGTTCGTTCAGCGTGCCGGCGTACACAGCATCGCCTGGATTCTTTTCGACGGGCATTGATTCACCGGTGATCGCCGCCTGGTTGACGAAGGAATAACCTCCGATGATCTCGCCGTCGAGCGGGATGTACTCCCCTGGTCGGATGACCAAAGTCTCGCCTATTGTCACTTCCTCTAAGGGGACACTTTGTTCGAAGGCGCCCCGTTTCACGGTAGCACGCTTGGGTGAGCCTACCATGAGCGAACGTACTGCTTTTCGAGTGCGTTCCAGACTGTATGATTCTAACAGGAGCGCGAGTGAGAAGAGTACAATGACCGCCGCAGCCTCACTCCATTTTTCCATGATCACTGCGCCGATGGTCGCGACAGTCATGAGGAAATTCATATCGAGTGCCATATTTTTCGCAGCATTGAAACCGCGCCAGCCGATTTTCCACCCGCCGACAAAAATTGCCACAAGGAATAATGGGATTGTCGCGGAGCTTGATGCGCCAGCATGTTCCAGCACGATTGCTACGAACGTAAACAGGCCAGCACTTGAGGTCGATATCAATCCGCTGTGTCTGGACCAGAGCGATTCTGGGCCTTCTTTTGAGATGTCGGTCTTTGCCTGGAAACCTGCCTCGTGAAGCCCATTGATGATGTCTTCTTTTGGGCAGCTGTGCTTGACTGTGAGTTTCTGGGAAATAAGATTGAAGGTAA
>Ga0247727_10018713_pt1 | contig 10846 bp, 10 predicted proteins | sample WisWelCaveWW1625_FD_202498 | JGI IMG/M metagenome (GOLD analysis project Ga0247727, IMG submission 202498) | Biofilm microbial communities from Wishing Well Cave, Virginia, United States - WW16-25 | ecosystem: Environmental > Aquatic > Deep subsurface > Groundwater > Cave microbial mat | place...
GCGATCAAGTCGAAGTGAAGCTGCTCGAGATTGCCGAAGGCGGCAAGCTGAAATTGAGCCGCAAGGTTTTGTTGCCGCCGTCGGGCGCGCCGCCGCGACGGAGCTATTGAAGACGTTAGCTGGTTAATCAGTTCTCTGGTTGGCCGGTTAATGTAATCAAGCCTAATATTACTGAATTATACCAGTGGGGAGAAAATGGCAATAGCCCGATTACCGGGTTCAACATTTGCGATCAGCAACACCGGACCGTTGATTTCAGCTTTTGTTGGATGAGTTGGCGGCGCGGGCTGTTGCCAAAGACGTTGGTGTAAAATTGTCCGGCTTTCCTGGTGTATTAATACTAGCTGTGCAAGCAAATCTCATTTCAGCGGAGGATTTGAAAAAACGGTTGGAAATTTGTCGAGCACAGGGGACACATTACAGCGTGACTTTTATTCAGCAAGCCTATGAGATGGCAAAACACAGCCGGAGGTGAATAAAATGAAAAAAAATCGGCGCACGAGCCCAACGCCAAAGTCATGAGCGCTGCAGAAGCCTGGGAAGACGCGCAACAAATCGCTACTGTACTTCGCCAAAACTTGTTGCAGGCCGAACCTATTGTTCGGCTGCAAATTCCGTTATCAGCTTTGTTATCTGCATTAGATAGCCTGAAGCGCGATGAGCTGGTTGTCTTGCAAAAACATGTCAAAGCGCGGTTGGCGGCCTGAACAAACGAAAAATTATTTTTTGAGAGAATCGTCCTTTGCAAAAATTCATCGACAACTCGGAGCACCTAAAGGCCGTTTTGCCGGGCGGCCTCCGTATCGTTTCCGAATATATTCCGCATGTCAGATCGATTTCGCTCGGCGTGTGGGTGCAGAACGGCACGCGTGACGAGCGGCCGGAAGAAAACGGCATCTCGCATTTTATCGAACACATGATGTTCAAAGGCACCCAACGCCGCAAAGCCAGCGACATCGCTGAAAGCCTGGAAGCCTACGGGGGACATTTGAACGCCTTCACCGGCAAAGAGCTGACCTGTTATTACGCGCACGTTTTGGACGAGCATTTGCCGCTTGCCATCGACGTGATCGCCGATATGCTGACCGAATCGGTTTTCAGCGCCGAAGAAATGGCCAAGGAAAAATCCGTCGTGATCGAGGAGATCAATTCGGTGGAAGACACGCCGGAAGAACTCGTGCAGGATTTTTTCATGCGCGACCTTTTCCCGGCGCACGCGCTCGGTTACTCGACGCTCGGCACGCGCGAAATCGTTTCGGCGTTTCATCGCGATCAACTGTTCGAATATGCGCGCCGGCATTATTCGCAGAACCGCCTGCTCGTGGCAGCCGCCGGCAATGTCAAACACGACGATCTCGTGGCGCAGGTTGGCGAGCGCTTCGGCATGTTGCCGGCAAATGGCGCGCGGGTTTTATCCCCGCCGCCGGTGAAATCGATTTCCGGTTCGGTGGCGGAGGACGAGTGCAGCCAAATGCATATCTGTCTGGGCACGCTGGCGCTGCGTTTCGACGACCCGCGCAAATTCGTTCTCCTCGTGCTCAACACCTTGTTTGGCGGCGGCATGAGCTCCCGCCTGTTTCAAACGATTCGCGAGCAGCACGGCCTGGCGTATTCGGTTTTCTCGTTTCACGACTTCATGCTGGATACCGGTTTGTTCGGCGTTTATTTGGGCACCGATCCCGACCGCGCCGAACAGGCCACGGCGTTGTTGCGCCAGGAATTGCAAAAGCTGCGCGACGAGCCGGTGTCGTCCGCCGAGCTGAACCGCACCATCAACCAGCTTAAAGGCAGTCTGATGCTCGGTCTTGAAAGCACGAGCAGCCGGATGTCGCGTCTGGCGAAAATGGAAATCTATCTCGGCGAGTATGTCACGCTCGACGAAGTTTGCGCCGGCATCGAAAGCGTGACCGCCGAGCAAATCCAGCAGCTCGCGCAAGAACTGTTTGCCGACGAGCGAATGACCTCGACGATCATTCGTCCGGCAAGTGAGAACGCGGCGTAAAACGTGATGCGTAAGAGGTGATATGCTTTGCGTGCGCAAGACGCATTTATAATACAGTTCATCAAGCAACGAACCTCACGAGGGAGGATGGCAAATGAAGATCGGCGTTCCCAGAGAAATTAAGACCAACGAGAATCGCGTCGCGATGATTCCGGTCGGCGCGGAATTGCTCAAAGATCATGGGCACGAGATTCTGGTGGAAAAAGGCGCGGGAGTCGGCAGCGGTTTTCCAGATGGTGATTACCGGCTGGCCGGCGCGAAAATCGTCAACGATCCCGCGGAAATTTTCGGCGCCGCGGATATGATTGTGAAAGTCAAGGAGCCGCTGCCGGCGGAGTATTCTTTGATTCGCGAGGGCCAGATCGTTTTCACGTATTTTCATTTTGCGGCGTCGCGCGAGTTGACGGACGCGATCATCAAATCGAAGTGCATTGCCATCGCGTATGAAACCGTGCAAACGCCGGATCGCGCGCTGCCGTTGCTCGTGCCGATGAGCGAAGTCGCCGGCCGCATGTCGATTCAGGTCGGCGCGCGCTGCCTGGAAAAACTGTTTGGCGGCAAAGGCATTTTGCTCGGCGGCGTTCCCGGCGTGGAGCCGGCGCGCGTCGTCATTCTTGGCGGCGGTGTCGTCGGCACGAATGCGGCGAAAATTGCGGCCGGCCTCGGCGCCCACGTGCAGATTCTCGATATCAGCCTCGAGCGCCTGCGCTATCTCGACGACGTGATGGCGAAAAACGTCACGACCATCATGTCGAATCCCGCGAACATTCGCAAAGCCATTTCCGAGGCCGATCTCGTGGTCGGCGGCGTGTTGATTCCTGGGGCTAAAGCTCCACGCCTCATCACCCGCGAAATGTTGAAGCTGATGCGCCTAGGCTCGGTCATCGTCGACGTTGCCGTCGATCAGGGCGGCTGCGTGGAAACAATTCGCCCGACGACGCACGAGAACCCGACCTTTGAAGTCGACGGCGTCGTGCACTACGGCGTGGCCAACATGCCGGGCGCCGTGCCGATGACTTCCACCGTGGCGTTGACCAATGCCACGCTGCCCTACGCGATTCAGATTGCCAACACCGGTTTCCCCAAATGCGTGCAGGACTCGAGCGCCGTCGCGATGGGCGTCAACATTGTTCGCGGCCAGGTGACCTACAAAGGCGTGGCAGAGGCGTTTAGTTTGCCGTATGTCCCGCTGGAAGAAGTTCTGTAAAATGGATTGATGGAGTTTTGGAGTGCTGGAGTGTTGGAAAAGCAGAACTCCATCAATCCAATACTCCAGTAATCCATCTCTCCATTTTTATGTTGCCTCCGGTTCTCGCCTATCATCTCGTCGATCGGCGCTTCGATGCCGGCATTGCCTGGACGACACCAAAACGTTTTGAGAAACAAATCGCCTGGCTGGCCGAAGCCGGCTATCACGCGCTTTCGCTGTCCGAGTATTTGCAACATCATTATTCCGCCGACGAGAAACGCCTCGCCATCACCTTTGACGACGGCTATCGTTCGCTGATGCAATATGCCCTGCCGATTCTCTCGCGGTATAATTTTCGCGCCACGGTTTTCATCATTGCCGGTTACGTTGGCCGGCCCAATCTGTGGGACGTGAAATTTTTTTTGCCGCATTTTCAACATCTCGATTGGAACGAGTTGCGCGCGCTGATGGCCGCCGGTTGGGAAATCGGCAGCCATTCCTTGAACCACGATTACCTGCCTTCTCTTGCGAATGACGAATTACGTCACGATCTTTCCGCCTCCAGAAAAATTTTAGAGGACAATTTGCAGACGCCGGTGGCGCATCTCTCGCTGCCTTTCGGGCGCGGCAACGAGCGGGTTTATCGCGCCGCGCACGATGCCGGATACGTTTCTGTTTCCACGCTGGGAAATCCCGAACGTATATCACCAAACAACGTCAAGAGTATCCCCCGCCGCGGCGTTTACCTGATCGACTCGATGCGCAGCTTTCGCCAACGCGTGCAAGCGCCGCCGGACTCCAAATGGCAATATTGGCGGCAACGGGCGATCAGCACATTTTCGATGGGAACGGTCATCGTCAAAAGCGTCAAGAAAAGCGTCAGCCCCGACTTTCCTTGATTTTGGAAACAAAAGGGGAAATTGGAGATAGCTGGTTATTCTATTCTCAAATGAACCGGTTAACAAAAGGATATTTAAAAAAATGTCTTGCTTTTTTTTGTGTATTTTGATACCTTAATCAATATAATTCTATCGATGAGGCTTTATCAACGCGGCAACTCGGGGAGGAGATGCGGCGTAATGAATAAACTGTCGACGGAATCTTTGCCTACCGAGCTTCGGTTTAGGGGCAGGCATGTAATTAAGGAAAAGCATATAAAGATTAACCTCGGGAGACAGAATCGTGAGGCGCGAGCTTTTGCTTAAATATGCCTTGTCTTCGGCGCAAACAGGTGCGCAAGACACTTCTACCCAATCCCTGGGCGAGGACGAATTCGCACAAGTGCAATCGCATGTGGCGATTTGCCCATCCTGCAACTTGCGCGTGAAAGCCTATCGCCAATTGTATCGCACCCATCAAAACGTTCCGCCGGAGATCGTTACTCAGGAGTTGTCGTTGCCGGAATGTATCGATGAGGCAAGAAGCCCGATTGGCTTGGCCCCCCGCAAAAGCGGCGCGACCTCATTTTCTGCGTATGGCCGTGTCGCCGCCGTTACCATGGTTTTGTTGTTTGCCGTCGTTTTGAGCACGTTGATCGCCGACCGTTTCACCCGGCCAAAATATTATGCGTTGGCCAGCGTGCGCAGCGATCGTTACGATCAGATTATTCTGTATCGCGAAAGAAGCTCGCTGTTGCAAGCAATTTTTCTTTTCCGCAGCGGCGATTATGAGCGGGCCATCGCTGCCATCGAGACCACCATCTCAACCAAAGACGGTTACAACATGCGGCCGTATTTGCGTCTCATGCAAGGTTTGGCTCATTTAAAGCTGGCGGAGTCGAGCACGTATGGCTTATTTCCCCGCTTTGATATGAATCGCGCCGAAGCGGCCGCCATTACTTTTCAAGCGTGCATTGATGAGGCCGTGAGCATCGAAATGTCGGGGGTGCGTACGTCGGCCTATATTTACCAAGCCAAAGCTTATTTGATGAGCGGCAACCTCGGCTTGGCGCAGCAGGCACTCCGCGAAGCCATGATCACCGGCGACGAGCTTGCCGAACAGGCCAAGCAAATACTCGACAAGCTGCAAAAGAGCGAATCAGGAACTTAACTATTTTTTCGATGGTGGTTGCGTTGTATCGGCACGAGTTGAGGTGACAGGATTTGAGCGACGCCGATGATTTCCGCCGAAGTTTTATTAGACGGCTACAGCCAGGGCATCTTTCCAATGGCCGATGAGGATGGGGAGATTCGATGGTACGAAGCCGACCCCCGCACGATTCTCGACATTCATCACTATCACATTTCACGCGATTTGCGGCGCATTTTAAACCACAACCGGTTTGAAATTCGTTTTGACACCGCATTCGCTCGGGTGATTCGCGCCTGCGCCGATCGCGCCTCCACCTGGATTTCCGAAGAGATCATCGCGTCTTATATCAACCTGCACAAATTAGGATACGCGCACAGCGTTGAAACGTGGTCGCGCCCGACGGTTTTACCCGACGGCAAAAAACAGGAAGGGAAATTAGTGGGAGGATTATACGGCGTGGCGTTGGGGGCGGCGTTTTTTGGAGAATCGATGTTTTATCACGCTTCGCACGCCTCGAAAGTGGCGCTGGCGCATCTGGCCGAACGTTTGAAGACTCAAGGCTTCGAGCTGCACGACGCGCAAATGATGAGCCCCACGCTCAAATCATTTGGCGCCCGGCAAATTTCATCTGAAGAATATTTGACGCGCCTTCGCCAGGCGCTGGTGAAAAGCCGGAAATTTTAAACCCCGACCGCAACGCGATCGGGGTTTTTAATTTTAATGCAATTGCCTGGTCACATTTTCGTCGCGCTCGATCTTGCCGTCGCGCAGCCGAATGATCCGCAGCGCGTGCTCGGCGATATACTCTTCGTGCGTCACCAAAATAATCGTGTTGCCCTGGCGATGCAATTCCTCGAAAATCTGCATAATCTCATCGCCGGTGGTGGTGTCCAAATTTCCCGTCGGCTCGTCGGCGAAAATAATCGATGGATTATTGATCAACGCGCGGGCAATCGCCACCCGCTGGCGCTGGCCGCCGGAAAGCTCGTTGGGCTTATGATGGAAACGATCGCCGAGGCCGACGCGCTCCAAAGTTTCCATCGCCATGGCCCGGCGTTTCGCCGCCGGAATGCCGGCGTAGATCAACGGCAGCTCGACATTGTGCAGGGCGTTGGCGCGCGGCAGCAGATTGAACGTCTGAAACACAAATCCGATCTGGCGGTTGCGAATTTCCGCAAGCTGATCGTCGTTCATCTGGCTGACCATCTCGCCGCCCAGCGCGTACGAACCGTCGGTCGGCGTATCCAAACAGCCGAGAATATTCATCAACGTCGACTTGCCGGAGCCGGAGGGCCCCATAATGGCGACGTATTCATTCTTTTGAATGTGCAGATCGACGCGGCGCAGGGCATTGACTTCGATCGTGCCGATTTGATATGTTTTGTCGAGATTGCGAACATCGATAAGCATGATCACCTCTTGTGCATGAAAGCATGGCGCACAGGGCATAGCGGCAACCAACCGCGGGTCAGGCGCTATGCGCTTTGCGGTTGGTTATTGGCCGAGCGTTCCCATCGTCGCGCGCAATTGCGCATGGGCGATTTTGCTGTCATACTTCGCGCGCACCAGCGTCGATTTGGCGCGTGTCACGCTCACTTGCGCATTGATAATATCCAGCAACGTGCCGGCGCCCACTCGATAACGCTCTTGCGCCAGCCGCAAATCTTCCTGCGCTGAAATCAAATTGTTCTTGTTGATTTCGGTAATTTCCTTCCAGGCTTGCAAGGCCAGCAACGCCTGTTCAGCTTCCAACCGCAAATTGCGCAGACGATTTTGATGCTCTTCTTCGGCGATGCGATAGTTAAGCCCTTCGCGTTCGACATTGGCCTGATCGGCAAAGCCGTTGAACAGATTGAGCCGCATCGACAAACCCACCGAGCCAAACCAGTTTTTGCCAAACTCCGAGTAAACGCGGTCAAACTCATTGTGGGATCGGCTGTAGCTGCCGCTAATCGAAAAGCTCGGCAAAAAGGCCGACATGGCGACGCGCCGGCCGATTTGCGCGCGTTTCATTTCAGACTGCACGCTTTGCAATTCCGGATTCTTTTCCACCGCAACCCCGATCACTTCTTCCAGATTATAATCGCGGAATTGCGGCTCGTCTTCGACATCGACGATATTCAGCTCGGCATCCGCCGGCCTTCCCATTGCAACGTTCAGCAGGTTGCGGGAACTGTTGACCAGGTTTTTTTGCATTATCAGGCTGATGCGATCCTGGCCGTGCTGCGTGCGGGCGCGGAACACGTCACCCTGCGCCACCGAACCGATTTCGTACATGGTTTCAGTGCGCTTCAGTTGCTCTTCGCTCGATTTGGCGGCCTCTTCATCAACGGCCAGCAGTTGCAGCTCTTTCAAATGGCCGAAGTAGCGTTGATGCACCAATAAAATCGTATTTTGCTTGGTGGATTGATAGGTTTTGGTGCTGGCCTCTTCGGCAGCGTTGGCCTGACGAATGCGATTCCAACTGGTGCCGAAATCAAACAAAAGCAGAGAAGCGTTGATTTGCGCCGAGTTGGAGTTTGACGAGTAGCCCGGCTGCGTGATGGTGCGGCGCTCGTAAAGCACCTGGCCCGTGTTGGGATCGAGGCCCACCGGCACGTCGCCTAAAAGCGTGCGATCACCCTGACGAAATTTTCCTGATTGCAGCGTGCTGTTGATGCTTGGCAGAATGCCGGCGCGCACCGACATCACGTTCGTGCCGGCGATTTGCGCGCGGCGTTCGGCGTTGCGCAGCGTCGAATTGTCGCGCAGGGAAATGCCGACGCACTCATCCAGCGTCAGCGGCCGGCCGTTTTGCGCAAAAACCGAGTTGGTTGCAAAAAGAACAACCGCGCAAAAGATTAAAAGCGTTTTTACGTGTTTCACCTTTACTGCTCCTTCGCTGAAATTAAGTTGCTTCTAACTGAACATCGATTTTAAAGCGGTCGCCACGACGGCGTAAATTGCCCACAAGATAAATACCGTGGTCATCGCTTTACGAGTCGAAAATTTATAAGCCGCGGCGATGCCAAAACCCAGCACCACAACCCACCAAATCCAAAAAAGGTCGATCTGGCCCAGCAAGTTATGAAAGAACGACGGATTCTCTTCGGCAGGTAATAAGCTGGCTAAGCTCGTCGCGCTTTCCATGACCTGGCGATTGGCCATAATCGGAATGTTGACGAGCGAACTCAACACACTCACCATGCCGCTCCAGCAGGTGATTGAAAAAAGTGTGGAAAAACGCGTTTCCCCGCCCAAAATCAAATTGCCGACCAACATCAACACGCCGGCGATGATGACATAAAATATCGGCACCGTGACCAGCGGCGCCAGCGGCGCGGTGTAGGTCATCATCGTTTCCATCATCGGCCGCGCCTGCTCGATTTGCTCGGCGGTCATATTCCGCTTTTCCATGGCCTCGAGCTGGGTTTGCAAGATGGCGTCTTTTAAGAAATAACCAGACAGCGCTCCCGTCAACATCAAAATGATGAGCGGCACAACCCAGGTTGGGCGCGACGCAATATCCTGCATCGTTGGCTCCGGTGATACAAAAACGCCGATCAGTCGTTCGACCGGGCTTTTCGCTTGCGGCATGGCCGCCGCGCCGGCAGATGAATTTGAAAGCTCCATGACTTCCTCCTCTCGCAGTTAATGATTTGAAACAAGTAATTTATAAGACGTATGATTCGATAAAAAGTTGCTCCGCATTTTTAACAAAATTTGGAATTGGGTTTGTCACGCTATCGCGTCTTTCTCGGCCAAAATGTTATCTTTAATCGCCAACAAATACGCCAGCGCCGCCTCGTGCTCGTTGGGAATTTTGCCGTCGAGAATGGCGTCTTCAATGGCGGATTTCAGCTTGCCGACGAGCGGGCCGGGTGGCAAGCCGCACACCTGCATAATTTCATCGCCCCGCACCGGCGATTGGAACGCGCGCATGCGGTCTTTTTCTTCCACTTCGTTGAGGCGCTTGACGACGAACTCGAAATTGGCCAAATGGCGCTCGCGGCGTTTGACGTTGCCGGAAGTGATATCGGCGCGGCAGAGCATCAGCAGATCTTCCAAATCCTCGCCGGCCTGAAAGAGCAGGCGGCGATACGCGGAATCCGTGCATTCTTCCTCAGTGAGCGCGATAGGCCGCAGATGCAATTTAGTCAATTTTTGCACATATTTCAACCAATCATTGGGCAGCCGCAGCCGATGAAAAATCGCCGGCAACATGCGCGCACCAACATCTTCGTGGCCGTGAAACGACCAGCCTTTGCCTTGGATAAAAGCCTTGGTGCGCGGCTTGGCGATGTCATGCACGACGGCCGCGAGCCGCAACGGAACTTTCTCGGAAACCGCCGCAAGATTATCGACCACCATCAGCGTGTGATTGAAAACGTCTTTGTGAAAATAACCCTTGTACTCTTCAACACCCCTGAGCGCGACAAATTCCGGAAAAATGATTTCCAATACGCCGGCCTCATCGAGAAGGCGAAAGCCGATCGAGGGCTTCGGCGCCGCGAGAATTTTGAGAAACTCCTCCGTGATCCGTTCCTGCGAAATAATGCGCAACCGCTCGCGCATCTCGCGCATGCCGTTAAAAGTTTTTTCCTCGATTTTAAAATCAAGCTGCGTCGCAAAACGAATCGCGCGCATGAGGCGCAGCGGATCATCGCTGAACGTCGCGCTCGGCTCCAGCGGCGTGCGCAGCAGCTTGGCTTGTAAATCCTTCATGCCGTCGAACGGATCGACGAGCGCGCCGAAATTCTCAGCACTCAGCGCAAAGGCCATCGCATTGATGGTGAAATCGCGCCGCGACAGATCCGCTTGTAAATCTGCCGGCTCGACTTGCGGCTTGCGCGAGTCGCCGCGATAGCTCTCTTTGCGCGCGCCGACGAACTCGAGCTGCACGTCGTCCCATTTCAACATCGCCGTGCCGAAATTGCGATACACCGCCGGCTTCGGCAAGTGCAAATGCTTCGCCAGCAACTCGGCGAATTTAATGCCGTCGCCCTGGCCGGACAGGCCGACGATGACGAAATCCATCTCGCTGCGCTCGCGCTGAAGAAAATAATCCCGCACGAATCCGCCGACCACATAGATCTCAAATTTATGCTGATCGGCCAGCGCGCCGAGAGTCGTTAAAATTTTATTTTCTTGAAGATTCATTCAGCCAATCTAAAACATTTTCAAAATTTTCAAAACGAAAATAATCTTGCGTGTTCTCCTCGCACCACTTAGCCAGGTCGCCTTTCGCGAAAATAATATCCGCTGAGGAAGGCTATTCGTCCTCACCGCAACAATACAAGGATGTCTTTTTGTCTCCAAATAATCTTGCAAATCAACTAAAGACCAATAATGTATTTCGGCTTTAACTCCCGACAGCGAAGCGTTGAGTGCAAGAATGTTAAGCGCAGGTGTGCCACCATATTCGTCCGTTCCGAGTAACTCACGCAGGTCTACTTCTTCAATTCTATCACCAATGAAGCCCAAAAGCATTTTCGCGCATGCCGGTAGGCAGCTCGTGTTAAGCTGCTGTTTGTGATGTGGTTTGCTGATAGAGACGCTTCGCATTGATCTTCATTTCCTCAAATGGAGTAGAATCGTTAAGTTTCAAATCGCCGGTTTGTGCATCAACTAAAACGTGACCGACG
>Ga0247727_10018714_pt1 | contig 10846 bp, 9 predicted proteins | sample WisWelCaveWW1625_FD_202498 | JGI IMG/M metagenome (GOLD analysis project Ga0247727, IMG submission 202498) | Biofilm microbial communities from Wishing Well Cave, Virginia, United States - WW16-25 | ecosystem: Environmental > Aquatic > Deep subsurface > Groundwater > Cave microbial mat | place...
GATGGGCGCGCTCGGACGCACGCAGCGCGAACAAGGTATCGGCGCAGGCGATCTGGCCGGATTGCTCGGAGGCGCGACTCAACAGATGGGATCAGGCTCTCCATTGATGGATATGCTGTCGTCCGTGTTGGATCGTGACCGCGACGGTTCGGCGATTGACGATGTCGCGGGAATGATCGGCGGGTTCCTGGGCGGTCGTCGCTGAATCGAACCACGCAAGGCGGTACAAGGAGCGTAAGTGACTTGAGTCTTCTTGAGGGAGCGCATTGACGAGGCTCAGGTCGCTTATGTTCCCCGTGCCGCGATCAGTCAACGCAGGAAAAAACCGTCTCTCAACTCATCACGCGGATCAATCAGGAACTCATGCCTGCCGGTGATGTGCGCCGTCCCTTCGACTTCGGGAATGATCGCGTTGTGAGGGCCGAACCTGGTCGTTTGTACGACGCGGCCTGAGAATTTGCTGCCGATAATGCTTTCGATGATGATCGGTTCGCCGACGCCGATTTCGCCGCGCGCGTGATGGATCGCCAAACGCCCGCTCACGCCAGTGCCCGTCGGCGAACGATCAACTTCTCCCTCGGCAAAGACGCAGACGTTGCGGCTGTGATGATTCGGATTCGCCGCTGGGCCGGCGAAGATCGTGCCGTAAAGAAAGCTCAGGTCTTCCTCGAACGGATGCGGGATCGCCCGGTCGGCCATCACCGCGCGTTTGATCGCCATCCCCGCTTCGATCAACCGCTGGTAGTTTTCCGGCTCGCAAGTCAGTCCCAAGTCTTCCGCTTCAACGTAAGCGTAGAACGCTCCGCCGAAGGCCAGGTCGTAACCGACTCGTCCCAGACCCGGCGCTTCAATCACTGCGTCAAGCTTCAGGACGAATGATGGCACGTTGTGAAAGTAGACGCTCTTCACGCGGCCGCCGCTGATCCTCGCGTGCGCGGTGACCAGGCCTGCTGGCGTGTCAATCTTCAGCATCGTTTCCGGCTCATTCATCGGAAACATCCCTGTTTCCAGCGCGACGGTGGTGAAGCCGATGATGCCGTGTCCGCACATCGTGCTGAAGCCCTCGTTGTGAATGAACAACACGCCAGCGTCGGCTCCCGGCGAAACCGGCGGAGTGACGAGGCAGCCGTACATATCGGCGTGGCCGCGCGGCTCCCACATCAGGGCGGTTCGCAGGTGATCGAAATGTTCTTTGGCGTAGCGGCGGCGCGCGAGGATCGTGTCGCCGACCAGATCGGGGAAGCCGCTGATGACGACGCGGAACGGTTCGCCTTCGGTGTGCGCGTCAATCGTCGTGATTCTGAGCCAATCTGGAGACGGGTTCCAGTTTGCGGTTTGGGTCAGTGGTTTGAAACTCATTTACGCGTCCAGATCAATCTCGACGCCGAGATCGTCTTTCAAGGCTTGTTGATAAATCGCCTGCGCGACGGCGGCGTCCTGCGCGGCGTTGCCTACCGATTTGAAGTAAGTGATCTCGTCGTCGTTTTCCCGTCCTGCTTTCAATCCGGCGGCGATCTCGCCGATCTCGCCGTGGATGTCTTCGATCTGAATCTCTCCGCGCTCAATCGCCACGATCAGATCGCCGGCTTCGGCCAGCGCGGCCTCGCGCGAGTCAACCACGATCTTCGACGCGCGTTTGAGCGTAGCCGAGTCAATCTCCTGCATTTCGGGAGTGTAGGATCCCACGCCGTTGACGTGCGCGCCGGGCTGCAAATCTTCGCCGTCGAAGACAGGGGTTGATGAAGTCGTCGCGGCGCAAACCACCAAGGCTGCGCGCACAGCTTGCGAGGGCGATTCGGCTGCCAGCAGTTCGACGGACGATCCGATCCGTGGCTGCATTTCGACGATCAACGCGTTGACCTTCGCGCGGTTTCTGGCGTAGATCAAAAACCGTTTGATGGGACGGACGGCGGCGACGGCCAGAATTTGTGTGCGAGCTTGAACGCCGGCGCCGATAATCGCTGCGACTTCGGCGTCTCGACGCGCGAGCAGATCGGTCGCTGCGCCGCTGGCCGCGCCGGTTCTGAGCGCCGTGAGGTAGCCGCCCTCCATTGCAGCGACTGGCTGGCCTGTCGCCGGATCAATCACGACGACGATCGCGTGGATGCGCGGCAGATGGCGTTCGGGGTTTCGATTGTGGATTGAAACGACTTTGACGGCGAGCGATTCTGAATTGCTCAGATAGCCCGGCATGAACAGCGTCACGCCGTCGTGCTTTTCCTGCGGCACGGCAATGCGCAGCGGAACGTTCGCGCTTCCGGTCGAAAGCTCGACGAAAGCGCGTTTGACGATTTCGATTGTGTCGCGCATCGGGATCGCGCGCTCGACATCGGAACGAGTTAGCAGACGCATAGGCTCTTACAATTGCTCGGAACGGCAAAACGCCGCAAGCTTTGCTTGTCTTGCCGGGCTTTTTCGCTATAATTTGCCCGCCTCCGACGAGAGCGGTACTTTTTGTCGTCACTTCCTGTTCATCGCCCTGTCACTACTTCAGACAAAAGGCGAATCAATATTCCCCGGATCAACCTGTGAAACGACGTGAAAATCCGACTGACAATTGTTCTCATTTCCCTCGCAGTTCTCTTACTACAAAACCTGTGGCGCCTGCCAGGCTTTGAGAGTGGATTTCCGGCGACCAGCGCAATGGCGCTCGCCGCCGTTTCCGCCGCTGATCCCGAGCTTCCGCGAGTTTATCTGGATACGACGTATGTTGCGCCGAAAGGGCGCACGATCAACGTTGCGGCAGGGGACGATTTTCAATTTGCGCTCGAACGGGCCAGGCCTGGCGATGTTATCACTCTGCAAGCCGGCGCGACTTTCACTGGCAATTTCATCCTGCCGGCCAAATCCGGTTCGGATTGGATCGTCATTCGCACTTCCGCGCCCGATAGCAGCTTGCCGCCGCCCGGCTCGCGGGTCACTCCCGAGCACGCCAAAGTGATGCCGAAGATCGTGGCGCCAAACGACGCTCCGGCGCTGGAGGCTCTGGACCGCGCGCACCATTACCGCTTCATCGGCGTCGAGTTTACGGTCGCGCCCACTGTTCAGAAAGCCTATAACGTGATTTTGCTCGGCGCCGATCAGACCGCGTTGTCGCAACTGCCCCACCACTTGATCTTCGACCGCGTTTACATTCACGGCCATCCCAATACCACGCTGCGGCGTGGGATTGCGCTCAACAGCGCTTCGACTGCGGTCATTGATTCATACATTTCCGATTGTCATGAGCAGGGAGCGGACTCCCAGGCGATCCTGGGCTGGAACGGCCCCGGCCCGTTCAAGATCGTCAACAACTACCTTGAAGGCGCGGGTGAGAACATTATGTTCGGCGGCGTTGATCCGAAGATCAAGGACCTGGTTCCGTCCGACATAGAATTCCGCCGCAATTATTGCTTCAAGCCGCTGTCATGGCGGAAAGGCGAGCCGGCTTATGGCGGAAGACACTGGTCGGTCAAAAATCTGTTCGAGCTGAAAAACGCCCAGCGTGTGTTGATTGACGGCAACGTCTTCGAGCATAACTGGGTAGACGCGCAAAACGGCTTTGCCATTCTCTTCACGGTGCGCAATCAGGATGGCGCCGCGCCCTGGTCAATCGTGCAGGATGTGACCTTCACCAACAACATCGTGCGGCGGGTGGCGGCAGCCATCAACCTGTCCGGCCAGGATAATAACCATCCCAGCTTGCAGTCCCGGCGATTCAGGATAGTCAACAACCTGTTTGAGGATGTAAACGGCTCGCACTGGGGCGGGGGGAAGGGAACGTTTCTGCAAATCGGCGCTGTGCCCGATGTCCACGTCGCGCACAACACAATCTTCCAGAGCGGGAGCATAATCTTTGCGCATCACGGACCGAACGCCGGATTCGTTTTCAACGACAACCTCGCCAGGCACAACCAAGATGGGATCATCGGCGACGATCATGGGGCCGGCAATCACACCATCAGCTTCTATTTTCCCAAGGGGATTTTCAGGAAGAATGTGATCGCTGGCGGAAAGAGTGAGAGCTATCCGGCGGAAAATTTCTTCCCGAACTCGCTTGAGGCGGGTAGCTTTGTTGACCTGGCGCGGGGCGATTACCGTCTGGCCGCATCGAGTCTGTATAAAAACATCGCGACCGACAGGAAAGATGTTGGCTGCGACATTGATGCGCTCGGCAAAAGATGATGACGACAAGCTCCAACAATCACTTCATCCGAATACTGCTGATTGATGATCAGGCGATTGTTCGTGAAGGTTTGCGAATGCTGCTGGAAAGCCATCCCGGAATTGTCGTCGTGGGTGAGGCGTCGGATTGCCGGCAAGCCGTCGCTCTGGTTAAACAAGCGCAACCTGATGTCATTCTCCTTGACCTGGACCTCGGAAACGCGGGCGGGCACGATTGTTTGGAAGAATTGGCGACTCTGTCTCCGGAATCGAAAGTGTTGGTGCTGACTGGCCTCTACGATCTCGATCTTCATCAGGCGGCCATTTCCAGAGGGGCGATGGGGTTGGTCAGGAAACTTGAGGCCGCTGAAGTGCTGGTCAAAGCCATCAAGAAAGTGTATGCCGGAGAGGTCTGGCTCGACGGAGCCTTGATGGCGCGGCTGCTTGAAGAGCTTTGGAGAGAGAGGGAGAGAGAGAGTTCAAATACCGCTTACTCTTCCCCAAATTCGGAGCGACGGATCACACAGGGGGCCCAATCGCAAACTATACAAGTCTCGCCCGAAGAGCGGGTGAAGATGGCTTTACTGACTGATCGTGAAAGGGAAGTGGTAACGCTCATTGGCGAAGGTTTGCGCAACCGGCAAATCGCCGACCGGCTGTGCATCAGTGTGATCACTGTCCGCCATCATCTCTCCTCTGTCTTTTCCAAATTGGGCGTGTCCGATCGCTTCGAACTGGCAATCTATGCATATCGCAACGGGCTTGCCAAACTGCCTTTGTGAATGCACTCGACCCGGTGTGGAGACTTGGTAGAGATGGGATATGCGTGCCAGATGTCTGATATATTTATGCAAAACTCATATCGAGATACTATGCATTTCGTAGCACACTGGCGCCGGTAAGCTGAAAATGGTCTTAACAAGCTATCCATTATGTCATCAAAATGGTCATCTGCAACGATGTATGTCAAATCAATCGGGTGTAAAAAAAGGGTCGCTGATACAGCCGCAGTTTTGAGTTAAAGACAACCGGCATCGCCTGCGGCATTCCTTAGATTTTTACGCAGTTTCAATCAAAGTTAGTGATGGCGATGTAGGCGTCTAGCTCTGGACTGGTCACAAAGCTAACGGGACTTAAGCTGATTCAATAAAACCATTGTTGCAGTCTTGGTTGGAGGGGCATGGCGGACATGCGCATAAAGTTGGCTATTGGTACCGTTCTCTACCGAACTTTTGACAGGCCACCCTTGGGCCAAAAATACGCTGACCATAATTTCTTCTGGGTGAAACGATGAGTCGGCTCAGCCTGCTTCGGTTCTTGCTCGACGTCTCGCGGGAAGGATTACCAACGCAACTCTTTTCCGCAATCAAATAGAAAAAGTCCCCATTTTCTCGTGCCCCCACATTGTCCTTCTGGCGCCATAAGTGTGTACTCGTCGGCGGGAAGAATCATTCTCGCCGGGTTACAAAGAACACCAAACAATGAACGAGAGGGAACTCTGACAATGATCAGAATAATTAAGATCACCCGTAGATTTATCTTTATAGCCCTGATTTCTCTAAGCTTGAGTCAGGGATTTACGTCGTACGCCCAACCGCAAAATGACCAGCAATCTCCTGACGTGGCAAGTCAACCTTCCACATCGAAGCAACCCGACGCCATCGGTGAGAATCTCTCTTTCTCCTCTTTTCCCTACGCTCAAAGTGAGCCGCTTCTTTTGCTCTTGGCTGGAATAGCGATTCTGGTCGCCGCCACGACGATCAAAAAAACTGCCGCCCGGAAGAGATCGAGCTTACGCTGAAGCGCCGAGCTTGGAGAATCAAAGAGTTATCAACCGTAATTAGCGAGTCAAATTATGGAAAGCCTGCGTCCTCGTCGTCTGACAGAGTTTCTTGAAATTTTGTGGCGGAGAAAAAAGCTGATGGCTTTGATGGTAATCGCGATGTTGATCGCCACCTACCTGGTTATCCGCCGAGTCCCAGACCTTTATGAATCGCGCGCGTTGGTAGTCGTCAATCTCCGTAATGACGATCAGGGCGCGGCGCAAAACGGGCGGTTTTCCGCCCTGCAGCAGGAATTGACCAGCCGCGCCATTCTCGCCACCCTGGTGCGCAAGCACGGCCTTTACCCGAAGGCCAAAGACACTGAAGAGGCGATGGGGATCCTTCAGAAAGCGATCAAAACCGAAACCAAGCTGCGCGGTTATTACCCTGAAACCCCGGAATCCATCTCCATCAACTATCGTTATACCGATCCCGCTCAGGCGCGCGATGTGGTGGCGGACCTGGTCGGGATATTCGAAGCGGCCAATGAACAGATGAAGGTCGAAGCGACGACCGAAGCCGATCGCCTGACGTCTCAGATTGCGGAAATCGAGGACCGGCTCAGGCAGCTTGGCCCACAACGCGATCTCGATGTCACGCGAATGGAGTCCTTCAACCGGTCGCGGAACGATTCGGTTTCGTTGCAGAGTAAACGCGAGAACGTTGAAGCTTCGGTCGAGACGTTGAGCGACAAGGAATATTCACTTGAACGCCAGATCGTGGAACAGCGTCGGCAGATTGAGGAGCAAGAGAAGACGATCAAGGCGCTTCCTCCGGCGGGAGGCGCGGCAGGCACCGCCGCTTACGGCCAGTTGGTCGCCGAAAGAAGCAGAATTGACGCTGAGATCAAGACCCAGTCCGAGCAACTCACCGAGAGGCATCCCAAGATGATTCAACTGCGCAGCCAGTTGAACGAGATTAACCGCCAGATCGCCCGGCTGGAGACCAGTTCCGGTTCCGTCACTCCGCCGGAGGTTCGCGAGTTGCGCGTGATGCAACGCGAATTGGCGCGTTTCGAGGCAGACCTGGAAGTGGTGCGACGGGAACTGGGTAGAAAGAGAGCGATGCTGGGGAAGATACCGCCAGGCTCCGCCTTTACCATGCCCGCAAGACCAGTAGGGAGTTCCGCCGGGGGGGCCGCAACGCGAGCGGAATACGACCGCCTGCATAGCCGGTACAATCTGCTGATTGATAAGCAGGATGCGTGGTTGAAGCTCAGCGGCGCGCAGGGTCCTACGGGGATGATGTTTCAGGTGATTGACGCGCCCAACCTGCCGCAATTGCCTGTGGCGCCTAATCGAATGCTCCTGCAATTGATCGCCCTGAGTCTGGCGCTGGGCTTCGGACTGATCATCGCTTTCGCGGTCGAATTGCCGCGGATGTTCATGATCAACGACGACCGCGACATCGAATACTATCTGGGCGCTCCGGTGCTCGCCTTGATTCCCGAAACTCTCACCCCGCTTGAACGCAGTCGCAGACGCAAGGTCCGTATGACGCGAAGCCTGCTCATTCTGATGCTGGCGGCGGCTTTGGTGCCGGCGTTCATCTTGTTGCTCAATCGTCTGCAGATTTTTCAATTACTCGGCAGCAAGTAGCGGCCGATGGAGGTAGTAATGGCTAGACGGGCTACTGAAGCGGTCCCGGAAATAATCCGACGCGACGAAAACAACTCACAGAAGTTGGCGAACACCAGGCGCGTGAATGAGAGAGTGACGAAGGCGCTGCCGGACGAAGAGTATGCGTTGGAGCCGCAGGTTCGCCATCTCCAGCCGCGCCAGGCGTTGATCCGCCCGGCGCGCGAAGTCGAGTTGACGCTGGCCCGGTTGGACCCGCATCTGGTCGCGATCCACGAACTCGATCCGCGCGCGGGAGCGCAATTCAATCGGCTGGCGGTCGCTTTGATCTCCGGCGCGGCGCGGCACACGATGAAGCGGGTGTTGTTGGCTTCGGCTCACCACGGTGAAGGACGCACCTGTGTCACGCTCAACCTGGCGGCCGCGTTGGCGCGGGCGAAACAGCGGGTGATTGTGATTGACACTGATCTGCAACGGCCTTCAGTGAGCCGCTTGCTGGGCGTTGATTCGGAAGTCGGACTGGCCGAGGCCGTCACCCTCGGTCTGCAACCCGAGGAAGCGATAATGAGGATTGCGCCGGCGGACTTTCACATCCTGCCCACTCGCGGGCAGGTCGAAAACTCGGCTGAGCTGTTGGCGTCACCGGCGTTCAGCCGGATGTTGAACCTGCTGGATACTTGCTACGACTTCATCTTATTTGACTCCGCCCCGTTACTCGCCTCCGCCGACGCCAAGCTGCTTGGTTTACACACGCACGCCACGCTGCTCGTGGTGCGGCCCGGAAATACTTCGACCTTGGAGATGGGGAAATCAATCGCGCTGCTGAATGAGGAGACTCTCTTCGGGGTCGTGATGAATCGGGTGAGCGCTTGAACTTTCAACCACTACTGTTCGACGCGATCATTTTGTGGGAAACGGTGCGCGTCGTTCTCTTCAGCAGGCTTTCACTGACGGCTTCGCGAGGGAGCCGTAGAAGGAGTTTTTATGAGCGAGATGAAATCACCTTTCACGCTGTCAATCCTGAGGCTGGTGATGGCCGGCGTCGTCGCGGCTTTGGTTCAGGCGCCGGTCTTCGGGCAGACGACCGACGCCGGAGCTGCCCCGGCCAAAGCGACTGAAGCGAAAGCGCCGAGCGTCGCGGATGACCCGCTCTTTGACGGCATCTATCGCAAGTTTTACGACTCTTACCGGCTTGGCCCCGCCGATGAACTCTCGATTCGGATCAAGGGACAGCCGGATTATTCATACGAGAAGGTCAAGATTTCACCCGCCGGCACGATTTACCACATGCTGTTGGGAGAAGTCAGCGTGGGCGGGTTGACGATCACACAGGTTACCGAACGTCTGACTAACGATCTGAACGAATACCTGAAGAATCCTCAGGTCAGCGTCCAACTGATTGAGGCGGTGAGCGCCAAGATCGCGGTCCTGGGGGATGTCGTCCGGCCGGACGTTTACGTGATGGCCAGGCCGATGAAAGTGCTCGACGCCATCTCCACCGCCGGTGGGTTTGCGGAAACCGGGAGCAAATCCTCCGTCCAGGTTAACCGCCAGATGGCCGATGGAAGCCGGAAGATACTGAGGGTTAACGTCAAAAACATTCTCGAAGGCAAGGCGAGGCCGGAAGACGACATCACGTTGCAAGCCGGCGATACGGTGATCGTCGGTGGAAATATGAAGAAGACGATTGCCACCATCACTTCGCTTTCCGGCTTCGGGAGTTTCCTCTCCTTCCTCTCACTTGGTCGCAGGTGAGCCGGAGGCGGGAGCGAGAAAAGGATGACTGAATGCAGGTGGTTGGGCCGGATGGAGGAGATTTATCGAAACCAACAACAATAACTGTCAGAGCTAATCGAGAGGGAATCTATGACATCACAGACACGAACTATCGCCCCGACGCCGCTCGCTGCTTTCGTGCGTGAACGGCTGGCCGAGCTGGAGATCAAGCAGTCCGATTTCTGCCGGTTGAGTATGTTCGATCAAGGGCTGCTCTCTAAGATTCAAAATTCGGTAGTCACGAGCCTGAGTTTGGAAAGCGTGCTCAAATTGTCGGTCGGACTGTCGGTCCCGCCGCATCATATTTTCAGCCTGCTGGATCGGATGGATATGCACGATCTGGTGATGAAGTCTTATGCGGGTGAATTCTCGGAGTTGCTGGCCACTGGACTGTGCGATGAAGCCCCGGACATCGCCGACCGGGCGCGCAAAGTAATCAACGAGGCCACCGGCAAACCTTTGCCTGAGATCAGCAAAACACGCCGCCGCCGATGGCAGAACGACCACTTGGCGAATGGTGTGGAAGGGATGGGGACGGGAACTTGATCAAGCAGCGATTACTCAATTTGATGCGGGTGTCAGGCGCATTCGATCTAATGCGCCTGATCACCCGCCGCAGCGCGCTGATCCTCACTTACCACCGTTTCAGCGGCGCCGATGAGGATGGGAAGACATCGGCGCGCCAATTCGCCGAGCAGTTGGAATATTTGGCGGCGCATTACCAGGTCGTCTCGCTCGCGTGGATGGTTGAGTTGATGAATCGTCAGGAGCCGTTGCCGCCCGGTTTGGCGGCGATCACGATTGATGATGGTTACGATGATGCTTACCGCATCGCCTACCCGCTGCTGCGCCGTCACGGTTTTCCCGCGTCACTATTCGTCGTGACGGAATTCACCGAGGGGCGCTCCTGGATCTGGACGGACCAGGCGCGTTACCTGACCCAGGGGGCCGCGCCGCAATGGTTGACGGCGAAGATTGAGGGGAGCGAGTTGTGGCTGGAGCTGAACGGCGACGCTTCAAGGCGCGACGCTTCGGAACGCATCAACTCGATCCTCAAACTGCTCCCGGATGAGATGAAGGAAGAAGCAATCGAGCGTCTGGCGCGAGCCTTGGATGTGATGTTGCCAAACCAGCCGCCCGCAGAGTTCAGGCCGGTCACCTGGGAACAGGCGCGCGAGATGGATGTGAACGGAATCGAGATCGGCTCGCATACGATGACGCATCCGATTCTGACCAACATCAGCGATGAGCGATTGCGGCGGGAATTACACGGATCGAAATTACGACTCGAAGAGGCGCTGGGGCGCCGAGTTGATCAATTTTGCTACCCGAACGGAGACAACGACGAACGGGTGCAATGCGAGGTCGCGCGGGCGGGGTATCGGGTCGCGGTGACTTGCGTAGGCGGACTGAACAAAAGGGGGGATGATCCGCTTACGTTGCGCCGAATCCATACGGAGCGCGACCTCGCTCATTTCCAGCAAAGCACCAGCGGATTCGAGCAATTGAAAGACAGCGTGCGCCGGA
>Ga0247727_10018715_pt1 | contig 10845 bp, 16 predicted proteins | sample WisWelCaveWW1625_FD_202498 | JGI IMG/M metagenome (GOLD analysis project Ga0247727, IMG submission 202498) | Biofilm microbial communities from Wishing Well Cave, Virginia, United States - WW16-25 | ecosystem: Environmental > Aquatic > Deep subsurface > Groundwater > Cave microbial mat | place...
CCAGGGCCGCCGCCGGGGACGCCGCCGGGGACGCCGCCAGGGCCGCCGCCAGGGCTACGAAGGGCTCATACAACGCGAAGTATGCCGCGGCGCGCAAGGCAGCGGATGATGTCCTGAAGCCGCTCTACGCCGAGACGATCGCCGAGCTCCAGGAGTCGGCACTGGGGCTGTTCGACCGGATGATCGACGTCCGGATGGCAGTCGCATGACGGCCGCGGTCGACGGGACGCTGGGGCTGTGACGTTCACGCTGCCGCCCGGCTCGCCGCAGCACGCCAGCGCGACGGCGTTCGGTCGCGAGCTCGTGAGGGCCTACCAGACGCGCGGCATCCCGCGCTCCGAGATCCACCGCGTCACGGGCATCGGCCGAACGGCGCTCGACAATTACCGCACCGGCGCGTCGCTGCCGCGGGTCGAGGCGGCGGCGCAGCTGGCGGCGCTGCTCGACTGGCCGCGGCTCCGCACGATCGTCGCGGCGGCGCGCACGCGGGCCTGCGCCCGCTGCGGACGGCCGTTCACGAACGACGGCGGCAACATGGCCGCGAAGCGTTACTGCTCGACGGCCTGCCGCGAGATCGCCAATGCCGAGAGGGTGGCCAGCCGTCGGAGCCGCCAGGCCGGCCGGACCGACGACTCCCGGCGGCGCTACCAGGCGCTCGCCCAGCTCCGCTCCGGGATCCGGATCGCCGAGGAGCGGACGGCCGAGCTGCGCGACGCGATCGCCGCGATGTGCGCGTCGTGTGAGCCCGAGGGCGTCTGCCGGACCGCCGACTGCCCGCTGCGCGGGTTCAGCCCGCTGCCCTTCGAGCAGCACCGCGTCCGCCGCCAGCCGCGCGACCACCGCCAGGTCCGCGCCGACGGCTGGACGACCGAGCGACGAGCGCGCCATTCCGCCTTCACGGCGCGACTGCACGCCGAGGGCCGCATCCCGACCTACCGCGACCGCCACCCCGCGCACGACCCCGCGCGGCGCGAGCAGTGGCTCGCCCGGATCCGCGCGGCGAAGGCCGCGAAGAGGCGGGTACTCGCATGACCCTCCACGCCGCGCACACCCTCCGCCAGCCGGTCGCCATCCCGCCGATCGCCTGGTATGCCGGCGCCGACGGCGCGCTGCACGGCTTCGGCGAGTGGCCGTGGTGCCTCTGCCGGTCGGTCCGCCTCAACGCGGCGCTGAGCCAGCGCGGGACGCTGCGGGCGGCGTCCTGCCAGGCGGTGCTGCGGACGCTCGTCGGCGCGCAGCCGGTCGGCGAGGGCGAGAACCGCGAGTGGTGGGGCAAGTGAGCGCCGTCCGCAGCGCCGAGTGGCTCGCCGAGCGACGCGACGCGGTGACGTCGACCGACATTCCGGTCCTGCTCGGCCTGAGCCCGTATAAGTCCGAGGCGCGGCTGGCGCGCGAGAAGACGGGCGAGATGACCGACGAGCCGGACGAACGGCAGGAACGTCTCTTCCGCCTCGGCCTTGCCCTGGAGAACGTCATCCGCTCCGAGGACCAGCTCGAGCACGGCATCAAGCTCCGCCGCGTCAACCGCCTGCTGACGCACCCGAAGCTCGGCTGGGCGAAGACATCGCTCGACTTCGAGCGTGTCGGCGCCCGCGTCATCGTCGAGGCGAAGGTCTCCCGCGCGGCGCGCTGGGACGACGGGCTGCCGCAGGACGTCGAGGCGCAGGCACGCTGGCAGATGGGCGTCGCGGGCTACCCGCGGGCGCACGTCGCGGCGCTGCGGTTCGGGACGGAACTCGCGTGCTTCGACCTCGAGCACAACGAAGCGACGTTCGACGGTCTCGTGACGATTGCGGCCGACTTCCGCCGCCGGCTCGCCGAGGGCGGGCCCTTCGCCGAGAACGCGGCCTCAGTCCGCGAGCGTTACCCGGCCGACAACGGGACCGAGGTCATCGCCGACCAGGACACCGCCGAGGCCGTCGTGCGGCTCATCGAGACGCGCGGCCAGCGCAAGGCGCTCGAGGAGGCCGAGGAGGCGCTCGAGGTCGCCATCAAGACGCGTCTTGGAGAGGCGGCGGTGCTCTACGGGGAGGGCTTCAAGGTCACTTGGAGGAGGACTAAAGACCGAACGCTTACCGATTGGCCATCTCTCGCCCAAGGGCTCCTGGCGCAGCTATCAGAGGCCGAGCGGGACGCGTTGATCGGGTTGCACTCGCGAGTAGAGCCAGGCTTCCGACCATTCCGTGTCGTGGCCCAGCCGTGACTGACTGCATCGAATGGGCTGGCGTTCGGAGTCCTCGGGGCTACGGGCTCGTCCACCGCGGCGGGCACAGAGGTCGGTATATCCGAGCGCATCGGGCGTCCTGGGAGGCCGCACACGGGCCAATCCCACCTGGCCTAGTGGTCATGCACACCTGCGATAACCCGTCCTGCGTGAACCCAGAGCACCTGCATCTAGGCACGCAGGCCGAGAACCTGCGCGACGCACAGCGGAAGGGTCGACTCAATACGAGCGGCCTCCGTCGCGGCCGCTCGAAGTTGACCGAGGACCAGGTAGTCGCAATTCGTGCTCGTCGTCAGGCCGGAGAGCCATCGCGGCATCTCGCTGCCGAGTACGGCATCAGTCCACAGAACGTGTGGTTGGTCGCAACCGGAAGAGGTTGGACAAACACGAAAGGGGAACGCGCGTGACTCTCGAAACGGCAACCGCACCGCTCACGTCCGAGTCGAAGGACGCCGTGCGCAAGCTGGCGCTGCTCAAGGCCGTCGGCCTCGACAGGCTCTCCGAGCCCGAGCGCGAGCTGGCGCTCAACATCGCCCAGCGCTATGGGCTGGACCTGCTCCTCAAGCACCTCGTCATCATCGAGGGCCGGGCCTACATCACCCGTGACGGGCTCGTCCACGTCGCGCACGGTTCCAGGCAGCTCGACGGCATCGAAGTCACGGTGCCGGTGCTCGAGGACGGCTTCTGGCGCGCCACGGCCACTGTCTACCGGAAGGACATGACGCGGCCGTTCACCTACGGCGGCCGCTATCCCGAGCAGGGCCGGAACAAGCTGTACGGCCCCGAGATGGCCGTCAAGGTGGCCGAGGTCGCCGCACTCCGGCGGGCGTTCGACGTCTCGGCACCGACGGTCGAGGAGCGCTGGGAAGGCGACGTGCCGGCCAGTGAGCCGGCGCCGAAGACGACGCTCGCGGAGAAGGTGGCCGAGAAGGCCGCCAGCGTCGCGCCCGAGACGCCAGGCACCGCCGGAGAAGTCACAGAGCAGCTCGCCAGCGAGCTCTAGCCACGCGAGAACGAGGAGAGCTTCGCGTGTCCATCCGTGTCCAGGAGGAGCGGCCCACGAGCGTCCGACTCGGCTCCGGTGGTGCAGGTCCCGTCCGGCCACCGGCCCGAGTCCCGGCCGCCACGTCCGCCGTTGCTCCTGAGCACGGCTACCGCGTCACCGTCCAGTCGGAGCGGCGGTTGAGCGAGGCCGAGCTCTTCGCCGCCTACCGGGGCGTTCGGTGAGACGGCTCGTCGGCCTGCGGCCGTCCGCTGGCACGACCTGGCCGCCCGAAGTGAGGAGCGCGATCCGCACGCGCGACCGCTGGTGCGTCGCCGTCCGGGCGAACTTCCCGCTGTCGCCGAATTTCCCGAACTGCGCCGGCACGCTCGAAGTGGATCACGTCCGCGCCTCGGGCGGGCTGGGCCTGAAGTCGCGCTCGACGCTCGACAACGGCGTCCTCCTGTGCTCACGCCACCACCGATGGCGCACCGAGCATGGCCGCGAGGCACGGCCGCTGCTGCTGGCGTATCTGGAGCGGGTGGCAGCGTGAGCAAGCTCAGCCTCGGGGTGGAGAGGGCAGCCACGGCACTCGCCGTGCGCACGGACGCGGTTCCGGTCATTCCCGGTGCTACCGCCACTGCGCTCAGCCTGCCGGCGGGGATCTCATTCGCGGCCTGGGAGGGCATCGGGCAGACGCTCGGACAGATCGCCTCGGCGCACCAGTGGTGGATGGGCGACTGGTGGCGATACGGTGAGCAGGAATACGGCGAGCGGTTCGCGCAGGCGCTGGACTCTCGCTGGAAGCCCCAGGTGTGGATGAACGCGGCCTGGGTGGCGGGTGCCATCGAAACCTCCCGACGTCGGGAGGTTCTGTCGTGGGGCCTGCATGCCGAAGTCGCCTCGCTGCCGCCCGCCGATCAGGAGGCTTGGCTCGATACGGCCGAGGCCGGCGACCTCTCTGTCATGGAGCTACGGCGCGCTATCAAACGTTGGCGGGTGTCGGCGTCAGCGCCCGGTTCGCTCCCCGCCGGGAAGTTCGCCGTGCTCCTTGCGGATCCGCCCTGGCAGTACGAGTTCAACAGCACTGATGCGGCGCGGGCGATCGAGAACCACTACCCGACGCTGACGGCCGACGAGATCGCCTGTCTCGAGGACGCCGATGGGCGGCCGGTGGCCGACCTGGCGGCCGATGACGCCGTGCTGTTCCTGTGGGCGACGAACCCGAAGCTGTCCGAGGCGCTCACCGTCATCGAGGGCTGGGGCTTCACGTACACGACGAACCTCGTGTGGGTGAAGGATCGCATCGGCATGGGCTACTGGGCCCGCCAGCGCCACGAACTCCTGCTCGTCGCGACGCGGGGCTCCATGTCGCCACCACCCGAGCACCTGCGCCCTGACTCTGTCATCGAGGCGCCGCGCGGCCGCCATAGCGAGAAGCCGCCCAGCGTGCACGAGTTCATCGAGGCCATCTGGCCGGGCACGCCGAAGGTAGAGCTGTTCGCCCGTGAAGCGCGTGACGGCTGGGTGGCGTTCGGCAACCAGCTCGAGGCAGCGTGATGGCGATCCACAACTTCGAGCGTCGCTATCGGGAGGCCGACGAGCCCGAGGTTGTCGAGCGCGTCCGCGAGATCCTGATCCGTGACCTGGACGCTGTTGACGTCACCCGCGCAAGCGAGGATGAGGACCGCCGCGGAGTCGACTACTGGGCGAGTCGCGCCTGCGGGCGTCGTCAGGGCGTAGACCTCAAGAACCGACGCTCCGACTTCGGCGACGTCCACATCGAGACGGTGTCCCGCGTCGCCGAGGGCACGCCGGGCTGGACCGTCGACACCACGAAGATCACCGACTACGTGCTTTGGCTCTGGCCGAAGCGGTACCTGCTCCTGCCCTACCCACTGCTCCAGGCGACCGTCCGGCGGAACCTTGCGCACTACCAGGCTGAGTACGCATCCGCCAATGCCCGCTCGAGCAGCTCAAGCAGTGCGTGGCGGACACAGGGCCTCGGCGTTCCCGTCGGAGTCCTATTCCGCGACATGTTCGGCATCGGCGCGCCGCTCGGCACGCCCCTGAGCCCGCCCCGGCTCTGCCCGTCCTGTCACCAGCAACACCCCATCGGGACGACATGCGCGAGTGGTTGGGCTCCCGCATGAGCCGCGCCTACATCCGTCTCGACCCGGCCTTCTTCGAGCGCAAGGCGATCGACCAGGGCTACACCGCCGGTGAAGTCGTCGCCCTCGTCGGCTGCCTCTGCCTGGCCGACATGCAGACACCCCGCGGGCGATTCCGCTCCGAGCGCGTCCTGCGCGCCCTGCTGGGCCGCTACGGCCGCTTCGTCCCCGAGCTCCTGGCGCGCAACGACCTCGTCCCCGCCGCCGACGGCCGGCTTTACGTCGACGGCTGGGACGACTGGCAGGAAGGTGACGTCACGGTGGCCGAGCGGATGCGCCGGCTGCGGACTCGGAAGCGTAACCCGCGTCACGCTGGCACCGTAACGGCCAGCGTCACCGACCGTACCGTACGGCTTAAGGACGTTGAATCTACGGCCGTTAAGCCGGACGGGACCGTTAAGCCGGACGGGACATTTCCCCCTCCCCCCGCCGAGCGGGGGAAACGAGTCAACGGGACGAACCAGCGCGTCGTCGGCCAGGCACCACGGCAACTCGGCGAGAACCCCCGAGCACTCGGCACGTCGCCTCGCCAGGAGCGCCAGGCACAGAAGCAGGGTGGCACCGAGGCGCTGAGCGCCATCCTGAAGCGGGTATCCGAGCAATGAGGCTCCGAACCTGCGTCCTGTGCGGCCATGTCGGCGACGACGTATCGCCGGGCGTCGTGGCCTGGAAGCAGCTCACGGAGCGGCCGTTCGAAGCCGTCGACCGCTGCCGCGACCAGGACGCCTGCCGCAAGCGCGTCGAGCTCGTCGGCGATACCTGGCCGGTCGACGACCGGACGGCGGTGACAACGTGACGAGCTTCGCCCCGCGCCTGTCCGAGCGCGACTTCGCCCGCCAGGTCGCCGACCTCGCCACCCTTCTCGGGTGGTCGTATCTCCACCTGCGACCAGGCGTCAATCGACGGGGCCGCTGGCAGGTTCCCGTTGAGGGCCCGCTCGGCGCGGGCTGGCCGGACTTCTTCGCGCTCCGGCCGCGCGACGGCCGCCGCCTCGTCGCCGAGCTGAAGCGCGACGGCGCGCGCCCCACCGCCGACCAGGTCGCGATCCTCGCCGCCTTCGAGGCCTGCGGCTTCGAGACGTTCCTGTGGTACCCGGCCGACTTCGACGAGATCCAGGCGGTGCTGCGGTGATCACCCTGCTCGGCTTCGATCACCAGCATGTCTCTGAGCGTGAGGTCGCCCACCAGGGACCGTGCGGCTGGGATGACGGCAGGTGGGAGAACTGCCTCGACGTCGCGGTGATCGAGTTCGTGCGCGCCACCGGCCATCCGGAGATCCCGGCGACGCACGCCGAGGCCGAGGAGCTGCGGTGTGCCTCGGGGCTGCCGGCGACGGGCGCCAGCAACTTCACCGCCATCCGCGCCGGCGTCAAGGCGCGCTACGGTCTCGCGCTGCCGCCGGTCGTCAAGGGCGCGACGGCGATCTGGACTGCGCTCGCGCCGGGCACGGCTGCCGTCATCATCGGCGCGGGCTCGCCGGGCGGCCACCAGGCCGGTTTCACGGCCGGCCACGCGATCACGGCATTCCGGCTCGATCCCGTCGACGCGGTGTGGGCCTGCGACGGGCTCGCGCCCGCCAGCTACAACGGCGAGCGGCTCACAAAGGCGCAACTGTTCGCCTACATCGCCGGCCAGCCGACCGGCGGCGCAATCATCGGCACCATCGTAGGAGGTAGCAGCATGATCGTCGGCTTCAAGTCCGCGACGCCCGCCATCGGGCCCGGCATGGTCAGGCTCGCCGCCGGCCATTCGCTCGTCAACATGCGCGAGGCCGGCAAGAAGCTCCGGACGGACTACCCGTGGGGCATTTGGCCGCCCGACACGGAGTTCAGCGTTGCCGCCGGGGTCGACCTCTTCCGCTGGAACGACGCCGCACCGGTCGACATCGAGGGCATCAGCCCGCCGCTGGACAAGCGCAATGAGGTCTATATCGTCCACCTCCCGCAGTTCGGCGGGTCGGTCTACATGCTCCGCGGCGACGCCGTGCCCGACTCTTACAGACCGACGTCGAGCGGCTACACGGACGCACAGGTCACGGCCGCCGTGAAGACCGCGACGGACCCGCTCAATGCCGCGCTGACGACGGAGCGGGCACGCATCGCGGCGATCAAGCGCAAAGTCGCGGCCGGCGCCGTTGACGTCGCCGATGACTAGTGGGCGGGTCCGCCCGGCGCACTACGTCTTGGGAGGCGTTTCGGGTGGCCCTGGCGGTTGCGGCCTCGGCGTTCGCGGTGCCGGCGGTCGGCGGATGAGCGCTCATCCGCTCCGGATTGGCGAATACGCCGAGCGACACGGCCTCCACCGCGAGACCGTCCGTAGGGCAGCGGCGCGTGGCCAGATTCCCGGCGCCTACCGCGTCGGCCGAACGTGGTTCATCCGGGACGACGTAGATTCAGCACGTGGCGAGGAGGAGACGGATGCCAGGCTCGGGCAGCCTGTTCAGGAGGGCCGACGGGCTCTGGGTCGCCCAGGTCAGCAGCGGCCCGCGGACCGCGCGTCGGGTCACGCGCCGCTACGCCAGGACGCGCCGGGAGGCGGCGGCCGAGCTCGAGAAGCTGCGGGCCGGCGAGGCCGTCGCGGACAGCCGCACGACGATTGGCGACTACCTCCGGTCCTGGCTTGAGCTCACGGGCTCGCGGCGATTGAAGGCGTCGACGTTCGAGACGTACGAGATCGCGATCCGCCGGCAGCTCGTCCCGCACCTCGGCTCGATCGCCCTCGCCAGCCTCGCCCCGGAGCACGTCGAGCGCATGGTCGCGGCACTCGAACGGACGATGAGCGCGAAGGGCATCCGCAACGTCGTGTCCGTCCTCGGCCGTGTCCTCGACGTGGCCGAACGGCGAGATCTCGTGAAGCGCAACGTCGTGCGCCTCGTCGAGCTGCCGCTGGTCCGCCGGGTCGAGCAGCCGACGCTCGACGTCGCCGCGGCGCGCCGCGTCCTCGCGGCCGTGAAGGGCGACCGCCTGGAGGCGCTCTGGGTCACCACGATCGCGTGCGGCCTCCGTCAGGCCGAAGTTCTCGGGCTGCGCTGGCAGGACGTGGACCTGGACGCCGCCACGCTGCGCGTCGAGGTCGTCCTCGATCGACAGGCCGGCGAGTACGTCCTGACGAGCCCGAAGACGCCGAAGAGCCGACGGACGCTGACGCTGCCGCCGTTCGCCGTGACCGCGCTTCGCGAACACCGCCGCCGCCAGCTCGCCGAGCGGCTCGCGGCCGGCGTCGCGACCGCCGACGGGCTCGTGTTCGTCTCGCCGCGCGGTCGGCCGCTCTCGGCCGGCTGGATTTCGCACCGCTGGGCCGACCTGGCCGACGAGATCGGCGTCGACGTGACGTTCCACGGCCTGCGCCACGCCCAGAGCAGCCTGCTCGTGGCCCGTGGCGTCCATCCGAAGGTCATCGCCGAGCGGCTGGGCCACGCGACGATCACCGAGTCGATGGACCGCTATGCTCACGTCCCGCGCGAGTCGGACCGGGCCGCAGCGGCGGAGCTCGAAGAGGCGCTGGGGTGAGGCGGACGCCGGGAGCTGGGAGCGTCGTACAGCGTCAGAGCGATGGTATGTGGTTTGCCCAACTGAGCATTGGCCCACGGGGCGAACGCCGACTCCTCAGGCGGTACGCCCACACTCGCGAGGGGGCCGAGGCCCTGCTGCTGACCCTCCCGACATTTAGGTCGGCCGATCCCGTTGTGCGCTTCTGGTCGACACCGCGTCGTTCGGAGAACGGTTGCCTTGAGTGGCCTTTGGTGCCGCGTAACCCTCACGGCTACGGGCTCTTCTCTATGGACGGTCGTCGTCAGATTGCCTCAAGGGTCGCTTGGCGGTTCGCTCATGGTGCGATACCTGAAGGCCTCTTCGTCCTCCACCACTGCGACAACCCGCCCTGCGTGGAACCAGGCCATCTCTTCCTCGGAACTCAGGCCGACAATATGGCTGATGCCAAGGCGAAGGGCCGGCTCGGTCGTGGATTCACCTTGCAGTCACCGAATCGTTGACGAGTGTCGCCAGAAGTAGCCGATTGTGTTCAGGAGTGGCGCGCCCGGCGGGACTCGAACCCACGACCTTCAGGTCCGCAACCTGATGGCTGCGAACGGGAAACAGGGCTGATCTGCATACACTCTGGATTCACGCGTAGTATGATCGCCCGATGAGGCTACGTCTCGGGTGACGGGCAACGGCCGCGCACCAGACGCCGTCGACGCCGCCATCGCCGCGGCGCCGCAGCCGGTGGCGATGCGGCAGATCCAGGTCACGATCTCCTCGACCGGCCGACCGGCCGTCCTGGCCATCCCGGCCGATGCGTCGGAGGCCGAGCTCGTCGAGCTCGCCGGCTGGCTGCTCGTCAACGTCATCCCCGCCTTCCGGGCCGAGCGCGAGAAGGGCGCCGCGAGTCGGCTCGTCGTCCCCAACGGTGTGAGGCTCGGCGGTTGAGTCGGCAGACGCAGCAGCGTCGCTACCGCGATGCCGAGTATCTCGACGAGCACGCAGAGTCACGCGCCCGCCGCGCCCACCGTCCGGACTCGTTCGCTGGCCTCCTGGCGTGGTTCCTGGCCGGCTTCGCGGCCGAGACGCCGGAGCGCCTCCACGCCGCCGGCGAGTGGGTCGGCGGACCCGCGAACGCACGTCGCCCCTCGGATGCCGGGATCACGCCCGAGCTCGTCGGTGGCTCCATCCTCGGCTCGCCGCGCGTCGCCGAGCCCTTCCGACAATTGCTCGAAGAGGAGCCCGGGCAGTGGACGAACGAGCGCGGCACGACGGAGCCGTACTACCTGCGGCCCATGCGTGCGGCGCTCGCCCGCCTCGCGTCGAAGCGCGACGGCGACGCGCCGTTCATGGCCCGCTTCCTGGCCCAGGTCGCCTACGCACAGGGCGACTGGGGATCGGTTGCGGGCCGCTGGATGCCAGGCCAGCCGTGGGCCTGGCGGGCGTTCTGCGAGCATTCGCTGCGGCGCCTCGCCGCTGGCTACCTCGACGAGCCCAGGCCGCGCGAGTGGCGACCGGAGCCGGGTTGGGTGTCGATGTCCGAGGCGCAACGGAATGCCGTACTTGCGGCGGAGGGGACAGCAGCGTAGGCTCTCGGCCAACCGAAGGCGCCTCCACGAGGCACGCCGCATCGCCCGGCCCAGGCGTAGACGGACCGGGTACCCCGGGCGGTAGCGTCCCTTGAAACGTCAGTGTCTCGGCCTGCCCGGCCTCCCGTGCCCCCGGCTCACGAGCCGGTCTCGCTGTCCCGAGCATGCGCGCGCCTTCGACCGAACGCGCCGGCCGGGCACCGTCGAGCGCGGCTATGGCGCGGGCTGGCAGGCGTACTCGAAGCGACGCATCGCGGCTCAGCCTTACTGCACGGTGTGCGGCGCGACGAGCGACCTGACGACCGACCACGCCAACGACGTCGTCATGTGCCGGCGCTGTAACTCGGGTAGGCGGTACGGGTAGGGCCTAGTGACTCTCTGACGCTCCACGCGTCCCTGAC
>Ga0247727_10018716_pt1 | contig 10844 bp, 14 predicted proteins | sample WisWelCaveWW1625_FD_202498 | JGI IMG/M metagenome (GOLD analysis project Ga0247727, IMG submission 202498) | Biofilm microbial communities from Wishing Well Cave, Virginia, United States - WW16-25 | ecosystem: Environmental > Aquatic > Deep subsurface > Groundwater > Cave microbial mat | place...
GACCTTGATGTTGTGGATCATGGTGCCGAGCATGCGCTTCGCGCCAGCGTCGGTTTCGCTCTTCGCCAGCGCGTCGAATCCCTGCTTCACGTCGGGCGGCAGGAGCTTGAGCGCGCGGATGTAGAGCTCCTTCGCCGCCTCCTCGACCAGCTTGAGGTCGACTCTCACTGGACGCGGATCTTGCGCTCCCTTACCACGCGCGCCCACAGCCTGGTTTCTTCCTGCATCGCGCGGCCCATTTCCTCCGGCGTGTTGCCCACCGGCGCCAGGCCCTGCACGTAAAAACGCGCCTTGAGGTGCGTGGACTCGAGCGCCTTCTTCGTGTCCCGGTACACCTTCTGGATGATCTCCTGCGGCGTGCCCGTGGGCGCGACGATGCCGAACCAGCCGGTGTTCTCGAAGCCCGGCAGCGTCTTCGCGATCGCCGGGATGCCAGGAAGCAGCTCGAACCCGGTCTTGCTCGTCACGCCGAGCGCGCGCAGCCGTCCCCCGTTGATGAAGCCGATGGCGGCGGCCACGTTGGTGAGCATAAAGCTGATCTGCCCGGAGACGAGGTCGTTGAGCGCCGGGCCCTCGCCCCTGTAGGGCACGTGCAGGGCGTCGATGCGCGCGGACGACACGAAGTTCTCGGCAGCGAGGTGGGTCTGCGAGCCGATGCCCGCCGAGCCGAAGTTGAGCTTGCCCGGATTCGCCTTCGCGCCCGCGATCAGCTCCGTCACGCTCTTGTAGGGCGAAGCGGCGTTCACCACCAGCACCTGGGGACCCGATACCACGTTGGTCACCGGCACGAAGTCCTTCTCCGGGTCGTAGTTCAACTTGGCGTAGATGTGCTGGTTGGCCGTCATCACCGAGCCCGAGGGGAAGAACAGCGTGTAGCCGTCCGCCGCGGCGCGCGCCGCTTCCGACGCGCCGACGCCGCCGGCGGCGCCGCCGCGGTTCTCGATCACCACCGTCTGGCCCCAGATATCTTGCAGCTCCTGCCCGAGCAGCCTGGCCGCGATGTCGGTGGCGCCGCCGGGCGAGAACGGCACGATGAAGCGCACCGGCTTTTGTGGCCAGGATTGCGCCTGCGCCGCCGCCGAGAGCGCCAAACCGGCAAGAACCATCGCGATTTTCACTGCATCCCCCAGTCGGCTTAGTTTGAAAACCATTCTACAGCGCGAGGGCGTAGGCGAGACCCCATGCCAGTGTGAGTGCGCCGGCGGCGGCGGCAAGGGACTTCTGCCAGTCGCGCCAGGGCAGGAACTCGAGTGCGAGGACCCGCAGTCCTCCGCCCAGGTGCGCCGCGAGCAGAAGCACCAGGCCCCACTCGGCGAACTTCACCAGCGGCTGCTCGGTCCAGGCGAGGAAGGCGTCCAGCTCCAATGCGCGGCCCAGCACCCAGAAATGCAGCGGCAGGAACAGTGCCAGCGCGATGCCAGAAATGCGATGCACGAGCGCGACCCACTTGCTCATGCGAACACTCCCAGCACGGCGCGCATCCCCAGCCAGGCGAGCAGCATCGCGAATCCAAGGAGCGTCAGGTCGCGCGATCGGCCGCGCCAGCCCAGCCACTCCGTCACTACGGTTCTAAGGCCGATCGGCGCATGTACCGTCACCGCCAGGACGAAGACCGAGTAAAAGGCGAGCCAGGTGGCGTTGCCGCGCGTGCGCTCGAGGATCTCGGCGCCGGTCAAGCCCCCGCGCACCGCGTAGATGATCGTGGCGAGGTGCACCAGCACGCACAGCGCCAGCACCGCGGCACTCGCGCGCTGCGCGATCCAGAGGCGCGTTTCGCCGCGCAGGCTCACAGCTCGCCCTTCAGCGCGGCGGCCGCCACCGCGCGCTTGAGTCCTGCGATGCCCGCCGTGGGCGACAGCGCCTTCGGACAGCGCTCGGTGCAGCTCATGTGCGTGTGGCAGGCGTGGCAGCCGGCGTCGCCCGCCACCGCGCGCAGGCGCGCGGCCTGCCCCGAGTCGCGCTCGTCGTTCAGCAGCGTCCAGGCGCGGTTGAGCGCCGCCGGCCCGAGGTAGTCCGGGTTCCAGGCCACCACATCGCAGGCGCTGTAGCACACGCCACAGCCGATGCACTCGATGCCTGCCTCCGCATATTTTCGTTTCTCCGAGTCCGGCGCGACGCGCGCGAAGTCGTCGCCGCGCTTTCGCTCGCCGCGGAACTGGCCCCTGGCGCGCGCCCACTTGTCGAAGAATTCGACCATGTCGGTCACCAGGTCGCGGATCACCGGCAGGTTCCGCAGCGGCGCGATCTCCAGGCACCCGTCCTTCGCCACCTTGTCCACGTGGGTGCGGCAGGTCCAGCGTGGGGCGCCGTTCACCGTCATCGCGCAGGAGCCGCACATGCCGACGCGGCAGGCGTAGCGGTAGGCAAGCGTCGGGTCGAGGTGGCGCTGAACGAAGGTCACCACGTCGAGCACCGTCTGGCTCTCGCGGCGCGGCACTTCGAAGGCCTGCCAGGACTTGCCGCGGCGGATCGAGACTGTCAGAACCTTCAGCGTGCCCGTCATCTCGCGCCGGAGAAGAGCAGCGCGCCCAGGATCAGCGCGCCGAGGAACAGCGTCTCGCCCACCATCAGCGCGACCGGGCGCCAGCCCAGGCTGGCGAATTCCTGGAAGGAGGTTTTCACGCCGAGGGCGGCGATGGCTCCGACCAGGCACCAGCGCGAGACGCTCGACATGACGTCCACCGCCGCGGGGGGCACCCAGCCCGCGCTCGCCACGCCGACCAGGACGGCGAACACCACCAGGAACCAGGGCAGCAGCGGCGCGCGCGAGGCAGACTCGCCCCGCTCGCGGAACGCGAGCGAGAAGACGAGCACCACCGGCAGCAGCATCGCCACGCGCAGCAGCTTCACGAAAGTGGCGTTGTCCCCGGCCTGCGGCGAGATGATGTAGCCCGCGCCCACCACCTGCGCCACGTCGTGGATGGTGCCGCCGAGGAAGATGCCCGCCAGAGCGTCGTCGAACTGGAACACGCGCACGAGCAGGGGGTACACGATCATCGCCACGGTGGAGAGCAGCGTCACGCCGACCACGGTCAACAGGGTGAACTGGCTGCTGCGCTTGCTTCGCGGCAGCACCGCCGAGATCGCGAGCGCGGCGGACGCGCCGCAGATGGCCACCGCGCCGCCGGTGAGCAGGCCCTCGGCGAGCGGCCTGCGCATGAGGCCCGAGAGCCAGGCGCCGAAGGCGATCGTCGCCAGCACCGCGAACACCACCAGCAGCACGGGGAGCAGCCCCAGCGAAGCGATCTGGTCCAGCGTAATCCTGACGCCGAGCAGCGCCACGCCGATCCGGAGCACGGTGCGCGCCGCGAGCTCGATGCCGGGGCGGGTCTTCGGGTCGCTGGCGAGGAAGTTGAACGAGATGCCGAAAAAGAGGGCGTACAGGAACTGCGGGCCGCCGTAATGCTCGGAGACGAAAGTCGCCGCGAGGGCGATCATCGCGGCGGTGAGGAGGCCCGGCGCGTAGCGCCGCGCCTCGGCCAGCTTAGGCACTCTCGTAGAGCCGCGTCAGCACGAACTCGCGGTGGCCCAGCGCTTCGGCCGCCGTCAGGCGCCCGTTGGCAGTACGGAACATGCACTCCAGCAGCTTGTCGCCCGCCTGGTCGGGGGACATTTCCTTCCTCAAGAGGCCCGACACGTCTACGTCGATGTGCTCCGACATCGTGCGCACGGTGCGCGGGTTCGCGCTGAGCTTGATCACCGGCAGGATCGCGTTGCCGATGACGTTGCCCTGGCCAGTGGGAAAGAGGTGCACGGCAAAGCCGGCGGCGGCGCACAGAGTCACCATTTCGGCCGCGGCCGAGGAAGAGTCCATGAACCACAGGCCCGGACCGGTCGGCGCTTCCGCCTTGTCGAGCACGCCGTCCACCAGGCACTTGCGGCCGATCTTCTGGATGTTGCCCAGGGCCTTTTCCTCGATCGTGGTGAGGCCGCCTTCGATGTTGCCCTTGGTCGGCTGCGAATCCATGAGGTCGCTCGTCTTGTGCCGGTCGATGACCTGCTGGTAGCGGTCGAAGACGAACTGGAATTTCTTGCGTACCGCGTCGTTCCTGCAGCGCGCGGCAACCAACTGCTCGCCGCCGGTCAGTTCCGTCGTCTCGCCGAACACCATGGTGACGCCGTGCGGGTACATCTTGTCGAAGGCGTTGCCGACCGTGGGGTTCGCGCCGCAGCCCGAAGTGGTGTCCGATTCGCCGCACTTGGTGGACACCCAGAGGTCTTTCAGCGGCCGCTCCTCGCGGCGCAGTTCCGAGGCCCACTGCACGAATTCCTTCGCCGCCTTGGAGGCGCGGTGGATGGTGTCGTGGTCGCCGTGCTGCTCGATGCCGAAGTGCGCCACCGGCTTGCCGCTCGCGCGGATGCCGTCGGCGACCTTCTTCGCCCAGCCGTCCTCGATGCAGATCACCACCACCGCGGCGACGTTCGGGTTGCAACCCGCGCCGATCAGCGTCTTGAAATGCAGGTCGAGGTCGGCGCCGAACTGCAGGCGCCCGTAGGGGTGGGGGATCGCCATCGCCCCCTTGACGCTGCCGGCAACCGCCTCGGCGGCGGCATTCGACAGGTCATCCACCGGCAGGATGACGACGTGGTTTCTCACGCCGATGCGTCCGTTCTCGCGTTTGAATCCGTGAAAGCTTGCTGTGTCGAGTTCCATGATCACCAACGCTTGGTCTTCAGATTCTGGATGTGCGTGTGCTCGCCCCTCCTGATCGGCGCGACCACTTTGCCGATGTCCACGCCGTACTTGATCACGGTGTCGCCCGGCTGGTAGTCCTTCAGCGCGAGCTTGTGGCCGATCGGGATATCGCTCTGCGCGACGATTCTGACGTCCTTGTCGTCTTCCATGATCCAGCCGTTCAGATCCTGGCCCTTCTTCACGCCCTCGACCACCACCACGCCGACACCGTCGCCTTCCTCGTGCACCACGAAATGAATCATCTGCGGCTCCGTCACAAAGTCCCGCTATTCTATGCGGATGTTCGATCGCAGAAGGTTCCTGCAGACCCTCGCCGCGGCCGCTGTTGCACCTGTGCTGCCCGCGCTGGCGACCGACCGCATGGTCCGTTTCGACGCTTACCCGTTCACCCTCGGCGTCGCCTCGGGCTACCCGGGCCCGGAAGGCTTCGTGCTGTGGACGCGGCTCGCGCCGCGGCCGCGCGAGCCGGGCGGCGGACTGGCGCCGGAGATCGTGCCGATGCGCTGGGAAGTCGCCGCCGACGAAGGCTTCCAGAGCATCGTCGCGAGCCGCGCGGAGTTTCCCGGCCCGCAATGGGCGCACTCCGTGCACGCGGAGGTGCGTGGCCTCGAGCCCGACCGCTGGTACTGGTACCGCTTTCTCGCGGGCGATGCGGTGAGCCCGGTGGGGCGCACGCGCACCGCGCCGCGGGCGGATGCCTCTGTTTCGAAGCTGCGCTTCGCCTTTGCCTCCTGCCAGCAATACGAGCAGGGCTATTACGGCGCGCACCGCAAGATCGCGGAGGATGCGCCGGACCTGGTGGCCTTCCTCGGCGACTACATCTACGAGGGCTCCTGGGGCAAGGACCACGTGCGCAAACACGTCGGCGGCGAGACCTACACGCTGGTCGACTACCGCGCGCGCTATGCGCTCTACAAGTCGGATCCCGACCTGCAGGCCGCGCACGCCGCCTGCCCGTGGATCGTCACCTGGGACGACCACGAGGTGGACAACGACTACGCCGATGACCGGCCCGAGGACGGCATGCCGAAGGAGCAGTTCCTCCTGCGCAGGGCCGCGGCTTACCAGGCCTACTACGAGCACATGCCGCTGCCCGAGCGCATGAAGCCCAAGGGGCCGGACATGCGCATCCATACCCAGGTCGGCTGGGGGCAGCTCGCGCGCTTCTTTGTGCTGGACGACCGCCAGTACCGCTCCTGGCAGTCCTGCCCGCGGCCAGGGAGGCGGGGTGGCTCGAACACGCTGGACATCGAGAAGTGCGCGCAGCTCTTCAACCCGAACCGCTCCATGCTCGGGCGCACGCAGGAGCGGTGGCTCGAGGGTGCGTTGACGGAGTCGCGCGGACGCTGGAACCTGCTCGCGCAGCAGACGCCGATGGCCCAGTTCGACCAGAAGCCGGGACCGGGCCGGCGCGCCTGGACCGACGGCTGGGACGGCTATCCGGCGGCGCGGCAGCGGCTGCTCGAATTCCTCGTCGGGCAGCGCATCGCCAACCCGGTGGTGCTCGGCGGCGACGTGCATTCGTTCAATATCGGCGACCTGAAGCTCGACTTCGACGACCCGAAGTCGCCGGTGGTGGCGAGCGAGTTGGTCGGGACCTCGATCACTTCACAGTCCTGGCCGGAGGACCGGCGCGACCGGTACGTCGCCGACAATCCGCACATCAAGCTGATGGACGGCCGCTACCGCGGCTACGTGCGGGTGGAGGTCACGCCGGGGCGGATGCGCGCGGACTTGCGCGCGATGGAGTCAGTGAGGGAGCGGGGGGCGGCGTGCAATACGCTGGCGACGTTCGTGGTGGAGGATGGCAAACCCGGGCCGCTACGCGCCTGACCTCGCCTCACCACGTCAAGCACGCGTTTGCCAGATTAGAGGATCGCGCCGCGCATGAAAGACCGCGAGCACGACGATTCGATCGGCTTCAACGCAATAGAAGACGGAATACGGAAAGCGGCGGGCCTGCACGCAACGGATGTCGCGGTGCTTGACGGGAAAGCGCTTCGGATTTGCCACGGCGAAACTGATGGCGCGATCGATCTCAGACGTGAATCGCAGCCCTAGACCAGCCTGCCTTTCCTCGTACCACAGCGCTGCGCCGTCGAATTCGGCGCGCGCGGCGCGCCGAAGGACGACTTTCAGGGTCATCTCTTCAGGCGGGTGCTGATCGAGGCCTTAACGTCTTCCCATGAAACCACGTCGTCCGGGTGCGCCTCGTGCTCCGCGAGCCGGCGGTCGAGTTCGGCGCGTTGAGCATCCGTCAAAGGCACCGCAGCGCTGTCTTGGGCGATGCTGTCCCAAAGATCTTCGACAAGCGCGAGACGTTCCTCGACGCTCAGCCGATCAATACCAAGGGACTTCAACGATCCGCTCATCGGCATACCCCAGTGGCTACCAGGAACACCAGTCGATCATGCATTGCATGTTACTACCGTGAGCGCCCCCGTTTGCCAGTCGCGGTGTCGCTCCACGACTCAGCTTTCGGCAACTCTTGCGCCGAAGCGATGCGCCGCGACCATGACCCAGGGCAACACGAGTTCTGGAATCATGTAGCCGAGCCAGACTGCGCTCGGCTGCGGGAGCCCCACCACGCTGATTGACCACAGCCGGCCGCAGCCGGAGAGGAACACGGCAATGCCGATCAGATAGACCAGCGTCCCCTGCTCGCGCACCCTGAGCGCGGCCCAGGCGCAGATCAGGCCGGTGCCAAAGTAGATGCCGGCGAGGAAGCGGTGCACGTTGTCCAGGCGCGGCGTGGTTTCGGGCTGGCCGAGGAACATCTGCAGCGTGCCGCCGAACAGCGCGATCGCGGCGAACAGGAACAGGATGATCTGCACGACGCGCTGGCTGGGACGTAGTGGGGTCGGGGCGTTCATCGGATTTCCTCCTGCTGGATAGATCTATCGTACGCGAATCAGGCCTTGGCGGCCGGCGACATCCAGTTCTGTCGCAGCTGCCGCTCCTCGAATCCGGCCTTCAGGATGTTGCGGTACGAATTGCTCGGCTCGTCGGGCTGGCGCTCGCCCGTTTCCGTGACCGCGATGCACGCCCCGCGCGCCGCGGCTTCGGCGATGCGGCGCGCGAGCAGGGCGCCTTGCGCGCCGTGGCGCCGGTGCGACGGGAGCGTCGCGCCGAAGCCGAGCCAGGCGTACTTCCCCTTGAGGTACACCGCTCCCGCGGCGACCGGCGTCGCGCCGTCGAAAGCCATCACGCAGACCCAGTCCTGCCTTCCCGCCAGCGCGCCGACCCACGGAGCGATTGTCGGCGCGAGGCCGAAGCCTTCGGCGACCACCTTGCCGAACGCACTGCCCAGCTCGCGCCCTGCGATCCGGATCTCCAGGTTGGTAGGCGAATTCAGCCTGGCGTCGCAGCGACGCGAGAATTTCATCCAGGCGTAGCCGCGCGTGAAGCCGCGCTGCTCCAGCCATGAGGCGAGCGCGGCGGGCCGCGCATGCGGGGCGAGCGGCACGGCATAGCGCAGCCCGAGGCGGTTCATGTGCGCGAGCGCGGCGTCGAGTTCGGCCTCGGTGGCGGGGCGGTGCAGGCCGAGGCCCACGGCGCGGCGGAACATCGTCGCCGGCTCCAGGCCGAGGCAGCTGAGGCAGCTTGCCGGCCCGAGGCTGCGCGACTCGATGGCGTGCGCGGCGCGGACATCCTGCGGCGCTGCGCGGTAGAGGTCGACGCTCGCGTCGAATTCTATTTGCTCAATGGCCGCGAGATTTTCTGGCATGGGTATTACTCACTGGAGAACGGGCCAAATTCGCCGGTACACCCCGGGTGAGCCGGGGTCCATGCGCATTTGCGGCCGGATACGTCGGTTCCAGGGATTCAATTCGCGCGCGCGTGCCCACGCCTCACTGTCCGGAACCTCTGCGCGCTCGAGTTCGTACAGCGTAAGGTATTTGGGCTGGCCGTCGACCGCGACGAATCGACGCGCGCGAATGACACCCGCCACCATGAGATTCTCCGGGATGTGCACCCAGTCGTACCAGTCGTTGAATTCCTCCTCCATGGACATGGGAACGTCCATGCGCCCCAGATAGAGATACGCTGAGGCCGCCATCGTTGCCTCGATCGGCTCGGCGCGGGCCGGGAAGATCTGACGATAGCCGAGCAACAAGTAGTTTTTGCCAACATGACCACCCGATGTCTTGTGGCGTCTAGGCGACGGCCGGTAGCGAAGCTCGTCAAGAAATGCTGATGTGCGGGTCACATTGATATCCTCCAACTCGTACATCGCCAGGTACTTTGGCGCGCCCCGCAGCGCCTCGTAACGTGCCGCCGAGAGAATTCCAGGCACCTGCAGAACTCGCTGGATGTGCTCCTCGTCATACCACCGATTGAACTCAAGCTCGTGCTGCGCGTCGACATCCGTCCATAACATCAGGAGTCCAGTGCCGCGCGTCTTAGCCATGCCGCCGGGCCCAAGAATCGCTTATCAATACCGGGCGCTCCAATCGCGTATGGATCTCCCGCATCAGGGAAGTTGGCAGCGGCGTGCGGCTGGCTTGCGCATGCTTCATCTTCGGGCTCGAAACGCTATCCTGTCGTCCGTTCAATTCAATGCTTGTCTACCGGCACTTCAGATTTGCAGACCGGTCCTTGATCGGCTTCGAGCAGTCCTGCTCATTGACGCGGCGCGAGCCATCGGGCTCTGGCGCTGGTGCGCTTTGGGACGCGGGCAGCGCACTCTCCTTATCGCGCCTTCCCGCAAACTGCGCCGCGATCAGCCCGATGCCGATCAACGGCCAAGCCGCCCCGCTTGCGCCGATGCTGACCGACGCACCGGCGGTCGTTGTGGTCGTACCAGCCGATCTCATTTGCACGCTTGTATGCGAGCAACCGGTAACCACGACAGATAGAACCAAAGCAACGTAACGTTTCATATGGTCGCTCTCATGAGCCTGTCCCTCACTCCGGCCCATTCCGGAGCCTCGGGCGGCGCTTCGATGAGGATCATCTCACACCGCGCACTGTCCAACTCCCGCAGCGCCGCATAGAGCTTCTGCGCATAAGCCTTTGGCTCCCGCGGCATGCGCAGCCAAAAATCCACCCGTTCATCCGGCCGCGAAAAAGCGAGTACCGCGACCTTGTCTTTCAGCCCAGCGATTTCCTGGTCCAACTCATGCGTGGGCACGAGCCGCGCCGGGGTCTTTGGTGCGTAGTGCCGCTCGAGGCCGCCCGAGTGGCGAGGAGAATCAATTTGCTTCACGAGAACGGGTGAACCGAGAAAAGCTTCGAGTTCTACCGCAGAGATTCTTCCCGGACGCAACAGCACCGGCTCCCCACCGGAAAGATCCACGATCGTGGACTCGATGCCCACCTCGCTCGGCCCGCCGTCGAGCACTAGCTCCGCATCCGCACCCAGATCCGCGTGCACGTGTCCAGCGGTTGTCGGCGAGAGCTGGCCGAAGCGGTTCGCCGACGGCGCGGCGATGCCGCCGCCGAAGGCGCGCAGCAGTTCCTGCGCCACGGGATGCGAAGGCACGCGCAAGCCCACCGTGTCCTGCCCGCCGGTGACGAAATCCCCCGCCCTGGCGGATTTCTTGAGGATAAGAGTCAGCGGCCCGGGCCAGAACTTCTCCGCGAGCTTGCGCGCCGCCTGTGGCACGTCGCTCGCCCAGGCAAAGGCCATCTCGGCATCGGCAAAGTGAACGATTACGGGATGATCTGAAGGACGCCGCTTCGCCGCATACAGGCGCGAAACAGCCTCTGCGCTCGACGCATCCGCGCCGAGCCCATAGACCGTCTCCGTAGGAAAGCCGACCAGCCCGCCGCGCTGCAGGATCTCCGCGGCGCGCCGGACCTCGGGCTTCACAGCTTGAGCGGCGCGGCTTTCAGGACCGCTGCGGTCTGCTTTTCGCGGAACTTCAGCAGCTTCTTCGCCAGGGACCTGTCGGAGAGCGCGAGGATCGCCACCGCGAACAGCGCCGCGTTCGCCGCGCCCGCCTCGCCGATGGCAAAGGTGGCCACAGGCACTCCCTTCGGCATCTGCACGGTGGACAACAGCGAATCCAATCCCTTCAAATGCTGCGAAGGCATCGGTACGCCCAACACCGGCAGCGTCGTATGCGCCGCCACCACTCCCGCCAAATGCGCCGCCCCGCCTGCCGCCGCGATGATGCACTTCACCCCGCGCCTGGGCGCGCTC
>Ga0247727_10018717_pt1 | contig 10844 bp, 10 predicted proteins | sample WisWelCaveWW1625_FD_202498 | JGI IMG/M metagenome (GOLD analysis project Ga0247727, IMG submission 202498) | Biofilm microbial communities from Wishing Well Cave, Virginia, United States - WW16-25 | ecosystem: Environmental > Aquatic > Deep subsurface > Groundwater > Cave microbial mat | place...
TGAACGTGCGCGCGCAAGCCTTGCACATGTAGCGCTTTATGCCGGTCGCAACACCCCACTTGCTGAACGCTTCCGAGCCGCAGTGGCCGCACGCCGGCGCCTTGGCGAACTCGGCTTCGATCAGCGCAACCACACCTCCAGCCGATCTCTGCGACGACAACGCCACCATCAGGGCGTTCCGCTGCACCAGCATCAGCGAGCCGAGCTCGGCAAGCAATCCCCTGAAATCCTTGGACTTCATGATCATCTCCCCGCCATCCGAGTCAGGCGGAGATCATGCGCCTACATTGAGTCAGAACAGAGCCGAGTGATCATTGCGCCCTCAATCCCAGAGATAGCCCTTGGGCAGCGGTATCGGCCAGCTGAACAAACGCCACATGGAAGACGAGCCCGATCGGCGCTGCAGCGCAGAGGCTCAGCCACCACGGCCAGCTGCCCCGGACCCATAGTTGCGCCGCCAGGAACAGGAAGCACGTCTCCATGGACAGGCGGCGACTTGACCAGATGGCTGATGCGTCGCACTTTTCGGAAATGACCAAGCTGCAGGTGGCGCGCGCCGAGACGACGGAAGCCTTCTTGGCTCAAGCGGGGCCAGAACTCGCGTCCTTGTGCACTGCCTGCGGAGCGTGTTTCAACGCGTGTCCGATGGTGGATCACCTCGGCCTTCGCGGTTCCGACCCCAAGTCGGCCACTCACGGCATGCGTAGACTTGCAATGGGTGAGGCGGGGCATGCGGACACCGTCTCCTGGGTGGGCGCCTGCACGAAGAGCGGCCTTTGCGTCGCGGCGTGTCCCGAGAGAACTGCGGGGCTCGACGCGATGCTGCTCATCAGGATTGCCAAGCGGCGCGCCCTCAACGACACGCACCAGCTGCCCGCCAAGCAGGACCCGACGTATTTCCCACGCCTCAAGATCTACGCGCGATTGCAGCTCAGCGACGAGGAGCTTGCCAAATGGCTTTAGGCGGGGATCGCATCACCTTCTGGTTCGGCTGCAACATGCTCCGGCATGCCGAGATGATACGGCTGTCGATCATGCTGCTGGAACGTGTCGGCTATAATGTGAGCGCGGCGGGTGGGCCGGCCTACTGCTGCGGCACTGCCCATGATCATCAACCGCGCGGGGCGAGCAACATGGCTGGTCGTACGGTCGCTCGCTTCAACGAAGCCGCTGAGAAGGACGGACGCAGCACCGTCGTGACGTGGTGCCCCTCCTGTCACATGCACATGGCCGACATCATGGCACCCGGCAACGCCGCAGCGTTCGACGTCACCCATATCACCGAACTCCTTGCCGACCGCGTTGATCGGTTGGCGCCCCTGCTGAAGGTTCCGGTGAAGCGGCGTGTCCTCCTGCACCGGCATATCGGGTTTGCCACGCATGTACCGGTCACCGATCGCGTGCTCGGTCTGCTCTCGCATGTTCCGGGATTGGAACTGGTCGAGGGACCAGCGCACCCTGGGCACATGTGCAGCGCACTTGCGGCCGTGCCGGGAGCCCTGACAGCCGCCGTCGGCGAGACGTGGACCACCGCCGTCGCCAACCATGCCGACACCGTTGGCACCATCTTTCATTCCTGCCATCGGGAGTTGTCGGCCCTGGATGGAAATGACGGTGTTGGCGTGAGGAGTTGGGTCCAGCTCGTCGCCGAGGCGATGGGGATCGACGCCAGCGATGCGTATCTCGACTGGCGCAAAGGCGGCGCGCCGGATGTCGCCGCCATCGAAAGAGCCGACCAATCCAAGTACCATGCCCTTGTAGAGCCGGAACTGCGAAAGCCGTCCCCGCTGCTGGCGGCTCCGCGCGGAATGGCTGAGTGAGAGGCGTGGATAGCGCAGCAGGGCATCGATAATTCGAAGAGGAAAGCTCCATGGCGAACGATGTGACCTCGCGCATCAGGCGCGCCACCAGTCCGCATGTAGCCGAGCCGGCCCCGGGGACGTGGTCGAACTGCCTTGTGGTAAATGGTGTCGCCTATGTTGCCGGGATGATCGCCCGCGGCAACGACGGGAAGATCGTTGCCGGTGACGAGTACGCGCAGGCCAAGGTGATCTTCGCCAAGATCCGAAACCTGGTAGAAGCGGCGGGCGGCGCCATGGCCGACGTCGTGAAGGTCACGATCTTCGTCACTGACATCACGCAGCGGGAAAAAGTCTGGCGGGCGCGCCGCGAGGTCTTCACGGGCGATTTTCCCGCGAGCACGCTGGTGCAAGTTGCGGCGCTGGCCGAGCCTTCGGTGAAGGTGGAGATTGAAGCCATCGCCCACATTGGCGCGGGGGTACGTTGATCCGACTGGGGTGAGCGCCGCGGTCGGCGGTCAGGCGAGAGGGCGGGCTGCGAACGTTGCGTCGTCCATCATCAGCATCTCTTTCAGCTTGGACCAGCGGCGATGCCCATGCGCGCCCCGAACGGCGATGGCGACGGCCTTGCGCTGACCAACCAGCACGACCAGGCGCTTGCCGCGTGTCAGGCCCGTATAGAGGAGGTTGCGCTGGAGCATCGCATAGTGCTGGGTGACGACAGGGATGACGACCGCCGGGTACTCGGAACCCTGCGATTTGTGGATCGTGTTGGCGTAGGCCAGCACTACTTCATCGAGCTCACCGAACGGATAGACGACAGGCCGACCATCGATGTCGACGGTGAGCTCACCCTCCTCGCAATCGATCCTGGAGATGAAGCCGATGTCCCCGTTGAACGTCTCCCGGTCGTAGTTGTTCTCGATCTGCATGACCTTGTCACCTAGGCGATAGGTGAAGCCGAAACGCTCGACCGTTGGCTGATCGGCTCGACCTGGATTGAGGGTAGCCTGCAGCGCGAGGTTCAAGGCGCGCGCTCCGACCCCGCCCCGGTTCATGGGGCAAAGCACCTGCACGTCACGGATCGGATCGAGGCCGAAGCGGGCGGGGATGCGCTCGGCGACAACCTTCACGACTTTGGCAGCGGCATCCTCGGGATCGGCCGCCTCGATGAAGTAGAAGTCGCTGTCGCCGCCCGGCGGCTCGAACTCCGGCATGGCACCGCGATTGACGCGGTGTGCATTGACGATAATCCGGCTCTCACGAGCCTGGCGGAAGATGTCGGTCAGCCGGGCCACAGGCAGTTGAGCACACCCGATGAGGTCGGCTAGAACCTGACCAGGGCCGACCGACGGCAGCTGGTCCACATCGCCGACGATCAGCACAGCTGCAGGGTCTGGCATGGCCTTGAGAACCGAGGCCATCAGCGGCACATCGACCATCGACACCTCGTCCAGCACAAGAAGGTCGCATTCCAAGGGGAGGTCCTTGCTGCGCAGGAAGCCGCCACCCTTGGGGTCGAATTCCAGCAGACGATGAATAGTCTTGGCCTGGAGGCCCGTGGTCTCCGAGAGCCGTTCGGTGCTGTTCGGTACTTTCTTCGGAGCGCTGTGCGGCCTAATCATCGGATTTTTGATCCTGCGCCGGCGCGGGGTTTATTTCTCGCTGCTGACGCTGGCATTCACCGCCATGATTTTCTACATCGTCTTCCGTTGGACCAGCTTCACCGGCGGCGAGAACGGTCTCGGCGGCATCAAGCGCGGGCTTCTGCTGGGCATCGATCTGGATAACCAGACCGTCTTCTACGTCGCTGTCTCGCTGCTCGTGCTCCTGATCGCCCAGTTGATGTGGCGGATCGTCAACTCGCCGTTCGGCCGGGTGCTGGTGGCGATCCGCGAGAACGAGCAACGTGCGCGCTTTGCCGGCTTTCCCGTGCAGCGCTACAAGCTAGTCGGCTTCGTCATCTCCGCCGCGGTGGTCGGGCTCGCCGGTAGCCTTTTCGGGCTGCTGAAATACTTCATCTCCGCCGACCTGGTGCACGTCACCTTCTCGGGCGAGATCCTGGCCATGTCCGTGATCGGCGGCCAGCGCCATTTCTTGGGGCCGGCGCTCGGGGCGCTGTTCTTCATCCTGTTTCGCGAGCTCCTCACCGGATACACCGCCGGCTGGCAGCTCTGGTTCGGGCTGCTGTTCATGGGCTTCGTGCTGTTCTCGCCGGGAGGGCTGATGGGGCTCGGCGAGCGCATCTTGGCGCCATTGCGTAAGAGCCGCGAGGAAGGGGCCGCCATGGCGGCTCGAGTGACGCCGCACCCAGCAGCGGAGATGCCGGAGTTCCTGCACGGTGACGCGGCGGCGCCGTTAGGTCCCGCGATCGAAGCGCGCGACGTCACCAAGCGCTTCGGCGCCTTCGTCGCGGTCGACCGGGTGAGCTTCGGCCTGCCGTCGCGCGGGCTGCATGCGCTGATCGGCCCGAACGGCGCCGGCAAGACAACGTTCTTCAACGTGCTGACTGGCCTTTTCCCGCCCGATGGCGGCGCGATCATGCATGGCGGCCGCAACATCGCCGGGTTGCCGGCCGATGTTCTCGCTGCGCTCGGGATCGCGCGCTCCTTCCAGATCACCAACATCTTCAAGACCATCAGCGTGCGCGAGAACCTGCGTCTCGCCGTGCAGGCGCGGGATGCGCGGCGGTTCAGCCTGCTGCGGCCGGCCGACGCACTCAGCCAAGTGAACGCCGAGGCCGGCGCGCTGATGCAGTTTCTCGGCCTCAACGGCCTGGAGGAGGTGCGTGCCGACAGCCTCTCCTATGGCGGACAGCGCCTGCTGGAGATCGGGCTGGCGCTAGCCGTGCGGCCGCGCGTGCTGATGCTGGACGAGCCGCTGGTCGGGCTGGCGCCGGCCGAGCGCGAGCGCATCGTCGGCCTGATCCAGAGGCTGTCCGAGCACATGAGCGTGCTCGTGATCGAGCACGACATCGACCGCGTGTTTGCCTTTGCCGAGGACATCACGGTGATGCACAACGGCGCGGTGCTGGCAGCCGGCAAGCCTGATGAGGTGCGCGCCCACCCACAAGTGCAGTCGGTCTACCTCGGCACCGGCCGTCGCATCAGCGCCAATCGTGCGCCCGCCGCCGCTGTGCCCGGCTCCCAGCCGCTGCTTGAGATGAGCGGCGTCAATGCGTTCTATGGTGCAAGCCACATTTTGCATGATGTCACGCTCACTCTGCGCGCCGGCGAGATGGTGGCGCTGCTTGGTCGCAATGGGGCGGGCAAGTCCTCTACCATGAAGGCGATCATGGGGCTGAACCCGCCGCGCTCCGGCCGCGTCACATACATGGGCAAGGAGATTGCCGGCTGGGCGCCGGAGGATGTCGCCCGCGCCGGCATCGGCTTCGTGCCGCAGGGCCGGCGGCTGTTCCCGACGCTGACGGTGGCGCAGAACCTCGAGATGGGGAGGCTGAAGCGGACCGGCGGAGAGGGCGTGCGCTGGAGCGAGGAGCGCGTCTTCGCCGTGTTCCCACGCCTGGCGCAGCGCCTCTACGCCAAGGCGGACACGCTGTCGGGCGGCGAGCAGCAGATGGTGGCGATCGCTCGCGCCCTGGTCGGCGATACCCGCGTGCTGCTGATGGACGAGCCGTTCGAGGGCCTATCCCCGGTGATGGCCGAGGAGGTGTTCCGTGCCATCGATGAACTGCGCCGCGAGGTGCCCATCCTCATGATCGAGCACGACCTCGATCTGGCGCTGGCGCTGGCCGACCGGGTGTACGTGCTCGACCGCGGGCGGATCGCCTACGAGGGGCCGGCGGCACCACTCCACTCCGATCTTGTTCTGCGCCGCAAGGTGTTGTGGATATGAAAGGTTGCAACGCGGTTGATGTCGGCTAATGGCACGGAACCGGAGTACCAGCGCGTCTGCTTTGACGGTGGATTTTGGGGGTCGAGCAGACCAAGGCTGAAAGCCCGTCGTTCGACGCAGATGACCCTGCATAAGGTCCGGCCGTGCGTCGCAAGAAGTTTTTTCGTCGATCTGGTTTGCGGTCTTGGGGCAAAGCGCAGGCGCTCCTGAGCCGCTCGGCGATGCTTATTCGCCGAGCCGTTGGCGCTATTCCACGCTGTGTCGCTCCTCAAGCGTCCGATCCGTCAAGCGAGCGGCATGAGGGCGCAACGGCCGAGTTCATCAGGAGACCACTGTGGCGGATGCGGCCTCCGCTGCTATCCGGGGCAGGGCATCGCGCCAAAACTCCGGCGGCTGTGGGCCGGATACCTGGTATTTCTGCAACAGGATAAAGAACGGCACGCCCTGGATGCCCAGGCGGTGTCCCTGCTGCTCCAGATGGGTGACAGCATCGAGGCTGTCGGCTCCGGTCAGTGCGGCTTGCACACCATCCGCCTCGAGCCCGCTTTCGGCCGCGAGTCGCGCGAGGATCTCGGGCGAGCCGATATCGAGCGCCTCCTCGAAGTAGCCATGAAACAGCCGTTCGACCACGGCGTCCTGGCGCTTCTGGCGATCGGCCTCCCAGATCAGCCGGTGCGCGAGGCGCGTATTGGGCGTGCGCTGCATTCGATCGAAGGCGAATTCGATCCCCACCTCGCGGCCGGTCTCGGCCATTTTTCGGTCGGGCTCTGCGCTGCGGGCTTCGCCGAACTTGCGGGCCCGATAGCTGCGCCGCTCCATGCCGTCTGCGGGCATATCCGGATTGAGCTCGAAGGGGCGCCAAGTGAAACGGATCTGAGCAGGCATGGCTTCGCCGCTGAGCGCGGCTTCCAGGCGACGCTTGCCCACGAAGCACCACGGGCAGATCACGTCCGAATAGACGGTGATGGAAAGCGGGTCGGACATGGCACATTTTTCCTTCTGCACGACGCGCAAGATTAGACCAGGGCTCACCGGCTGGATAGAAGTCCTGTAATGACAAATGGGGTGAGGAGACAGTTGGAAGATCGAGTCGACAGAAAGGAAGCGTGGCTGATCACCGTCGCCTCGCTGTTCATCGCGTCGTGATCGTTGCGCTGAAGCCTGTTGCCACGGATTTCGGCGGCTATCGCTCTATCTCGTCGACGGCGGCCTAACCATGGGCTGGCTCGTGCTTGCGAGATTATCATTCACGCCGCTTGGTCGAATGCGGCATGGCCAATGGCATGGCGACGTGCTTGTGCTTTGCGTTACCACACGTTGCTCGACGTGGTAATCGAGGGCTGAAAACGAGGGGCTGAGCCATGCCGCGATTTCTCATTAGGTGCAGCATCCAAGGCAGGTTCTTGTTCGAGGTGGAAGCGGCTGATCTCGACGCCGCCAAGGGTACAGCTACGCTCAGCTTCTTGCCGGGCCGTGCGGCGCCTAAAAAGCCGCGGTGCACCACGCACCACGTGTCCTTGCGCATGAAGGTGGAAGAGGCCAAAAGGCTGAACCGATGGGAGCGCGGGCGGTGAATGGTCCGCGTTGAAGGCAGCCGCGCGATCACATAGCGCGCCCGAGCTTGGTTGTGGTTCTCGAATAGGACGATGGCGACAAAAGCCCAAGAAGCCAGCAAGAGCGGTGGCGCCGATCAATGTCCCGCGTGCGGGAGGTCGGTCGAATGCGCCAGTAGCGCTGAAACATGCTGGTGCTTCGCGGCCCCGCACGCATTGCCGATGCCTTCTGGCAGCGATGAAGCTCGCTGCTATTGCAGCACGTGCCTCAAGAGGGTGATCGAGCAACAGGCTGCCCGGAGCAGCCACTGACGCCGAGGCCGTGCTCGTGTGCAATCTGTATTCGCTGACACCCAAGCGGGATAGCGTCGCGCAATTCTTCCGCGTCTCGCACAACCGTTCCGTGGTGTTCGATCCTCTGGCGGCGATATTTCCCCGGCACGTCGCGCCGATCGTTCGCCGTGCACAGGACGGCGAGCGCGAACTGGTCAGGATGAGCTGGGGCTTCATGCTGCTGCAGCAAGAGCGCGCGCCGCGCCCCGTCACCAATGTGCGGGACGACAAGCTGCGCACGAGCGGGTTCTGGCGCGATTCATTCGAGCTGCGGCGCTGCCTGGTGCCGGCGTCATCCTTCTGTGAGCCGAACGGCGACGTGAAGCCGGCGACGTGGAACTGGTTCGCGCTGAGGGGCGAGGAGCCTCGGCCGTTGTTCGCCTTTCCCGGGATCTGGCGACGCTATCGCGGGCCGGTGAAGAAGGACCGCGCCAATGTCGACATCGAGACTTACGCGTTCCTGACAACCTCACCCAATGAGCTGGTGTCGACCATCAACCACGAGCGCATGCCTGTCTTGCTCACCCACGAGGAAGAGTTCGAGACCTGGCTCACTGGATCGGCCGATGAGGTGTTCGCGCTCGCGCGGCAGTACCCGCCGGGCGATATGCGCATCGTGCCGGAAGGCTTAGACAAGGAGGACCGGTTGGGGGCGGTGGCTTAGGGTGCGGGGCTATCCCGGGCATCGGCCCCAGCATGGCCGAGCGCCTGCGGGTAGCCGGGATCACCGATATCGCCAGTGACTTCGGGAATCTCACCGGCCTTGATGTCCACTCCGCCGGCGATCAAGCTTGTCCGCCATCGTTTCCAGCGTGCTGCGATCACTGGACAGGGCCGCTTTGGCTCTGCCAATCTCGATTGATGGACAGAAAAGAATACAACGTGCGCGCGATCCTGGCCGGCCAGGCGCCGAAGGAGACGCCGGTCACGGTCAAGGGCTGGGTACGCACCCGGCGCGACTCGAAGGCGGGCATTTCATTCGTGCACCTCTCCGACGGATCGTCGTTCCATCCGGTGCAGGTGGTCGCGCCGAACACCTTGCCCAATTACACCGCCGAGGTCCAAAAGCTCACGGCCGGTTGCGCGGTGGCGGCGACGGGAACGATCGTGCCGTCGCCGGCGAAGGGACAGTCGTTCGAGATGCAGGCGAGCGCGATCAAGGTGATCGGTTGGGTGGAGGACCCGGATACGTATCCGATCCAGCCCAAGCCGCACACGATGGAGTTCCTGCGCGAGGTGGCGCATTTGCGGCCGCGCACCAACGTGATCGGCGCGGCGACGCGGGTACGGCACACGCTGGCAAAAGCGATCCATCGCTTCTTCGACGACAACGGCTTCGTCTGGGTCAATACGCCGATCATCACGGCGTCCGACGCGGAAGGCGCGGGAGCGCTGTTCCGGGTGTCGACGCTCGATCTCGGCAACCTACCGCGCAACGCCCAGGGCAAGGTGGACTTCGCGCAGGATTTCTTCGGCCGCGAGGCGTTCCTGACGGTGTCGGGGCAGCTCAACGTCGAGGCCTACTGCCTCGCGCTCACCAAGGTCTACACGTTTGGGCCGACGTTCCGCGCGGAGAACTCCAATACCAGCCGCCACCTCGCCGAGTTCTGGATGATCGAGCCTGAGATCGCTTTCGCCGACCTCTCGGACAATGCAACGCTGGCGGAACGGCTCTTGAAGTTCACTTTCGAAGCGTTGCTGAAGGAACGGCAGGAGGATCTCGCGTTCTTCGATGAACGGATCGAAAAGGGGCTGGTGGCGAAGTTGCAGGGGATCGTCGCTTCCGAATTCGTGCGCATGGATTATGGCGAGGCGATCGGGGTGCTGGAGAAGGCGAATGAGAAGTTCGAGTTCCCGGTGAAGTGGGGCATCGACTTGCAGTCTGAGCACGAGCGCTATCTGACCGAAAAGCACGCCAAGAAGCCGGTGATCGTCACGAACTATCCGAAGGACATCAAGGCGTTCTACATGCGGGTGAACGACGACGGCAGGACGGTCGCGGCGATGGACGTGCTCGCACCTGGGATGGGCGAGATCATCGGCGGCAGCCAGCGCGAGGAACGGCTCGAAATGCTGGACGCGCGCATGGCGGAGCGCGGCATCGACAAGGAGCACTACGGCTGGTACCGGGACCTGCGCCGCTACGGCACTGTCCCGCACGCGGGCTTCGGCCTCGGCTTCGAGCGCACACTCGCCTATGTCACGGGCCTCGCCAATGTGCGCGATGCGATCCCGTTCCCGAGGACGCCCGGCAACGCGCGGTATTGAACAAATACGACGGCCGGCGACCTGCGCATGACTGCTGCCGAGGGTTAGGCTAGCGTACGCCGCTAGGCACGGTTACTCGCCAGCTCACCGAGGAGCCCGGAACGGCAGTTTCATGACTAGCATCATGGCCGCTCCAATCGCACGCCGCACTGTCCTCGTTGCTGCGCTCGGCGCCATTGCGGCGTCGGCGACCTGCGGCACATCGCTGGGGCAATCATCGCCACTGACGTTTGCACAATGGGTCGAGAGATTTCGGCCGCGCGCGCGGGCTCGCGGCATATCGGAGGCGACCTACAGCCGGGTGATGGGGGCCATCAAGCCCGACACCGAGGTCTACGCGCTGCAGCGCTCGCAGCCCGAATTCCGCGAGCCGATGTGGCAGTATATCAATCGCCGCGTCTCCGACTGGCGCATCATCACGGGCAAGGAGCGGGCAGGCGAGCACGCCGCCCTGATCGAGCGCATCGAGAAGCAGTACGGCGTCGACCGCTACCTTATGCTCGGGCTGTGGGGTATGGAATCCGCATTCGGCGATGTGGTGGTCAACCGCAAGTACATGCGGCCATTTGCGTCGCGAACGAGTGCCGCAGCGTGTGCACAGTCACCGTCTTGGCGATGCCGGCCGCCCGAACCGTTCTCTGGTACTGACGCGCCAGGTTGCGGGTCGTCATCGGCCGGCCTGGCGTGAAGCTTGGGAACAGCAGGCGCTCCTGCACGGGAATGCCTGCGTCTCTCCCCTTCGGCCGCGCCTTCCACCATTCTCTCAGCAGATCGAGCATATCCGGCGACAGCATCACCAGCCGGTCCTTGCGGCCCTTCGACTGCTCGACGCGAATGACCATCTGCGCGCTGTCGATGTGCTTGACCTTGAGCCGGAGGATCTCGCTGGAGCGCAGGCCCGCGCCATAGCCGAGGCTGAGCATCAGGCGGTCACGCAGACTGCCGGCCATCGCCAGAAGCCGCTTCGTCTCGTCCGCATTGAGGATCATCGGAACCTTCTGCGGCTCCTTCAGGTGATAGATCTCGGCCGCCAGAT
>Ga0247727_10018718_pt1 | contig 10844 bp, 5 predicted proteins | sample WisWelCaveWW1625_FD_202498 | JGI IMG/M metagenome (GOLD analysis project Ga0247727, IMG submission 202498) | Biofilm microbial communities from Wishing Well Cave, Virginia, United States - WW16-25 | ecosystem: Environmental > Aquatic > Deep subsurface > Groundwater > Cave microbial mat | place...
ATGCGCAATACTCCGTTTGCCTGACTGCTTTCAACTCCTGCGATACTGTACAGTTTTGCGACACAATTTCACTTCTTACCGGGATTTCATTTTCGAATCCGGCGATTAGGGTTATTCGGATCTTTCCGAATCCGGCAACGGATGAAATTTTCATTGAATGCGAAATGAAGACAGTTGGCAATCTTTCCATGCACATTACAGATATCCTTGGCCGGAATTGCGGCTGGTATGCTGTCAATCCAACGTCTGGAAAATTCATTCATAGGATTGACGTATCAAAACTTGCCCCCGGCCTTTATGATTTTGGAATCGGGTTTGATGGTGAGATGGTCAGGAGGAAATTTATGAAGGTGATTTGAAAACATGGTTTCACCATGTGTTTTCGAAAGCAGAAAGCCTTTAGGGAACCTCTAAAAACACAGAAGTTCGAGGCGGGCGTGCAAGTGAAAAGCGGAGTTTACTGAGGTAAATGAGCATTTTCACTTGGAGCCCAACGAAGAAATTCGCAGTTTTTAGAGGTTCCCTTTGGTCGAAAGAATTTATGGCGACACAGTTTTCTACTTTCATCATTCGACTTTCGACCTATTTCACTGCCACCGCCGCGCTCGTGGGACCCGTCAAGGGCATGAATCTGACTTCCCGGAATCCTGCTTCCTTCGCCCACGATTCAAATTCTGTTTCTGTGTAATCAAAGCCGTCAGCAGTTTCAATCAGCATGTTGAGTGACATCAGCATACCAAAAGTATTTACGCGGCGGTCCCTGTCAATCACATTTTCAATGGCGACGAATGAACCGCCTGCAGGCAAAGCCTGGAATGCTTTTTTGATCAAAGTCTTCTTTTCTTCCAGTCCCCAGTCGTGCAGAATATTCCCCATTGTGATCACATCTGCCCTGGGAAATTCATTTTCAAAGAAATTCCCGTTTACCACTTTTACCTTATCCGACAGGCCCATGGCGGCGAGATTTCCCTTTGCCACTTTTTCAACCTGAGGAAGATCGAATGAAGTACAGGAAATCCCCGGATTGTTCATAGCGACCTGGGCCGCAAGAAATCCGCCTGCTCCTCCCATATCACATAAACTATTATATTTTGAAAAATCAAACCCTTTGGCAAAGGCCATGAAATTCCCCATTTGGATACCTGCCATGGCAGAAAGAAACTCCTGCAACCCGGCTTCATTGGAATACAACGCCTCAAATGCATTTGCTCCGGTCTCTTTTATTTCGTTCTGCGGTTGGCCCGTTTTCAGTCCTTCTTCGAGGTTCCCCCAAAAACCATACAGGCGGTGGTCAATCATCTCCAGAATTCCGCCAATGTAGGTTCGCTTATTATTGTCGAGAAACATATCGGTATCCGGGGCGTTGCTGTATTTGGCATTGTCCAATATTCCGTCCCGCTTCAGGAAACCAAGGGAAACAAGAGTATCCAGAAAATCGTAAAGCCCTCTTTGATGAAGACCGGAACGTGAAGCGATTTCCTTACCGGAAAGCGGCCCTTGCGCGAGCTGGGTAAAAAGCCCGATGTTGACGGCAGTAAGCATGGTTTTCGAGGCCATGAACGCAGTACCTACCTGCATGATGCGGGAAGGATTGATCCCTGCCAACGAAGCGGATGGATTTGATTGATCACTCATGAATTCTGAAATCATTTGGTGAATAAAGACGTGCAAGATAAGTGTAGCCGGATGAATTTGCGAATCGCGATGCCCTTTCCTACTTTCAAACCCGTTGAAAGTCCGGGCAGAAGCAAAACAATTCGCCGGTTATGAATTGGCATTCAGACGAAGGGAAAAATGATCAATAGAATTCTGGAAGGAAAAACCGGCATTGTCTTTGGAGCGCTTGACGAAGCCTCCATAGCATGGAAAGTTGCAGAAGCGGCATATGCCGAAGGTGCAAATATTCTCCTGACCAATGCACCCGTGGCGCTGCGACTGGGTACCGTGAAGAAACTGGCAGAAAAACTGTCCACCGAAATCATTCCCGCCGATGCGACCAGTATGGATGATCTGAACCTGCTGTTTGACAAAGCGGCTGAGAGATTCGGAAAAATAGATTTTATCCTCCATTCCATCGGTATGTCACCCAATGTGAGAAAAGGAAGGCATTACACCGACCTCCATTACGAATGGCTCGCGAAAACATATGATATTTCAGCCATGAGTTTTCATCGCATGATGCAGGTAGCATACCAGCGAGACATCATGAACGGCTGGGGATCCATTGTGGCCCTCAGTTACATTGCGGCACAGCGGACCTTCGGAAAATACAACGATATGGCTGACGCCAAAGCCCTTCTCGAATCCATTGCAAGAAGTTTCGGGTACCATTTCGGCAAAAAGAACAAGGTCAGGGTGAATACGATTTCCCAGTCCCCTACTCCAACGACGGCCGGTTCCGGGGTGGACGGATTTGACAAAATGCTCAGATTCGCCGAACTCAATTCTCCTCTCGGCAATGCCACAGCAGAAGATTGCGCCCGCTATTGTGTTATGCTCTTTAGCGATTATACAAGAAAGGTGACGATGCAAAACCTGTTCCACGACGGCGGATTCTCGACAACAGGGATTTCCGACGAATTCATCAACAACCTTTGAACATTCTTCTGTTTCGCCTCTTATTATTTCCTACATTTCTGAACCCATTCAATCTCACAGAACTATGAATCCGAAACGTTTATTGGCGCTTGCCTCTATGATTCTCCCGATTCAACTTATATTTTCTCAATATAAACTTCTGGAGAAGGTTGAAAAAACCGAAGACAAATTTCTGATCCCTTATGAAAAATATGTCCTTGACAACGGACTCATCGTCGTGATCCATGAAGATCATTCTGATCCGGTTGTCAAGGTGGATGTCACCTACCATGTCGGATCTGCGCGCGAAGAAATCAGGAAATCCGGATTTGCGCATTTCTTCGAACACATGATGTTCCAGGGATCAGACAATGTCGGGGATGAACAACATTTCAAAATTGTGACCGAGTCGGGAGGCAACCTCAACGGTACAACCAACCGGGACCGCACAAATTATTTTGAAACCTTGCCGAATAACCAGTTGGAAACTGCTTTGTGGCTGGAAGCAGACCGGATGGGCTTCCTGCTCGATGCGGTGACTCAAAAGAAATTCGAAATCCAGAGGGAAACAGTAAAAAATGAAAGAGGTCAGAATTACGACAATCGTCCTTATGGCCGGATGTCTGAAGTTTTGAGCAGCCACCTCTACCCTTACGGCCATCCCTATTCCTGGCTTACGATCGGGTATCTCCGGGATCTTAACCGTGTGGATGTCAATGACTTAAAGAGTTTTTTCCTGAGATGGTACGGACCCAACAACGCGGTTCTTACTGTTGGTGGCGACGTGGAACCGGAAAAGGTTTTGGACCTGGCGGTAAAGTATTTCGGAACCATCCCACGCGGACCGGAAGTTCAGAACATGGCTAAGATGCCGGCAGTTGTACCCGCAGACAGATATTGTTCATATGAAGACAAAGTGAATCTGCCACAATTGCAGATGACCTTCCCCTCTGTCGAAATGTACCATGACGATGGTCCGGCGCTGCAATGTGCCGCCGAAATGCTTGGATCCGGTGACAATTCCCTTCTGTACAAAAACCTGGTACAGACAAAAATTGCAATGTCTGCCTATGCTTACCAGTATCCTTCTGAACTTGCAGGAGAGTTCACCATTGTCTGCAAACCTTACCCGGAAAAAAGCCTTGCCGAAATGGAAAAGGCGATCAGGCAAACTCTTTCCGAATTCAAAACACGGGGTGTGAATGAGGCCGATGTGGAGCGGTTTATCAACGATACGGAATTTTCAATGCTGCGGGGTCTCACCAGCGTAAGCGGAAAAATTTCCACTCTTGCCTATTACCAGACATTTGGCAATGATCCCGGCTATACGGTGAAATACCTTGCCAAACTGCGGGCACTGAAACCGGCGGATGTTGTGGCTGCCTTCGAAAAGTACCTCGTCAAAGGGCATGCGGTCATCCTGAGTTGCGTTCCTGAAGGAAAAAAAGATCTTATCGCCGCTCCGGACAATCACACAATTGATTCCCTGAAATATGTATTTCCTCCGGATCAATACTCAGGTTTGGTTTATGAAAAGGCCAGAGATTCCTTTGACAGATCGAATCGTCCGGATGCAGGTGCGAATCCGGTAATCCAGGTTCCTGAATTCTGGAAGCAGGATTTTGCCAACGGAATCCGGATCATCGGTACCCAGGACAATGAAATTCCGCTTGTATCTGTTCAATTGACTATGGACGGTGGTCACCGCCTGGAAGGTTCGTATCCGGAAAAGGCGGGATTGTCAGGTCTTACCGCAGCCATGCTGAATGAATCTTCCGGGAAATTCACACAGAAGGAATTTGAAGATGAGATGGAAAGGCTTGGTGGGTACATCTCCGTATTCTCCGGTGATGACAATACCGGGGTTTATCTTGAAATCCTGAAGAAAAACCTTGATGAAGGACTTGCAATGCTCGAAGAAAGATTGTTTCATCCCAGATTCGCCGAAGATGAATTTGAAAGGGTAAAGAAGGAAAAGCTGGAAAATTTCAATGAAGACAAGACAAAACCGGCAACCATCGCCGCCAATGTATTCAGAAAATTATTATACCAGGATGGAGACATCATGCAGATTTCTCCCTCTGGTACGCCGGCAACCGTGCAATTCATTTCCCTGGATGATGTCAGGGAATTTTATCGAAATGCATATTCGCCAAAAGTTGCTTCCATTGTGATCAGCGGAGACATCGGAAAAGATGAGATACTCCCGAAACTTGGTTTCCTCGAAAGCTGGGCCGGCAAAGAAGTCAAATTGCCGGTTGCAGCAGCCTCCGTTCGTCCCGTTCAAACAAAAATTTTCCTCGTTGACAAAAAGGATGCTCCACAATCGCAGATCAACATCGGTTATCCCGCGATGGCATGGGATGCGGAAGGAGAATTTTACAGGGCAACTCTGATGAATTATCCACTCGGAGGCGCATTCAATTCCAGGATCAACCTCAATCTCAGGGAAGACAAAGGTTACACGTATGGAGCACGTTCCCGGTTTTCCGGAAGCAAATATCCGGGGAGTTTTTCGGCATCTGCAGGTGTCAGAGCCAATGTCACCGACAGCGCAGTGGCGGAATTCATGATGGAAATCAAAATGTATCATGAAAAAGGTGTCATGGAAGAAGAGCTGAAATTCATGCGCTCCTCCATCGGACAACGAGAAGCCCTGGATTACGAAACCGGCCAGCAGAAAGCTGATTTCATCGGCAGGCTTCTGCGTTATGATCTTGATCCCGGCTATGTCAGGCGTCAGAACGAAATCTTATCCGGGATCACCCGTGAAGAAATCAATGCGCTGGCAAGAAAATATCTCGATCCGGCGCAAATGTCAATCCTGGTTGTCGGCGACAAGAAATCCGTTTTGCCCGGATTGCAGAAATTGGGATACGAAATTGTTGAGCTGGATACCGACGGCAATCCCGTTTCAGGAGCCGGCGGAAGCGGCGGCGGATCAGGGGGGGGGCAATGAAGTTCAGCAGAAGGGAGAAGGTGATTTCCTATTCTATCTTCCTCACCTGGCTGAATGCCACATCCGGCTCCCTGATGCCAAGCAGATACCACCTGCCATCCAGTTCCACGGCAGTCAAATGGAATTTGTCATGATAATGGTCGTAAAAAAACAAGACCTCAAGACCGACAGGTATGTTTTTCGAATCCGAATACCGCTGAACGACAACATCGTTGAATGAAATTTCCTTTACCTGGAATCCGCCACGGGTAGCCGCATGTATGATATGATGATATGCCGATTCGAGCGCCGGAATGTTGCCGTGCCGGATTTCATCACCGATTTCCTGATCTGAGAGGCCCTTGGTCTGGTCCGGCGACAATTTTTTCCATTGTTCCACCCCGGGCAATACGGGCATCAGAATCCTGAATTTTCTTTCCGCTACAGATCTGAGGAACAATTCGCCCAAATCATCCGGCGACCCGGCACCCTCCTGTGCAAATGCACCAAACGGATTCATCAGAATCATCAGTGGAATCATCTGCAGAAAAATATTTCGGAGCAGCATCATGGGATTTGCTTTGGAAATGGTCATACGGCTCATCCAAACCAGGGTTTCATGGATCCGGTAATGGACAGCCTGCTACCGGCAGTTTGACATCGCAATGACAGCCATACATGTGGCCAGAACGGGATCATCTTCCTTCATCAGGGGACTCATGCGGTTTTCAAAGTGCCCGTCTTCATATTGTTCCGCAGAGAGAATTCTGCCGATCTCCCCGCAATCCCATCCCAGTTTCCGGTACACCTCGGCCCTGACCATCAGGTGGTAATAATGCATGGCCTTGTACCAGGGCTCCAGTTCATCGAGAGGCAATCCTGGAGGAGGATCCATTTCCGGCCGTTTGCGGAGCCAGGAAATTGCAGAATCCAGGTCGGGGTTCCTCCCGGGAGTAGCTCCCGTTCCCAGCAGGGAGAGAATGCCGTCGCAGGTAGCCGTCGCATAGCTTTTGAAGTAAGCCGGGACAGAATCGTTTCCGGAATCGGATTTTCCCTTGTTGGCTCCTTCGATCACCGGCGAATAAAAAAACCCGCCGTCAAATGGAACTCCGGTTTTTCTTCCACCTGACTTTGCCCTTACCCTTGCATCTGCCGGATGCTTCTGACACAGGCGAAGGAAACTCCGGCATGCACGGATTGCGTGCGTGTCAAGTTGCTCAGCGGCATTTAACGCTTCTGTTACCCGCCTCGTATGTGAAATGTCAACATACCCGAATTCACCATACTTCAGATTCGTCTCGCCGAAACCCCAGGCGCCATAGGCAGCCATCGTGTCAGAAATTCCACGGTTCCCTTCAAATTGCTCTTTCCGGAGGTATTGGACCACAGTGGCGATCCGGCCTCTGTCTTCCTCCCTGTTGTGGTGAATGAGAACCCGCAAGGCATAAGCAGTGGCATAATTCGGATATTCCAGGATTCCGGAATCCCCCGTTCCCAACACACCATTTTGCCTGATATGTTCCCTGATAAAATTCAAACCACGGTTCACCGCTGTTTCTTCCGGCTTCCACACAGAATCGGGAACAAGGCTCAAAGCATACATCGCAAACGCTGTATATGTTTCTCCCCCTTTCAGGAAACCGTATTTGGGGCTGTGCCATCCGCCGTCCCTGCCCTGTTGCAGCCAAAGCCATTTGGCAGCTGTCCTTAATGGATCTTCCTTTGCTTCTTGTACTGCACCGGTTTCGCAGGAAAAGAAAATCGCTGTGCCAAATGTCCAAAACAAGGCGAAACGCATGAATGAATTTCGGGAATAGAAAGGGAATATGATACTTACCTTTCCATAGTGCTGTCTGTCCGGGAACAAAGTGTATTCACTTGAATTACAACGGATTACAAAACAGAGCGGTCAGGTACCAAAAAAATCCCCACGTGCAGGAAGCAGGGATAATGATTTCTCTGCGGTCCGGGGGACTTTGTTGTGGTAAGATGGTCTTGCAAATAATCTATCTTTTTGTATATTACCAATCTTTACTGTTACCATTCAGGCCAATTTCACGAATACCGTCAAATTTAACGGGTTTGCCAAAGTTGTTGGAAACGCTTTTCAATCCTACATTGAAATTTCGTCAAATTCGTGGTTTTTGTTACTGGCTGAATCGTAACTCTTTACTTGAGTAAAAAATAAATTTCACCGCTATGAAACAGATCTTCTCCCCTGATCCTGGGTATTCGTCTTTCGGCTAGGCAATTCGGGAAAAGGCTATTATTCCTTCAATTTCTGATATTTCGGGGATTGGAGTTAGGTTATTGGGGTGGGGACGTGCAAAAAAAAATGCCCCAGGACAAACCGGGGGCTAGCTTAATTGCTTAAGGAATAATCCTTATTGTGATAAGCTTTCACGAAATTATATGAAGGCAAATGTATAATAAATTTCGGACAATACAACGCAAATGAAACATATCATTGGAATAGATGCCGGAACCAACTCGGTAGGCTGGGTTTTAACAAAAGAAGAAGAGAATATCGCGGAAATCGTAGATATCGGTTCCTATATTTTTCCAATCGGAACAATTGTGGATGATCAAAATCAGAAGGAAAAAACAAAAAATGAACAAAGACGGATTTTCCGAGGAATGAAGCGCAACCGTCATCGGTATAAATTGCGGAGGAAAAAACTGCGAGCGATTCTTGATACTCTGGAAATGCTACCGTCTTTTTCCGGGCAGTACCGGGTGAAAAAGAAATTGCAATCCGCAGATTTATACGCGCTACGCGCCAAAGGTTTAGAAGAAAAAATACCATTGGAGGAAATTGGAAGAATATTTCTTTTGATTAACAAGCACCGGGGATTTAAAAGTAATGCAATAAATGCAAACGAGGAATCTGGCGAAGACGGAAAAGTGAAATCGGGGATTGACGAACTTCAGTCATTAATGACTGAAGTCCGCGCAAGGACTATTGGTGAATATTTTCATTTCATGCATGTGAAAGCAAACGAACTTTACAAATCAGGAAAGTGGCATAATCCAAATGAACCAATTAGCGAATCTGCCAAAGATGAAAACGGTGAAATCATTTTGTACAACTGCAAAGGTGTACGACGTTTTGGACAGTATACGGCGCGTGCAATTTATCAGATTGAATTTGATCTGATTTGGGATAAGCAAAAGGAATATTACGACCAGTCATTTCCGGAGATTTTTACCGGGAGCGCCAAAGAATATAATCAGATCCGGCAACTGAAATGCAATGAAAAATCAGCAAAACTCAAAATATTTAAGCAAACTAATTATTGGAAAGTCAGGAACAATTGCATTTTTTACCAAAGGCCACTGCGATCACAAAAAAAATTCTTATCCAGCTGCCAATTTGAGAAAAACAAAAAGGTAATTCCTGCAAGCTCATTAATTTTTCAGGAATTCCGGATATGGAAGAATTTGGCAGATCTCAGATATACCAGCGAAAGTCAGGAAAAATACAATAGCGCATTACCAATCGCATGGAAAAAATTGATTGTTGAATTTCTCGATAAAAACATTTCCATCGTTGTAAACCGAAGCGGGAAAAAGAAAAAGGCGAAAAAAAGTGAGCCACAAAAGGTTTTCATAATTGACCTGATCGAGGAAGCGCCCGCAGACACTGTGTTTCACACAGAGGATCCAGAAACCGAAAAAGAGATCAAGGGAAATAAAACTAATTTTGCATTATATCAGATCCTCGGAAATGAAAAGCATTCGGAATTGTCTTCCAATGACAGTCTTGAAAAAATATGGCATCATATGCATATGGCAAAGGACGAAGAGTGGCTGAAAGATACATTGATTTGCAAATGGGGTCTCCAGGAGGAAAAGGCCGAAAAGTTGGTGGAATATGGTTTGGAAAGCGATTACGGATCCTACTCTGCTAAAGTCTTGAAAAAGATTTTGCCATACATGAAAGAAGGGAAAGATGAATATGATGCACTCGTTCTTGCCGGGTATCGCAAAGCACCGGATGAAGAAAAAACAAAGATTCCATTGCAAATGGAAATTATCCAATTAAAATACCAGGAACTTCGAAATCCTGTTGTCGAAAAGGCGGTTTCAAAGGTGATAAAAATCGTGAATGCACTTCTTGAAAAACACAAGGAAAAAATTGATCAGAACAACCTTGAAATTCGGATTGAGTCCACGAGAGAATTGAAAAAACCCCGAAAGGAGCGTGAAGATATATCAAGAAAAAACCGTGAAAAAGACAAAATCCGCCAAAAATACGCTGATTTTCTCAACGAAAAACGGGCTGAAGGTTCCCTCAACTTCAACCGAAGAATTGAAAAGTACGACAGCATTGTCAACAAGTTTGAGCTTTGGCTGGAAATGGGTATGGATGAAACTGCAATGGAATTCTCAAACTTTCAGGCGATTGTCAAAAAAGGTGATGGGGAAAAACACCGCCTTTGGCTCGAATGCAATCGCATATGTCCATATTCCGGAAGGGTAATCACCTTTTCGCACCTTTTCAGTCCGGAAATCGAGATTGAACATATCATTCCCCTGAGTCGTTCTCTTGATGATTCATTTACAAACAAAACCCTTACATTTTCCAGTATTAACCGTGAAAAGGGTAAACGGACCGCATTTGAATATATGGAATGGAAGAACGATCTCGGGAATTTCAAATCCCGAATTAAAAGATTTCCGGATTCGAAAAAAGAACGGTTTTTAAAAATTTCTTTTGGTCAGGAATTTTCGAATGACCAAATTTCCAACACCTCTTTTATAGCTAAATATGTTAGAAAGAAGCTCCAGGAAGTATGTTACGATGTACAATTTACCAATGGTTCTGCTACTGCTCAATTGCGAAAGTACGATTGGAAACTTTCTAATATCATTGACAAGATACGGTTCGAAGAAGAATCTGGAATTGAAAACATTGATTTAGAATTACAAAGCCTAAAACGCTATCGTGACGATTTCAAAGAGTGGTACTCGAAGAAATTTCATTCGACCGATATCAAATTCAATTTCGATGAGATAACCGAAGATGTATATTTGAAATATGAAGAAGAAACCAAAAACCCGATTACAAACTGCATTGCCACGATCAGAGAGTTCGATGCGTTCCGAAGCAAATCCGGGAAAAAAGACCGATCCGATCACCGTCATCACGCATTGGACGCAATAATCATTGCATGCTGTTCCCGGTACATCACTCAATACCTAAGTACATACAACCGGGAACGAGAGGAGTCAGGTATTCCTCAATTCAATGAGTACGGACATCTTACCAGGGAATTGATAAGCCGACCGTTTGAATATCATTCAATCAAGCAAAAATTGAAGGAAA
>Ga0247727_10018719_pt1 | contig 10843 bp, 9 predicted proteins | sample WisWelCaveWW1625_FD_202498 | JGI IMG/M metagenome (GOLD analysis project Ga0247727, IMG submission 202498) | Biofilm microbial communities from Wishing Well Cave, Virginia, United States - WW16-25 | ecosystem: Environmental > Aquatic > Deep subsurface > Groundwater > Cave microbial mat | place...
CCTACGGGCTCCTTCGGCGGCCCCGGAATCGTGTTTCTTTGCGTTGGACATGCATTCCCTCCTTAGAACATTCTCTATAACAAATGTTCCCAATGCACTGTCCAACGAAATCCCGGGCCGGGGGATCCGCTGCTCCATCAGAGGGTCCTGGTTGGCGTAGGCGCTCTCCAACCCCTGCCGCGCGGTTCTCAACGCCGCCTCATAATCCCCCAGCGGCCCGTAGATCATCGGCAGATGCCCGATGGTCGCCCCTTCCGGATGGCTCAACCCCAACTCGTGAAACACCCGCGCGGCCTCTTGCATCCGCTCCAGAGCCTTCCAATAATTCCCAGCATCGGCGTCCACCATGGAGGCGTCGCGGAGAACAAACGCCTCCTCGCGGGGGTTCTGGATGCTCCGAAAAACTGCGAGCGCTTCTTCGAGCCATCGCAAGGCTTCATCCAACTGCCCCACGCTCCGATACGCTAACCCAAGTTCCCTGGCCAGCCCACCTATATAGAGCGCGTTTCCGCTCATTTTCGCGGCGAGTACGGCCTCGATCAACGCACGGATCGCCTCTGCCATGTTGCCCCGGAACTTATGAACCGTGGCAGACGCTGCCAGGGCCCATCGGAGACCCTCCTGCGTATCCCAATTCTTAGCGAAAGCCACCGCCCGATTCACGTAAACATCCGCCTCCTCTGGGTGGCCTAGCCCCTCCGTCCATACCGCAAGGTCCGAAAGAAGCTCGAGCTGCCGCTCCGCGTCGCCACGTGCCTCCGCCCCCTGTAGCCGCTCCCGCAGCCGCGCGAGCGCGGTCTCCAAGTTGCCGTCCACTCCATTGAACCAGCGGATAACGTACGCCTCGAAGTCCGGGTCGCCGGACGCCTTTGCGGTTTGAAGACACGTATCGAGCCCTCGTCCTAACTCCCGCATGTTTCGCATCAGGAGGTGCGCCCGTAGCATTCCAACACAAGCCACCGGCTCGTCGGAGAAGCGGGGAACCCTGGCGTGCAGCTCCTCGATCGAGGCCGGCCTCTTCAGGAGCATCCTCATGGCATCGGGCAGAGGACCGTAGCACGTGAACGCTCTCGGGTCCTTAGGAACACACGACGCCAGCTCCTCAACTGCCTCCCGATAGCGGCGGACTTCGTACAGGAGCGTCCCCAACCCGAAGTTTGGGTAGGGGTTGGTGGGATCCTGCGCGATCAGCTTCTGAAAATAGGCTTCCCCCTGCCCCGTTTGGCCTGCTACTACATATGCATGTGCGAGAGTCTTGTAGGCCCGCCAGAAACGGGGATTCGTCTCGATAATCGCCCGGAGTTGCTCAATCGCCTGGCCGCGAGTAGTTGTCCGGCCGCTCAACGCCCAGGCCCGGTTGTACGCCTCCATCACCGGGTCTGCCCCCTGCAACCCGCCAGCGAGCAACACCAACCCCAGGGCGCCCCCGAGCGTAAGCGAAGGGATCGACATCATTTCATCTCAAACGGAAACTCAACCGTTCGCAGGTTGCCTTCCCGCACTGTCAACACGTGCCGCCCGGTGCCCAGCAACCGCCGGTCGACCACCAGGTGAAAATTGCCGACCCCGTCGTAACTCGTGACGCTCTTCGCTTCCCCTCCGTCCAGCACAGCCTCGTAGCGAAGATCCGGCCGGATGTCCACAAAAAAGGAAAGAATCACGAACCGCGACGAAGCCTTAGCAGCAAGCGGCGCAGCGCCGCCACGAACCCGGTTCAAACCGATACTCTCGACGGTATCCCACGACGGCACGGTCCGCTCCACATTCCGCCGCGGCAGCAGCCCCAGATACCCGCAAACCAGCACCCCCGCCGCCACCGCGTATCCCGCCACCGCAACAGCCCCCCGCCTTACCCGCCGCCCGAGAAACACCTTCGCCCGCATCCGTTCTTCCCGCGCGTCAACCGGCAAGTCGTCCGCCTTCGCCTCCTCAAACTTCCGCAGCCGCACCAGCATCGCGTCGCAAGCTCCGCAAACCGCGACATGGGCCCGGATCGACGCCGCCTCATCCACGGGGAGCTCACCCGAGGCCAATCCGGCCAGCTTCTCGGCCGCTGGGCAGGGCCCGCGCCTCGCCCGCATGCCCGCGAAGCCCCGCTCCAACGCCTTCTCGAATTCCCCCTCGTTCATGTGCCGGAACCTTTCCCCTTTGCCTCGGCGGGCTCGAACCAAAGCATTTGGAGCTTCCTCTTTGCATTCTGAAGATAACTCTTCACCCGCTTTACGTCGCATTGCATCAGGCCGGCGATCTGTTCGTACGAATAGCCGTCGATGAAGAACAGTTTGACCGCAACCCTCTGCTCGTCGGGAAGCTGATTGACAAGCTGTTCCAGCTCGGCCGAGAAGGTCCGATCTTCCTGCGAGCCCTGTGCATCGTGCTGTTGGTCCGCCATGGCGGTAATCTCGTCCCCAGCGGCCGTCACCAAGCGTGACCACGCCGAGCGCACATGATTGACACAGCAGTTCCGCGCGATCACGGCCAGCCAGGCAAGGAAATTGCCGCCCTGGAAGCGGTGGGCCTCCCGCCAGGCGCGGGTGAAGGCTTGCGCGGTCAAGTCCTCCGCGTCAGCTTGGTTCCCCGCAAAAGCCAGACATTGCCGGTAGATCCGGGCCCAGTGGCGCCGCCAAAGGACGGCAAAGGCTCCCTCGCTGCCCGACGCCTGAAAACTGGCGACCAACTCTTCGTCGGTCCGGGCGTCGTAGTCTTCGGGCCTCATAGAGAGAACAAGCGATTGCGGTTGCTTTCCATACTTACCACGAAAGCGGCGGCGGTCTCCTGGAAATAGCAAAAGATAGTGTGGAATTCACCGCCCCTCCGTTGTTCTATGAGATGGCCGCCGAACATGGGGCAAGGAGACCGCTGATGCATAAGCTGCGAAGGAATCGACTCTTGGAGCTGGCGCTGCTGGTGGTGGCAGCGGTCGTCTGCCCGGCCCAGATCACGTTTACTGAATACCCACTTCCCATAAGCGGCAGCTATCCGTTTGACATCATTGCCGGGCCGGACGGCAATCTATGGTTCACAGAGATCCATAGAAACACTATTGGGAGAATCACCACGGCCGGGGTAATCACGGAGTTTTCGGTCCCCTCGCCACTCTTGATCACGGCTGGGCCGGACGGCAATCTGTGGTTCACCCAGTATTCTCAGCAGAAGATCGGCAGAATCACCCCTGCCGGGGTAATAACGGAGTTTTCGGCAAGCGGCTATCCGTTTGGGATCGCCGCCGGGCCGGACGGTAATCTATGGTTCACAGAAAGGTATGGGAACAAGATCGGGAGGATTACGACCGCCGGAGTAATTACGGAGTTTCCGATCCCCACCAGCAGCAGCGAGCCGTTCGATATCACCGCCGGACCGGATGGTAACATGTGGTTCACTGAGGGCGCCGCGAACAAGATCGGCAGAATCACCACCGCCGGCGTGATCACAGAGTTCTTGGTCCCCAGCCCGTACCCATACGGAATCACGGCTGGGCCGGATGGCAATCTGTGGTTCACAGTGGTCTTTGCGCCCAGCATCGGGAGAATTACGACCGCGGGAGTGATTACGGAATTCCCGGTTCCAACCCTAAGCAGCCTTCCGAACGAGATCACCGCTGGGCCGGACGGTAATTTGTGGTTTACGGAGCCGGGTGCGAACCGGATCGGGCGCATCACCACGGGCGGAATCATAACAGAGTTTTCGATCCCCACAGCCGGCAGCTATCCAACCGGGATTACCACAGGGCCGGACGGTAATCTCTGGTTCGCTGAGGGCGAAGGGAACAAGATTGGCAAGGTTAGTATCGGCACGCTCTACAACGTGTGCTCGCTCTACGATCCCACCAAGGCCGCCAAGAGTGGCAGCACCATCCCCATCAAATTGCAACTCTGCGACGGCACTGGCAACAATTTGTCTTCTGCAAGCATCACGGTCCACGCGGTCAGCATCACCCAAACCTCCAGTTCGATTTCCGGACCGGTGGAAGACTCCGGCAACGCGAACCCGGACAACGACTTCCGCTTCGACTCCACACTTGGCGCCACGGGCGGATACATCTTCAACCTAAGCACGAAGGGGCTGACGACAGGAACCTACAACCTCAATTTCACCGTGACTGGCGATTCGGCGGTCTATGCCGCGCCGTTCCAAGTGAAGTGATCGCCGCTGGAGTCTAATCGCGCATCACCAGGGCCACTCGGGCGTCACGGCGGCGACACAGCCTCTGCTACTCCACGGTCCAAGAAAGCGTCTCCGTACCCCAACTCATTGTCGTCGAGTTGGCGTGCGCATTGCTCCCATACCCGCCGACGCGCAAGCGATTCCCGCATGACGGCGGGGTGATGCTGGCCGAGGCGGCGCTCTCGAACCGTCAACAAGAGGCAGATCCGCGCTACACTGTTAGCTCGGCCGTGACCCAGAGGAATCCACGATGACCGCGCTGCCCGTCATGTTGGGCTCCTTGTGCGTGCTGGCCATCGCCTATCGCTACTACAGCGCCTTCCTGGCCGCCAAGGTGGCCGCCCTCGACGACCGGCGCGTCACCCCCGCCCACACCCTCAACGACGGCCACAACTACGTACCTACCAATAAGTGGGTGCTCTTCGGCCATCACTTCGCCGCCATCACCGGGGCCGGCCCGCTCATCGGACCCACGCTGGCCGCGCAGTTCGGCTTCCTGCCCGGGTTTCTGTGGCTGCTGATCGGCGTCGTCCTGGGCGGCGCCGTGCACGACTTCATCGTGCTGTTCTCTTCGGTCCGCCGCAAGGGCAAGTCGCTGGCGGAAATCGCCCGCATGGAAATCGGCCCCGTCGCCGGCAGCACCATCGCCGTCGCCATTCTCTTCATCATCGTCATCGCCCTCTCCGGCCTCGGGCTGGCCGTGGTCAACGCCCTGCGCGAAAGCTCCTGGGGAGTCTTCACCATCGGCGCCAGCATCCCGCTCGCCCTGTTCATGGGCCTCTACATGTACCGCTTCCGCAAGGGCAAGATCGCCGAGGCCACCGCCATCGGCGTCGCCGGCCTGATCCTGGCGGTGATCTTCGGCAAGTTCATCCCGGGCTCGGCGCTCGGCCCGGCGCTGACCTTCAACAAGGAACAGCTCACGCTGCTGATCGCCGCCTACGGCTTCATCGCCTCGGTATTGCCGGTATGGATGCTGCTGTGCCCGCGCGACTACCTCAGCTCCTTCATGAAGATCGGGACGATCGCGTTTCTGGTCCTCGGCGTGATGATCGTGAATCCCACCCTGAAGATGCCCGCCGTCTCGCAGTTCGCCGACGGCGGCGGCCCCATCATCCCCGGCAAGCTGTTCCCGTTCCTGTTCATCACCATCGCCTGCGGCGCCATCTCCGGCTTCCACGGACTGATCGGCTCCGGGACCACGCCCAAGATGATCGACAAGGAATCCCACGTCCGCCCCATCGGCTACGGGACCATGCTTATCGAGGGTCTCATCGGCATCACCACGCTGACGGCGGCCACGGCGCTCTACCCCGGCGACTACTTCGCCATCAACGTCGACCCAGGGAAGTTCGCCGCCATCGGCATGCCCGCCGTCAACCTGCCGGAGCTGAGCCGCGAGGTCGGCGAGACGCTGGAGGGCCGCACCGGCGGCGCCGTCTCGCTCGCCGTCGGCATGGCGCAGATCTTCAGCGGCATCCCGGGGCTCCAGGGACTTATGTCCTACTGGTATCACTTCGCCATCATGTTCGAGGCCCTCTTCATCCTCACCACCATCGACACCGGCACGCGCGTGGCGCGCTTTCTCGTTCAGGAGTTTCTCGGACGCTTCTACAAGCCGCTGGAGCGCACCGACTGGATGCCGGGCACCGTGATTTCGAGCTTGCTGGTGGTCGCCGCCTGGGGCTACTTCATCTACACCGGCAACATCAGCTCCATCTGGCCGATGTTCGGGATCGCCAACCAACTGCTGGCCTCCGCGGCGCTGTGCGTCGGGACCACGGTGATCATCAACTCCGGCAAGGCCCGCTACGCCTGGGTGACGTTAGTGCCGATGACTTTCGTGGCCACCACCACGCTGACCGCCGGCTTCCTCAGCATCACCGACAACTTCTGGCCGCAGGGAACCTTCCAGGGCTACCTCAACAGCGCCCTCACGGTCATCATGATGAGCTGCGTGTTCATCATCCTGGCGGCTTCGGCGCGCCAGTGGCACGCCGTGATCTGGAAGAAGGTCCCGGTCACGCCGCCGGGCGAAGCCCTCGCTTAGATTGCACCAATACCCGGAAGGTCTCCCCCATCCCGACGAGCAGCGTCTTCAGTTGCAGGCGGTGGCGCTGGGCCTCGTCTTCGCTGGCGGCCGCCAGCGCGAACTGGAACTGGTCCGGCTCGCCGATCGACAGCAGAAACTGCGCCTGCGTCTGGAGCGGCTCGGCCTCGAGACCCAGCCTCTCGCCGTGCCCGGCCAGGGCGGTGAAGTTCACGTCAGCCGTGATGTCGCGCTCGCCGGGATCCGCCAGCACGTCCTCCGACGCGGTGTGGCTACGGTAGCTCATCAACGATCCGTTGGGAAACCGCCGCCCGCCCGCGATCTCCACCGCCTCGTAGCCGTAGTCGATCGTCAGCACGAAGCCGCGCTCGAGTGAGCCGGCGATCCGGCCCATCCACTCCAGCCCTTGCAGGTTCACTTCGATCGTTTGATCCGCGGCCGCGCCCGCCGCGAACAACCGAAGGTAACCCTCGACCTGCGGCCTCGGCGGCCCGGCGTCGACCCAAGCGAGCTTCGCCTGGTCGAGCCCGACGCGCCGCTCCCGCGGCCGCCCCCGATCGAACCGCACGACGTCAACCGGCAGGGCGTCGAAAAACTCGTTGCAAACCACGACGCCGACAAAGCGTTCCGGCATGGCCCCGGAACGCTTCTCTAACTCAATGTACTTCACGTTCGGGAGATGCGCGCGCACTTCCTGGGCCGTCTCTCCCCGTCCGGCCCCCAGCTCGACCACCGTGAAATCGCGCGGCGAGCCGAGCTCCCGGCGCCACCGCTCGATCCGTTGCGCGATCATGCGCCCGAACACCGGCTGCAACTGCGCGTTCGTGTAATAGTCGCCGCCGCGCCCGATCGGCGGCGGCCGCCGGCTGTAGTAGCCGTGTTCCGGATGGTAAAGCGCCAGGTCCATGAACTCGGCGAACGCCAGCGGCCCAGCGGCCTCGATCCGCCGCCGTATCTCCCGCTCCAGCTCGTTCACGGCCGCGCCTCCCGATCTTGCGGCGTGCGGGTAAACATCTCGACGATGTAGTCGTGCATCCCGTCGTAGAGCAGGCGCTGGAAGGTCCAGGGAAACTGCGGGCTGTCGAGCTCCCGCGGGTGCATCTCCAGATAGTAGGTATGCAGGCCCAGGGTCTTGGCCCGGCACTCGATCACCAGCTCGATCCGGCCGCCGGTCTGGCGCGCGGAAAACTCGAGCAGCGGATGCTCGTAGCGGGCCACTTGCTCGAGCACTCGCTCGAGGGGCGTCATCTCGGCTCCAGGATACAATAGTGACCGCCGCGATGAGCCGCGCCGAGTTCGAGCAGATCGTCGAGCAAGCCTGGCGGCGCATCCCGCGCCGCTTCCGCGACCGCATCGAGAACGTCGCCATCGTCGTCGAGGACGAGCCGGGCGCGCGCACGCTCCGCAGCGCCGGCGTCCCTCCCAGCGATACCCTCCTGGGCCTCTACCAGGGCATTCCGCTCACCCAGCGCGGCTCCGGCTACGGCATGGTTCTGCCCGACAAGATTTCGCTTTTCCAAGGTCCCATCGAGCGCGCCGCCCGCGGCGACGCCGACGTCCCCCGCGTCGTCTACGACACCCTCTGGCACGAGGTCGCCCACTATTTCGGCATGTCGGAGGGCCGCGTCCGCCGCGCCGAGCGCCGCCGCAGGGTTCAGGATTAATCCTGACGGAACATCTGCGCGGGTAGCCTCGTATTTAGTCGCGTGGGTCTTCAGGCCAGGGTGGCGCGCTGGGCCCAGGACTTGCTCCAGGACCTGCGCTATGCCGCCCGCACCCTCCGCCGCGATCCGGGGTTTGCCGGTGTTGCCGTCCTTTCTTCGGCAAGCCTGCTTCGTGAGCAGAGGTAAGATAGTCGATCCAGGTGACGTTTTCGGGAAACAGATTCTTCAGACTGTGGAGAGGAAGTTCAACGTGAACGAATGTAAGGGCGAGGTCGAAGGCTATGGTAGAATCTGGCTTCCGCGAGATGGATGAGAGCAAAAGAAAAGGCCCCTTGCGGGGCCCATTTCTCGCCAGCCCTTACGGGCTGTCCACCTGCGGAAACCCGCATTGCTTACATTATCTCGCTCGCTTGACGCCGTGTCAAGCCTGGAAAGAGCGGGTCGTGGTGGATCGGAGAATTCATGCGGCGTAGAACCTTCGGCAAGGTGGTTGTTGCTGGCGCCGCCGCTGCGCCGCCGAGGTTCTCGGCCGCGCCGCCGAAGAAAGCCCTGATGAAAGTCGGCACCCAGCACGGCTCCTCCGACGAGATCCTGCGCCTCTGCGCCGGCTTCGGCGTCAACCACATCTGCAGCTCGCTGCCCTCGCGTACGATGGACGAGAGCTGGTCGGTCGAGGGTCTTACCCGCCTGCGCGAGCGCGTCGAGTCGTTCGGGATCCGGCTCGAGATCGTCCCGCTGCCTCTCAGCTCGAACTACATCACCCGCGTCGAGTTCCCCCACATCATGCTCGGCAAAAGCCCCGAGCGGGACCGCGAGATCGACTGGATCTGCCAGATGATCCGCAACGCCGCGCGCGCCGGCATCCCCGCCCTGAAGTACAACATGTCGATCCTCGGCGTGGTGCGGACCGAGTCCACGCCGGGGCGCGGCGGCTCGCGCTACAGTACCTTTGTCTACGACCAAGCCAGGCAGGACCCGCCGCTCACCGAGGCCGGCCGCGTCACCGAGGAGATCGCCTGGGAGCGCATCACCTATTTTCTGAAGCGCGTCATCCCGGTCGCCGCGGAGCACAAGGTCCGCCTGGCCTGCCATCCGCACGACCCCGGCATGCCCCGCGACAAGGGCTTCCGAGGCGTCCACCGCGTGCTCGGGAGCGTCGACGGCCTGAAGCGCTTCGTCGAGATCGCCGCCAGCCCTTACCACGGCCTGAACTTCTGCCAGGGCACCGTCTCCGAGATGCTCCAGAATCCCGGCAAAGAGATCTTCGACGTCATCCGCCACTTCGGCAGCCGGGGCAAGATCTTCAACGTCCACTTCCGCAATATTCGCGGCCGCTTCCTCAACTTTCAGGAAACTTTTATAGATGACGGCGACGTAGATATGTTAGAGGCGATGCGCGTCTACAAGTCGATCGGTTACGACGGCATGATGATGCCCGACCACGTGCCGCGCATCCCCGGCGACGACCGCGGTCTCCAGGCCTTCGCTTACACCTTCGGCTACATCAAGGCCCTGATCCGCGCCGTCGACGCCGAAGCGTAGCTCGCCGGAGGTTCTATGGATCTCCTCACGCTGCTCGGCGCCGCCACCGGCCTGGGTCTGGCCGCCGGCCTGCGCCTTTACGCCACCGTCTTCGCCGCGGGCCTTGCGATCCGCTTCAACTGGATCGACCTGCCTGCGCGCCTTGACTCCTTGCGCGTTCTGGCCGACGACAAGGTCCTGATCGCCGCCGGCATCGCCTTGCTGCTCGAGTTCTTCGCCGACAAGATCCCTCTGGTCGACAGCCTGTGGGACGCCATTCACGCGGTGGTGCGGCCGGTGGGCGCGGCCCTGGTCGGACTGGCCGTCGCCGGTCCCGTCGACCCGCCGACGCGGATCATTCTGTTCCTGCTCGCCGGCGGCGTGGCTTTTTCGAGCCACTCCACCAAGGCCGGGGCGCGGCTGGCCGTCAACCATAGCCCGGAGCCGTTCTCGAACTGGGCCTTGAGTTTCGCCGAGGACGCCGCCTCGCTCGGCTTCACCTGGCTCGCCCTCCAGCACCCCCTACTGATGCTCGGCCTGGTGACAGTGTTCTTGATTTTGTTCGCCTGGCTGTCTCCGAAGCTGCTGCGGCTCGTTCGCGTCGAGTTCGCCGCGCTGGCCGCGCTGGCGCGCAAGTGGTCGGGCTCGCCGCCCCGGGAGCCGGCCACGTCCGTGTCCGAAGTCAGCGTCCGAGGCGTTGCCGGCCGCGGCGTGAAAGGACTCAAGCATTCGATCGGTTACCTCCGGGCCGGACCGCGCGGCGTCGAGTTCGCGGCCCGGCGATGGTTTCGCCCGCGTCACCGCCCCATCGCGCCCCCCGCCGCCGCGCGGTTTCGCCGTCGGCTGCTCTTCGACGAGCTGCGCCTCGAAACCGGCGGCAAGCCGGAGATCTATCTGCTGTTCAAGGATGCCGGCAGCCGCGCCCAGCTCCTGCTCGACTGCCTGGCCCGCGCTGGTTGTCGTGTTGAGACCCAGGAGCCGTGGGGCGGCCTTCAGGCCGCGGCCGGGCTTAAGCCCGGCCCCGCCGGGGACTGAAGTCCCCGGCGGGCTCCGCACTACCGCGGCTCGAGCACCAGCCGCTGCTTGGTGTGCTTCTCGACCGCCGCCCGCGAATATACCAACGGAAAATACTTACCGGCGGCCCACAACGGCAGCAGATCGCCGTAGTGCGGGCTGCCCGGTTGCCCGGACTGCCCCGGAACGCTCGTGCTCACGCCGCGATCCCAATCCGCCAGGTCGAAGATCTGGCGGTACGTCGCGCCGGAAACCTGCCGCGCGCCGCCGCTCGTATTGTTCACGGTGTTGGCGTCGCCGCCCCGCTCGACCGGCCCGAGATCGAACAGCCGCCGCCGCTCGGCGTCGTTCGCCAGCGGATGACGAAAGCTCGCCTGGTGCAGCTTCCCCCAGCGCCACGCCGCCATGTCGCTGCCCGCCAGCTTGCCGG
>Ga0247727_10018720_pt1 | contig 10843 bp, 7 predicted proteins | sample WisWelCaveWW1625_FD_202498 | JGI IMG/M metagenome (GOLD analysis project Ga0247727, IMG submission 202498) | Biofilm microbial communities from Wishing Well Cave, Virginia, United States - WW16-25 | ecosystem: Environmental > Aquatic > Deep subsurface > Groundwater > Cave microbial mat | place...
TTCGCTTCAAGCGCGAGTTCCGCACCCTGGCTGATGTGGCGCATCCCAATTTGATTTCGCTGTTTGAGCTTTTCGGCGAAGCCGATCAGTGGTTCTTCACCATGGAGCTGGTGGAAGGGGCCACTGTGCTGGAGTACGTAAGGGGCGATCCACCCGCTCCAATCGTCGCAACCGACAAAACCACCGCCGCGGTCGAGGAGTCGACGCGCTCGCTCCACGCGCCCGAAGTCATCTCCGTGCACGACGCTCGCGTCTCCTCCGGCGTGGTCGATTACGGGCGGCTGTACCCGGCATTGCGGCAGTTGGCGAAGGGGCTGAACGCGCTCCACGATTCCGGCCAGCTTCATCGGGACATCAAACCGTCCAATGTGCTGGTGGATCGCGGCGGCCGCGTGGTTATCCTCGATTTCGGGCTGGTGAAGGATCTTGCGGAAGGCGATGCGACCGTTCAACTGGCAGGCCGGCGGCTTGCGGAGGACACCGGTCCCGGGCGCGATCCGGAGCCGCGAGCCGTTCCATTTGTCGGTCGCCGCGAGGCGTTGAAGGCGATGGACGCGGCCTTCGAATCCTCGCGCGCTGGGGAATCCGTCCTGCTGTGCGTGCTCGGCGAATCGGGGATGGGAAAGTCGGCGCTGGTGCGGCGATTTCTCGCCACGCAGCGCGAAAGCGACCGGGTCACGATCCTCGCGGGCCGCTGTTACGAGCGCGAATCGGTGCCGTACAAGGCCTTTGACGGCGTTGTCGACAGCCTCTGCCGTTACCTGCAATCGCTGCCTTCCGCGCGCGTCGAGCCGGTTCTGCCGCGCGATGCGCAGGCGCTGTGCCGGTTGTTTCCAGTGCTTCTCGAAGTGGAGGCGATGTCGCGCGCGCCGGGCCGGGCCCCCTCCCAGGATCCTCACGAGCTGCGACGACGGGGCTTGGCTGCGTTACGCGAGATGATGGGCCGCCTGGCGGACCGGCAGCCGCTTGTGATCTGGATCGACGATTATCACTGGGCGGACGCCGACTCGGCCGCACTCACCGAGGAGTTGCTGAGCCCGCCGGAGGCGCCGCCGTTGCTGCTGGTGCTCTGTTTCCGCCGCGAAGAGATCGCCAGGAAGCCGTTCCTGGGAGCACTGCTCAAGCGCGAGATCCGGCAGATCGGGCTGGAGCCTCTGAGCGGCGAGGAGTCCGCCGAGCTGGCTCGCGCGCTTCTCTTGGAGCACGAGCGGAACAGCGTCGAGATCATCCGGGAATCCGAGGGCAACCCGTTCCTGCTGGAGGAAATCTGCCGGTATGTCGGCGCCGGGGAGTCGGCGCCGGCGGCGCGTCTTTCCATCGCCGAAATGCTCGGCTCCCGGCTCGAACGCCTGCCCGCCGGCTCGCGCCCGATGCTGGAGACAATCGCCGTGGCGGGAAGACCCGCCGATTCGGCGATCGCTTTCGCCGCCGCCGGGCTGAACGGCGACGAGCGCCCGCTGGTGGGGGCGCTTCGCGCGGCGCACCTGGTGCGAAGCAGCGGCTCGAAGGACCACGTGGAGGTTTATCACGACAGGATTCGGGAGTCGGTCGCCGGGTGGATCGAAACGGGCCAGACCAGGAGCATCCACGGCCGTCTCGCGGAGTCGCTGCTCACCTCCGGTTGCGACGATCCGGAAGTCCTCTTCGACCACATCCACGGTGCTGGGGAACAGGCACGGGCCGCGCCCTTTGCATTGGAGGCGGCGCGGCGCGCTTCGAAGGCGCTGGCCTTCGACAGGGCTGCGGAATTGTTCCGGTACACGCTGGAGTTTGCTCCGCCCTCGGACCCGCGGGCCCGCGGATTGCTCGAGGCGGACCTGGCCGGGGCTTTGGCCTATGCTGGACGTCCGGCCGAATCGGCGCCGGTCTTTTTGAAAGCGGCCGAGAACGCGGTGGCCGTCGAGGCGCTGGATCACCGCCGCCGCGCCGCCGAGCAGTACCTTATGGGCGGCTACTACGACGAAGGCGTCGATGTCTTTCAGATGCTGGCCGGCGCGGGCGGCTTGAAGTTCCCCATGACCGTTCGCCAGTCCCTGGGATCTCTGGTTTGGAACCGGCTTCGATTGCGACTGCGAGGTCACGGCTATCGCGAAAGTCCGGCCTCCTCCATTCCACCGCAACAACTGCTGCGTATAGACGCCTGTTGGGCGATGGCGGCCGGTTTCTCCATCGCTGACGCGGTTCGAGCCAACGATTTCCAGGCTCGCCACATGCGGCTCGCTTTGAATGCCGGCGAGCCTCATCGCGTGGCGCGCCCTGGCGATGGAGGTGTTGTCGACCAGCAGCGGCGGCCACAAGGTCCGTGCCCGAGTGATGGATCTCCGGGAAAAGGCGCTCAGCATGGCGATCCGCCTCGGGGACGCCCACCTGATCGGGCTGGCGGAGGCGACGGCGGGCTTCTCCAGCGTGCTTGGGAGAGTGGCGCAAGGCGTCGGAATGCTGCCAGCGCGCCCTGGCGGTCCTTCGCGAACAATGCACCGGAGTGGTATGGGAAACGGCCGTGGCGAACATGATGTATCTGCGCGCCCTCGACATGCTGGGGGAATGGGAGGAGGCGTCGCGCCTCGGCCGTCCATTGCTCCAGGAAGCGCGCCGGCTCGGCCAGCGCAACAGCGAGACGGCCTTCGCCTCGCGGATGAGCGTGATCCTGCTGCGCGACGACGATCCCGAGGGCGCCCGCGAGCTTCTCACCAGAGTCTGGAAGCCCTCGCTACGCCTGGGGTTCACGGTTCAGCATTACCATCTTCTCCTGGGACTGGTGCAGACCGAGCTCTATCGCGGCGACGGCCCGGCGGCGTGGGCGACGCTGCAGGCGCAATGGCCGTCGCTGGTTTCGGCGCTCGTGATGCGCGCGCAGTACATACGCCTGGACGCCTTGCATTTGCGGGCCCGCGCCGCGCTGGCGGCCGCTGCGGCCGGCCAAGACCCGCCGGCGATGTCCCGGATCGCCGAGGACATGGCGCGCCGGATCGCGCGCGCCGGTGCGCCATGGGCGGCGCCGCTCGCCCCCTTGATTCGCGCCCAGATCGCATTGCTCACCGGCCGACCCGGTGCCGCGGAACTGCTAGAGCATGCCGCCGGCGGCCTGGACGCCGCGGCCATGAAAATGTACGCCGCAGCGGCAAGGAGGCGGCTCGCCGAAATCCGCGGCGGCGAAACCGGTGATTGGATGCTTTCGCAGAAGGTCAAATGCCCGGAGCGAGTGACGCGGATGCTGGCTCCGGTCTCGGGGTAACGATGTCGCTTGCACTGGATAAGGGTGTTCAGCGGGGTCTGGACGAGGCAGAAATCGGCGCACTGTACCGGGCCCGATGAGCGCCCGGCGGGCGGCGGTCGTGCGTTGAGCGGTTGCGGTGCGCCGGCCGGATCGCTAGAATCAATGGGTTTGTGGACCATTTGGAGGGTTCATGTCCATCGAGCAGAAAGTGAAGCAGATTATTGTCGAGCAACTTGGTGTCGACGAAGCGCAGGTCGATCCCACCGCATCGTTTGTCGATGACCTCGGCGCGGATTCGCTCGACATCGTCGAGCTGGTAATGCAGTTCGAGGAGAAGTTCGACCTCGACATCCCCGACGAGGACGCCGAGAAGATCACCACCGTGAAGGACGCCATCGATTACATCACCGCCAAGACTACGAAGAAGTAAGAAGGCGAGATCGGGCTTTTGCCGGCCGCGGGGAATCATCGGAGAAAAGTTTGTCGCAAAGAGTCGTAGTCACGGGTGTCGGCCTGGTGTCGGCTCTGGGGGTCGGCACGGAGGAGAATTGGGCCGCGCTCCGCGCGGGCAAGAGCGGGGTCACCCGCATCCGCGCCTTTGACCCTTCCGCCTTCAACTGCCAGATCGCCGGCCAGGTGCACGATTTCGATCCGCTGCGCTGGATCGACCGCAAGGAATCCCGCAAGATGGGACGGTTCATCCACTTTGCGATCGCGGCGAGCGAGTTCGCCCTCGAGAGTTCGCGGCTTGCCGTCACCGCCGAGAACCGCGAGCGCACCGGCGTCTACATCGGCAGCGGCATCGGCGGATTCGAGATCATCGAGCGCGAGCACAAGATCCTGCTCGAGAAGGGGCCGTCGCGGATGTCGCCGTTCTTTATTCCGGCGACCATCATCAACCTGGCTTCCGGCTATGTCTCGATCCGCGTCGGCGCCCAGGGGCCCAACTCGGCGACCGCCACCGCCTGCACCACCAGCGCGCACGCGATCGGAGACTCGTTCCGGATGATCCAGCGCGGCGACGCCGACGTGATGATTTGCGGCGGAGCCGAAGCCTGCGTCACGCCGATGGGGATTGGCGGATTCGCGGCCATGCGCGCTCTCTCGCAGCGCAACCACGAGCCGCAGCGGGCCTCGCGCCCGTGGGACAAGGGCCGCGACGGGTTCGTGGTCGGCGAGGGATCGGGCATCCTGATTCTCGAGACGCTCGAATTCGCCCGGCGGCGCGGCGCGCCGATCCTGGCCGAAGTCGCCGGATACGGCATGAGCGGCGACGCGCACCACATCACGTCGCCGCCGGAGGACGGCGACGGCGCTTTCCGCGTCATGCGCAATTCGCTGAAAGACGCCGGCCTCGAGCCGCGCCAGATCGGCTATATCAACGCGCACGGCACATCGACCGAGGTCGGCGACAAGGTCGAAACGGTGGCGATCAAGCGGTGCTTCGGCGACCACGCCTACCGGCTGGCGGTGAGCTCGACCAAGTCGATGACCGGCCATCTGCTCGGCGGCGCCGGCGGGTTTGAAGCCGGTGTCACCGTGCTCGCGCTGCGGGATCAGGTCGCGCCGCCGACCATCAACTACGAGCAGCCGGACCCGGAATGCGATCTCGATTACGTGCCGAACCAGACGCGCCCGATGGCGATCGAGTACGCGCTGTCGAATTCCTTCGGCTTCGGCGGAACCAACGGGTGCCTCATCTTCCAGCGCTGGGCCGGGTGATGCGATGAGGATCCTGGTCGCCATCAAACAGGTAGCCTCGCGCGACTCGCAGCTCAAGGTGGATGCCGCCGGCCGGTGGATCCAGGAGGCCGACCTGGCCTTCGAGATCAACGAGCCGGACGCCTACGCGCTCGAGGAGGCGCTCCAGCTCAAGGAGAAGCACGGCGGGGAAGTGATCGCGCTGTCCGCCGGGCCGGCTCGCGCCAGCCAGACGATTCGCGAGGCGCTCGCCAAGGGAGCCGACCGCGCCGTCCACGTCGAGCAGGAGACCGAAGGCTTCGACACGCTCGTGATGGCGCGCCTGCTGGCGGCCGCCGCCCGGACCGAGAAGCCCGATCTGATCCTGACCGGCCTGCAATCGGACGATCTCGGCTACGGCCAGACCGGAGTGGTGATGGCGGAGCTGATGGATCTGCCGTCGGCCACGATCATCATGCAGGTCGAGAAGCTGGACGGGCGGATCCGTGTCAAACGCGAGCTCGAGGACGGCTGGTTCCAGCATATCGAGATGCCGCTGCCGGCGATCCTGACTATTCAGTCCGGCATCAACAAACTCCGCTACGCCACGCTGATGGGAATCAAGAAGGCGAAAACGAAAGAGGTCCGGCGGCTGACGGCGGCGGAACTGGGGGTGGACACGACGCCGGTGGCCGCGCGGGAGCGGATCTACCCGCCGCGGCGCTCCAAGCAAACCGTGATGCTGGTGGGCAGCTCGAGGGAGCAGGCCGCCCAGCTGGCCGAGAAGCTGAAATTCGAGGTGCGCGTGCTATGAGCGTGCTGGTGGTGATGGAGCAATCCGGCGGCGCCTGGCATCGCATGTCGCTCGAGACGCTGGCCGCCGGGCAGGAGCTGGCGGGCGCGCTCGGCCGGCCGGTGGCGGCCGCGGTCGCCGGCGGCGACGTCGGAGCGCTGGCTTCCGGGCTGGCCGGCAAGAAGCTGGACGCCGTTCACGCGGTCGAGCACGAGCTGCTGGCGAACTACACCGCCGATGGATATACGGCGGCGCTGGCCGACCTGGTGCGGCGCGTCGCCCCGTCGCTGGTGCTGTTCCCGCACACCTACCAGGTGCGCGATTTCGCGCCGCGGCTGGCGACGCGTCTGGGCGGGGTGCTGATCAGCGACGTGGTGCGGGTGCGCGTCGACGGCGCCGTGCCTGTCTTTGTGCGCCAGCTTTTCCAGGGCAAGCTCAACGCCGATTTCCGCGCCACCGGCCCGGCGCCCCATTTCATTTCGATCCAGGCCGGCGCGTATCGCGCCGAGAATGTCGTGGCGGGGACGGCTGTCGTCGAGGTTTTTCATCCGGCTCTCGATCCGGCCTCGATTCGCGGCGTTCCCGCCGAGCCGTTCCGCGAGTCGGCCCGCGCCGTCGACCTCACCGCGGCCGAGATCATCGTCTCGGTCGGACGCGGGATCAAGGAGAAGGAGAACATCCCGCTGGTCGAGGATCTCGCCAAAGCGCTCGGCGCCGAGCTGGCCGCCTCGCGCCCGATCTGCGACAACGGGTGGCTGCCGATGGAGCGCCAGGTGGGCAGCTCCGGCCAGACCGTTTCGCCGAAGGTCTACATCGCCGTCGGGATCTCGGGCGCGATCCAGCACCTGGTCGGGATGAAAGGCGCCAAGACGATCGTCGCCATCAACAAGGACGCCAACGCCCCGATCTTCGAGGTCGCCGATTACGGCATCGTCGGAGATTTGTTCGAGGTGGTGCCGGCGCTGGCCGAGGAAGTGCGGAAGTTGCGTCGGGGCGCATAAATCGCCGGCTGAAGCCGGCGCTACTCGATCTATGGTGCTCGAGTTCGTTGGCGAGATCCGGCACGCCGCCCGCGTGCTGGCCAGGAGCCCCGGCGTGACCACCTTTACCATCATCTCTCTCGCCCTCGGCATCGGCGCCAACACCGCCATCTTCAGTCTGATCAACGCACTCATGCTGCGCCCGCTGGCTGTCCCCGACCCGCGGCCGCTGGTCCTCCTGTCCACCATCAGCCAGCGGGAGCGGAACGGGATCGAACCGCTCTCGCTGGCCATGCTCGAGGAGATTCGCGGCCAACAGAAAGTCTTCACCAAGCTATCGGGGTGGATGGGCAACGCGATGGCCAACCTGGAGGCCAACGGAGCCCTCTACGCCGGCACGCTCGATATGGTCGATGGCGAGTTCTTTGCCACACTCGGCGTCCGGCCCGTCCTCGGGCGGCTGATTGCGCCCGACGACGTCGCCGGGCGCGCCGGAACGTCGGCCCGCGTGGCCGTGCTGGACTATCGGTGCTGGCAGCGCCGCTATCACGGCGATCAGACGGTTGTCGGGAAGACGATTCGGGTCAACGGGATTCCGTTCACCATCATCGGCGTCACGCCGGAACATTTCCGGGGCGTTGTCCGGGAGGTGGCGACGGAGGTCACCGCGCCCTTCCACTCGTTTGCGCGCCGGAACCGGTCGGTGCTGGCGATCGCGCGTCTCCGGCCCGGTGTCGCCCTGCCCCAGGCGCGGGCCCAACTGGACACCCTGTGGCCTGGCGTGCTGGCGGCGTCGGTGCCGCCGGACTACCAGGGCGCGCAGCGGGACCGGTTCCTGGCGCAGCGACTCGAGATTAAATCGGGCGCCGCGGGCGTGTCGTTCACGCGCGATCGGCACTCGGGCTCGCTGGCGGCGCTGATGGGGCTGGTTGCGCTGGTGCTGCTGATTGCCTGCGTCAACCTCGCCAACCTCATGCTTGCCCGGACCGCCGCGAGGCGTCACGAGACCGCCGTTCGGGCGGCGTTGGGCGCGGGGCGCTGGCGGCTGTTGCGCCCGTGGCTTGTCGAAAGCCTCCTGCTGTCGAGCGCGGGCGCCGCGGCGGGCCTTTTGGTGGCCGTGTGGATGAGCCGGGTGCTGTGGAACTCGATGTGGACCGGCTTTGTCCCGTCGACGATGGATGTCGGGCCGGATGGTCGTATCCTCGCTTTTACGGGAGCCGTCGCCGTGTTGACCGCCATGATCTTCGGGCTGGCGCCGGCGTGGCGCCGGGTGGCCGACGTCTCGCCGGCGCTCGAACAGAACGCGCGTACGACGCCGGGGGGCATCGGCGGGCTCAGCCGGTGGCTGGTGAGCGTCCAGGCGGCGATGTCGCTGGTGCTGGTCACCGGTGCGGTGCTGTTCGCGCGCAGCCTGGACAACCTTCGTTCCTTCGATCCCGGCTTCCGGCGGGACCGCGTCCTGCTGATGCAACTATTCCCGCAGCCGGGCCGCGAGAAGTTACCCCACCGGGTCGCCTACTACCGCGAGCTGGCCGAAAGACTTTCGCGTCTTCCGGGCGTTCAGAGGGTGAGCTATTCCCACATGGGCCCGGCCTCGGGCGAGTTCAAACAACCGGTTTCCGCTGCCGCGCCCGCCGGCGCGAGCTTGCAGGCGGTCACCGATTATGTGGGTCCAGGCTTTTTCGATCTCATCGGCATGCGCGTGATCGCGGGAAGGGAATTCAATTGGGCCGATGACGAGCGTGCCGGCCGCGTGGCCGTCATCAGCGAGAGCCTCGCCCGCGGGCTGTTCCCGTCTCGAGATCCGCTCGGCCGCAAGATCGACGCCGGCTCCCGCCCCGAGCACACGGGTCTCGAGGTCGTCGGCGTCGTCAACAACGCGCGGCTGTGGAAGATTCAGAGCCGGGAGCCGATGGCGGTCTACATCCCGCTCATGCAGGAGCCGGATTACAACCAGCCGATGATCGATCTGCGAACCGCGGGGGAACCATCCACCCTGGCGCCTGTCGCCCGGCGCACGCTCGAGTCCATGGGGCACCATTACCCGCTGCGGATCGAGACATTGGAGGAGCGCGCCGAAGGGCTCCTCACGGGGGAAAGATTGATCGCCGTTTTGTCCGCCTTCTTCGGCGGACTGGCGTTGCTGCTGGCGTCGCTCGGTCTCTACGGGCTGCTGTCCTATTCCGTGACCCTGCGCACCGCCGAGATAGGCGTTCGCATGGCGCTGGGGGCGCGGTCGGGCAAGGTGCAGGCTCTCATCCTGCGACAGGCCGCCGGGATGATCCTGGCGGGCATCGCCGCCGGAGTCCCCGCCGTGCTGGCGCTGTCGCGGCTGGTCTCCGGTTTGCTGTTCGGCCTCGAGGCGACCGATCCGGGAACCATCGCGCTGGCGGCGACAGCGCTGGTCGGCGTGGCCCTGCTAGCGAGTTGGGCGCCCGCCCGGCGCGCGGCTCGCATGGATCCGCTGGCCGCCTTGCGTCGCGAGTAGTGCTGGTGGTGTTTGCGCGTGCCGCGCGGACTGCGCTATCCTGACAAGAGGACATGGCAAACCATTTTTCCGCGCTAAAGCGGATGCGACAGATCGAACGCAGATCGGAAGTCAACCGGACGCGCAAGAGCCGGCTCCGCCACCAGGTGCGCGCCATGCGGCGCAAGCTGGAGGCGAACGACGCGCCCGGCGCAAAAGCCATTCTTCCGGCAACGTTCTCGATCATCGATCGGGCGGCCAAGTGGGGGATCATCAAGGCCAACACGGCGGCCCGTTACAAGAGCCGCTTGACGGGTCGGCTTCAGAAGCTCTCCGTGGCCGCCTGAAGGCGGATTCTCGCCGATGCCCTGGTATCGGACACGCCTGGCGCTCTGGCTCGGAGCGCTGGTGTTTCCGCCGGCGGGGCTGGCTCTTCTCTGGATCCGCTCGACGACCGGCGTTTTCCTCAAGATTCTCGGGACGGTGGCGATCGCCGTTCTCGGGATCGCGCACCTGTTCCTCTTCTACGGCCTGCGCGCCGAGCTGGACGGCTCGGCCCTGCGACCTATCTTCACCTTCGGCAAGACGGAAGATTACTACGCAGCCGTCGAAAGAAGCCGCCAGGAACAGCAACGGCGGCCAGCGCCCGATGTCCCGACTTCCGTTGCCGGGACGACCGCGATCACCCCGGCGCCGGCGGCAACGGGAGCATCCGCGAACGCCATATCCCAACCGGACGTATATTGGGCCGATTTTCGCGGCCCGGGCCGCGAAGGCCGTTACGAGGAGATGCCGATTCTCACCGCGTGGCCGGCGGGCGGATTGCCGCGGGTCTGGAAGCAGCCGGTGGGCGGCGGCTATGCGTCGTTTACGGTGGCGGGCGGACGCGCATACACGATCGAGCAGCGGCGGCGGCGCGAGGTCGTGGCCGCCTACGAAGTGCAGTCGGGCCGCGAGATCTGGACCCACGAATGGGAGGCCGGCTTCCAGGAGTCGATGGGAGGCGACGGCCCGCGCGCCACGCCGGTGTACGACGAGGGCCGGGTGTACGCGTTGGGCGCCGAAGGCGAGCTGCGCGCGCTGGACGCAACAACCGGCAAGGTTCTATGGTCGAAGAACATCTTGACCGATAACGGCGCCGACAACCTGCCCTGGGGCATGTCGTGCGCCCCACTGGTGGTAGACGACAAGCTCGTGGTGCTGCCGGGCGGAATGGGCGGCAAGTCCGTCGTCGCGTACAACAAGGCAACCGGCGAGCCAGTATGGAAATCGCTCGACGACCGGCAGGCGTACACCTCGCCAGTGGTGATGACGCTGGCGGGCCAGCGCCAGATCCTGGTCGTCAGCGCGCTCAGAGCCGCGGGGCTGACGGTCGAGGAAGGCAAGCTGCTGTGGGAATACCCGTGGACCACCGAGTTCGACGTGAACTCCGCCCAACCCCTGATGGTGAGCGACAACCGATTCTTCATCTCGGCCGGGTATGGGCACGGCGCTGCCGTCGTCGAGATCGCGCGCGATGGCGTCTCATTCCGTGCAAACACGGTGTGGTCCAACAACCGGATGAAGAACCGCTTCAACAGCTCGGTGCTCCACCAGGGCCACGCCTATGGACTCGACGAGGGCATCCTGGCCTCGATCGACCTGGCCAACGGCCAGTTGAAGTGGAAGGGCGGACGCTACGGCTATGGCCAGCTCCTGCTGGCGAG
>Ga0247727_10018721_pt1 | contig 10843 bp, 10 predicted proteins | sample WisWelCaveWW1625_FD_202498 | JGI IMG/M metagenome (GOLD analysis project Ga0247727, IMG submission 202498) | Biofilm microbial communities from Wishing Well Cave, Virginia, United States - WW16-25 | ecosystem: Environmental > Aquatic > Deep subsurface > Groundwater > Cave microbial mat | place...
AAAAATCAGCACATTGCTCTTAGCGTCCGCGACTTTGCGCACCACATCGAACACCTTCTGCATGCTCTCGCTTTGACCGACGATTTGCGCAAACGACGACTGGCTCGCCATTTCACGCTTTAATAGAATATTTTCCGTTGAGAGACGCCGTTTCTCCAGGGCGTTGCGGATGATCAACTGCACTTCATCGATCTGGAACGGCTTGGTCAGGTAGTCGTATGCGCCCTGTTTCATCGCATCGACTGCCGAGTCCGCGGTCGCAAACGCCGTAATGACGAGGACCACGGTTTCAGGAGAAGAAGACTTCACCGCCTTCAGGACCGCCATGCCATCGGCTTTCGGCATGCGGAGGTCGGTGATGACGAGGTCGAAGATTTCCTTGCTTATATGATCGATGGCTTCTTCGCCATCCGACGCTTCGGTCACGGCATAGCCCGCGCGTTTGAGCATGATGCTCAGGACTTCGCGCAGCCCCCGCTCATCATCAACAACTAGGATCTTTTCCACGGCGTCCGCCCCTCATGCCACAACCGCACCCCGGCATCCCCTGAACGCGGCATACATACGACAAACCGTGAGCCTTGACGCTCCTGACTTTCGACCTTGATCCACCCCCCGTGCAGATCGACGATACGATGCACAGCTGCGAGACCCAGCCCTGATCCTTCTTTCTTCGTCGTGAAAAACGGAAGAAAGATCTTGTCGAGGTTTTGTTTCGGAACACCTTCCCCAGTGTCTTGAAACGCAATTTCGATGATGTCGCCCTTGCGATCGCCGACATCAATGTGGCGACAGCTCGTCGAGATCGTCAACTGTCCTCCCTCCGGCATTGCTTCAAACGCATTCGTCGCCATATTCCAGAAGACCTGCCGGAGCTGATCTTGATCGACCAGAGCCGTGAGCGCCCCGGTTGCCAGGGACGTGACGATCTTGATCTTTAAACGTGTTCGCGCTTCATGTTGAACGAGATCGAGCGTCTCAGCAAGTACTTTGTTAAGATCACGCTCTGTGAGATTGAGCGCCGGCGGACGTGCATACTGGAGGAATTCAGTAATGATGTTGTCGAGCCTGGTGGCCTCCCGAATCGCAATGTCCATTAACCGGCGATTGGTTTCGTCTTCCATGGCATCTTTTCGAAGCATTTGCATCGCGCCGGCCAATGCGCCAAGCGGATTCCGGATCTCATGGGCCATCCCGGCAGACATCTCACCCAAACTTGCCAGCCAATCCTTGCGCCGCATCTCCTCTTCGAGATCCCGAATCTGTGTCAGATCTTTGAACACACCAACCAAACCTGTCTGCTTCCCCTGCTCGTGCAATGGGGAGAGAGTCATACCGAGGATCAGGCGATTGCCGTCAGCACGCTTACATTCCACTTCGAATCGCTTTGTCGTCGACACGGCACCACTGAGTTGCTCGTCTGATTCGTGGTTGGGGTGCCAGTTGAAGACCTCGCGCCAGGGATGCCCGGCCACGTGGGAGATCGTATACCCGGTCGCTTCCTGTGCCGCTGGGTTGAACGAGGTGATGCAGCCTTCGGCATCTGCCGTAAACACACCGCTGCTGATGCTGTGAATGATATTCTCGTGAAAGACTTGGAGGCGAGTCAGTCCCTGTTCCTTCTCACGTAACGATTGGTCCGCCTGTTGAAGTTGATCGGCTAAGGTCCCGCCAAGAATCCCGACGACAAGAAGAGCGAGGGCATAGACGCCGAATGTTTGAAATGTTTCAGGCACAGTCAGCCGACTCGGCGGCATCCACCCCCACCCCTCTACAAGACCATACAGTTGAATGTTTGTTATGAGCCCAAACAAAATAATACAGACACAGGCGGTAAGAAGCCCCACTCGCCGACGGGGAACGAGACTGGCAACCGCCACCGTCATGACATACAGCACCGCGAAGGGACTTTCGATCCCTCCTGTCCTGGTGACCAACACCGTTTCAAGGAGGAAGTCGATCCCAACCTGAGCCCAAAACAATATCGTGAGAGCTGCCGGTGAGGTAAGCGCACGGAGTAGAATGACGGAAGGGATCGTCAGGATGTAGGTGACAATAATCAGGGTGTAGAACGTTTCGACCCGTCCACCCTTCCCGATTTGAAAAGCGAGAGATAGGCCGAGCAGCAGGGTCACGAGGGCCATCCGAAGCCCCATGATCCAATATAGTCTTGTCCGCAAATCATTCATGAGTGGAAACCCACTGGGCAAGAAGGAGATCGACGGGGCATGAAGAGAGATGTGCCTCGTTCATTTTCCTCGGATACGGGGCCAGGAACCGTGTCGTCACACATTTGACGGGGCGCCGAGTGGTTGGACCAGAAAGGCTTAGCTGGTTGCTGAAAAAGTCCGCCAGCTTCGTTCTCGCTTCGCTCAGAGACTCAACGTACCGGAGCGTACGCTTCGCCTCTTCGCTCACTGCAGCCTTGCCTGGGACAAGGCGCGTCTCGGCGCGTCAGGGTTGGGCGGATGAGAAGGTCGCCTTTTTGAGCATCCTGTGGGAGTGTTCTCCTGTTGTGCCACACGTGCAGACCCTCAAAGTTCTAGCCTGCCAAAATAGTTTTTTCAGCCTGTTAGAGCCTTGATGCTGTGAACTAGGCCCCAACTCCGTGAGAGGAACGGACGAAACGCCAGCTCTATCCGATTGCAGAGGCCATTTTGAAGATCGGGAGGTACATCGCAATCACGATAAACCCAATCACAACCCCCAAGAACACCATCATCGCTGGCTCAAGCAGTGACGTCAACGAAGCAACTGCTTGATCGACTTCATCTTCGTAAAAGTCTGCAATTTTCCCCAACATAGCGTCCAGCGCGCCAGTTGACTCACCGACGGCGATCATATGCGTAACCATCTTCGGAAAGACCCCGCTTGCTGCCAAGGGATCGGCGATGGTCTTTCCGCCACTGATACTGACGCGAGCGTTGACCAACGTTTCTTCAATAACCTTGTTACCCGAGGTCTTTGCACAGATGGTCATCCCGTCAAGAAGAGGAACTCCACTCGCGAGCAGGGTTCCAAGGGTACGGGTAAACTTGGCAACCGAAGCTTTTCTGATTAAGTCCCCAACCACTGGTAACTTGAGAAGCAACTTATCAATAACCATCCGCCCTTGAACGGTCCCATAGTATTTTTTAATACCAACAAGGATCCCCACAATACCCCCAAAAATGACATACCAGTACGCTATAAAGAAGTTACTGATGTCGATAACTAGTTGCGTAGGGCCGGGCAACCCCACTTTCCCGCCTGACAGTTCAAGAAACATCTTTGCAAAGATTGGAATGACAAAAAGCATGAGAACAGCGATAACAATAACGGCAACTCCCATAATCGCAGCAGGATAGATCATGGCAGACTTGATCTGCCCTTTGAGTTTCATCGCTTTCTCGATGTACTTTGCGAGACGCGTCAAGATCGTATCAAGCAGGCCTCCCACCTCACCCGCATGCACCAAGTTGACGTAAAGATCGTCGAAGACTTTGGGATGGCGACGTAAGGCGTCCGAAAAGGTCGAACCGGCTTCCACCTGAATCTTCACTTCCCCGATTGTCTCTCGGAGCACTTTATTCTCGGACTGGGTCGAGAGGATTTCGAGACACTGCACCAAGGGCAGACCCGCATTGATCATCGTGCCAAATTGTCGCGTAAACACAACCACGTCTTTATCGGTAAGACCAGACCCAAAACTCAGTTTGAATCCGCCCGCGCCACTCTTCTTCTCTTCAAGACTGGTGACGACGACGCTTTGCTTGCGGAGTTGATCCACCGCCTCATCGCGGGTTTTAGCGCTCAGCTCGCCCTTCTTGACGGCACCCGATCTGGTTCGTCCGACATACGCAAAGGTCCCCATACGCAACACTCACCCTTCGATGTGGCCATCGCCCTGGCCGGTTATAGACTGAGGGGAATACCTACCAGGCGAGTCTACTGGCCACCCTAAGACCTGTCAAACAAATGCACAATCTCTGCGCAGGCAACAAGGCACGCAGGCTCAGGCAATACAGAGCCTTAGCTGTTGATCGCACTCGTGTGCCGATAGCCTCGGTAGAGATAATGCAACCCGGACAAGAGCGTGAAGGAAACCATGCCGAACAAGAGAGGCAGCATAATGGTGAGATCGATGTGACGGGAACTGAGGAATATGACCATCACGACATAGGACAGCTGGAGAAACGTCGTGCCCTTGCCCAAGAAGGTGGGGGTAAGATCCACGCGAGAATCTGTGAAGTGCGCCACCGCCGTTCCCAGCATCAGTATCAAATCTCGGCTGACCACGAGGATGGTGACCCACAACGGAATCAAATGAATCATCGAAAGCGTGATGAACCCGGAGGTGAGAAGCAGCTTATCGGCCAGAGGGTCTAACACGGCCCCGAGCCGAGTATACTGATTCTTCACACGGGCGATCGCCCCATCGAGCGCATCAGTGAGTCCGGCCACGATAAGCACGATAAGCGCTTGACCAAATCTGCCATAGACAAGTAACCCAATGTAGCAGGGAATCAGGAGAATTCGGAGGATGGTCAAGCTGTTGGGAATATTCATATCTTCCGGAACACAGCGGCTTACCACAACGGGGAAAAATGATAGGAGGGCGTTAAGCGGTTGTCAACGGCTTGCGGTCGGCAGGACCCCGCCCTATAATCGGGTCTCTGGGTCATTCCATTTGAGTGCCATGGAGGTCGTGATGAGTTCGCTTCCGCTGCTTTTCAAAAAAGAAGGACTGATTGAAAAGCACCAGGTTGAAGGAGTCGACCCGAGCGATCGGTATTTCAATCGTACAATCCTCGTCAATCGAACACCCTCAGGCTATGCCGCCAAGGTTATGTATGAAGCTCTGACTGTCGAAGGGCACTCGCATCCTACCATAGCCGCTGCAGTAAAAGAACTCGTCGAAGCGATGCAGGGATTCGGCTTCAGCAAAATGAGAACCCGCGCCAATTTCAAAGGCACGAAGTATCTTGCCGAAAAAGAAACCTGGGTCGATTACCTAGACATTGCGTAGCCCCAACGTATCACGCAGACACAAACTCCCGATATACCAGGTCGTGAATACACGGGCGGAAGACCTTAATCTTCTCATTCCTTCGGCTCGGATGTACCCGGTTAGATAACAGCACCACCTCCAATTCGCACAGCGGATCAATCCACAGCGACGTCCCAGTGTAACCGAGATGCCCGAACGACCGCTCGGAAAAACTGGACCCCGATGAGGACGGAGCCGACGGAGTGTCCCATCCCAACGCCCAACTCGATTGAGCGGCAGATCCTTGTCGGGTCGTAAACTGCCTGACAAGTTCCCCATCCAGAATCGACTCTCTTCCATGATAGCCGCGGAGCCAGGCTCCGGAGACCGCCAGTACCGATTCGGCAGTTCCGAATAGCCCTGCATGGCCCGCGACACCACCCATCGCTGCGGCATTCTCGTCGTGCACCTCCCCACGTAAGAGTCGATCACGCCACTCGTCCTGTTCGGTCGGGGCTATGCGTGACACATCAACGATTGGGCGTACAACATCGAGTTGCGCTCGCCCTACCGTAGGGCAAAACATCATTGGGTCTGCCAGTAGCGGTCGGACGATCGCGTCTTGGCACCAGAGATCCAGCGCCATTCCACTGATACGCTCCACCAGAAATCCTAGCAACATGAATCCAAGGTCACTGTAGACGCTTCGCGTTCCGCGTGCATAGATCAACGGCTCGTCGCGAATCATTTGCAATATATGTTGTTTGACGGGCTGACCTCCACCAGGGAGCCCCGGGACTATACCTCTTGCGTCAAACTGCTCGAAAAACGGTCGCCAGCCCGGCAAGCCCGAGCGATGGGTCAAGAGCTCTCGCACCGTTGCCTGACCGATCGGCGCCCCTTCAAGTTCGGCTAATACCTCTTGCACGGGATCCACAAGAGCAACCTCGGCGCGCTGAATCAGAAGCAATACTGATGTAACCGTCGCCAACGGTTTCGTAAGAGAGGCGAGGTCATAGATTGTAGTGGGTTGTACGGGAAGGCCCGGAGGCTCTGACGACAATCGCCCGGCTACAACCACACATTGCAGCTCGCCACGCAAACGCACCGCCAACTGAGCACCGGGAAAGACACCGTCGTCAACGGCCGATTGCAGTGCCGCCTGAATGACGTGATGGGTAGCCATAGGCGAGACACCTGTCATGAGTGGGGGAATCTGCTGGTGGGCAGCGCGAAGTAAACCAAGAACCGCATCAGTGAACAAGGACCGACCAGGTCCAACACGTCACAACGCCGGGCTCGATTCTCCTTCGAGCTTCTCCTCCGATGCGGTCGCGGCGTCATGAAGTGCTTCCTGTTCTTCCGCTTCAAACAGACGCTCGAACATCCGCAACGACGCGCGCAACCGTTCAATCATGACCAATCGCTGTTTCTGAAGCGACGAGACGTCGCGCTGCGTATCGGTCAGCTCGACCCTGGCCTGACGGATCAACTCGCCGGCCTTGAGTTCAGCCTCCTTGATGACGAGATCCGCCTCCCGTTGAGCATTCTGCTTCACATCATCTGCCAGCGATTGAGCAGACAGGAGGGTGTTCGACAATGTCGCTTCCGTCCGCTTCAGCTCGGCGAGCTGCTGCTCCAGAAATATGATCTTTTCTCGCTGAACCGTATGGTCCCGATTCAACGATTCGACCGTCTGTGCCAGTTCTTCGAGGAAGCGATTGACCTCTTCCTTGTCGTACCCGCGAAAGCTGACCTTGAACACCATTTGCTGAATATCGAGCGGTGTAATTCTCATGGCATCCCCCATGGTCATCTTAGTTCATCCTCATGGCCAATTCCTTGAGTGATTGCACAATCGCAATTTGCAGGAAGGTGATGATCAGGATCGCGATGATCGGGGACAAATCCATCCCCATCCGCACCCCGATCCATCGACGAATCGGCGCCAAGACGGGTACGGTCGCACGATCGAGAAATTGCACGATGGGATTCCATGGATCCGGGTTGACCCACGAGATCAGAGCACGAGCGATGATCACCCACATATAGAGCCATAGCACATAGTCAAGGATGGTCGCCACCGCCGAAAGAACATTGCCTGCGACAAACATCAGCGTCCCAACTCCTTCGATCGTGTGGTGGCCGCTTCGACCGCCGCCATCAGCGCGGCACGGAATCCCCCCTGTTCGAGCTGATGAAGCCCGGCGATGGTCGTGCCTCCGGGAGACGCCACCCGATCTTTCAATTGAGCGGGGTGCACCCCTGATTCCAGTACCAAGCGAGCCGCGCCGAGCACCGTCTGGGCGGCAAGAAGTTCGGCTGTCTGCCGTGGCAAGCCCATCATAACCCCCCCATCCGCCAGCGCTTCAATAGCCTGAAATACATAGGCCGGCCCACTGCCGCTCAGTCCGGTCACGGCATCCATCAGTCGTTCGTCAACCAGCACCACTAGGCCGACAGCTTCGAACATTGTTCGAACCAGCCGAATGTCGTCGTTGGAAACCCCGGCACCCGTCGCAAGAGCGGTCATCCCTTCCCGGACTAATGCCGGAGTATTCGGCATCGCACGAACGATCCGCATCGTCCCGGCAATCTGTTCCGCGATTGTCCGAATCGTCACCCCTGCCACAATAGAAATCACAAGGGCATGGGCCAAGATCGGGCCAAGCTCACTGAACACAGCAGGAAGCGTCTGAGGTTTCACTGCCAAGACGACCACATCAGCCCAGGCGACAGCCTCACGGTTGGAGGAACCAACCTGGATGCCGAACTGACTTTTTAAGTGATCGCGGCGACCGGCAACGGGATCCGTCGACCATATCGACTCAGCAGGACACACCTGTCCCGATAGGAGACCGCCGATCATGGCCTCAGCCATCTGGCCACCTCCGATGAACGTGATCTTGCTCGTGATCGTTGGACTAGGCACGCCACGCGCTCCCAAAAGCTGTGTCAACTCGCACCATCGTGGCCCCCTCTTCGATAGCAACGTGATAATCGTTCGACATACCCATCGAGAGTTCCTTCAAAGAGATGGTACTGATCGGTTAGGGTGAGAGGGCCAACTCAAACAGACAACGGAAGTAGGAATGCGCCTGTTCCGGATCGATGCCGGATTTCCTCGAACACGAACCGAATATTCTCACCGAATTGAACCACCAGTCCGTAAATTCATCTCTTCTGATCAGTCACGGTTGATGCGCCGCCTCTCGGCAGCTCTGAAGTATTGTACAGAAACCGCCGGGTAAATGTCAGCGCGCACACCCGGAGCAGCTCCTATCGGTGAGAGAGTAAGGTGATCCCGCTGACCATCGTCCCGTTCACGCGGCCTTCTCGTCGATAGGAATAAAAGAGCTGATCATGGCAGATCGTACAGAGATTCACTGACGAAACAGAGGGTGCGGACACACCCTCTCCTTCCACTTGCCGACGGATCAGGGCCTTGAGATCCAGCCGAGCCTTGTGCCCCCGATAGTCCCGCACAACCGACTCCCAATCAGGCAATCCCATTCGGAGCTGGTCAAGCACCGGATCGCCCACTTCATAGCAGCAGGGACCGGCCGAGGGGCCAATACTGACTCGTAGATCCGACCGCGTCGATCCGAATCTGGTCGCCATCAGCGTAAGGGTCTTCGAAACAATCCCGGCGACAGCGCCACGCCAACCGACATGAATCGCCGCCACGACACGCTGACGTGGGTCATGCACGAGCACGGGGACACAATCCGCCGTACGCACCGCCACCGTCACGCCGGGTTGATCGGTCACTAGCGCGTCCCACCCACCGGGGAACTGATCCGACTCGGTGAGTGGATGATCCACCACCAAGGCATCGGTCCCATGCACTTGATTGACGGACAGCAGCCAACCACGCCCCTGCGCCCCAGACTGACGAGCGGGCACTCCTACATCGAGTGCCAGCGAGTCTGCATGACGGCGCGTGCCGAAGAAATGTCGGATGCCGTCGCGCGCGGACGCGAAGGCAGGAACCGTGATGACCGTTGCACTCATGGCCAAACTCCGCTGAGACTACTCTCCCCTACAGACCTGTCGGTTCAGTCAACCTGCTTGCGCAGGAACGTGGGCACATCCCACTCATCATCAGCGACCGCCGCAGTTCGCTCCATCGACTCTCTTGCATCTCCCATCCGCCGCAAGAAGGTCGGACGATCGAGATCTTTGAAGGGCCGCTCCGCATACGATCGTTCTCCCATCGTCTGGCCCGCACCGGTCATCGTCTGTTGCCCGTTGCGGGAAGTCCGCGCCGCAGCCACGGGAACCGGAGCGGACTGCTCCTCCCGTTCAAATCCGGTGGCAATCACCGTCACGACCAAGTCGTCTCCCATATCGGGGTTGATCACTTGTCCGACAATGATATTGGCTTCAGGGTCGGCTGTCTGTTGGATAATCGTGGCCGCTTCCTCGATCTCGTGCAGCGACATGTTGGGTCCGCCGGTGATATTCAACAACACACCGCGCGCGCCCTCGACACTGCCTTCCTCCAACAACGGACTGCAAATTGCCTTTTGCGCCGCTTCGATCGCCCGATTCGTCCCGCGCGCCACCCCCATACCCATCACGGCACGACCTGTATGCGACATCACGGTACGGACATCGGCAAAGTCCACGTTCACATGGCCGGTGGTCGTGATCACATCCGCAATCCCTTGAATGGCCTGCCGGAGGACATCATCGGCCACCTTGAAGGCTTCGAGCAGCGGCGTCGCTTTGTCGACAATGCCGAGCAGACGCTGATTCGGAATCACGAGCAAAGTATCCACATGGCGACGGAGATCGCGAATCCCTTCATCCGCATACATCATCCGGCGATGACCTTCGTATGAAAAAGGCTTTGTCACGACCCCGACCGTCAAGATACCGAGTTCGCGCGCGATGCTCGCCACGATCGGCGCGGCACCCGTCCCGGTTCCACCGCCCATCCCCGCAGTTACGAACACCATGTCGGCACCCTCAAGACACTCCCGAATCTGATCTTTGCTTTCTAGCGCCGAGTCTTTTCCGACTTCCGGCTTCGCCCCGGCGCCGAGTCCCCTAGTCCGCTCAGGGCCCAGTTGAACCTTATATGACGCCTGCGACCGATCCAACGCCTGCAGATCGGTATTCGCCGCGATGAAATCGACCCGTGCCAATCCGGACGTGATCATGGTATTAAGGGCGTTGCACCCGGCGCCACCGACGCCGATCACTTTGATTCGAACGGGGGACACGACATCTTCTTCAAATGAAAACATCAGGACACCTCCCTTAATAGAATTCGCGTGACGGCCATCCGCCACGCGCAATGGTTAAATGGTTAAAAGAACTCGAACATCCAGGACTTCATGCGATCGAATACCTTATGCATCGGCCGTCCGCTGCGCAGACCAGCCGTGACCATCTCCTCAACATGGTGCCGGGCATGGAACAGCAGGCCGACACCCGTGGCATGCATGGGATTACTGACGATGTCGCGAAGCCCTCCGATCCCGCTGGGCGCGCCGCGGCGAGCCGGAAGATTTAAGACCTGCTCTGCCGCATCAGGCATCCCTTCCAACAACGACGTTCCGCCTGTAATCACCGCCCCTGCCCCCAGAACGCCCTCGTAGCCGGCACGCGCGATTTCCCGACGAACCAGCTCGAATATTTCTTCGACCCGCGGCTCAAGAATCTCGGCAATGTCACGGCGCGAAAACGTCCGTGCTGGACGGTCCCCGACCGACGGGACCTCCACCGTTTCATGGCCCTGCACCAATCCGGTTCGGGCAATCCCGCGCTGCAGTTTGATCTTCTCGGCTTCGGTCTGAGAGGTCAGCAACCCGATGGCCAGATCCTTCGTCAGGTTCTGGCCGCCGATCGGCAAGACCGCGGAAT
>Ga0247727_10018722_pt1 | contig 10842 bp, 9 predicted proteins | sample WisWelCaveWW1625_FD_202498 | JGI IMG/M metagenome (GOLD analysis project Ga0247727, IMG submission 202498) | Biofilm microbial communities from Wishing Well Cave, Virginia, United States - WW16-25 | ecosystem: Environmental > Aquatic > Deep subsurface > Groundwater > Cave microbial mat | place...
AGTTCGACGTCAGCTTCCGAAGGCTGGGGATTCAAACCACGTTCGTGGATCCGGACGATCCCGAGAATTTCCGCCGGGCCATCACCCCCAAGACGCGGCTGCTGTATGCGGAGACGATCGCCAACCCGCGGATGAACGTGCTCGACATCGCGGCGGTGGCCGGGATCGCCCACCAGGCGGGATTGCCGCTGGTGATTGACAATACCTTCGCCTCGCCCTACCTGTGCCGCCCCATCGAGCACGGGGCCGACATCGTGCTGCACTCGGCCACAAAGTTCCTCGGCGGCCACGGCACCTCGATCGGCGGCGTGATCGTCGACAGCGGCCGGTTCCCGTGGGACAAGGGCGTGTTCCCGCAGTTGCTCGAGCCGTCGAAGGGCTATCACGGAATCCGGTTCTACGAAACGTTCGGCGATTTTGCCTTCATCATGAAGGCGCGCGTGGAGGGGCTGCGGGACTTCGGGCCGGCGATGAGTCCGTTCAACGCCTTCTTGTTCCTGCAGGGTGTGGAAACACTGGGCCTGCGGATGGAGCGCCACACCGCCAACGCCCTGGCGGCCGCGCGGTTCCTGTCGAGTCACCCGGCGGTGGCCTGGGTGAATCACCCTTCCCTGCCCTCCAGCCCATACCACCAGCTCGCCGAGCGTTACCTGCCGCAAGGGTGCGGGGCCATCTTCACCTTCGGCATCCGCGGCGGCATGCCGGCGGGGCGGCGCTTCATCGAGTCCCTCGAGATGTTCTCGCACCTGGCCAACGTGGGCGACGCCAAGAGCCTGGTCATCCACCCGGCCTCCACCACCCACCAGCAGTTGAGTGATGAAGAAAAGGTCGCCTGCGGGGTCACCGGCGACATGATCCGGCTTTCGGTTGGCCTCGAGGACATCGAGGACATCCTCTGGGACCTCGGTCAGGCTCTGGAACTCTCGCAACAGTCGCCATGAACCCCTTCTGCGACCTCCGCGCTCCCGACGGCGTAGCCGCCAACTCCCCGGTCAACCGCGGCCGCTTCGCGACTACCGCCTCGCAGCGCCTGCAAATTCTTAAGACCTACAAACGCGTCGCCATGGTCGGCCTGTCCTCCAATCCCTTCCGGCCGAGTCATTTCGCCGCCATCTACTTGCTGGCCGAAGGATACGATATCGTCGGTGTCAACCCCAGGGAGAAGCAGGTCCTGGGCTGCCCCTGCTTCCCCTCCCTGCGCGACGTTCCCCGCCCGGTCGAGATCGTCGACATCTTCCGCGAGCCTTCCGCCGTGCCCGCCCTGGTCGAGGACGCCATCGCCGTCGGCGCCAAGGTCCTCTGGACCCAGCTCGGCGTCATCCACGAGCAGGCCGCCGGGCACGCCCTCCAGGCCGGCCTCCAGGTTGTCATGGATCACTGCATGAAGATCGAGCACGCCCGCTTTTTCGGCGGCCTGAGCACCATCGGACTCAACACCGGCGTCATCTCCTCCCGCCGGCGGTAAACGCTACTTCTTGGCGGCCGCCTTCCACACCCCTTCATCGACCCCGGTTCCGCCCGGCACCGCCACCGTCTGATAGCGCCCCTCCACCTTGCCGCCGGCCAACTCCCCGGTGATGGTCGACATCAGCCGGTTATCCGCCAGGTCGAACTCGTAGGATGCCTCGATCTTCGAGCCTTCGATCTTCAGCGACTTCGTCGTAGTAATGACATCGCGGCCGCCCAGGGTGAAGACCACCTCGAACTCCCACTTCCCTTCCCCCGCCGCCCGCAGCTTCATCCGGAAGTCCCCCTTGGTCGAGGTGACGGTGCTCGACCAGTCCCCTTCGTAGTTGCCGGCCCACTCGGGCCCGGGGGCGGCGAGCGCGAAAGCGGCGATGAGGCAGGCCAGCGTGACCAAAAGGAAGCGTCGCATGAAGGAAACATAGCACAGCGCGCGACGCCGGTCACAGCCGATCGCAAAGGCCGATCTCGAAGCTACTGAGCAACATAGCCCGTTTTGCGCCGTCGAATGCTTGCTTCGCGAGGGTATGCTGGAAGCAGGATGGTACTCCGAGAAGGCTCCTGTGGCCCCGGCCCCGCCGTGGTCGCGCTACAGGAGCGGCTCCGGGCGCGCGGCTTCCCTCCCGGGCCACCGGATGGAGTGTTCGGACCGGCCACCGGGGCCGCTGTACTCGGATTCCAGCGCAGCCAGGGGCTGGTGGCCGACGGCATTGTCGGGCCGCGCACGGCGCTCGCGCTAGGATTGCTCGACCTCCCGGAGACAACCTCAGTCCTGGCCCACGTCACGCTGAGCGCCGTTTCGAGGATGTTCCCCGTGACACCTATCGACAATATCCGGGTGAACCTGCCGGTGGTCTTGAACGCCCTGGTCGCGCCCGCCCTCACCGGGCAGAAGATGGTGTTGATGGCGCTGGCCACCATCCGGGCGGAGTCCGAAAGCTTCCAACCGATTGACGAAGGTCCCTCACGCTGGAATACCTCGCCGGGAGGCCGGCTATTCGACCTCTACGACAACCGCGCCGACCTCGGCAACCGGGGCCCCGACGACGGCCAGCGCTTCCGTGGCCGGGGCTTCGTGCAACTCACCGGCCGCGCCAACTACCTCGCGCACGGCCGGGCCATCGGACTGGGGGACCGCCTGATCGAAGAGCCGGAGGCCGCCAACGACGCCGCCATCGCCGCCCGCCTGCTGGCCAGCTTCCTGAAGAGCAAGGAGCGGTGGATCGAGGAAGCGCTGATCGAGGGGGACCTGCGGCACGCCCGCCGGCTGGTCAACGGCGGCTCCCACGGCCTGGACCGCTTCACCGACGCCTACCGCATCGGCGAGCGCCTCATCCCGGACGAGCTGGCCGTCACTTCCTGAGCGGGCTGACGCTGATCGACGGGGATCTGCGGCACGCCCGCCGGCGAGCGCTTCATCCCGGACGAGCTGGCGGTCACTTCCTGAGCGCGCTGACGCTGATCGAAGATCTGCGGCACGCCCCCCAGCGAGCGCCTCATCCCGGACGAGCTGGCCGTCACTTCTTGAGCCGCCTGACGCTGATCGAGGGGGATCTGCGGCACGCCCGCCGGCGAGCGCCTCATCCCGGACGAGCTGGCCGTCACTTCCTGAGCGCGCTGACGCTGATCTCCTTGAAGTGCAGCACGGCCCGCTCGTCGTGGTTCTGGATGCCGATGTAACCCGACGCCGGGCGCGGTCCGCGGTCCGGCTCGTAACTCTTGGTCCGCTCGGGCACGGCCGAGACGCCGTCGTAGTCGGTGACCAGGACCCCGTTGAGGCGCACGATCGTCCGCAGGCCGTCGAGCGTAATCTCCATGGTGTTCCACTCCCCGGCCGGCTTCGAGGGCCGGGCCTTGGCCTTGGTCATCGAGTAGAGCACGCCGGTCGCGTGCCAGTCGTCATCGTTGTCGTCGATCTGAACCTCGATGCCGTTGTGGATGGCGTCGCGCTCGGCGGCGGGCTCCTTGGGCATGCGGATGAAGATGCCGGAGTTCCCTTTGGCGTTGCTCATCTTATACACCACGCGCAAGGTGGCGTTGCCGATCTTCTCGCGGGTATACCAGAGCATCCCCTTACGGCTCTGGGTGCGGATGGCGCCGTCCTCCACGCGGAAGCCCTCGTTGTCGACCCACTGCCAGCCTTCCAGGTCGCGGCCGTTGAAGAGCTGCCGCGGCTGGGCAGGCAGCAGGGACGCAAGCAGCAGTAAGGACCAGCGCATACCTACCTCGCTTCTTCTTGTTTCATATGAACAGCGGCGCCGCCACCAGCGTGATCGTGCTCAGCAGCTTGATCAGCACGTGGAGGCTCGGTCCGGCGGTGTCCTTGAACGGGTCGCCCACCGTGTCGCCGACCACGCTGGCCTTGTGCGCGTCGCTTCCTTTGCCGCCCAGCGCCCCGGTCTCGATGTACTTCTTGGCGTTGTCCCAGGCGCCGCCGCCGTTGTTCATCATCGTAGCCAGCAGGATGCCGGTGATGGTGCCGACCATCAGCAGCGCCGCCACCGAGGTTGCGCCCACCGGCGCCACGTCGTTGGGACCGGAAAAGTACCGAAAGATCACCCCCACCAGCACCGGTCCGGCCACCGGCAGCAGGCCCGGCAGCACCATGGCCTTCAGCGCCGCCTTGGCCACCAGGTCGACGCAGGTTCCGTAGTCGGGATCGGCTGTGCCTTCCATGATCCCTTTGTTCTCGCGGAACTGCCGGCGGACTTCCTCGATCACCGTCTGGGCCGTTCGCCCCACGGCGCGGATCGCCAGGGCGCTGAACAGAAACACCAGCATGGCCCCCAGCAGCGCCCCGGTGAAGACCGGCACGTTGCCGATGTCGATGGGAAACTCGAAGTCCGGGCCCTTACCGAGCAGGGTCTTCACCTCGTCCTTGTATGCGGAGAAGAGCAGGAAGGCGGCCAGGGCGGCGCTGCCGATGGCGTAGCCCTTGGTCAGCGCCTTGGTGGTGTTGCCCACCGAATCCAGCCGGTCGGTGCGCTTGCGAGCCTCCTCGGGCTGGCGGGACATCTCGACAATGCCGCCGGCGTTGTCGGTGATCGGCCCGAAAGTGTCCATGGCCAGGATGTAGGCCGCCGTGGAGAGCATGCCCATGGTGGCGATCGCGGTGCCGTAGAGGCCGGCCGCCTGCGCCGGAACCGCCAGCCCCGCGTTCGTTCCCAGGTAGTAGGAGCTGAGAATGGCCGCCGAGATGACCAGCACCGGCAGCGCCGTGCACTCCAGGGCAACCGCAAAGCCGGTGATGATGGTTGTCGCCGGGCCGGTGGTGCAGCTCTTGGCGATCTCCTGCACCGGGCGGTAGCGGTACTCGGTGTAGTACTGCGTGATCCACACGAACAGGAAGCTGGTGATGATCCCGATGACCCCGGCGGCGAACAGGTGCATGTTCCCCTGCAACAGAAGCTGGACGGCGGCGTAGAAGCCCCCCAGCGCCGCCACGGTGGTCACCAGGTAGCCGCGGTTGAGCGATTTCATCGGATCTTCGTCGCCCTTGACCTTGACGAACAGCACGCCGATGATGGAGGCGATGAGCCCGAAGGCGCGCGCCATCAGCGGAAACAGAATGCCTTTGAGTCCGAAGACCGGGTAGAGCGCCACGCCCAGCACCATGGCGCCGATGTTCTCGGCGGCGGTGGACTCGAACAGATCGGCGCCGCGCCCGGCGCAGTCCCCCACGTTGTCGCCCACCAGGTCGGCGATCACGGCGGGGTTGCGCGGGTCGTCCTCGGGAATCCCGGCTTCCACCTTGCCCACCAGGTCCGCGCCCACGTCGGCGGCTTTGGTGTAAATCCCGCCGCCCAACTGCGCGAACAGGGCGACAAAGCTGGCTCCGAAGCCGAAGGCCAGAATCTGGTGCGGGACCTTCTGCGGGTCGGCTAGCCCGCCGAAAACCCAGAACAGGATGCCCACGCCCAGCAGCGACAGAGCCACCACGCTCAAACCCGTGACCGCCCCGCCGCGCAGCGCGATCTGCAAGGCGCGATTGAGGTCCGTGCGGGCCGCCGAGGCCACCCGGATGTTGCTCCGGATCGAAACCCACATGCCGCTGAAGCCGGCCGCCAGCGAGCAAGCCGCGCCGATCACGAACGACACCGTCATGCGCACCGCCAGCGTGGCGTCGCCCTTCAGGAACGCGTAGCCGGCATAGATGATGATCGCCACCGCCGCCGCCAGCCACACGATGGTCCGGTTCTGGCGGCGCAGAAACGCCTCCGCGCCTTCCTTGATGGCGTTCGAAATCTTCTGCATCTGGGGAGTTCCCGTGTCCTGGCTCAGCACGTAGCGGGAAAACAACACCGCTACTCCGAGCGACAACACGCTGATCGCCAGAACCAATCCCAGATACTGTTGACCCATTTCGACCTCAGCCGCCTGCAGCATGGCGGCTGGCGGCGCGAATAAATACATTCGTATCTCCTATGGGGGTGAAAACTGACATTTATAGCACAGTCGGGGGCCGCGCGGCTATGACCCGGAGTGGGGCCGCAAGACAGTACTGTCGTACCGCAAGGTACTGGAACCGCTCGCCTATTGAGCAGGCAGGCCGGGCGAGGCCATACTGTAGCCATGGCTGGGGCCATTTCGATCGCCACCAAGCGGCCTGTGGCTGTCATCAACCGCCGGCGCGAGGAGCGCTTTTCCGCGGCGGGCAACGCCACCTTAAGCTGGTCGGGGTACACCGGCGAATACTGCGCCACCCGCGGCCAGATCACCAACGCTTCGACCCGCGGGCTGGCCGTGGAGATGCACGAGCCTGTGGCCGTCGGCCAGATGGTTGGGGTGGAGCTGGCAGGAGCCGCATTCCGGGCCCGCATCCGAACTTGCCGCTCCTACCGCGCCGGTATCCGCGCCGGCCTGGAAATCGTCAGCGACGATCTGCTGAAGCAGTGGGAAGCCTGGTACCGCCGCTCCCGCTACGCCTAAACCTTCATCGACTGCTTGCAATCGCAGCCTCGGCGTGATACTATATGGTATCGGACATGTATGAAGACCATTACCATAAATGTATCCGAACCGATCTACCAGGAGTTCCAGGAGCGGGCCCGGAAGGTCGATCGAACCGCTTCCGAGCTGATCCGCGAGGCCATGGAATGCTACGTTCGAGACCGGCTGCGCGAGGCCCGGAGCGTACTGGCGTTTCCGGCTCTCGACCTGGGCAAAGTGAAGAAGCCGCTTAGCCCCAAGGATGATCTGCTGGCGGAGATGACCCGTGACGTTCGGCGTTGACGCGACTTTTCTGGTTCAACTGGAAGTCCGGGGCGCGCCGGGTCATGAACAGGCCCGGGCCTGGTTGCGCCAGGTGATCGAGAGAGGATCTCAACTTGCCATGGCCCCGCAGGTCCTCACCGAGTTCATTCATGTCGCCACGGACCCGGCGCGGTTCGAACGGCCCCTGACCATGCCGGCCGCCGCCGAAAGGGCGCAGGCCTGGTTCGCTGCCCGCGAGGTGAAACAGGTGTACCCCGACGACCATGCCGTGAGCCTGTTCTTCGACTGGATCGGGAAGCACCGGATGGGACGGAAGAGGCTTCTGGACACGATGCTGGCGGCAACCTACTTCGCGCACGGGCTGACCGACGTGGTGACCTCCAACGCGCGGGATTACTCGGTCTTTGGCGTGTTTCAGGTTCACGTGCCAGGCGTGCAGAAGTCCGCTCGATGAGTTTCAGCTGTTCACCTACGCGGGGCGTTACTGCTTCCCGCCCGCCGCCCAGTTCAGCACCACGGTGATCGGGGTGGACACCGCCTCCTCCAGCGGCACGATCATCAGGAAGCGCTTGCCGTCGGCCGAGACCGCGTAGCGATAGGTGTTAGCGATCATGCCGCCCATCAGGTTCATGCGGGTCTGAAACAGCTCCTGGGCGAGGCCGGGCTGAAACGCGGCCCCTGCCTTTACCGGCGCCGCCATCAGCTTTTGGTCCGCGGTGACGAAAAAGAGCTCCTGGCCATCCCGCCGCCAGCGGGGATGGTACGCGCGGCCGGTCGAGATCTGCCACTTCCCGCCTGGGCCGGGCGGGAATGGCCGCACGTAGACCTCCGCCCTGCCCGACTCGTCGGAAACATACGCCACCCACCGCCCATCGGGCGAAAACTGCCCCTGGTATTCGCGGAATGGTGTCTGCAAGAACGGGGCTGGTTTGCGGTCCCCGGAAACAGGTAAGAACCACAAATCGTCTAGGGTCTTGGGATCGACACTGGAATACAGGAGGAACCGCCCGTCGGCGGACCAATCCCACGCGTCCTTCGACTGGCCGGATTTCAGCAGCGGTTCGTCTTCGCCGGCGCCGCTCGCGGCCTTTTGATACAGGTTCGGGGGACCGTCGCGGCTCGAGCTGTAGGCGATGCGGCTCCCGTCGGGCGACCAGACTGGGCGGGAGTCGCGGGCGGGATCGAAGGTGAAGCGGGAGGGGACCGCGCGCACCAAATCGAGCAACCAGAGGTCGGCGCCGCCGAAGCGGCCTTCGGCCCCTTCCTCCAGGCTGGACACCGCCACGCGCTGGTCGTCCGGCGACAGAGTCAAGTCGAAGTAACGACCCGGCTGGCCGGCGGTGGCGAGCTGTTTGCCCTCCCGGTCGAACCAGGCAAGTTGGGAGGCACCGCCGCGAGGCCCCCCAACGTAAGCGAGCGCGCCGTGGTCGGAGGCCGAGAAGGACTGGGCTGTCTCCGCGACGCGAAACGGGTCGCCTGCCAGCTCGAGGCGGCCGGCATCGAACACCTGGGCCATCAAGACACTCTCCCGCAGGAACAGCAGGTGGCCCTTGCCCCCGTCTCGCGCCGGCGCGTAGACGGCGGGCGTGTCCCCCGCCAGCAGGAACTTGGGAGCGCTCTTGGAGTCGAGGGCGCCAACGTAGACCCCGGCTTTCTCCCGCTGGTTGCCGCGGGCGGTGTAAAGGAAGCGGCGGCCGTCGGGCAAGAACCAAGGGTAGGAGCGATACTGCTCCTGGTCCGAGGCGGCGAACGCCGTCACCTCGGCCGGAACGCCGCCTGCCGCCGAGACTCGCTGCAGCCCGCTCGCTGAGAAGACAATGGCGCCGTCGCGGCCCCACGTGCCGCCCCCATGCCGCCCCACATCGCACAGGATTTGCGGCGGCCCGCCGGAGATGTCGATCTTCTTCAGCTTCGGACTGGCGAAGAACCCGATGAAGCGGCTGTCGGGCGACCAAAAGGGATAGTTGGCGCCCTCGGTTCCCGGCAGCACCTGAGCGGCGAGGGAATCGAGCTGGCGCACCCACAGCATCGGCCGGCCCTCGGATACGGCGGTGAACGCCACGCGGCGCCCGTCCGGCGAGATCGCCGGGACATTGTGAGGACCGAGGCTGCCGATGATGGTCTTTTCCGGCGCGGGGACGGCGAAGCGAACCATCTGCGCCTCGACCGGCGGCCGGCGGATCAGCGCGACGGCCAGAGCCGCGGCCGCTACCAGCGCCATCGCCGCCGTCGCCGCCATCCACGCCACCGGCCGCCCCGCCTTCGCCGCCAACGGAGCCGCGACCGGGAGGGAGCGGTCCTCCAGCTCCACCGCCACATCCCCGATGTCCCGCATCCTCCGCCCCAGGTCTTTCTGCAAACACCGCTCCAGCAGCCTCCGAAGCTGAGGGGGCGTCCCCGCCGGCAGCGCGCTCCAGTCCGGCTCGGCCCGCACCACCGCCGCCAGCGAGTCGGTCACATCGGCGCCCCCGAACACCTGCTTGCCCGTGAGCATCTCGTAGAACACGCAGCCGAACGACCAGATGTCGGTGCGCTTGTCGAGCCGCTTGCCCCGCGCCTGCTCCGGCGACATGTAAGCAGCAGTACCCAGGATGGTTCCCATCCGCGTGGCGGCCAGGCTCAGCGTGGGTGAGTTCGCCGGGTCGCCCTGGCCGGCGTCCCCGACAAAGGCCTTGGCCAGGCCGAAGTCCAGGATCTTGACCTTGCCCTGCGGCGTGATCTTGATATTGGCCGGCTTCAGATCCCGATGCACCACGCCCTTCTCGTGGGCCGACTCCAGCGCCTCGCACATCTGCCGGGCGATCCCGACCGCCTCCTCCATCTCCACCGGACCCCGCAGCGTCTGGCCTTCCACCAGCTCCATCACCAGGAACGGGGCTCCCTCCGCTTGCTCGAACCCGTAGATCGCGGCAATGCCCGGATGGTTCAGCGACGCCAGCACCCTGGCCTCTCGCTCGAACCGCGCCACCCGCTCCGGATCGCGCGTGAACGCCTCCGTCAGCACCTTGATGGCCACCTCGCGGCCGAGACTCGGATCCAAAGCGCGGTATACCTCCCCCATCCCGCCGGCCCCCAGCGGGGCCACGATCTGATAGGGTCCCAGGGTCGAGCCTGTCCCGAATCTCATAGCGTGCGCCCCATGTTACTACAATAGACCTGTGCCCGCTCCAGCCTCGCTGCGCGAGATCGTCGACGCTCTCGAGATGCAGTTCGACGAGACCCCCAACTGCCTGGATCGCGAAACCGGCGAAGTGCACACGGTCTGTACGAATACGATACCGCCGGGCTGATCCTCAATACCGGCCGCTTTACTCGGCTGCCTTCCCAGTACGACGTTCACGAGTGGCAGATCATGGCTGCACGCCATCCATGGAAAGGGCGCCTTCCGGTACTTCAAGGATACAGCGAGCCGGCACGGCCCGCCGCCGAGTGGCGCCGGGAGAACGGCATCCCCTGCCGCGACTGATTCTCAAACGCGCTCGGAGATTACTTTCGCCTGGGTGAACAGCAGCAGATAGTCCCGGCCGCCCGCCTTGGAGTCGGTGCCGGACATATTGAATCCGCCGAAGGGATGGCCCCCCACCAGCGCGCCGGTGCACTTGCGGTTCAGATACAGGTTGCCGACGAAGAACTGCCGGCCGGCCTTGTCCAGCTTCTGGCGGTCGCGGGTGAAAACGGCCCCCGTCAGGCCGTATTCGCTGTCGTTGGCCAGTTCGAGGGCGTGATCGAAATCGCGCGCCCGCGTGACCGCCAGCACCGGTCCGAAGATTTCCTCCTGGAAGACGCGGGCCCGGCGGTCCACGCCGGCGATGATGGTCGGCCGGACGAAATAGCCGTCGCCCGGCGCAGGTCCGGTTCCGGCGATCAGCTCGCCCTCGCTCCGCCCGGTCTCGATGTAGTCCAGGATGGACTTCATGGCCCGTTCGCTGACCACCGGCCCCATGAAGTTTCCCGGATCCTCGGCCGGGCCGACGGTGATGCGGGCGGTCTTTTCCCGCAAGCGGCGCAAAAACTCCTCGTACACGGCATCGACCACGATGGCGCGGGAGCACGCCGAGCACTTCTGACCCTGGTAGCCGAACGCCGAAGCCACCACCCCGTCGGCCGCCTTGTCCAGATCGCAGTCCGAGTCAACCACGATGGCGTCCTTGCCGCCCATCTCGG
>Ga0247727_10018723_pt1 | contig 10842 bp, 8 predicted proteins | sample WisWelCaveWW1625_FD_202498 | JGI IMG/M metagenome (GOLD analysis project Ga0247727, IMG submission 202498) | Biofilm microbial communities from Wishing Well Cave, Virginia, United States - WW16-25 | ecosystem: Environmental > Aquatic > Deep subsurface > Groundwater > Cave microbial mat | place...
GTAGGAACCCATCGGTAAAGCGGTACTGCGCCCGCGCGCGCCGCGCCGACTTATTGCCCTGCGCACCGCAATGCGGACAGGTGTATTCCACCTTGTCAGCCTGCGGGTCGCGGTCCAGCGCAGCCCATCCGGTATAACGAACCCCCACGGTTTCCACCTGACGACGGTTCATGGTGACGGTTCCAGCCTCTCCATAAGTGCCCCCTGCACTCTCATCCGATGCGACGAACGGCCTCTCGGATGCCTGCGCGGGGTCGTCCGAATCGACACATCTTAGAATCATTCTAAATATATGGCAAGAGCCAAAATGACCCCTGTCAATCCTATCATAACAAAGCACTTATCGAGACCCCGCAAGGAACTTCTGGACAGAAGTGGTGTCCAACCTTGCGGAGGACGCGCGTTCCTTACATCCCTGCGAAGGCGGTGCTGGCCCGGCTCCAAGGGCAAGAGGTTGCCTCGGGCCGACCCCGCCACAATCCAGCCGGCCTTTCGCCGGTTCTGAATGGAGGAACGCCTATGCCGCAAGATCGTCCCACTGCCCTGGGTTTCACGTCGTGTCTGGTCGAAGGCGATGAGGTTGCTCTTGGCCGCGCTCGCCGCCTTCGCCGCAAAGCACTGCTTCTCTCACTCTCAATTCAGGTGGTTCTGGTCGCCGCGATGCTGCTTGCTCCTCTCGTGGTCACCAGCGAACGCCCGCGCCTCAGCGCTTACCTGCCCCTTCCACCTTATCGTGGCATGCCGCAGGACTTGCCGGAGCAAGCGCGCACCGGCACGACCCAATCCGGCGGGCCTCAGCGCGGCCCGTTCATTCGCCAGCCAGTCTTTGAGCCACCGACCATACCCGAACGAATTGGCATGAGCGGGAGTTCAACCGTGGCTGCCCCCGAAATCGGCGCCCAAGCGCTGGGAGGCTGTGCCGGGTGTGTCCCCGGCGGAACGGATCCCCTGGGACAGCTTCGCCCGGATCGCCTGACCCAGCCAGCCGTGCCGGCACCAACGCTTATGCAAGAACGGGCGAGAATAAGCGAAGGAGTCCAAGCCGCCCTGCAAGTTCATCGCGTTCAACCCGTTTATCCGACGCTTGCCCTGCAGGCACGCACGGAAGGAGTCGTGCGGCTGCGCGCCATTATCGGGAGGGATGGCTCGGTGCGGGAACTCGAACTGATGGACGGCAACCCCATTCTGGCGAAGGCGGCTCTGGAGGCCGTCGCCCAATGGCGCTACCGTCCGACGCTTCTTAACGGCCAGCCGGTCGAGGTCGAGACGCGGATCACCGTTGTCTTCGAGCTGCGCCGCTGACTCTGTGCCACATAAAACAAAAAGGCCGGCGCTCCGGCATCGCAAGCTATTGCCGGAGCACCGGCCCTTTTGCGCTTCAGTCGTCTCTTGTCTTACCTCTTGCCGAAGCGGAACACCACGCCAGCCGAATAGCGGAAGTTGTGCTGCGACTCATTCGCGCCTGACGGCCCAATGAAGCGCGATAGCAGATATTCTGCCTGCACTGGACGCACGGCAAACCAGTCGTTTACCTTCACGTCCACGCCGCCGCCCAGCGCCGCAGCAAACGCGTTCTCAGAGGCCGAAGCCCCCAGCGCGCTGGCACTGGCCCGCGCCCCGCCGAAGAGCGCCTGCACATACGGCTGCACCCGCTCGCCCCGGTAAGTGAACCGCGGCCCGAACAGATAGGTGAAAATGTTTCCGTTCGCCGTGATCGGCCCGCCCGGAGTAGTAATCGTTTCACTCACACGATAGCCACCCAGATCGGCCACAATCCCGAATGAGTTGGTGGCGTTGAAGGATAACTGCCCGCTTCCACCGTGCAAATTCACACCGCTGATTCCTTGCCCGGGATTCACCCGCACGTAGGAGTAGCCTAAAAAGCCTTCCGCCTTGGGCGCATCCTGCGCCGAGGCGGTTACGCCGAAGAGCAACACCAACCCCAAGAGACACACGATCCTCTTCATACGCTTTCCTCCATTCTCATCTTGAGTGTGAGGGCCCGACCTACTTCGGTGACCCCCTGACCGCTCGCTCGCGGTGTGGCGCGCCCGTACTGGGGAGGACGCACCCATGACCACCGCACTACTCCAGATGCCCTATTCGGGTGCAGGGTTGTCCGCTGCGGATTCTGTCATTTCCGGGCAGAGCGTATTTGTTCGGCTCGCAAAATCCCACTGACTCTTTCCGCACCAGGCGTTCGCTTTTGCTGCCTCGCGCGCTCATCCTGCCCTATACTTTTCTCCGACTGGACGGCGCCCCTTCAACCTCCAGGGCTTTCCGGCCCTGAATCCATTCCCCGCTTCCATCCTTATGAGTCCGAACACCGAAGTGTGGGTGCGCGCCGCCATCTACGCTGCTCTGGCCCAGGCCGTGTGCATGACCCCGCTGCTCGTGATGCGACAGCCTGCTGCGGATACGATCTTCATCTTTTTGCTGGCTTTTCCGGCCGCATTGCTGCTCATTCCCGTGTTTGGGAACGCCTACCGTTTGGAAATCTGGTTTCTCTTCGCCGTCGTTTTGGTGAACTGGCTCATCTATACTCCGTTTTTCCGCGTTCTCCTTCTTCGGCGCAAACGCCATACGCGCCTCGCCTGACGTCCCACCGCACACGCATCGGCCACGCAGCCGCGCGTTCCCAGTCGGTTCTGAGACGGGGCCGACGTGAGGAAGCAGTGACTTCGGGAGAAGTACTGCTAGGGAGGAAAGTTCTACAACAGCGGCTCGCCGCAGGCGCGCGCAATCACGGTGCGCGCCTCATCGCGGAGCCGTACCATCTCGTGCCAGTCATTCGCACTGGACGCGCCCTTGCGCGGCCAGATCGGCGGCAGTACAGTGATCTGCACGCTGGACGGGCGCGGCAGAATCGTCTCGTCGCGCAGAAATTCCCGCGAACCCTTCAGCGTCACCGGCACAATCGGGCTTTCCGTAGCCACAGCCGCTTTGAATGCGCCCAGTTGAAATGCGCGCACGCCCGCATCCGGTGTAAACGTCCCTTCCGGAAAAATAAACACAGACTCGCCTCGCCGAAGCGCCGCCTCAATTTCTTCCGACTGCCACAGCCGAGCCTCCGCATCGCTGCGCTCAAATGCAAAGTGCCGCAGCCGTCGCATAAACGTCCCGATCAGCGGGTAGGACATCACTTCGATCTTCGACACAAAGTGGTACTCGATCCCGAGTCCGCCCATCAGCACCAGCACGTCGAAGTTCGATTGATGGTTCGACACGTACACCTTCGCCCCAACGGCGTCGACCCGCTCGCGTCCTTCGACGCGCACCCGGCAGCCGACCAGCGCAAAGTACAACCGCAGCGCCGGCGAGGTGATGCGCGCCGCCGTTTCGCGCCGACGCGTGCACCACACCATCGCCCAGGTCGGCACAATCCACAGCACAAATACAATGGTCGCGTACACGCCATACGCCACCTCGGCCGCGCGCCGGAACAGACGCGGCACCGAGCGCACCACTCCGACCGCCGCCACTTGCGCCACCTGCCACCACACGGGCCGGATGCCGCGCCCGAGCGCGCCAGATTTGTATAAGCGCTTGGTCTCCTCGCGTCGCAGCTTCCCGCTCGAGGTCTTCGGAATGGCCTGCGGAGGGAGGATCTCGACCAGGTCGGCCGGCATCCCCAGGGCCGTCACCATTTCTTCGTTAATCCGCGCAGTAATTCGTGCGCGCTCGGCAGCCTTCTGCGGTTTTGCTTCGGCGACAACCACCAGCCGTTCCGTTCCGTTCGATCCATCCCGCAGCCCAAACGCAACCACGCATCCTTTCCTCACTCCCTCGACCCGCCCGGCAATCTCCTCCACTTCGTGCGGGTAGAGGTTCCTCCCCGCCTTGATGATGATGTCCTTCACCCGCCCGGTGACGTAAACCGCGCCGTCCGCCATGTATGCCCGGTCGCCCGAATCCACCCACGCCATTTCACGGAGCGTCGGCGTTTCGCCGGTGATTTGTTCCCCATTCCGGGCTTCGAATCTCGAGTGGTGTGTTTCAGGGAATAAGCTTCGCGACGCTTCGGGATTTCGGTAGTATCCCCGCGTCGCCGACGGCCCTCGAAACCAGAGAAAGCCTTCGACCCGCTCATCCACTTCGTGCCCTTCGAGATCTACAATTTTCACTTCATGGCGGGGGATCGCGCGTCCTACGCTTACAAACGCAATCGAAGACGCGCCAGTCTCCAATGTAGGTACGGCGCGCCCGGTGCGTTCAAACGTGCCGCGCTCGATTCGGTCCACCCTGGGCTCGCGTCCCAGCGGCGGTACGGTCACACCCAGCGAGGCCTCTGCCAACCCGTACACCGGCAGCATCGCCTCTGCCCGGAACCCGCATTGAGCAAACTTTTTCGTGAATCGCTCGATCGTCTCCGGGTTCACCGGCTCTGCCCCGTTCAGCGCCGCCCGCCACGAGCTCAGGTCCAATTCCTTCATCTGAGCTTCGGTCACTTTTTTCACGCACAGTTCATAGGCAAAGTTCGGCGCCGCCGCTAAACTTCCGCGATAGCGCGTCACCACTCGCAACCAGCGCACCGGCTGCGTCAGAAAATCCAGCGGCGACAGCGCTGCCAGCGGCAGCCCGTAGTACATCGGCAGCAACCACGCCCCGATCAAGCCCATGTCGTGATAGAGCGGCAGCCAGCTTGTGCCCACATCTTCCGCGCGCACCTGGACCGCCTCGCCGATGGCGCGGATATTGGCCAGCAGGTTCGCGTGCGTCAGCATCACGCCCTTGGGTTCGCCCGTCGAACCCGACGTGTACTGGAGCAGCGCCAGATCGTCTCCATGCGCTGCACGCACCTGCACCAGGCTCCACTCCTGCTTTTCCGCGTGACGCTTCAGAGATTCCGAGTCACGGCCTCCGGCTGCCTCCTTGCACAATTCTCCGGCATCAATCACTCCCGCCAGCGTTTCCACCCGCGGCTTCAGCAGCCGTGCAACGCTCTCCGCGCGGCGAAAAGTCACCAGCAGCTTCGCGCCCGCGTTCGCAAGGATTGCTGACTGTCTCGCCGCGTACTCCGCGATGCGGTCCGCGCGGAACGGCGGATAGATCGGTACGGGCACACCGCCGGCCAGCAGCACGCCCAAAAATGTGTAGAAAAACTCCGCCGAAGTCGGCAGCATGATCGCCACCGGGTGCCCATTCGAGATGCCTCGCCGCCCGAGCGCACGCGCCGCGCTCCCGGCCCGGGCATAGAGCTCGCCAAACGTCACCGCCGTTTCACCGACGTCCGTAGGAAAAATCAGGTGTGTCCGCTCGCTGTGCGCGCGCGCACGGTAACGCAACACCTCCACCAGCGTCTCGGCCGCCTCGACCTCTGGCTCCGGCCACGTCTGCGACGCTCCGGTGTCTCGCCGGGAGCGTTCAGTCCAGAGGGTAGGAGATGCGTGGCGCTCCGTCGCAGCACGGGCGTCATCGCGCAGTACCGCGGCGACGAGATCGTCCACCGTGTCCGCTTCCGCCACGACCTCTTCCGGCAGCTCGCGTCCAAACACTGCTGCCAGCCGCACCACCAGTTCCACCCGTTCGAGGCTGCCCAGCCCGAGGTCGCGGTCGAGCTGCGCCTCTCCCCGAATTGCGCCGAAGGCTCGCGGGCTGCCCAGGTCCATGAGCAACTGCCGCACGACGTCCACCACCTGCTCGCGCAGGCCCGCCGGGTCGAGCTGTATTCTTGGAGTCGCCACGGATGTGCGTCTTGGTGTGAGGTGACGTTCGCCGCACACCTGTCATGCTACGGGGCGCTGGCCTTGCGCCTGCCCCGTTCTTGTGCAGGCCGCAGCCTACCACGCGTCCTGCCCCGCTTCAACCGCGCCACCATTGCAGGTAACGCAAACGTGAACTACATCGCGCTCCGCTGCGTGGGCCGCTTCTCGTAAACTGTTCTCCACGCGATGCGAACAACGGGGGACGGGGAACGGTAAACGATCTTGCGCCTTCTATGGGTCAAATCCGGCTCGCTTGTGCCGCTCGATACCGGCGGCAAAATCCGCAGCTTCAACTTGCTCAAAGAGCTGGCGCGGCGGCACGAGGTCACTCTGTTCACGTTTTACGCCCAGCAGCCTGACGACACCCACCGCGACCTCGAACAGTATTTCCATCGCGTAATTGCACTGCCGTTCCCCATCCCCGAGGCGGGCAGCGCCGGCGACTACCTCAACTACGCCACAAATCTTTTCTCCACGCGCCCCTACTCGATGTCCAAGTATTGCAAGCCTTGGGTCGCCCAGAAGCTCCGCGAACATCTCCGCGACCACGCCTACGACGTCATCATCTGCGATTTTCTGCTGACCGCCGCGGTGATCCCGTGGGACGTCCCCACGCCCGTCGTGCTTTTCACCCACAACGTCGAAGCCATCATCTGGCGCCGTCACTTTGAGGTCTCGCGCAACCCCATCTGGAAAGCCGTCTCCTGGCGCGAGTGGTATCTCCTCAACCAGTTCGAGCGCCGCATGCTGGCTCGCGCTGATGCCGTCCTCACCGTTTCCGAAAACGACAAGCGCATCTTCGCCGAGTTCGTTAACCCGGCAAGAATCACCGTCGTTCAGACCGGCGTGGACCTCGACTACTTCCACCCATCCGCAGAGCTGGAGCAGCCGCATCGCCTGGTCTTCACCGGCTCGATGGATTGGATGCCCAACGAAGACGGCATCAGCTACTTTGTCGAAGAGGTTTTCCCGCTGGTTCGTCGCGAAATCTCTGATGCCGAGTTGTGGGTGGTCGGCCGCAAGCCGTCCCCCAAGCTGAAAGCCCTCACCTCGCCCTCAGCGGGCGTCCACGTCACCGGCACCGTGGACGACATCCGCCCCTACGTCTGGCAATCCACCGTGTACGTTGTTCCGCTGCGCATTGGCGGCGGCACGCGCATTAAGATTTTCGAGGCGCTCGCCATGAGAAAGGCCGTCGTCTCCACCACAATCGGAGCTGAGGGACTCCCCATCACCCACGGTGAGCACCTCATCCTTGCCGACACGCCCGCTGACTTCGCCCGCGAAACGCTGCGCTTGATGCGCGACCCTGCCGCTCGCGCTCGCCTGGGTTCGAGCGCTCGCCGCCTGCTTGAGCAGCACTACGGCTGGGGGGCAGTGGCCGAAGATTTCACCTGTGTGCTCGACCGTACGGTCGCCGCCTACGCCACGCGCCGAGGCGCTCCTTCCCCCGATCCTGTCCCTGCTGGAGGCTGAGACTGCCTAAATGAAGGATGATTTGTCGCATGACGCGGGCGGCAAACCTCTTCTCTGATTTCTTTTTTCTCTTTTCTGACTTGCAGTACTCTCTCCTCGTGCGTCTCCGTCTCATCTTTCTTGGCAAGACCCGTCGCCCCGAACTGCGTGCCTTGGTGGACGACTACCTATCCCGCATCCGCCACCACGCCGCGGTCGAGCTGACCGAATTGCGCGACTCTTCCCCCGCCGCTCTCCGCAAACTCAAGATCGATCCCTCCTCCACTATCGTTCTTCTCGACGCGGTCGGCCGCCAGCTTACCTCGGAGCAATTTGCCCGCTGGCTGGGCACGCACCGCGACCGCGGCACGCGCGAGCTAGTCTTCCTCTGCGGCGATGCCGAAGGTTTCCCCGAAGCTCTCCGCCGCCGCGCCACCTCAAAGCTGGCTCTTTCCACGCTGACGTTCTCCCACGAACTCGCCCGCGTGATGCTCGCCGAGCAGCTTTATCGCGCCTTTGCCCTGCTTTCCGGCAGCCCCTATCCGAAATAGAGGAGTTGACGCACAAGGCCGGGCCGTATTCTCGCGCGCCTTGAGAATCCCCATCGTTCCCTTTGCGGCAAATCCTGCTTTATTCGTACGGGGAATCAGCTACACTTTCTCTGCAATTCTAGTGAGGGGATGCCCGGGCCCTTTCGAGGGGCTGGGTTTTTCGCCGCAGGAGGACACCGTGCGGAAACTGGTGAGGGTACTTCTAGCAACCTACCTGGCAGTGCTCATGCCCGGAGAGCAGTTTCCAGCCTTTGCGCAAGGCCCGAAAGCGGCCGCCGCACCGCCCAGTTTGCAGGCCATCGAGGTGACCGAGGCTGGCGGGGAGATCCTGAGCTTCCGGTATCTCACCGGCTCGACCGTGGTGGAGATGCGCGGCACCAAGCTTGAGCCCCAGGCCTCCACCAGAATGAAAATTGGCAGCCGCCCCGGCTTCACTGAAATTGATATCAATAGAGGGGAAATTCGCGGCCTTCAGCCCGCGCGGCGGTTCGGCAAGGATTTTCTGACTTATGTGCTCTGGGCGGTCTCGGTGGATGGCGAGGCAAGTAATTTGGGCGAAATCAGTTTTGATGCCACCGGCCCGGTGAGCATCAACGTGACCACTCCGCTGCAGACCTTCTGGCTGATGGTCACTGTCGAGCCCGACTTCGCCGTGAACGATCCCAGCCCGGTAGTGGTGATGTACAGCGTCAATCAGGACGCCGTGCCCACTGAGTTCAAGGCCCTGCCGGTTGCGGGCAAGCTCCTCTACTACACCTATTACGGCCGCTACGATACTTCTCCCGCTGCGGTGGATACGGTTACGCCAAATGAACTGCTGCAGGGGCGCAAGGCGGTCGAGCTGGCTTCCCAGGCGGGTATCCTGGCCACACCCACACCCGCTGCCGAAGAGCCGCTGCCCGACGAGCTGCGCACCCGGCAAACGCTCCAGCAGGCGCGCGACTATCTCGAGCAGGCCGAGGCGGCCTTCCGCAGCGGGGGCAAGGCCCGGGAGTCTGTGCAGTTTGCCCGCACCGCCGTTGCCGTGGCGGAGAATGCCCGCGCGCTCGCGCTGGGCGCCGTCGGGGGCATCGTTGTGCGGCAGCTCGAGCGGTCGCTCGAGAAGCTTCGCGCCGAGACCAGTCGCCTGACCAGCGAGCTGGCCGAGCGTGAGAAGAAACTGGAGGCTTTGGCCGAAACCGAAAAACTTCTCGCGGCGGAGCGCGAGCGCGCCAGAAGCCTCGAAGCCGAGCTGGACCGCGAGCGACTGGCGAACCGCGACGCCTCCGGCCGCTCCGTCACCGCCGAAGCCAGGATCCAGGAGCTTTCCGAGCGGCTCGCGGCGCTTCAGCAGCAGCTCCAGCAAGCTCAGGGCGAGAACGGTCGGCTGCGCGACGACCACGAAAAAATCTGCGGCGAACTTGGCCGGCAGCTCGCCTCACTCGGCCAGTTGACCCAGCAAGGCGGCAACCTGGCGCTCACGCTCGCTTCCGACATCTTGTTCGACTTCAATAGTTACGAGCTTCGCCCCTCGGCTCGTGAAAACCTCGCCAAACTAGTAGTCCTGCGGATGCTGCTTTTCCCCCAGGCGGATGTGAAATTCGTCGGCTATACCGACCTGGTCGGCGAGGCCGATTACAACCAGTGGCTCTCCGAGCAGCGGGCGCTGGCGGTATACCGCTACTTTCTTGAGGATACGCTCGCGCGTGCACGCGTCTCGGCCGAAGGAGATGCCGCCAGCGGACGCCTGGGCGTGGTTACGCAACTGAAGGAGATGAGTTATCAGAGCTCGCGCCGCGGCACCGCCAATCGGCAGCAACTCTTGGGGCAACTTGGCGACCTGGTCGAGGGCCGGGGCGAGAGCGACCCGGTCGAAAACGTGCCCACGGCCAGCGAGCGGAACCGCCGCGTCGTGCTGCTCTTCCCGCCCGCGCAGCTCGGCCAGGTGACCTCGCTTTGTCAGGCGCCATCTTCGCCGTAGCCCGCTCTTCTTGGGTCCCGAAGCCCCGACGCACGTCGCGGCCCCCGCACCCGCGGGCATCCCCTCCGCGCAGGGGTTCGGCATGCCGTGCTTCGCAACATGCAGGCTCGTCAGCCAACCCCGCTTGACCTTTCCCTCCTCTGCCCTCACTATTTCTTCCGGTTTTGCCGCCGGCTGTTGACGGCTGGCTAGTCGCTGACGGCCGAAAGCTGACCGCTTTGTATGACTCAAGACAAAGGCCTGCTCATCGTTTACACCGGTCCGGGCAAGGGCAAGACCACCTGTGCCCTGGGCACCGCCTTTCGCGCCGTCGGACAGGGCCTGCGCGTGCTGATGGTCCAGTTCATTAAAGGCTCGTGGCACTATGGCGAGCTCGACGCCGCCAAGCTCCTGGGCGACGACAAGTTCGAAATCCGCGTGATGGGACGAGGATTTGTCAAGGTCGGTGGCGCCGAGACCGATCCCGAAGACATCCGCCTCTGCCGGGAAGCCTGGGACTTTGGCTGCGCGCAAATCGAGAGTGGCCGCTACGACCTGGTCGTTCTCGACGAAATAAACTACGTCATTAGTTACAAAATGCTGGATGCCGACGGCGTCGTCGCGGCGCTGCGTGGCCGCCCCGAGCGTGTCCACGTCATCTGCACCGGGCGGAACGCGCACCCGAAACTGATCGAGCTGGCCGACCTGGTCACCGAGATGCGCGAGGTCAAGCATCCTTACACCAAGGGGATTCTCGCCCAGCGCGGCATCGACTATTGAGGCGCTGCTTGGCGATTGCGGATTTCCAATTTCTATTTTCCAGTTGCTAGTTTCCGACTATGGCCTGGTTCAAACGACAAAAGAAGCCTATCGAGCAGCCGGTGCCGCCGGAAGAGCGCCGGGTGCGTACCGAGGGTTTGTGGATCAAGTGCGACGCCTGCCGGGCCATCGTCTGGAAGAAAGACCTCGAGGCCAATTGGAACGTCTGCCCCAAGTGCCAGCACCACTTCCGGCTGGGCGCCAAGCGCCGGCTGGAGCTGCTGTTGGACGACCGCTGGCACGAGCACGACGCTCACCTGGTCTCCACCGACCCGCTCGAGTTTGTGGACACCAAGGCCTACATTGCCCGCCTCACCGACGCTCGCCGCAAGCTCGGCATGTCCGACGCCATCCTCACCGTCGAGGGCACGCT
>Ga0247727_10018724_pt1 | contig 10841 bp, 8 predicted proteins | sample WisWelCaveWW1625_FD_202498 | JGI IMG/M metagenome (GOLD analysis project Ga0247727, IMG submission 202498) | Biofilm microbial communities from Wishing Well Cave, Virginia, United States - WW16-25 | ecosystem: Environmental > Aquatic > Deep subsurface > Groundwater > Cave microbial mat | place...
GAGACCAATGTTATTACCTATTACAAGGTCCCTCTACTTCCGCCCGAACAGACCAAACCGATCCCGATAGGGATCGCCTGCGCCAACATGGAAGTCTTTGCTCTTGCCGATGATGGATCAGTGACAAGCCAGCCGGGCAAAGAGGGGGAATTGATGGGGAGAGGGTCCTGTGTGGCAATGGGATACTGGGGCGATCCGGAGAAAACAAGCAAGGGTTTTGTGCTGAACCCGATTGAGAAGAACTTCCAGGAAAGAATCTACAGGACTGGAGACATTGTCACAATCGATGAAGATGGAAACTATATCTACGTCGGCCGCCGGGACCACATGATCAAGAGCAGGGGATATAGGATCGAGATCGGTGAAATCGAGGCCGCGATCTACAGTCATTCCGAAATCAAAGAGGCAGCGGTCGTTCCCATCCCCGATGAGGTGATCACCAACAGGATCAAAGCATACATCGTTACACAGGGGAAGAACAATCTTACAGCAACAGATGTCCGCGGCTTTTGCGCTGAAAAGTTGCCTTACTACATGATTCCAGAAATCATTGAATTCCGGGAGAGCTTGCCCAAGACTTCTACCGGAAAGGTCAACAAACCTGCCCTCCTCGCCGAACACCAGGGGGCTTCAGGGTAAGCGCGAACCCATCATCCTATTGTGGAGCCCAGCAGGCTTTCACTCCACTGTCTCATCAGTGAACCGGATTCCTTGACTTATGCCCAATTATTTCACCGGCTGTCCTGACTTGCTTTTCCAGTTCGATCGTCTTGACCTCAAGGACGCGGTCCGAATTCTCGAGCGTGACTACACGGAAGCTGAGCTCTTCCCATACGCGCCAAAGAGCTACGATGAAGCCATGGAGATCTACCGAAGTGCATTGGAGCTCGTCGGGGACTTGGCCGGTAATTTCGTCGCTCCCCGCGCTGGCGCGGTAGACGCCGAAGGATCCACGTTTAGGGATGGCAAGGTTCAGTACGCACAAGGGACACAGGATGCACTGGAGAAGCTCGCCGAGGCTGGGCTGACGGCGGTGATCATCCCGCGGAAATATGGCGGCTCGAATTTTCCAGCCACGGTTTATATCATGATGATCGAGATGATCTCACGCGCCGACGCCTCACTGATGACGCTCTTCGGCTATCAGGATGTGGGCGAGACGATTGCCCGCCTTGGCACGGAATCGCAAGGAAAGGAGTTTCTTCTCAAGTACGCTACCGGGGAATGGACGGGCGCTACGTGTCTCTCCGAGCCGGGAGCTGGCTCTGATCTCCAATCGGTAAAGCTCCGGGCATATCAGGATTCAACGGGGCAATGGCGTCTGAACGGTGTAAAGCACTTCATTTCCAATGGGTGTGGACAAGTCCTGGTTGTGCTCGCGCGGTCCGAGCCAGGGACAAACAACATGTTCGGTCTCAGCCTATTCGTCTGCCATGGCGGCGAAACAGTCCAGGTCACCCACATCGAAGACAAGATGGGCCTGAACGGCTCACCCACATGCGAACTCTATTTCAATGATACCCCCGCACAGCTGCTGGGTAGGCGGCGTTTTGGCCTGATCAATGTGCTCTACATTCTGAATCATGCACGGTTCAGCGTTGCTGCCCAGGGACTGGGTATTGCCGAGGCCGCTTTCGAGCAAGCGCTCACGTGGTGCCGGGAGCGAATTCAGTTCGGCAAGGTCCTGTACTCCATGCCCCCCATTTCGAACACACTGATAGACATGCGTGTGACCATTGAGGCAGCCCGGTCTCTTCTTTATGCCTCAACACAATGGCTCGATTTGAGGAACAAGCTTGAAGAAGAGATTGCGGAACGCAAGGCACACGGAAAGCCGGTTGAGGATCTCAAGAAACAATTTGAACGGGCCGCCCGGTACGTCGACCTTCTCTCCCCCATGGTCAAGTATTCCGTGACGGAAGCCGCTAACCGGATTGTTTACGACGCGTTGCAGTTGCATGGAGGAATGGGTTACATGAAGGAGATGGCGATTGAGCGCCTGGCCCGCGACGTTCGGATCACGTCGATCTACGAAGGAGCCACTTCTGTGCAGGTCGTGGGTGCAGCGAAAAGTGTGATGAGTGACGTGTTGAGCGACTGGTTTGCGGAGCGGGAACGCATGGCAGTCACCCGGGAGCTGCAGTCGGTAGCTGACCAGTTGATGAAGCTCAGAGCCTTGTTTCTTGACTCGTTGGCATCCGTGCGCGATCACGATAAGGCCTCGTTCCGTGAAGCAGCCGCAAGAGATCTCACCGACATGTATTGCGATCTGTTCACCGGATACCTACTGCTCGAAGAAGCGCAAGTTACTGAGAGAAAGAGACTGATCGCTGAACGGTACGCCAAGAAAGCTCTTTCGAGAGCAGCTGCAGGGGCCGAGGCCATTCGGACCGGCCAGTATTCCGACTTGTCGACCGCCGACGTATTCTGCCTTGACGGATCGGCAGCTCCTCCGCCGTCATCTGTATAGATCGTACACGCCCATCCGAAAGAAGAACTACTCTACACAGGAGGAATTATGCAACCCTGGCAAGATCCGAGCCTGGACGAAACAAGAAAGAGATTCAAGAACTTTTCGCTGGAACAGCTTGCCGGAGAAGGAGATTACTGGCGACAGCGCGACCGCGACCGAGAGTTCTCAAAGGAGCGCTGGCTGAAATGTTGTGCAATGGGGGTCTTTGGCCTATCCATGAAAAAGGAATATGGCGGACAGGGACTCCCCTTCGGACACACGCTCGCCGCTATTGAGGGAATGTGCGAGGGATGCCGTGATACCGGATTCTTTTTTGCGATGAGCTCGCAGATCAGCGGCATTCAACTTGCTCTTCAAACGAGCGGGACGGAAGAACTGAAGAAAAAATGGCTTCCCGACCTGATCGCCGGAAGACATTGCGCATGCCTTGGTTTCACTGAAGACACCGCGGGAAGCGACGTGTTCGCGATTCAGACAAAGGCACGCGAGGTCGAGGGAGGGTTCATCCTGAACGGAAGGAAATCGTTCACCACCAATTCGCTGGACTCGACATGCTGTCTTGTGTTTGCAAAGACGGCTGAGAAAAAGTCCCCGTTTGACTTCACGGCCTTCATGGTGGACATGTCATGGAAAGGAGTGAGTCATGGAGACCCCTTCGACAAGGCAACCCTTCGTACCTGTTCGATGGGGCGCGTGAATTTCGACGAGGTCTTTGTCCCAAAAGATCACATCATCGGCAGCGTCGGCGGCGGCTTGAATGTTTTGAAATATTCCATTGGATGGGAGCGAATCATGCTGATGGGAATTTGTATAGGACCGATGGCAAGGGTCCTTCAGGAAACAGTCCAGAGAGTAAAGGAGAGAGAGCAGTTCGGCAAGCCGATCGGGAAGTACCAACAGATTTCAGCAAAAATCGCCGACATGGTGATGCGTCAACGCATCGCTCGGATGGTGGTCTATGATATAGCGGGGCGACTCTCACAGGCGAGTGGGGCAATCGGCAACTTCCTCCAGGATGTCGCCATCACCAAGTTATATGTTACCGAGAACTGCATCCAGCTTATGCTCGATGCAACACAGATTTGGGCGGGAAGAGGGGTATGCCACGATTGGCCGATCCAGCAGGATATGCGGGATTCGCTCTCCAGCACCATTTGGGCCGGAACATCAGAGACCCTCAGGAATACGATCGCAAAGATGGAGGGGGTGGATGTGTGACCTCAGCAGCCCGGCCCTCCGCACTACCCGTGATTAGGGGGCGGGCACTAGTGCCCGCCCTCGGCCGAAGCGAAGCATTCGTTCGGGCGAGGCCGGCCCGCTCCGCTGAGCGGAGCGAGGCGAGGGCTCGCTTCCAACAGTAGGTTCATTCATCAAAACACAACATTTCTTTTTGGAAACGGCACCAGCGTTTGATTTGTCGCTTCCGGGCAAGGGCCTCAGCTTTAGAACCGCAGAGTTTTGAGTACGCAAGTTTACAAGGTCCATCCAAGCGTGTGGTCCGTCCGCCTTTCCCATCCTGATGCTCTTGAAACCTTCGATCCAGGTCAGCGGTTGATCCGCCGTAAGGCACACCAGATTTGAGCCGAAGTATGTAAACCCACATTCTCATCCTCCCTTCGATTCGCTCCTCCAACGTGCTCCCTCAGGGCTCCTTCGACTCGCCAACAGAGACTCTGGTCGAGCCCCAACCAAAAGCAACAACGCCCCTACTCCAAACGAGAGTGGGGCGCTTGCCCGACTTTCCTTGTTCGAGAAGGTCAGGCGCGAGTCGAGGGGCTCCGCGAGCCCGCCTGCGCTAACAAATTCGGCGGGCAGGCAGGACTCTGCGCCAACCTGTCCGCTCGACGAGTCGAGTCATCGACCGTCCTTTTGGCGGAAGGCGCCCGCCTGACCGGACGGGCAGGCATCAGCCTTTAACTGAGAACCGTATGCCTCGAGTCAACGCTCATGCGATCGAGAGCCTCCTCTCCTCTTTGCCACATCCTTCAACTTTTTCATGTTCCCTTCAATAAGGGCTTCCTTCTTTGCGCGGGACCATCGATTTAATTGACCTTCTCGTCTCCTTGCATCGTCAATTGAATCGCATGACTCGCAATACACAAGTCTCGTCGGCCGATCATTCCGTGTCGTTCTGCAACCGTGACCGCGGAAATGATCCTTAACGCGCCGGTCGAGATCCACCGAAAACCAGATATACAACCCTCCAGATTGCAGACGGAGAATGTAAACCCACGTCTGCACAACATTAGTGCCCTTCGACTCGCTCCTCATGATTTCCGCTCAAATAGATGTCGCTCGCTCAGGGCCTACCTCGCCTCACCCCTCCTCTTTCAACTCTTTGGAAGGGCAAGGCCCCGAGCGAGCCCCTCTCACTAAAAAACCCCACTCCAAGAAGTAGGAGTGGGGCGCCTGCCCGACTTTCCTTGTTCGAGAAGGTCGGGCGGGAGTCGAGGGGCTCCGCGAGCAGGACTCGAACCTGCAACCCTGCGGTTAACAGCCGCATGCTCTACCATTGAGCTATCGCGGAATTGAACTACTACAGCATACAGAGCACCAACAACAGACCGCATGTTGAGTCCCGACGCTTTCTTGTCGGGACGAAATCCCGCCATCTTTGGGCGGGACTCTACCATTCCTGCCCGCCGTCTTTCTGGCGGGGAGCTATCGCGGAATAGTACGACAACAGCTTACAACGCAACAATAACAGACCGCATGTTGAGTCCCGACGCTATTTGTCGGGACGAAATCCCGCCCTTTTTTGGCGGGACTCTACCATTCCTGCCCGCCGTCTTTCTGGCGGGGAGCTATCGCGGAATAGTACGACAACAACATACAACGCAACAAGAACGGACCGCATGTTGAGTCCCGACGCTTTTGTCGGGACGAAATCCCACCGTCTTTTGGGCGGGACTCTACCATTCCTGCCCGCCGTCTTTCTGGCGGGGAGCTATCGCGGAATTACAAAATCAACGGCCTGAAAGTTAGAAAACCTGCCTCACAATGTCAATCAGGTAGTAGGTCATTCCTGCAACGAGAGCAGATGCAGGAAAGGTTACGATCCATGCAACAACAATCTTACCCGCGATGCCCCACCGAACGGCCGACAAGCGTCTTGTCGCCCCGACGCCAACGATCGCTCCGGCAATTGTGTGTGTCGTGCTGACAGGGATTCCTGCAGCGGCTGTCCCGAACAACAGACACGCACTCGCCGTCTCTGCGCAGAAACCGCCGACCGGACGCAAATGCGTCAACTTCATCCCCATGGTTCGCACGACCTTCCAACCACCCATGTATGTCCCGAGCCCAATCGCGAGGTGTGCCGAGATGATCACCCAGAATGGCACAAAAAACGTGTCACCAAGATATCCTCCCGTGTACAGCACAAGAGCAATGATCCCCATGGTCTTCTGTGCATCGTTCGTACCATGGCCGAGACTGTATGCCGCCGATGAAATGAGCTGCCCAACCTTGAACGCACGGTCGATTTGGTTGGGCGAACTCCTCCTCCCTATCCAATGCACAAAAACCATCAGCAAGAACCCCATAACCATTCCGAAGAGCGGAGAAAGGACAACAAAGATTCCGACCTTAAGCAAACCTGAAGCGATAAGCGCACTGCTGCCTGCTTTTACCCATGCGGCGCCTGTGAGACCACCGATCAGAGCATGCGATACACTGATGGGAAGCCCGTATTGAGTACAGAGGTGTGTCCAGATGATCGCCCCAACCAGCCCTCCAAGGACCAGGTATTCATTGACGATGCCGACGTCGACAATCCCTTTGCCAATTGTGGTCGCCACCTGAACGCCGAAGCCAAATGCGGCAATAACGTTGAAGAACGCCGCCCACAACACCGCCAAACGGGGCGAGAGTACCCGCGTGGAAACGACCGTCGCAATCGAATTGGCCGCATCGTTCATTCCGTTCAGGAAATCGAACAGCAGCGCGAGAACGACTACCAGAATGACAAGGGCGAGCATGAAGGCCAGGTTAGAGTGGAGGAAGACGCCAGAGTACAGCCGTGGTTTACATCAGGAAGATGTCATGCGTTCTTGACAATAATACTCTCTATGACATTTGCGGCGTCCTCACACTGGTCGGTCGCTGTTTCGAGACTAACCAGCAGCTCTTTCGTTTTGATCAGGAGGATCGGATCCTTGCAATTGTCGAAGAGATCCGCAATGGCCCGTTCGAACAGATCATCCGCCTCGTTTTCTATGCTGTTGATCCTTACAAGGTTTTCCCGAATCGCCGTCACATCTCTGAGATCACGCAGTGCGGTGATGGCTTTCTGAAGCTCTCTTACGGCAGAAAGAATCATGGTCGCAAGCTTTTCCAGTTCCGGGGAGATCGTGGTCACTTTGTACAGCAGAATCCGGTTCGCCGCACCCTGGACATAGTCCAGGATATCGTCAAGCGTTGAAGCCAGTGCATGAATATCCTCACGGTCGAACGGAGTGATGAACGTTGATGCCAGAGAAGAGAATATCTCATGCGTCACCTCATCGCCCCGATGTTCCAATTCTTCAATATGCTTGATTCGCCTGACACGCTCCTCCGGAGATACGTGGTTCGACATCAACTCCGTGAACTCTATCGCAGCTTCCAGAAGATTTTCCACGTCCCTCTCGAAAAGCCGGAAAAACGTGTCGTCTTTGGGCAGGAACGATCGGATCAGAACATCAATCTTAACCATGGCTCACACCGTCAGTGAATGGCTTTTCGGACAGGGTTTGCAGTGTCGCAGCCAGAAAGTCCCAGAACTTCTGAACAGTTGCGATGTCTACCCTCTCGTCGGGCGAATGCGCCCCTTCGATTGTCGGCCCGAACGAGATCATATCCATCCCTGGAAAACGTTCGCCAATGATTCCACACTCGAGTCCGGCATGGATGGCTTTGATAGCCGGCTCGACACCGAAGAGCTCTTTGTATGTCATCTTCGCCACCTTCAGCGCAGCCGAATCGAGATTCGGCTTCCACCCCGGATAGCCATCGGTCGTCTCAACGTCGGCACTGACCAACCTGGCAAGAGAGGCCACAGCGTTTACTGCCTGGTCCAGATTCTCGCGGACTGAGCTTCGTTGACTCGTCCCGATGATCACACGACTTTCCATAGTCTCGATCGTCGCAACATTCGTCGATGTCTCGACGAGGCCGGGCATGTCGGGGCTCATCGCAAGGGCGCCGTGCGGAAGTGTATTCAGCAATCCGATGACCCTTACTCCATCCGAGCGTCGAAGTGGCTGTTTTGCAGCGCCCTGAGACGACGCCACGAATTCAAGCGCTACGCCGGAATCGACAGACGAGTATTCGATGCTGAACATCTTCTGCAGCCTGTTCACGCAATCCCGCAACCTTCCGATCGCCGCGGAATTGACATACAAGTGCGCGACCGCCTCACGGGGAATAGCGTTGCGCTTGCTCCCACCTTCGATGTGGGCAAGGAGGATATCCCCTGACTGGCTCATATCGCTGAGGGTTTTCCCAATCACTTTCAGGGCATTGCCTTTTCCGATGTGGATGTCGACGCCTGAGTGACCCCCACGCAGTCCCCGAATCATCAGCGAATGAGGTTCATATCCGTGGGGTGCCTTCTCACGTCCGATGGAAATGCTCAGCAGCGAATCCCGTCCACCCGCACAACCGACATAGATTGCTCCCTCCTCCTCCGTATCGAGATTGAGCAGGATCCTGCTCTTCACAAATCCCTGTTTCAATCCTGCCGCGCCGGTCAATCCTGTCTCTTCATCGATCGTGAAAAGGAATTCAAGAGGTCCGTGAACAAGTTTCGAATCCAGCATCACGGCAAGAGCCGCTGCAACGCCTATTCCGTTGTCGGAACCGAGCGTCGTCCCTCTGGCTTTGATGTGTCCATCGACCCGAATGAGCTGTATGGCATCATGGTCGAAGTCATGCTTCACGTCGCTATTCTTCTCGCAGACCATGTCCAGATGACTTTGAAGTGCAACCATGGGGGCCCGATCTCTCCCGGGAGTGGCTGGCTTGCAAACGAGAATGTTGCCAAGGGAATCCTGCCGTACATCAAGCCCGGCTTTCCGGGCCAGAGATATGACATGCGATGCAATACGCTCTTCCTTTTTTGAAGGTCTCGGTATTTCAGCAATCTGTCCAAAATGGCTCCAAACTGGAGAGGGTGTTAGTCCTTTCAGAACGTCAGACACGGGTCATTCTCCTTCAGCAATCTGTGGGATGGGAAGAACAAGCGCGGTTTGTATCTTATCAGCGAGGCGTGCACTCGGTGAACATCGCTCGTGGCACGAGCCGTAAGAACCTACATAAGATATGACAAAACTCACCGGAGCGCAAACCCAATCACTGCTCATGATCGGTGCGCCATCGGTGCTTTTTCTTCTCTGAGTGCTGCTTTTTCAGTTTCAACCGCTGTTCTTTGGAGCCAACCGTTGGCCGCGTTGCCCGTCGTTTCTTGGCGGGTCGGAGCGTCTTCTGCATCAGGGTCAGGAATCGTTCAACCGCCTTCTGTCGGTTTTGCCACTGGCTCCTGGATCCCCGTTCGACGAGCCGCAGGACGCCATCTGCGTTGATCCGTGTTTTCAGCCGCTCGGCCAGTCGCGCACGTTGCTCATCGTTCAGACTGGGAGAATGCTTGATGTCGAAGATGAGGTCAACCCTGGAAGAAACCTTGTTCACGTGCTGCCCTCCCGGTCCACCGCTCCGCACGAACTCCAGTTCCAATTCGCTCTCCCTCACCGATAAACCCGGGCCAATTTTCAAGACACGACCTGATTTATCCACCTTGTATCTTCATCCCGATTTCCTTAGCATTTGAGGAGATTCCCATGGTCATTTCCTCAGCAAACAGATACACAGTTGAGATCTCCGACACACCACAAAACGGCAGTGCGTGGATTGTCAGAGTATACCAAAAGAGGCTGTTGTGGAAAAGGGTGGTAATGTCCGACTGGTTTCTGAACAAAGAACAGGCGGCCGAATATGCGCAATACCTTTCCAACAAACTCAAAACCAGCGGAGGCCTTGGGCAGATGATCAACCGAAAGCCGGGCTGGGTTCATGGCCCCCCTCTGCCCTGAGTAATTCATCCCCTCCCCCTTTTCGCGAGAATACCTTGATCTGCCAGATGACCGTGATGTCCGAGAAAACCTCCCTGAACCCAACGTCGACGAGAGTCCGGTCCACAGTAGCCGGATCGTGATAGAAAGGATGGAACGACCACCGAAGCCACTTCCCAATCCGGTTCAGAGTGTGAAATGCAATCTTCGCCATCACTCCATTTCGGGGGTAGCTGACTCCCAGAAGATCCTCGCTATGCAGGGCCGCATTTCTCAGGAGGGGCTCAGGCAATTCGTGGCAGCAGAGCACCTTATCCATGACAACAATGTCCGCCATGCCAACGGCGTCATTCGATTCGAGAAAGTCACCTCGAACGTAACGCACACGTGATGCGAAACCCGATTCTGCAGCCAACTTCCGAGCATGGACAAGCATTCCTTCGGAAATCTCAACTCCCACTGCTGAGTGTGCTCCATTCCTGAGGAGCGAGAGATGAACGCTCCCTACACCACATCCAATATCGAGAACCGTTTTCGATTCAACACCCAGGTTGCACAGGGCACCGATCAGCCTTGCCGACGGTTTGTCCGGTCCTTTCCGCCTGAATGTCTTCGCGTACCGGGCCGCCTGCTTTGAGAAGAAGCGATCTGTCCCATCTGTCGTACAGCAACCGGTCATGTTCAGTGTTCCACAACAGATTTCTCAAGAAGTGTCGCGAGTACTTTCGACTCATTCGTCGGAAGACGACAGACATAATCCTCACAAACGTATGCGGTGGCCTTTCCATCGAGAGCCGTCAGTGTTGAAGCAAACGACAAATATTCCCCCAGTGACTTTCCCTGACCATGGTGTTCCAGAAGCAGAACAATCATGCCCGGCAAAAACCGGGACCTGACCTCTCTCAGCATGTTCTTGATTTCCGGATCTGTTCTGTTTCCAACAAGAATGATCTGCCCGCGTTTCCCCCGCGAATAATCAAGAGCAGCGGCCATCTGAGGCATGACAGCCGGCCGCCTCTGTAAAAGGAGCGAAAACGCTTTGAACGTCGCCTCAGCCCTCTCTCGCCATTCGTCATTATCGGTCATTTCCGAAAGGCGCAGGAGATTCATGACGCCGATAGAGTTTCCGGCCGGTTCAGCCCCATCGTATTGTTCCTTGGTTCTCACGAGAAGCGACACGTCACCGTCGACAGTGTCGTAAAATCCCCCGTTGTTTGAGTCCCAGAAGAGTTCAATCTGCTTTCTTGTGAGAACGATGGCCATCTCGAGCCACTGGAGGTCGAACGAAGCTTCGTAGAGGTCGATCAGCCCCTGAGTCA
>Ga0247727_10018725_pt1 | contig 10840 bp, 12 predicted proteins | sample WisWelCaveWW1625_FD_202498 | JGI IMG/M metagenome (GOLD analysis project Ga0247727, IMG submission 202498) | Biofilm microbial communities from Wishing Well Cave, Virginia, United States - WW16-25 | ecosystem: Environmental > Aquatic > Deep subsurface > Groundwater > Cave microbial mat | place...
AGTTATTTTTTAACATCGCGCTGGTCTGGACGGAAACAGTGTGGCATAAAATCCATGTTCCGTGTCTCCCGTGTTTTTCCGACGACTGTGCTCGCAAGTTTCCGCCAGACAGCGCGGTGTTAGCCCATCTCAAGACAGAAAGTTTGGTGCACGATCATAAATATCGTGGTGCGCCGAAAGATGGACATCTCGGCAAAGAAGAAACTATCGCGGTAGATTTGAAAGAGAGCATCACGGTAAAGAAGAAGCTATCGTGGTGGATTTGGAAAGAAGGCATCGCGGCAAAGTGGAATTTTGTTTTCCTATGTAGATCAGTACAGCATGTTGTTTCCTCCATCTTTTTGAAATAAGGAGGTGAATATAATGATATATCATAGATTTGGAATTTGGCAAAATCCCGTTAAAATGACCATCCTTATATCCTCTCTCTGCTTGTTTTGCGCAGGTTGTACCGAGTTTAAAGTAAGGAGCTTAATAAAAGAGTTGAAAGACGAAGACCCTAAAGTCCGAAAGGAAGCGGCAAAAGTCTTGGGGGAGATGAAGAATCCTCTCGCCGTAAAACCGTTGCTTGAGATTCTGCTAAATAAAGAAGAAAATGAATCCGTAAGAGGTCTGGCCGCACGGGTATTAGGCGAAATAGGGGATCCTCGTGCAATTTTTCATTTAGTGGCTGTTTTAAATGATAAGCCGAAAGCCAGAGTTCAATATGTCTCAAATGAGGCTGAGGAAGCATTGATTAAATTCGGGCCTCCGGCGCTCGATTTGCTAATTTTTGCACTAGACCATGAAGATCCGCTGATAAGATCAAGTATAGCAAGAATACTTGGAAGGATAAAAGATTCTCGTGCTGTTGAACCATTACTTGTCGCCTTAAAGGACAAAGTCTGGTTAGTCAAAACCAATGCAGCTCGGGCTTTGGGAGAGATAAGGGATCCCATTTGCATTGAGCCATTAATTACGGCGTTGAATGTTGAAACTGGGATTGTTCGAAAGGAGATTCTATCGGCGCTGTCTAACATAGAAAATCCACAAGTAGATGAACTCTTAATGAAGGCGCTAAAAGGTAAAAATATTGAATATATTTATGCTGCCTATTCTTATTTTATTCGCAAAGGTATCGAAAACTCTGAATCTATTCTTGTACAGGCGTTAAATGAACATGGGACGCAATGGATGGCTCAAGACTTTCTGGATTGTGGCAATAGACAGCTAGCAAAAGCAGCAAGTGATTGGGCACTGAAAAATAGAAAACAAATATGGCCCCATGCTGAAAGTAAGTTGCAATGGGGGAGTGATCAATAGATGATAGAACGTTCGACATTGTGATAAAAATGAAAACAGAAGGCTCGTGTTGAATAACAAGCAATGCTAACAGTGGTTGGTGCGGATTCGGGGGGTGTGGCATAAATTTCGTTCGGTGATGATTTCAACGCTTCGTCTTCGATCAAACACCGTCATCCCCCCGAACCGCACAACCTGGTGTTAGCCCGGCGCGCGCATGGCTCAGATAAGTTTGAGTAGCTGCGATACATTTTTTAGGATGATCGAAATATGCAAAGGAGTTGATGAAATGCCCGATATTGTAGCATCTCTTTTTAAGTTAGAGAATGAGCGAGGATATTTTGTTCCCAAGATCGCAATTCAATACATGGAAAAGGACACCGGTGCACAGTGGACAATAAATTGTGGCGGCACGAGAGCATATTTTATCAAATTTGGATCCGATCTAATTAAAGATTTTGATGATCAATCTGCTGATAGCCACTTTATGGCGAATAGAATTGTTACGGCTCTATTTCTTTCTGCTTATGGCCTATTTCGCCCTATTTCAATGGGTAGGCTCATAATCGAGAACTTCAGTTCTTCAGAAATAAAGGTGAGTACGCATCTTGATATTTGGAGAAACTTTGATAAAGAAGAAGTCAAAAATGAAGTGAATAGCGAGTTTTCAGATTGGTATGGCTTTATTTGCCAAAATACTTTATTTAGAAGGGCTGCGGATGACGCCTATGCGGCGCTGTCGAATCCTATTGAGGCGGATTTTTTCCTATACCGAGGCATGGAGTGGCTCTTAAAAGCAGCGAATATTGGGTGGAGCGAACTTGCTAATGATATTGGGGTTCCATTTAATGACTTAAAAAAATTTAAGCGTCAAGTAAATGATGAATTAGGGCAAAGACATGGGATAAAAAGTGGTCGAAAACGCAGAGCAAATTCGAATGATTATGGCTCAATGGTCGCTGATTTTATTCATGGACTCGGCAATGTGAGAAAACGAATTGATCAAAACTTTGCGGGTTTATCTCCAGAAAGAGCTGCACAAATTGTGATGAAGGCGTTGCCACTTGTGCCATATCCATGACGTTATATTTGTGGCACAACAGAAGATGGCATCTTGGTGAAAACAAAAGTATCGTGCCAGTTCAAACGTTTTTCACCCCCATTTTAAAAGCTAAAAGCATTTTGACAAAAATAAAAATCGGGCTCGAACCTGATAAGTTGTGCTGGCTACAAAAATAAGACGCTATGCTTGATTTTGATAAGCGGTGAAGAATCCAAAACGTGAAAGAGAAAAAGCAGGATCGTGAAAGAAACCAAAACTGTTCTTTAATGCGGAAATAAAAATCGTGGTAAATGGCAAGTTATGTTTGCTAACGCCGTGCTCGTGCTGACGGGGCGACGGCGGCATGATTTTTAATCCGAACGTGCATGAGTCGCCCCGCAGCACAGCAACGGTGTTAGTATTTTGAGATCGAAAGAAGTTCTTGTAAACAAAAATATCGTAGTGCGTCCCCCCCAATTGGCATCGTGGTAAAAATAAAAGTATTGTGGCGCATCGAAAGATGGCGTCACGGCAAAAACATAAATATTGTGTTTGGTTATAAAAACTGAGTCTTGGAGAAAAATGAACATTGATGCAGCAATTGCAGGCTTAATAGGTGCTGCAATAGGAGCAATTTCGAGTTTAATGGGAGCGTTACTAGGTGGTTGGCAACAATCACGAATAGAACGTCAAAGGTGGTTTCGTGCACGAGATGACAAATTAATCCATGATTTACAGTTAGCGATTGTGGAGCTTACACGAAAACTTGCCGCAGGCATTCACTCAATGCAATGGTTCATGTGGATAGCGGTATATCAACCAGAAAAATTTAGTGTAGAACAATTTAACGAAAAGCTACAAGGTTATAATAACGAGGTGCATAGCCTTTTTCCAGAGCTAACAGGTTCTCTCATGGTAATTGCAGCGCTAGATAAAGATATGTATAATCGTATGAGCCCACTTGTAGATGAATTTATGGAACTTGATTGGCAAATTGCTATGATAGCTGTGTCCCAAGATGATTCTTTTTCGAAAAGCGTGGAAGCTCTCGCAAGTTGCTATTCAAAAGTAAACGAATATAAAAAGAGACTTCATGAGTGTGTATCAGAAATAATTGGTATCAGAAAAATAGATCGCAAGATAGAATAATTCAGAAAGGCTAAAAGATTAGAGAACGCTGTTCCCCCCATTTTAAAAGCAACAAGAAATTAAAGGACTGTGAAAGAAACAGACAAGCGGCTCGGCAAAGAGTAAAAAGTGGTGAAGAATACAAAGCGCGAAAGAGCAAAAAGCAGATTCATGGAAGAAATAAAAATCGTATTTCAATCCGAGCATGAAATCGTGGTAGATTCAAAATATCTTTTCTAACGCGGTGTTGGTGCGGACGGCGCGACGGCGGCATGATTTTTAATTCCAACGATCCCGAAGTCGCGCCGCCGCACAACACCGGTGTTAGCTTGGGAGACCAGCAGAAGTTCCTTGCAAAGGAAAGTACAGTGGTGCAAAAAAATACAGCATCGCGGTGAAAACAGAAATATCGTGGCGCAACAAAAAGAAAGCATCACAGTGAAAAAAATATCGTGGCAGTTCAAACTTTTTTTCACCCCCCATTTAAAAACCTAAAGCAGTTCGAAAAAAATTGTTTCCATATTTGAACGACATACTAATTACCGTAGGTGCATGCTATGAAAATCTCCTTTTTGCGATCAGTTTCAATCGGTGTTACCGTTTCGGTCTACCTGACCGCATACTCACAATCACAGAAAGTAATAACAATTTCTCCACATTCAGACGGCCTTTATGCTTACATCGAAAAATGGCCTTCAGACCGGTCAGTATCGGCAAAGTTTCTTATCAACATTGAAAATGTAATTATGAAGCTACATACTGTTAGAATAAGCCCCAACAATAAACGGATAGCTTATTGGGCGGATGGATGGAACTCGAGAGGGAATTATAAGAATTACAATCTCGTAGTATATGAAGAAGTAACACTAGTTAGTGGCAAAACTGATTATAGAAAACGCGTAGAGACATATGATGAATTTAAGAGCCTACCAGTGTTCAGCCCCAATAGTAAACGTCTTGCTTATATAGCAAAAGAAGGCTCCCAGTGGTTTGTAGTAATTGATGGTACTGAAAGCGTAAGATATTCTAATACAACAGATTTGATTGGAGAGCCTATATTTAGTTTAGATAGCCAACACTTAGCTTATACTGCCCAAACATCGTATCCTTATATCGCTTATGTCGTAGTTGATGGCGTCAAAGGCGAATCTTTTGAAGATGTTTCCGGCTTTGCTTTTGCTCCTAATAGTAGTAGATGGGCTTATCGAGCACGCAAGAACAATCAGTCGTTTGTAGTGACAGACAGTACAAAAAGCAAAGCATACAATGCCGTACTTTCACTCCTTTTTAGTCCGGATAGTAAGCGACTCGCATACGTAGTAGAAAAACAATCCGGCGAGCAATGTGTGGTCCTCGATGGGATTGAAGGAAAGCCTTACCAAGAGATCACTAAGGGCACTCTAATTTTTAGTCCAAATAGTAAAAAAATTGCCTATGCAGCTCGATCTATAAATGAAGGATTTGTCATAGTGGATAGTACAGTACAGAAGGGATACATATATATCAAAGAAAGCTCGTTAGTCTTCAGTCCTGACAGCAAGCACTTAGCTTATGTAGCAGGTAGTACATCTAGCTGGCCAAAGCAGCAATTGGTTGTTATAGACGGACGGGAATCAGGAGAAGGTTATTATGAAATACAAGGTGTTACATTCAGTCCAAACAGTGAGAGAGTTGCTTATGCAGCTAGAGACCAACACTGGTTTGTAGTCGTAGATGAACAAAAGCAGAGCGCATATGAATATATCTATGGGAATAGTATCGTCTTTAGTCCAGACAGCAAGCGAATTGCTTACTTTGCTTCAACGGGCGGAACCTACGGATATACACAAAAAGATAGAATTTTTGTTGTTCTGGATGGAGACGAGGGGCCCCATTATTCTTTTGTTTTTGAGATAGTTGGGGATCCCATATATTATACTGGTCGCTATAATTTCAATATCTTATCCATATTAGGAACAAGGATTGTTTTTGGTACAAACAACAGTTTTCATTATCTGGCCATGTCAGGGAAAAGTATTTATTTGATAGAAGAATTTATTAACTAAACTAGTGAAGGTTTTCTAGAGTCAGAAGATGTACAGCACTATTTCATTGTAAATATCAGAAAGAGAAAATTGGAAAAGGGCATGGCAAAACAGTTTGAACAAAGTGCTGCGACAGAAGCCAGCGTAGCGAACCCAAACTCGTAATCAATTGATGCAGAAAATTTTTGATAATAAAGTCATTTGGTCTAACACCAGCTCCAGCGGACGGAAGGACAGTGGCATAAATTTCATGTGGTGGCAACTTCAACATCTGTGCTGGTCTCAAACTTCTTCTATGTCCTTCCGCCGCTGAGCTGGGTGTTAGCTTTTGAGATCGACAGAAGTTCGTTGCAAAAAGGAAAGTATCGTGGTGCAACAAAAAGATGGCATCGCGGTGAAAACAAAAATATCGTGGTGCAACAAAAGATGGCATCGTGGTGAAAACAAAAATATCGTGGCGCAACAAAAGATGGCATCGCGGTGAACTCATAAATATTGTGATGCAACAAAAAGATGGCATCGCGGTGAACTCATAAATATCGTGATGCAACAAAAGATGGCATCACGGTGAACACAGAAATATCGTGGCGCAACAAAAATAAACATCGCGATGAAAACGAAGTATCGTGGCAGTTCAAGAAATTTTCACCCCCATTTTAAAAGCCATGGAAACAAAAGTACCGTGAAAGAAACAAACAAACGGCTCGCGCTTCGTTGTCCGCCTAACGTTTTAAGAATTCGTGCGGCGCGGCGAACCAAGAAGATTCCCTGAAATGCAGCAGAATCAAGCCACCGCACAATTCGGCGTTGTCTTGAGTGGTTATTCATCTATTCGTTTCCTGATGCAAAAACAGACAAGGCGTACCTTTTCCCGATTGGGTAAAAAAGCACATCACAATCTAACAAAACTAAGGAGAAAGCCATGCGTAACCTCACAACGATTCTATTCGTCGCGCTGTTAGCAGTATTGTTCGGCAACATTCAAGTCAATGCCCAGAGCGGGAAGATGAAATATCTGATCAAAGGCGAATATGTCGACCCCGGTCCTTTGATGTCGCAAGAGCAGGCGAAGAAAATGGTCGAAGGTGTTGTCATTCCAAGTCTTGACCTACTGATAAAGTGGGAAAAGGAAGGTGTGATCACCGGTGGGATTCCGATCGGCGGGAGAAGCGTCGCTTTCGTTATGGAAGCCAACTCCCACGAAGAAGCCGATAAGATGTTGCAGAGCCTGCCATTTTGGGGACTGCTCAAGTGGGAAGTGATGGCGCTCCAAAGTTTTAAAGGCCGGTCCGACCAGGAGCGCGAAGCGCTCAAAGCCATGAGTCCCAAAAAATAAGGCGGCTCGCAGAGGGGAGCAATTCTCAAAAGTGACTATAAACATTACACTCCTAGCGGAGTTAGCCAAGAAACTGTTGATTCACAAGTCCAACCAACTTTTAGGAATTACGCCCCTCGCAGCAAAAAGACCGTGGTAAATGGCAAGCTATTTTTGCTAACGCCGTGCTGCTCTTGACGCGGCCAGCGCGTCATAAATTTTGAAGACCGTGCTCGATAGGCCGCGCAAGAGAGCACCGGTGTTACCAGTTTGAGATCGAAAGAAGTTCGTAGAAATAAAAAGTATCGTGGCGTTCCGAACGATAAGCAGACGTGATAAAACAAAATATCGTGGCGCGCCGAACGATGAGCAGACGGGTGTGACAAACTTTATTCTTGCAAACAAAAGTTGGCCGCGTGATTCAGCCCAGCGTGCGCGTGTGCCTCGAAAATAAAGTTCGGTGTTTGACCGGCGGATGAAGAATATGACTAAAAACAAAACGATGAGCAGGCGCGATAAAAACAAAAAATAGCGTGATACTCCGAACGACGGGCAGACGTGATGAAATCAAAATATCGGGAAACAACAAAAGATAATGCGACTCGAAGAGAACAAAATTTAAGATGTGAATACAAAAAGTAAAAGTGCCGGCTTCGCGACACCGAGTGCAAGTCGGAAACTTTACCCCCATTTTAAAAAGCAAAAGCAACTCGCAACCAATGATAAATCGAGTTGACAAAAATAAAAGTCGGTGGTAAATTCAAAGCGGGAAAGAGCAAAAAGCCGGGTCGCGGAAGAAATAAAAAATGTACTTGAAGTCGAGCATAAAATCGTGGTGGTTGTCGAGCTATTATTTTAACATCGCGCTGGTCTTGACGCCGCCAGCGTCGCATAATTTTTAAACACCGTGCTGGAAATGGCGGCGCAAGACAGCGCGGTTCCTTGCTGCGCCCTAAATTGAGACAGGAATTGTAGCAAGAAATAAGATTGGTGTAAGCGCCGACGATAAGTTAATCGGCAGCGAAATAAAGTTAGGTTTTGTTAAGGAGGTGATCATATGAAACGACCTCTTGTCTTGTTTTTATCAATCATAACTTTTTCCGAAAATGGAATCGCAGAACCAGATTCGGTAAAAGCAAAGAAACAGTTTCCTCTGGTTATCGCTGTGGGAACGCATACACTTTCTGCCCCTTGGCATAACAAGCCACTCACTTACCAGTTTAACCCTAGTCTGATTGTCGGGACAGAATTCACGCACAAAAACTGGAAACATTTCCGATTAGCTCAACCCGTTAATCTAGGCTTTTTTCAACATGAATTCATCGAGAGCGGTGTTTTTCTCAATACGGATCTTGCGTTCAGTTATCGCACCGGTTTCGGGCTACATACGGATATTTCCTTAGGTGCCGGATATTTACACGCCTTCAGCCGCAGAGAAGTGTTTGAGTTAAAAAACGGAGAATACGAAAAAGTCACCGATTGGGGAAGGCCGACGGCTATGTTTTCTCTTGCCGCCGCATTGGGTTATCAGTTCAAAAGCAATCGGCGTCTTTCGTTCAGCCCTTTCATCCAATATCGATGGTTCGCTCAGGCACCGTTCGCCGATCCCGATGAGATACCGGTGGCGACCCACCTATTGTTAACAGTTGGAACCAAAATTTACTTTGGAGGGAAATGAGCGATGAAAAGCCTGAACATCAAAGCATTTTGCAGCCCGTCTTTCTTGTTGGCAATCTGCGTCGCTTTCATTCATTTCGCCTGCAAACTGGACGTCAATCAGCCAGTCGAAGCGCCAAACGGCTTTTGGGATGAAAGTCTCAATACTCATGCGAGGGGAACTGCATTTCAAAAGCTACTCAATGATTATGTTAGAAGGGGCCTTCCCGGCGTGGTCATGTTCGTCAAATCACCTGAGGGGATTTGGAATGGCGCCGCCGGTTATGCCAAGCTTGAGACAAAAGCGCCGATGACACCAATGAATTTGCATTATTCCGACAGCATGGCAAAGACATATACAGCCACTGGAATCATGATGCTCGTGGAAGAAGGCAAGATTGAATTGGACGCGAAGATCAACCAGTATTTGCCCCGAAACATCTGCGATCAAATTGGCAACGGAAATGAGGCGACGGTGAGACATCTGCTCAATCATTCATCAGGAATTAAAAACTTTACCGACGATATTATATTTAAGCTGGATATCTTTAATGATCCTTTCCGCCCATTTCCACCTGAAAAGCAATTGGAATACATTTACGGCGAAGCACCTTACTTTCCAGCAGGTCGTGGGTATGAGTATTCAAATACTAACTTCTTGCTGTTGGCAATGATCATGGATCAAGTTCTAGGCGAAAGCCACGCCAAACTAATCAGCGACCGAATTATTCGACACCTGAGGTTGGAAAATACTTATTACAAAAATGAGCCAGCTTATCCTAAGCCACCCGGATTGGTCAATACTTATATAGATTTTCTGGGTAACGGACACCTCGAAAATTGGTCTGAGGAGGAAAATGCGCTCTGCGAAGAGTTGGAGGTTGGCCATTCTGGATTTATTGCTTCATCTTTTGACTATGCGCGGTTTTTGGAAGCTCTTTTCAGTGGAGAGCTTGTGAGCGAGGCATCATTAAATGATATGGTGGCAGGGGTTGATGGTCGGGGGTATGGATTGGGCTTGGAGTTTTATAATACACGTTATGGCAAAGCAATCGGACATACTGGCAACTTTTTGGGCTCACAAGCGCTGATGCTTTATTATCGTGATGAAGATACGTATCTCGTCATTTTAATGAACGTCGGCCCTTTAGGAAAAGTAGGTGAACTTTTCGACGAGTTTTGGGCTGCTGCCCAAGATGCGGTTTTTAAATAGAAATGAAAAATAACTTTGCTGTCGGTGCAAATAAATATATAAATGTGCTGGCTTCGCGGATGCGATTGCAAGTCCGAACGTTTACCCCCATTTTAAAAACCGTAAAGAAAGCTAGGTGAGCAATGAGAATTTTTCAGATCATTTTATTCGTTTTAGGTGGGGCATCTTTTATTGTCTCTTTATTTTTGTGGAATGAAGACTTTTGGAAGATCGGCGTGGCTATATTGCTATTTGATATAATGTGTATCAAGCTGTGGCCGATAGAAAGTTCGGAGAAGTAACCGATGACCTGCTTTGCAAAACTGAGTGCTCGCTCCGAACGCCCTGCCCCCCATTTTAGCAGAGCAAGTTGGAACGTTTATCTCACGATGAAAGTTTGGAAAGTATCGAACATTTTTTATGGAAAAGGAAAATAAGGTAATGGAATATACGTATCTGAGAGAAATTGAGGTCAAGTTCAAAAATAAAAAGGTCGCCAAGAAAGCAATAGACACGACAGTCTATTGCCCCGAAAGCCTTGTTGAATTATTTCGGGACTTGCAAAATGAGACGAAGGAAAAACTCATTGCCGTTAACTTGGATGCCAAAAACAAGATTATCTGTTTTGAAGTTGTTGCGATTGGCTCGGTATCGACGATATTTGCACGCCCGATAGAAGTCTTTAGAACTGCTATTTTGGTAAACGCCAGCAGTATAGTTTTGGTGCATAATCATCCATCCGGCGAACCAAGACCAAGCGGCGACGATATAGCCTTCACTAAGAAGATTAAAAGGATTTCCGACGATTTAGGATTAAGATTCTGTGACCATATTATAATCGGTTTTAACAATTACTACAGTTTCGCTAATGAAGGCTTGATTTTTACAGAAAAAATAAATGAAGACACAAAGGTGTAATGTAATGCAGACAGAAAATTGTGGCAAATGGCAAGCTATATTCTAACAGCGGCCTGCAGGCGGACGGGACAACGGTGGCATAATTTCGACGTCAGTACATCGCACAACCTTTTGTGGTATTCCGACGCTTGTACTTCCGATGTCCCGCCGCTGAGGCCGGTGTTACATTTTGAGTTCAAAAGGAGTTCGTGGAACTAATAAAATATCGTGTTGCTTCAAAAGATGGGCATCGCGGTGCAGTCATAAATATCGTGTTACTTCAAAAGATAGGTATCGCGGCGCAA
>Ga0247727_10018727_pt1 | contig 10838 bp, 12 predicted proteins | sample WisWelCaveWW1625_FD_202498 | JGI IMG/M metagenome (GOLD analysis project Ga0247727, IMG submission 202498) | Biofilm microbial communities from Wishing Well Cave, Virginia, United States - WW16-25 | ecosystem: Environmental > Aquatic > Deep subsurface > Groundwater > Cave microbial mat | place...
GATCGATTCATTCCCCGATGATCGCATTGCGCGGTTTATTGCCTATTACGAACAGGGTCCGCAAAACCCCGAGCCTGGCGCGCCTTGCAGTGGCGCGCTTGGAAGCCCGTTGCCATAATGACTTATAGCGACGCGAGGGAGCCAGGTGACTGACACCTTATAATGGGAAAATATGCGAACCCGCGCTGGCATCGTACTCATCGAAGATAACAAGGTCGCGCTCATCGAACGTCACCGCGCGGGGTTGGATTATTTCGTCTTCCCCGGTGGCGGTGTGGATGAATGCGAATCGCCCGAGCGAGCCGCCATCCGTGAAGCGGAGGAAGAGTTGGGCATCGAAGTCCTCATAAAACAAAAAGTGGCTGAAGTCCATTTCGGTCAAAGCACGCAAATCTATTTTTTGGTTGAGAAGATCGGTGGAATATTTGGCACAGGTACGGGCGAAGAGTTCACCGACGCTGACCCCGAAGACCCGCAGGAGGGAGTTTACATCCCGATCTGGATGTCAATCGAAGAGCTGCCAAAGCACGATAATATTTATCCATCTGACCTGGCGAAGCTGGTCGTAAAGTCCATGATGGAAGGTTGGGGGAAGGAGCCGATTATCGTATTTGAAAGATCGAAATAAAAATTACCAAAGAGATATTGGAATAAATCATTATATTCAAGGGAGCACCCATGCCAAAAATCCGTTTCGATAAGTTCTATCGCTACAACGAACTCGCGCGCCTGTTGAAGGCTTATGCAAAGGAATACCCGAATCTGATTCGGCTGGAGTCAATCGGAAAAAGCCATGAGGGGCGCGATGTCTGGTTGATAACGGCGACCAACTTCAAGTCCGGGAGTGATGCGGAGAAACCTGCGCTGTGGGCGGATGGGAATATCCACGCGTCTGAAGTCACAGCCTGCGCGGCTGCGTTGTATCTTATCGACTCATTGGTCACGCGATATAAAAGCGACGCGAACGTCAGACGCGCATTGGATACGCGCGTTTTCTACATTGTCCCGCGCGTCAATCCCGATGGCGCGGAATGGGCGCTGGCAGACAAGCCCAAGGAGATCCGTTCAAGCACCCGGCCGTATCCATATAAGGAAGATGCACTGGATGGCTTGACCTCATGGGAAGACATAGACGGTGACGGTCGAATTTTGCAAATGCGAATCGAAGACCCAAACGGCGCGTGGAAGGCGCATCCCGAAGATGCGCGATTGATGGTGCGCCGCGACCCAATTGAAACAGGCGGAAAATATTATCGCATTCTGCCTGAAGGTCCGTTGAAAAACTATGACGGCGTGACGGTCAAGGTGCGCCGACCCAAAGAAGGTTTGGATTTGAATCGAAACTTCCCTACAGGCTGGCGGACGGAAAGCGAACAGCCGGGCGCGGGGCCCTATCCAACATCCGAGCCCGAGGCGCGAAACCTTGTTGACTTCATTGTGAAGCATCCGAACATCACAGGCACGATGTCGTTCCATACAATGAGCGGCGTATTGCTGCGTCCGTATGATGACCGCCCTGACGATGACATGCCCACCTCTGATCTGTGGACCTTTCAAAAGATCGGCGACAAGGGAACGGAGGTCACGAGTTATCCGCACATCTCTGTTTTTCACGATTTCAAATATCATCCCAAACAGATCATCACGGGCGGTTTTGATACATGGACATATGAACACATGGGCTTTTTCTCGTGGACGGTCGAGTTTTGGAGCCCCATGAAACAGGCGGGCATCGAAAAATTCAAATACATTGACTGGTATCGCGAACACCCGGTCGAGGATGATCTCAAACTCCTCAAATGGAACGATGAGGTTTTGGATGGCAGGGGATATGTGAATTGGTATCCGTTCAAACATCCGCAACTCGGGAGGTCGAATTGGGCGGCTGGGATTTGATGAACATGTGGACGAATGTGCCGCTTGAATTTTTGGAAAAGGAGATCAGTCCCTTCCCCGATTGGATCGTGTGGCACGCTCTTATCTCGCCGAAACTTGCCCTGTGGGAAACGCGCGTCACCTCCCTTTCAGCGGATTCATTCCGCATCCGACTCGTAGTCCAGAATGAAGGCTGGCTCCCGACCTATGTCACCCAGAAGGCGCTCGAAAAGAAATTGACGCGCGGTGTGATCGCCGAGATTGAACTGCCCCGCGGCGCGTCGTTGGATTCAGGCAAGGCGCGCGAAGAATTGGGTGAACTCGAAGGCCGCGCCGATAAGCCCGCCGCGACCGACCAAAGCGACGACAGCACAAGTGACCGCGTCAAGGTGGAATGGGTGGTGAAAGCAAAGAAAGGGACAAAGGTCAAACTGCTTGCGAAGCATGATCGGGCAGGGGTGGTGAGAGTGGATGTTGTTTTGAAATAACGCGCAGGGGCGGAGCATTGCTCCGCCCCTGCAAATAACGGGGAACATTTATTTCTCTTCATCGTCATTCCATTAACGCCGAATAAATATGACTCTTTGACCGAGGGCGCGTCGCACTTAAGTCTGCGAGTCAAATCCATTCACCCGGAGGATAAAATGAAATCTCGATCCGTTCTATTCACATTGTCTGTTGTCGTTGTAATGCTTGTGCTTGCTGCATGTGGGGCGCCCGCCGCGACCGAAGCGCCCGCTGCGATTGAGGCCCCCGCAACCGAGGCGCCCGTATTCGGTTCTGAGAGCGATGTCTTTGTTCAGCCTGGCGCTCCTGTTGAAGCAGCTCAAGAACAAGCCGCCAAGGAATTGCAGCCTCTCGCCACGCAGGCGGCATATGAGATTACCAATCAGTCGGGGGATTTGACTGTCATCGAACGATCCAATCGCATGATCGTCAAAAATGCGGATGTCCGTTTGATGGTGAAAGATACCGACGTCGCCATTGACCGCGCCACGCAAATCGTCGGCGACGCGGGCGGGTATATCATCAGTTCGCGCGTTTGGTATCAGGATTACTACGGCAATAACCTGAAATACGCGACCATCACGATCGGTCTCCCCGTAGATGAGTTCGAACGCGCCCTTGTCCGCCTGCGCGATCTGGCTGTCCGCGTGGTTGACGAAGTCGCTTCAGGCGACGATGTGACCGAGCAATATGTGGACCTGCAGTCGCAGTTGGTCAATCTCGAAGCCACGCGCGCCCGCATCCAGGAATTTCTCAAGGATACCAAGACTGTAGACGAAGCCCTGCGCATCAACCAGGAATTGGCAAACATCGAAGCGCAGATCGAGCAGATCAAGGGGCGCATGAATTATCTATCCGACCGTTCAGCCTTCTCGACGATCACCATCAACCTTGAGCCTGAATTCCCGATTTTGACTCCCACACCCACCGCAACGCCGCGCCCGACAGCGACTCCCATCCCATGGAAACCTGCGGATACGTTCGATGAGGCAAAGGGCACGGTCACAGTTGTCTATCAGGGAATCGCCAACTTCCTGATCTGGCTGGTCGTGGTCATCCTGCCCATCGTCCTGCCGCCCGCGCTGATTTTGTGGGGCTTGTGGAAGTTGATGAACCGCAAGACGAGCAAGCCGAGTGGTGGGGGGTAGTAATTTGGTAATTGGTAAGCGGTAATTGGAACAGGGACGGCGCCTGATGGCTGTCTCTGTTTTATGTTTAAGTGACCTCCAGGCTCGGCTTATTGATTCCAGTTCAAAATACCGTAAATTATTGGGTAAAATCCATTCATGCCATACTGGAAACTCTACTACCACTTCGTTTGGGGCACAAAGAATAGACTGCCCTTGATCGACTCAACCCTTGAGCCTGAGTTGTATCGCGCCATCGCGGCAAAGGCACAAGCCATGGGCGGATTTGTCCACGCGATAGGCGGGATTGAAGATCATGCGCATCTCGCCGTTTCCATTCCGCCCAAACTCGCTCCTGCAAAATTCATCGGCGACGTGAAAGGGAACAGTTCGCATTACGTTAATCACGTTATCAAGCCTGATGTCGAGTTTTACTGGCAGGATGAATATGGAGTGTTATCCTTCGGCGAAAGGAATCTGGCTTCGGTGGTACGATATATTCACAACCAGAAACAACACCACGCGGACGGGACGTTGATCGCGGCGATGGAGCGGATGAATGAGAGGTGATTGGCTTGGGCGTGGTTTTATGCTCGGCATTGCCCGCACGGGGATGAACCTGCCGCCCGTCGTGGTGCAACGAATGCGTTATCCGCACGGGGATAAACCCCCGTGCTACACATACAAACTCCGCTGAAGCGGACTAGTCCCGCCATGGCGGGACTTCGCAGGAATAGCCCGACGGTTTTATCGTCGGGCGGGTGAAATCGGGCAACCCCTCATCCGTGCGGGCAACGGATGTGCGGCACGAAGTGTTATGGATGGTGATGTAGGAGATTAAGAGGCAAACATATGCTGACAAGATATGGACTTAACGCAGATATTATCCCCGACTTGCAAGAACAGTTGGTTAGTGGAAACTCTTATGCAAACGCTTTATTGGAAACAGGATATTCAGGGAGTGTGTTTACTTATCTACCTGTGAGCATCCATCCTTACAAATATGATCTTTCACATTTGGTTGAGTTTACACGAACCAGCGATGTTCCATCCAATGGCAATAAGGCAATCTATGAATATGTATATTCTTTTCTCAAATCCTCAAAAACGCGGGTAGCGTTGATAGAAACATACTATTCTCTAAAGGATGTTTCCAAACTTCGAGAAATTTCCCGCGCTATTCCATCTGGCGATGAAATATATTTTTTCTTGAACAGAGAAGACGAGTTATCATCAGTTATATCTGGCTTTCGCTCAGCGCGTGATTATCCCTTTGTATGCGGTCTTATAGAGCTGGGGGATGATGAGCAAGTATTTCATGTAAAAAACGAGATACCGACTATGCAATGGAAAACAATTGCATCAAATACACAAGTTGCCATTATTGGAGCATATGATGCTGTTGGATACCTAATATGGGAGAAGACTCAATAGTCAATGAACACCTTCACCCCTCGACCCTCCCAACAAAACATCCTCCGCTACAACGGTGGTCGCCTCGGCATTACCGCGGTGCCTGGCGCAGGCAAGACGCACATTCTCTTCACGCGAAAGCCAAATAACCGCCAAGAGCGCGAACAACGCTAAGGAAAACCTTTTTAGATCTTCGCGACCTTCGCGCACTTCGCGATTCAATAAAGATTCACCGCTAAGAGCGCAAAGAACGCTGAGAAGAACCAAAAGGAAAGGCTTTAAGATGACCAAAGAAATCGAAGCGATTGCCGCAGATATTGTTGACGCCGCGTACAAGGTTCACAAGCAATTTGGACCTGGTTTGTTAGAGTCCGCATATCAACGATGCCATGCGTATGAACTCCGCAAACGCGGCAGGATCGTGCAAACTGAATTAAAATTGCCAATTCTATATGACGGTCAAGAATTCGATGAGGGTTATCGAATAGACGAATTGGTTGATAACCTTGTGATCGTTGAAAATAAGTCTGTTGACAGTATTCACCCAATTCACATGGCGCAATTGATAACGTACCTCAAACTCAAAGACTGCAAACTTGGCTTTCTGATAAACTGGAACGTGAAATTGATCAAAAACGGAATCCAAAGAGTCGTAAACGGACTCGAAGAACCGTCTTCGCGAGCAGGGTTTATCAAGAAACCTTAGCGTGCTTCGCGGTAAAAGATTTTCCACCGCTAAGACCGCAAAGTCCGTGAAGAAAACCAAAAAGAATCTTAGCGCACTTTGCGAGCTTCGCGGTTAGAAACTATGACCTTCACCCCTCGACCCTCCCAACAAAACATCCTCCGCTATACAGGCGGGCGGCTGGGTATTGCCGCGGTGCCGGGTGCAGGCAAGACGCATATCCTCTCGGCGCTGGCGGCGCAGATTATTCACAGCGGTGTGTTGCAGGATGATCAGGAAGTACTCATCGTCACGCTCGTCAACTCGGCGGTGGACAATTTCGAAGCGCGCATCAAAAAGTTTTTCGACAATCCGCTCCAGGCCCTCTACAAATATCGCGTCCGCACCCTGCATGGGCTGGCGCATGACATTGTCCGTGAGAAGCCTGCGCGTGTGGGGCTTGAGGAGCGCTTCAGCATCATTGATGAGCGTGAGGCGGGCTTCATCCGCCGCGAGTCGGTCAATGCGTGGCTGGCGTCGCACTCGCTGGATGACTATCTCGACCCCGCCCTCGATCAATCCAAACTGGATTGGGTCAAACGTCAGCAATTGCCTGAGTTATTGGACTCCCTCGCCTTAGCCTTTATCCGTTCCTCGAAAGATCGCCTCTTGACTCCCGAAAGCCTGCGCGCCAAACTGGATCAGTCTCCTGCGCCCCTGCCTCTCGCCGAACTCGGTTGGAGCATCTACGCGGACTATCAACGTGCCCTCGCCTATCGCGGCGCCGTGGACTTCGACGATTTGATTCGCCTGGCGTTGACCCTGCTCGAAAGCGACGAAGAATATCTGGAGCGCTTGCGTTATCGCTATCCGTTCATTTTGGAGGATGAGGCGCAGGATTCGAGTCTGTCACAGCAGAGGATATTGACACTACTCTCCGGTGGTCGAGCGCAAGCAGTCGAGACCACAACTGCTGGTTTCGATACGCCCCGCGAAAACCAGCGGGACTACTCAACCAGCGGGGATGGTGGAAATTGGGTCCGTGTCGGCGACCCGAATCAGGCAATATTCGAGACATTCACAACCGCAGACCCAGACTTGTTGCGTCGCTTCATCAATGAAAACCCAAGCCAGGATATGCCAGAGTCGGGCAGGTCACAGCCAGCGATCATGGCACTGGCGAATCATTTGATCGATTGGACGATGAATGCACATCCTGATCCAAATGTGCGCGACGCATTAGGGACTCCGCACATCGTGCCTGTCCCGGAAGGTGACCCACAACAGAATCCGCCCGATAACCCCGAAGCGATAAAGTTCACCAGTAAGCGATATACGCCCGATGAAGAAATGGAAGCGGTAGTCAAGTCTATCAAGAGTTATGTTGATTCGTTTGCCGAGACTCCCATTGAGGAACAGCCGACGATTGCAGTATTGGTCCCGCGTAACGCGCGCGGCGTGGAAGTGGTCAACGCGCTGCGCCAACGCGGTATTGAGCCGATTGAGTTGATTTCGTCCACGTCTGAGACGCGTGCCGCGGCGGGGTCGTTGAGTCATTTGCTGGCGTATTTGTCTGATCCACAGTCATCAAGAAAATTGTCAAAGGCGTATGAAGTCTGGCGCAGAGATATTTTTGGTTCGAATAAAAACGTAGGGGCGGAGCGCCGCTCCGCCCAGGGTGAGGAGGAATCCCAGGCACAGGACGCAGCAACGCTGCGTCCCTACATCGAACAAATTCCAACCTTATTGCGGAAGATGGTTGATGTGGAAAATTTTATAGCGCCCCTCACCCCATCCCTCTCCCGCGGGGAGAGGGGGCAAATAGATTGGCTCGCAGTTATCGGTGAGTCAGAGGCGGACGCGCAAGCGGTCATCCAGGAGTTGAGCGCGTTCCGAGTCAATGCCCAGAGATGGTTGAACGCGGTCACGCTTCCGATTGACCAACTTGTGCTAACGCTGGCACAGGATGTGTTCAGCGAAGCGTCGGATCTGGCGCTGGCGCATAAACTGGCGCTGGTGCTCAGGCAAGCCGCGGACGATCACGCGGATTGGCGTCTGCCTGAGTTGACAGCGGAACTGGCGGTGATCGCGAAGAACGAACGGCGCTTCATCGGTTTCTCGTCGGACGATTCGGGTTTTGACCCTGAACGGCACCGCGGCAAGGTGGTGGTGACGACGATGCACAAGGCGAAGGGACTGGAGTGGGATCGCGTGTATTTGATGTCGGTCAATAATTATGACTTTCCATCGTCCATGCCGAATGACCGTTTTATTTCGGAGCGTTGGTTCGTGCGGAGTGGGTTGAATCTCGAAGCAGAGGCGCTGGCGCAGTTGACCGCGCTGGGGTCTCGATACGGCGAACAAGCATCGCCTACTCGACCACCAAACGATGAATATGACTGGTACGAGGAAGGCGCGGCGACATTGCGCTCGCGGCTGGATTACGTCAAGGAACGCCTGCGCCTGTTGTACGTGGGCATCACGCGCGCGAAGAGGGATCTGATCGTGACATGGAATTCAGGCAGGCAGGGCGATGCGACGCCATCCCTGGCGTTGAGTGAGTTGATGGGGTGGTGGGAGTGGTTGCAGTAAATTCTATAATTATTTTTTTGCTTTAGTTTTTTTCTTAGAAGGTCGAATGTATTGGAAATATATTCCTGCCATACTTGCAACAAATACCAATAATATTCCTAACACAGTTTCAAAATTATCTATCATGCGATTACCTATTCTTTGCGTAATAGGTAATGGAGTCGGGGTGAGGGTTAGAGTAGAAGTTGGTATTACGGGTGTAAAAGTTGGAGTAGACGTAGGTGTTGGTGGCAATAGTGTAATAGTTGGAACAGCAGTCGGCGGAGCTACTCCGATTTCAAAGGCACGAAGGAAAATTGGCTCTTCTGCATTGCCTAAGAAGACTCTTAATACTATAACGTGTGTACCTGTAGTTTCTGGTGATTTAATCGACCAAGACCATTCAGTTATACTATTCTGAATATCGATATGTTTATTTGGGTTTGTAAATTGGGGTGATACGTCAAAGCTCTGCGATGTCAATTCTGCACGCATTTCAGGGGCTAATAATAGTTGATTGCTATAATTACCGAACTTGCTTGATGCTATCGGAATATCAGTTGGCAAAGGTACAACAGATGGCGCCGATTCGATTTTTGCAGATATTCCCAGCGTTTGTAGCGAAAGCGTAACCAAGCTACTGTTGCTCGGTTGCATCCAGATTGGATAAGAAAATGACATGTTCCCGACTTGGACATCAGAAGTAGAATAATTGCCTAATTGGTTTTGTGTAACTTGTTGAGGGGCACAAAATTCATCAGTTAGTGGTATTGAAATAGTGCCTACCCATTCACCTTGGTCAGAAGATTTTATTCTTATGAACGAAGTAGTCCCTCCTTCGATTTTTAATGTAACTGGCGTATTGTCTCCCGTTTGAAATGTCTCTCCAATATTAGAAGGAGAATAATCGATTTTATACTCGTACGGAGGGGAGCCTGATAAAGGAATTATTGTAACGGATGCAAAAGTAACTTTTCCGCCACTTGTACAAGAGGTTTCTACTCACATCGTCACTTCTAAGTTTGGAGACGTACTCATTACAATAATTGGAGTAATGAAGGAGATGTGTGTGCCTGTTGGAGTTGGGGCAACTTTAGAAATAAGAGCAGGTACTACACCAATAATTGCAGCAAGAATAATCCCAATCGCGCCAACAATTGCGGCAATAAATGCAAATGGTATTTTTCTTTCGCCAGATCCGCGTGAGGACATTTACAGTCTCCATTCCACTATCACAGCCCAATTTTTACGAAGTATAGCACCAAAAATATTCGTAATCTCAAATTGCAGTATCGGGCGCGAGAGTGTGCTTGGGTTAAGGCAGCCCCACCCGTCCTTCGGAAACCCTCCCCAAATCCGAAAGAAGATTGGGTAGGTGATTCAATTTATAGGGTTCGGATTTGGAGAGGGCTTGGCGATGGGCATTTTTCTGCAAATGAAAAACGGACTTGGATGGGATGTGTGTCAACGGATTTGAAGCGGATGAACGGATGGCGCAAAGAGTCGGTTTGAACCGACTTCCATGCACTGAGGCAGGATTTCAATCCGCCGATTTGGGAGATAAAAAACGGTCTCAGACGTAATGTCACCGAGAGCGTTTTGTGTTTCTTTCGGTGAAGTGCAATAAATCATATGTTGTCAGCGCGACCGCTGTGCTATACTCCTGAAACAACAAACGAGGTGTCGAATGCGAAGGCTACAGTCAAGCTCTCTTGCGAGACTGGGCATGCTGATGACCATCCTGTTCATTCTCGTCCGTTGTACAACGGGGTCGGGAATATCGTCCATCAAAATCCAGGAGTCAGGTGATCGAAGCCTGCAAGGTCTTGCGGAAACGGTACAGATAAACAATTGCAGTGGGGAAATGATGATCGAACAAAAAATCCAGCAACTGCATGAGATCAATATCTCAAACGTAAGTTCGGAACAAAACATTCAGGACTTAAAAGATGCTGTTGTTGCTCATTACGCCGATGACTATGGAGCGTCAGGAGACATCAGCCTTACGGTTCCGCCCAAAACGCACAAAGAGTTTGTCATTGCCTGGATGTATGAAACCCACCGGGGAATTCTTGTTGACCGGGAAAATCGTGAACATGCGTCTTACACAATCAGGATGGCGTTTGGTGTGGGAGTGGTCTCCAGTACAAACTTGGGTTGTTGAAGAGAGTATGCGCTGTTGGGAAAGGACTGGCGATAGGGATAAAACCAACTCGCACAGGTATTATCCAAATACGTAGTACAATGAATTCAGATTACCAGATGGTGAAAGAGTTTTGAACCTTATTTTGCGTACATGTGGGGGAAACCGCCAGCACTTGTAAACAAAATCTCGAAAACTCCGATCAATCCAAATCCCTCAAAAGCGATACGCCGATGGGCGTATTGAAACGATTATTAAGGAGAACAGTATGATGAACAAGGAAGTGTTCGAAGACAAATGGAAGTTGATCCGGAGCCAGTCCACGGGGTGGTGGAGTCTGATGGCTGAGTATGACCTGATCAAAGTGGACAAGGCGGAAGTCAAGTTCGACAAATATGTCACCATGCTCCAGGTCAAGTACGGGTACACCCGCCAGAAAGCCCGGGAGGAGATCGGCAGGCTCTGGGCAGAGTATGAAGCAAAAATCAAAAATACTCCATAAGCAAATTCCCAAGTCATTGACGATGGAAGGAGCAAC
>Ga0247727_10018728_pt1 | contig 10838 bp, 11 predicted proteins | sample WisWelCaveWW1625_FD_202498 | JGI IMG/M metagenome (GOLD analysis project Ga0247727, IMG submission 202498) | Biofilm microbial communities from Wishing Well Cave, Virginia, United States - WW16-25 | ecosystem: Environmental > Aquatic > Deep subsurface > Groundwater > Cave microbial mat | place...
GCGCACACGACTTCCTTGCCGCCGGAAAGAATTTTAGGCGTGAGCTTGACCTGCTGGACTGCGCCGATGTCGCTCAGCGTGAACTGCATAGGAGCCGCACTGCCGCGCGGCAATGCCTGCTCAAGCACGCCTTCCTGCACGAAAATGCCCTTGTCGCCCAAAACCCTTGCGTGGAAGTCCGCGATGTCTGCGTCAGGGCCATTGTCAATGATGCCCTTGATTGCGCCAGTATCCTGGCAGAACTGCTGAACGCCGCGGAGAATGACCGGCGAGAACGAGACAGTGTCGCAGGTCGTGACTGTTTCCTGCACGCCCTGCACGAACTCTGCCTTTTCCTCAATGTAGTCCTCGCCCCAGCTCATCACCGCGACACCCATGCCGATAGACATCAGGATGAGCAGGATTGTGGCGAGTAACGGACTCACACCCCTTTTGTTCATACGCCGCTTGGAGCAGAACTGGTTTATAAATAATGCGGTTTGGGTGGGCATAACAAACTCATTGCTGCTTGCGTTGCAAGAAATACCAGGACACACACAGGACGACGAGTGCGAGCACTGCGAGCCCATAGAAGAAGTATGACCAGGAGGCGCCTGTCTTCTCGCCACGCGCCACCGGCAGTTCGGGAAGCGAAGTGGTTTCTGCCGGAAGTTCTTGCTCAGGAACAACTGACTCTTCTGAAGGTAGGGAAGATGCACTTTGCACCTGTACAGGCGACTGAGACAGTGCCTGCGATTCAGGAGCAGGCATGACACATGCGTGAGATTCTGCAGGCATATTCATCGTGATGCCGCACTGGTGTGCGTCTGTGCACGTGCGGGTTTGTCGGCCATTCTCGCAAACACCCCACGCGCCACACGACCAGAGAGGCACGCAGTGCAGCGCATCCTCATCATCGCCACCACCACCCCCTGAGCTTGAGCCGCCCGTCGGGTTCTGCACGTTAGTAACATTGGTGCTCTCGGTAACGTTCAGTGTTGCGAGGACTCCGGTGTCGTTGGTGTACGAAATGTTAATCGTATTATAGATCAGCGTGAGGTTACTGACGTCTCCCACGCGCACCGTAATCGTGAAGCTGCTCGAACCGCCTGATGAAAGGTTGCCAATGAGGAATGTGTTGTTCCCGCTGACATTGGTGCCTGTCGTTGCGCTGAATGTCACTAATGACGGATACAAGTCGGTCAGATTGATGTTCGTGGCATTGGACGTTCCATTGTTCGTGATGGTAATGGTGTACATAAGCACTGACCCTTCAGGAACCGGGTCTTGGGAATCAGTCTTGGTCAGCGTGATGTTTGCGTTGCCTGTCGATGATGAGTATGATGAGAATCCAGTGACATTGAATGCGTAAATGTTATTGGCATACCGTTCTTCAGTGCAAATCGTGCTCGGGCACGCAACAAAAGGACCTGTGCCAGTATTGCTGAAGTCCACTCGGGGAACAGGATCGACCAAGGTGGTGTCAAAGAGTTCGATGTGGCCGGTGACATTCATGAAGGTGAGGTTTGAACTGTTGAGGAAGGAGCGGTTCGCAGTAATATTCAGCCGGTTCTTCGTGATGCCTTGTGTGCCATTCACTTGGAGGAGTCCTGAGAAGCGAATACTGCCGTTGCCGGTAGCAAACGTGGTGTTTGTGAAATTGTTGAGCGAACCCGCAGTGCTATTTATCCAATGCGTAGGGTCAGTGAAAACCGTGTGCAAGAATACTGAGTGATTCGCAAACGTAATAAGAACCCCTAAGCTGCCATTGCCCGAAGCACTGATGTTATTTCCGACAAAACGATTCCTTTCGGTGGTCAATTGAACACGAATCCCATGATTCGCACCTGTTCCACCTGTCGTGATGATGTTGCCCGTCATATTGTTTCCAATCGTACTCACGTCCATGCCAAAGTTCGAGGTCGTTGTTCCGCGAGTCGCAATCGTGTTATTCTCAATCGTGTTGTTATCAGAAAAACCACCCAGCGCAAGCACGATGCCGCTGTTTGAGGACGTGCCAAACGTGGTGATGACGTTGGCGACAAGCGTGTTGTTTCTGCTCGCCGATTCAAATCGGATGCCATTATTGGTCCCCGCACTTCCCGCACCAATAATCGTATTGTTTCGGATGGTCATATTCTCCGCAGCAGAAAGACGAATGCCCCGATTCCCAGTCGTTCCATTCGCTAGAATGGTATTATTCGCAACAAAAATCCCCCCTACCGTAACAAGATTAATACCAATATTCCCATTCGTTTGCCCAAGCGCCCGAATTGTATTATTCGCAATAGTCCCGTTCACACTTTCCTGGACAAAAACACCATTAAGAGGCGAAATGTCAGTGGCATTCAGCTCATTATCTGCAATAAACACCCCGTGCGACTGAATATCAACAGAAATCCCATTGCTTCCGCCATCGCTCGTGGTCACAATCACATTCCCCTGAATCGTTGTGTTGGGAGAACTCAATAGCGCAATTCCTGCATTGTCGGTCAACGTCCCATTCGCCCGAATCGTGTTATTCATAATACGGTTGTTCGTACTGTTCAACAAAAACACCCCGTAATTAGTCTCCGTACCGTTCGTAAAAATCGTGGTATTCAGAATCAAACTGTTGTTCACCTGCGTGAAATTAATGCCAAAACCAGAATCGCCATTGCTATTATTGTCACGAATGATGCAGTCACGAATGGTGATGTTTGTTTGGTTGACCGCAGTGATGCCAAAGGATTGCGACGGGCTGCCATTTGACCCGTACGTTATCGTAAATCCTGTGCAGTTCAAAAAAAGACTGCTTGCGTTAATGACCACGCACGTTACTGTTGACGCAATGTTCGCCGTGAGGGATGTGCTATCATTGATGACCGCACACCCGCTGATGAGCGCAGTGGCAGAAAAGCCATCATCAACTATGCGCCCCGTCGGACCAGACTGCAACTCCACTGGTGCGCTGAGGAAAACAAACGTGATAAGCATCAGGAAACCAAGAATAGGGAGAACTTTCCTCAACTCACCCCTCTTTGCCATGCGCAACATTCTGCGAGAAGGGTATTTAAACATGTTGATGCTGTGCCAACGCGTGTTTTAAGCAAAGCATAAATACCGCACAGAAGTACGATACGCCGTGGTTGAACAGCAGACAATGATGCCGGAAGAAATGGCAGGCGACGCAAAGCAACAGTGCATTTTCTGCCACATTGCCGCAGGCAGGGTCGCAAGCAGGAAAGTCTACGAGGACGACAAAGTCGTGGCCGTGCTGGACATCAATCCTGGCAATCCTGGGCACGTCCTGCTGGTTCCCAAAGAGCACTTCGTCATCATGCCGCAGATTCCTGAAGACATTCTCCAGCACATGGGCATGGTCGCGAAAGGCATTTCGCACGCGCAACTGCGCGCGCTCAAGGCGCAGGGAACCAACATTTTCGTTGCGAACGGCGTTGTCGCAGGACAGCGCGCCCAGCACTTCATGATGCACGTGATTCCGCGCATGGACAAAGACGATGTCGGGCTTGTGCTTCCTGCGCGCGCCATGCGGCCTGAAGACGAACAGCAGGCACACAAGCTCCTTAAGAAAGCATTGTCCAAGGCACTCGGGCTGAAAGTGCCTGACGAGCAGGAATCGCACAAGGACGAGCAGGTGCCGCACGAGCAAAAAAATGAAAAAGCCGTGAAAGAGGCAGCCAAGGAAAGGAAAACTGCGGAAAAAGAACCTCTTGAGGAACAAGAGCCTGCGAAAAAAGAAATTGGAACAAAAGCGCCTTCCAAAAAAGCAGGCGCAAACCTTGACGATATCGCCAAACTTTTGACAGGTGGACGATGACTACGTGCGAAGTCTGCGAGCTCGTGAAAGACAAGAAAAAACTCTTGTTTGAAGATGACAAGCTTGCGATTACGCTCGCGCCCAAGCCCGCGGTCGCGGGACACGTGTGGCTTGTCCCGAAAGAGCACGCCGCGATTCTTGAGCAAGTGCCTGACTTCGTCACCGGCAAATTGTTTGACAAGGCAAACAAGGTCAGCATTGCGGTCTTTGAGGCGCTCGGCGCAGAAGGAACCAACATCATGGTCAGCAACGGCGTCGCCGCAGGACAAAGCACCAACCACTGCATCGTGAGCGTGCTTCCACGCCGCGAAAACGACGGGCTCAACCTTGCCTGGCAGCCCAAGCAACTGTCAGAAGAGGAAATGAGCACGATTGAACTCAAACTGAAAGAAGAAACGAAGAATATCGGCGCGTTTGAGAAAGAAAAACCCAAGCCCAAAGAACTTCCCAAGCCTGAAGAAGTCAAGGAAGCAGAAGAAGAAGTCAATTATCTTCTCAAGCAGCTGAAGAGGATGCCTTAAAACACCCACGCAATCGGGCTTCCCAGCCAGAGCGTGAGCAGGAATCCGAGCAGAAAGCTCGGCACGAACGGAATGCCTTCTTTCACAAGCACGCTCTTGACGCGGAGTTTTTTCAGTTCAGCAATGTGCTTGTTGCTCACGCCAAGGTCTTTCGGGCCGCAAATGTGCCTTCCTTTGACAATGACCGGCTTTGCAATCCAGTCGCCTTCCGTAAGCCTGCCCACCGGATACTCTTTATACATGCAGCAGTGCTCCACTGCCTTGACGAGCAGCGCGAGATAGAACAGCACCGGCACGCACAAGCCGATGACCAGCACCAGGATTCTGAACAGGATGTCATCGCTTGCAATGGCAAACGCAATGCCGAACGCGAGCACGAGCCACGCAGGAACGTGCGCCCACCGGTATGTTTGCGAAAGCGCGCGATACTTGCGCGCGAACTGAGCTCTGTTCTTTGCCGCGAGCACGACGCTCCAGCACAATCCGTACAGTGCTCCTGCGAGCAAAGCCCAGATGAGGAATGACAGCAATGTGCCTGTCCAGCTGAACTCAAGCCCAATCAAAGCGCCCAGCGCCATCACGAGCTTGCTGTCGCCTCCGCCCCACTGCCCGGTATAATACATAATGCAGCCGAGCACGAACAGCAGCGCAAACCCGAGCACGCCCCAGCCCAACACACCCCACTCGCCGGTCTCAAGAGACCACAACAGCCGAATCCCGATTCCTGCTGCGATGCCCGCGAAATTCAGCCAGTCAGGAACCTCGCGCGTCCTGATGTCTGTGTACGTGGCAATGAGCAGGATGGCAAGCGCAACCGAGAACAACGCGAGCTCAAGCATGGCATTTCCCGCGCAGAACACATATAAATAGTTGTCCCCTCTGCACGCGCGTGGGGGACCCAGCAGCAGGCAACACCGGCATTTCTCTGAGTCCAATCCCCCTGCCCACGCACGTGGCAGTCGCGCTCGCATCGCCTGAGCCTGTGCTGCCTGAAACAACCCTGCGCAACATCATGGAGATTCTCGCGCTGGTGGTCTCGCTCAGGATTCCCATGCTCACCCTACACGTTCCTTCCACAAAAACCGATGCCGAAATCAGCACCATCACCACCGTGTTCACCGCGCTCATGCACGAACAGCTGCTGGACACGCACCAAATCAAGGTGTCTGTGCTCGGAAAATGGTATGAGCTTCCTGACCGCGCACTTGAGCCCATCAAGCACGTGATTTCCGCGACGCGCGACTACGACGGGCACTTTGTGAATTTTTGCGTGCGGTATGACGGACAGGAAGACATCGCTGACGCGGCAAAACTGCTCGCGAAAAGCGTCCAGCTGGGCAAGCTTGCTCCGGAACAAATCACGAAAGAATCATTGAAAGAAGCATTGCTCGCGTCCACGCTCCTGCCGCCGGCGCTCATCATTTGCCCCGCTCCCGCGAAAAAACTGGGCGGCGTCCTGCTCTGGGACGCGCCTGCCGCGACCGTGCATTTTTCCGACATTGCGTGGAAGGATTTTGGAAAAGAAGCATTTTTAAACTCACTGGCGTTCTTCCAGCGTCATGGTTAAGATTGTTTTTGCGCGAAACGCAAAGACCATTGAGGTTCTTGAAGACGTGTATTCCAAGGATGAAGCGCAGGCAATCGCAGAACAAAACCGCGGAAAAGCGTTCGGTCTGCTTAGCGGCATCATGAAGGCATTTGAGAAAAACAAGCGGCAAATCACGCTCACCAGCTACCAGAAGCGGTACGAGCCGTTCTGGCACGTGCTGGGCGAAAGCGTGCAGGAATACAAGCGCATGAGCAATTACGGCGTTCCTGTCCGCCCTGAAGTCAGGAGCATCACGTTCAATGGCAAGGTCGTTCCGGTGGCCGAGGAAGAGCCGTTTGTGCATTTCGTTGCAGAAGACCACTGCTTTGAGCATTACTCAAAAGAAATCTTGCAGAGCGCAGTGCACGAAAAGCAAAAAGAACTTCAGCGCTACATGGGCGCCAAGCGCAGGGCAATCAGGAATCTCGCCTCACTGCAGGACCGCAATACCGTTATTGAGAACATCAGCATCCGCGCATCATATCTCGTCAACCAGCTCATCAAGGACCTGGTCAAGCCCATCCAGGCAGACAAAATCCTGCAGGAAATCGTGCAAATCAACAGGCTCGCGCTCATGCTCCGCCCGATGCACGTGTTTGAGTTCAACGAGGAAGGCACGGCGCACGGCAAAACCATTGAAGTGGATGCCGTGACCGGCGACTGGAAGAAAGGCGAGCCGTTCATCAGCAGCGAAATGAAGAAGCGCATGATGAGCGAAGGCATGTTTGAGGTCGGCGCAGAACTCGCCGCAACCGTCATTCCCGGCGCAGGCGTTGCCGCAACGCTCGGCAAGCACATCAGGAAACGCCAGGAATTCTCCAAGAATGTCAAGCAGATGAAAGAATGGCGCCAGGCATACGAAGCGCAGAAGAAACGGAAATGAAACCCTCACCGCTCTTGTCTAAAATCATTATCAGCATTACGCTATTGTTGTTCGGAATCGAGATTGAGTATTACATCGGGGTAAGCGCATTTGGTGCGTACCATATCGGACAATCGTCGATGCCCTACAGCATCCTGTTCTGGACAGTACCGCTCATAACGCTCGCGATTATGTGGGGAATCTGGTTTGCGCAGCGATGGGCAATCATTGCCGCGATGGTCTCCTCTATACTGGCACTCCTCGCGAACAGTATGGTGCTACTGGATTATCGCGATTTCGGTTTCGGCGCTGAACTCGAGTGGGTTCTGCTGTATCTCGTCGTCACCATCGTGCTTTCCGCGCTGAGCATCTGGTGCGCCATACAGTTGTGGAAGGCAAGGCATTGACCACAACCTTTATAAAAGAACCATTTGTTTCTTCAAGATAAACCGATGACACAATGAGGCTCGAGAGGGCCGAGTGAGGTTGTGATTCTCATTCCTCACACATCGGGTGGAGGACTCATATGGCAGACAAAGGACCTGCGGAAAAGGCGCTCGAAGCAGTTGAGCTTGCCCGCAGCACCGGTAAAATCAAGAAAGGAACCAACGAAGCGACCAAGGCATTGGAACGCGGCACGGCAAAGCTCGTCGTATACGCGAAGGACGTCCAGCCTGCAGAAGTCGTGATGCACATTCCTTTGCTCGCAAAAGAAAAGGGCATTCCGTGCGTTGAAGTGCCGAGCAAGGAAGAGCTTGGCGCAGCCGCAGGAATCAAGGTTCCGACAGGAGCAGTCGCAATCCTGGCAGAAGGCGAAGCAAAGAACATCATCAAGGAACTCAAGGGATAAAATGGGCGATCCAAAAAGAAAAGTCGTTGACGCGGCACCTGCCGCGGCTCCTGCGAAGGGACCCGCGCCGAAGCAGGCGGCTTCCGAAGGAGTGCGCTTTGTCATCGCCACGCCTGCGCGCGTTGAGGAAGTCATCGGCAGGACCGGAACGCGAGGAGAAGCCGTGCAGGTGCGCGTCCGCGTGCTTGACGGCAGGGACAAGGACAAAATCATGCGCCGCAATGTCAAGGGACCGGTGCAAAAAGACGACATTCTCATGCTCCGCGAAACCGAATACGAAGCAAGGCCATTGAACAAAGGCGGCAGGGGAGGCGTGTAAAATGGCACGCTGCTCCTTCTGCAGGAAGCTCATTGAGCTCGGCACCGGCATCATGTTCGTGAAGAACGACGGCCGCATCTTCGTGTTCTGCTCAGGCAAGTGCGAAAAGCACCTGCTTACGCTTGACCACAAGCCGCGCACCACGCGCTGGACGCTTGAGTTTGCGCGCGAAAAGCGCCAGGCAAAAGCCGGCAAAGAAGAGAAGAAAGAGGAGAAAAAGGCACAATGATTGAGCGCACGCTGATTATCGCCAAACCTGACGGCGTGCAGCGCGGGCTGGTGGGCGAAATCATTCACCGGTTTGAACGCCTGGGATTCTGGATTTGCGGAGCCAAGATGCTGAAGCCTGACGAGAAACTGCTCTCGCTGCATTATGCTGACAACCCGGTGTGGAAGAAGGAACTTGGTGCCAGGACACGTGCAGGCATGCTCGCGAAAGGAATTCAGATGTCGGAAACCGATGAGGAAATCGGCACCCGCATCCGCAGTTGGAACATGGAATGCCTCAAAGGGCCTGTGTTCGCCATCGTGTTTCAGGGCCCGCACGCCGTAGAAGCGTGCAGGAAAATGGTCGGCCATACAGAACCCCGACAGGCAGCGACAGGCACCATCCGTGGCGACTTCAGTTTTGACAGCTACGCTCTCGCAGACAAGGACAAGCGTGTCATTCGCAACCTTGTTCACGCGTCTGGCAACGTGCAAGAAGCAGAACGGGAAATAGCACTCTGGTTCAAGAAGGACGAACTGCACGAATACACCAAGCAGGATTACAAGGTAATCTATGGAGTGACGAACTGATGGCAGAAAAAGAGACACAGCTCAGCAAGATGAAGCGCCTGTCGGACAAGCAGGACAACATCCGTAATATCTGCACTTCTGCCCATATACACCACGGCAAAACAGCATTTACGGACAATCTTCTTGCAGCCGCAGGACTGATGTCCGAAGCGGCAGCCGGCTCGCTTGAGAAGGGCATGGCGACCTGGCAGCACGCAGACGAGCAGACGCGCCTCATGACCGTGGATGCCGCAAACGTCAGCATGGTCCACGCATTTGGCGACCAGGAATACCTCATCAACCTCATTGATACGCCTGGCCACGTTGACTTTGGCGGAAACGTGACCAGGGCCATGCGCGCCATTGACGGCACCATTGTCCTTGTCTGCGCGTCCGAAGGAATCATGCCGCAGACTGAAACGGTTTTGAAGCAGGCGTTGCGCGAGCGCGTCAAGCCCGTGCTGTTCATCAACAAGGTTGACCGTTTGATTACCGAACTGCAGTTCACTCCTGAGCAAATGCAGGAGCGCTTCAAGAAAATCGTGATGGAATTCAACAAGCTTGTCGAAGCGATTGCCGATCCTGAGTTCCGCCAGAAATGGCAGGTGGACATCCTGAACGGCTCGGTCGCGTTCGGTTCTGCCCGCGAAAACTGGGCATTGTCTGTTCCGTTCATGAAGAAGCGGAACATCAGCTTCAAGGACATCCTTGACCTGTACAAGACCGGCAAGAGCGAGAAAGAACAGCAGGACTGGATTTGGAAACATTGCCAATTGCACGAAGTCGCGCTGGACATGGCAATCAATCACCTGCCCAACCCGATTGAGGCGCAGAAATACCGCGTTCCGCGCATCTGGAAGGGAGACAAGGAAAGCCAGTTCGGCAAAGACCTGCTGTCCTGCAACCGCAACGGCAAGGTCGCGTTCTGCGTCACGAGAATCCTGATGGACCAGAAGTCCGGCAGGGAAATCACTGCAGGACGGCTGTATTCAGGAACCATCAGGGAAGGAATGCCAGTTTATCTCAACATGGCCAAGCAGCAGCAGCGCGTCGCGCAAGTGCTGATGTACCAGGGCATCAAACCGGAAATCATCGGCGAAGTGCCTGCAGGAAACGTCCTCGCGCTCGCGGGCATTTCTGCGCAGGCAGGAGAAACAATCACTGAAACGCCCGAGCACCCGTTTGAGGAGCTCAAGCACATTTTCGAGCCGGTCATCGCCAAGGCAATCCGGCCTGCAAAACAGCAGGACCTCAGCAAGCTCGTCGAGGTATTGCGCAAGGTCGCCAAGGAAGACCCGTCAGTGAAAATTGAAATCAACCAGGAGACCGGCGAAAACCTCCTCCACGGCATGGGAGAATTGCACCTCGAAATCATCGAAAACCGCATCAAGACCGAGAAAGGCGTGGACGTCAAGACCTCGTCGCCCATCGTCACGTTCCGCGAGACCGTCACCAAGAAAGGACCTGAATCCGAAGGAAAGTCGCCGAACAAGCACAACAAGATGTACGTGTACGTCGAGCCATTGGAGCCGCACGTGCGTGAATTGATTAAGAACGGCGAGCTGTCCGAAGGACGCATCAAGAAGAAAGACCTTGCAATCAGGGACTCGCTTGTCGAGGTCGGCTATGACAACGACACTGCTTTGGCAGTGAAAAATATTTACAAGGGCAACGTGTTCATTGACGAGACCAAGGGCATTGTGCAACTCGGGGAAGTCATGGACTTATTGCTGGACGGCTTTGAGCAGGTCATGGACGGCGGTCCTTTGGCGCGCGAGCCGTGCTTCGGCGTCAAAGTCGTCATGACTGACCTGAAACTGCACGAAGACGCCATTCACCGCGGGCCTGCCCAAATGTATCCTGCGGTCCGCGAATGCATCAAGCTTTCCATGATGGGCGCAGGACCCTCAATGTTCGAACCTGTGCAAACCCACCTGATTGAGGCGCCCATGTTGTTCATGGGCGACATCACCCGTCTCGTGATGAACAAGCGCGGACAAGTTCTTGACATCCAGGAAGGCGCGCAAGTCCAGGTCAAGGCAAAGCTACCGGTGCAGGAAATGCTCGGCTGGAGCTCAGACCTGCGTTCTGCCACCGAAGGCCGCGGCACGAGCTCGCTCGT
>Ga0247727_10018729_pt1 | contig 10838 bp, 8 predicted proteins | sample WisWelCaveWW1625_FD_202498 | JGI IMG/M metagenome (GOLD analysis project Ga0247727, IMG submission 202498) | Biofilm microbial communities from Wishing Well Cave, Virginia, United States - WW16-25 | ecosystem: Environmental > Aquatic > Deep subsurface > Groundwater > Cave microbial mat | place...
CCACGGAGCGCGAGAGATTGCCGTGATGCTCCTGGAGCTTGCTTTCGAACCGGCCGAAGAGCGAGAGCGCGTCGGCGGTGGAGCCGGCAAAGCCGGCAAGCACTTTGTCTTCATAAAGACGGCGGATCTTTTTAGCAGACTGCTTGAAGATGCTTTCGCCCATGGTGACTTGGCCGTCGCCCGCCATCACCACTTTGGCGTCGCGGCGAACGCAAAGCACGGTGGTGCCGTGCAGGCGCGCGGTACGGTGAGGCGTCCTCGGTGAGGTGCGGCAAGACATAGGCGTCCGGACATTATACAGCGGCGGGAGCGGTGGACAAACCGCGAGGCTGAAGTAAAGACGAAATTGGAAAATGGGCTTGGTAAGCCGGCGGAGACGAAAGACCAGGCGGGCACGCAATATCGTGCCCCTACATGGGAGAAAGTGAGCTAGCGCCAGAGAGATTCGATTTGTTCGAGGGAGCGGCCCTTGGTTTCGGGGACGCGGGAGAGGATGAAGAAGAAGCTGACGACGCCGAGTGCGGCGAAGAGCCAAAAGGTGCGAGAGCTGCCGAAGGACTCGATGAGGACAGGAAAAGTGAGGCTGACGAGGAAGTTGGCGGCCCAGTTGGCCGCCGTGGAAACGGCGACGGCGTGGGCGCGGACGCGGTTCGGGAAGATCTCGGAGATCATCAGCCAGACGACCGGGCCAAGCGAAAACGCAAAGAAAATGATGTACACGCCGAGACAAAGAAGAGTGAGCCAGCCGAGAGCGAATTGGCCGGAAGTGAGCGACTGGCTGCGGAAGGCCAGGCCGAGCAGAGCAAGGCTCGCAGTCATGCCGACGAGGCCCGCCAGCAAAAGCGGGCGGCGCCCCAGGCGGTCCACGAGAGAGATGGCGATGAAAGTAGCGAGAACGTTGATGACGCCGATGCCCGTGGTGGCGGCGAGCGCGACCGTGGCTTCGGTGAAGCCGGCGGACTGAAAAATTTGTGGGGCGTAGTAGATGATGGTGTTGATGCCGGTGACCTGCTGAAAGACGGCAAGGCCAATCCCCACAATCAGGGCTTTGCGAAACGCAGGAGCAAGGAGATCGCTCCAGGTGCCACCGGTTTCCTGAGCCAGCTCGGCGCGGATGTCGTCGAGTTCACGGGCGATGTCGGCGCCCGGGCGGAGTTTTCTTAAAACTTCGCGGCCTTCGTCGAGGCGATTGCGGCGGATGAGCCAGCGCGGGCTGTCGGGCAGCGGAAGGATTCCAAAAATGAGCGCGATACCAGGAATGACAGCGAGTCCAAGCATCCAGCGCCAGGCTTCGCTGCGGGCCAGCGCGTGGTTGACGATGTAGGCGAGGAGAATGCCGAGGGTGATGGCGAGCTGATAGAGCGAAACCAACATGCCGCGAATGCGCGCGGGAGCGGCTTCGGCGATGTACATGGGAGCGGCGACTGCGGCCAGACCCACAGCGAGGCCAAGGATGAGGCGTCCGGCAATGATGATCGAGGTGGTCGGGGCGAGGCCGCAGACGAGCGCGCCCAGGGCGAAAAGTACGCCGGCAACGAGAATCGCGGTGCGGCGGCCGAAGCGGTCGGCAAGGGTACCGGCTGCCAACGCGCCAAAGAGTGCTCCGAGCGTAACGGCGCTGACGGTGAGCCCCTGGGCGAGAGCGGTTAGGTGCAGCTCTTTGTTGATGAAAAGGATGGCGCCGGAGATGACACCGGTGTCGTAGCCGAAAAGCAGTCCCCCAAGAGCGGCAATCGCCGCGACAGCCACGACGTGCCAGGAGACGCGTTCACTGGAAAGAGGCGCTGCGTTGTTGGCAGTGGCCAAGAAAGTTCCTGAGACACGCAGGCGGCATTGTATATGGAGAGGGCCGAGAACGACATGCCTGCTGGAGAACCAGTCGCGGCGCCCCCAGGCACGCACTGGGGGGTAAAATAGGAGGGTTCCTCCTGTCCCGAGGGCCCTCTTGCGCGGAGGCGGCAATGGCCCATGCACGAACAGCGAAGATGGCGCTCGACGAAAAATCGACCAGTGGCAAAGGAAACGGAAAAACAAACGCAGCAAATACAGCAGCAATGGCAACCGAAACCAAACCCAAATCGGGTCGCAGCAAGCTGGTCAAATGTATCCTGTCGAATGATCATTGGCCGGCCAGTTCGAAAAATATAGGCAGTGCAGAGCCACTTTGGAAGATGGAAGAAGATGACATACGCGACGTGATGGCGGAGGAAAAAGCGCGCGGCAGGAAACGCGTCTATACTGAAGCCAGGAAGGCACACCAAAAACTGCTTCGCGACGTCGGTTATCTGCTCAGATTGGATGATCGGAAGGTGTTTATCGAAAACCTAGTCAGGCTCGGGCTGAAGCCCGGGTCCCGCGAACACGAAGCCGCTTTGCAGGCTTGGAACGAGAGGCGCGGAGCTTAGCCACGGCTTTGTGGAAAGCTGCCGTGCGGGCCTCTCTCTCGCCAGGTGAAAGGCTGTCCAAGTGCCTTTCAATAATTGCGGTGATGCGCTTTGCCGACTGCTCCAGAGTCGCTCTTTTAGTTCCCTTTCCCACATTCCCTCACAAGCTGGCTGATTTTATTCTGGTGTGAATTCACAGCAGTGTCAAGGCGAATCAGGGTACCCAGTGAGAATCGCTGCCGCAGCAGTGTGGAAGGATGCCTTACGCGCGGAGACCTGCATCAATGGCGTCGAAGAAGGAGTTAAGCTCGGTGGGCTGGGTGAAGATGTTGGTGGCGATGCGGATGCGCTCGACGCCGCCAGCGATGCGGATGTTGCGAGCGGCACATTCGCGGGCGATGGAGGAGATAGCGGAGTTGGAGGAGGCAGGCGGGGATGCGGCAGAAGCAGGCTCGAAGCTGACCAGGGCGCCGAAGAATTCGTCGCGGCTGGCATTGACGGTTTTCAACTGCGGATACGCGGCGACGCGGTCGCGGACGCGCGTGGCGAGCTGATGTTGCCTAGCGTAGATGCGCTCGGGACCAATGTTCTGGAAGAAATCGAGCGCAGCTTTCAGGCCGACAAAGACGCTGAGGTTGGAGGTGCCGAAGTTGGAGAAGCGCCAGGCTTTGAGCGGGAGGTTGTGCCATTCACCGGATGCGATGTTGACCCACAAGCGATCAATCAGCTCCTCGCGGATGAAGAGCGTGCCGGTGCCCTTTGGGGCCATCAGCCACTTGTGCGGGCTGGAGGCGTAGAAGTCGCAGCCGAGGTCGTGGAGGTTGAGCGGAAGTTGGCCGATGGCGTGGGCGCCGTCCACATGCGTGAGGATGCCTTTGCTGCGGGCCAACGCGCAGATTTCCTTGGCGGGAAGAATGACGCCGGTGACCGTGGTGATGTGGCTGAAGACGATGATCTTGGTGCGCGGGGTGATGGCGCGGTCGAAGAGGTCAAGGATTTCGGCGGCGGAGGATGGCGGTTTTGGAAGTGCGACGTAGTTGAGTTTCAGCCCGTGGCGCAGCGCGCGCTGCTCCCAGCCGCAGCGCCCGCCGGGATGCTCCTGGTCGGTGAGGAGGACTTCGTCGCCGGGGGCAAAGTCGAGGCCGTTGGTGACCACGTTGTTGGCTTCAGTGGCGTTGCGGACCAGCGCCAGCTCGTCGCGTTTGCAGCCCAGAAAAGCGGCGAGCGCATCGCGAAGCTCGCGCAGGCGCGTGTTTTCTTCGTAGCCGAACCAGGGAAAGGGGGCTTCGCGAAATTCTTCGGCGCTGAGGGCATGCTCAATCATGGCGCGAAGCACGGGCAGGGGCGTGCAGCCCACGGAGCCGCAGTTGAGGTTGATGCGGTCGGCGGCGAGAAGCCACTGGCGACGCAGCTCGGCCCAGTAACGCTCGGGGTCGGTGTCGTAGAGCGAGCGCGGGGGCAGAGGAGGGGCGTCCTGACAGGCGAGCTGCTCGGCGCGGGCGAGAGGCAGGCCGAGAAGAGCTGTAGCAACCGCGGCACGCTGAATGAACTGACGGCGGCGAAGCATGTGCCACCTCCTGAGTGAGGAGATGCGTCGGAGTCTAACAGAAAGGCAGGCGGCGGGTGGCAGGTCACATCCAGTGGTTGGCGGAGTGGAGATCGAGGCGCCAGAGGCCGGCGGCACGGGCGGCGGTCAATGCCTGCTGAAATTCCTCCCCGGTGATGCGCCGGTTGATTTCGACGTATTCCCTGTCGTTCACCTTGCCCGCGGGGGAGTACTGCGCCATGAGGTTGACGTAGGTGTCTGTCCCCAGCTCTCGCACGACCCATTCCAAGATGCTGTGGGTGCCGGCGATTCCGCCCGGCATGACCAGGTGGCGCAGGAGCAGACCGCGCAGCGCGAGACCGTTTTCGTCCACGACGAGCGGACCCACCTGCCGGTGCATAGCTAGGATGACTTGGCGTGCGGCTTCAGGATAGTTCGGCGCCTTTGAATACTGGCGTGCCATCTCCGCGTCCCAAAACTTGAAGTCGGGCGTGTAGATGTCCACTACGCCCTCCATCAACTCGATGGAGTGGAGCGAATCGTAGGCGCTGGTGTTGTAGACCAGCGGCAGGCGCAAGCCGCCTTCGATGGCCAGCGGCAACGCCTCGAGAATCTGCGCCACCACGTGCTCGGGCGTCACGAAGTTGATGTTGTGGCAGCCGTGGGCCTGGAGGTCAAGCATCATTTGCGCCAGCTCTTCCGGCCGCGTGTCCTGGCCTTCGCCCTGCCAACTGATGTCGTAGTCCTGGCAGAAGACGCAGCGCAGGTTGCAACAGGAAAAGAAAATCGTGCCCGAGTCTCGGGAGCCGCGCAGGCAATCCTCTTCGCCGTGGTGCGGGAAATGGCTGCTCACCACAATCGCGCGGGCACAGGGTGCAGTCGGCCAGCGCTGCCAGCCTATGAAGGAGCGTATTTCCTGTTGACAAATATTATTTTGTCAATATCATCCCCCCTATGGCAGCGCCTTCGCCTGGGTTTCCATCACCTCCGGAAGGTCCAAGCAAGAGTCTGCACGGCTGGTCAACGTTGCCGCCACACAAGCTAAGCGAGCCGCCAAATATTGTCGCGGGTGGGTTCGACGAAAGAGGACGGACGGCCCCGTAGGAGGCGGCAGGCATTGAGTCTAAAGGATGGAACTGAAACTCCCGCGTCGGGCGAGGTATTTAAAGCAGGGCGACTTGTCACAGGATTTGAACTAAGAACAGCCCTTGGGCTTCTGATTTTCGCAGCGCTGGTCCCCATCTGCACAATTCTTTGGTGGGGTCGACCTAGCGCACTGCCCGAATTCGTCACACTCGTGTTCTTGGGTTTGTTTGTTTTCGCGGTGCTAGCAACTTTTGCAATTATTGTTCTTTGGGGGTTGGGCAGGTTAGATCTTCCCGGAAGTTTTATGAAATGGCTTGGGCTAGCGACGATCGGAGAAATCGTTGGTCTTTTGCTGTTCGTTCTGCGATATATCCTTAAGTCATAGACAAACATAGGTTTATATTACGCCGTGCCTTTCCTAAGAATCTGCTTGACAAATGCGTAATGCTGGAGTATATTTCGCTTAGTATAGGAGTGTTTTATGAGGATTCAATTAGATCTCGATGAGTATGGAATGACGATCATCAAGCGATTAATGGACAGCACCGGATCCAATACGTATAAGGAGCTGTTTAATAACGCTGTAACGTTGCTCGATTGGGCGGTCAATCAGCGTCGGAGCGGGCGTAGGGTTGCGTCTGTTGACGAAACTCGGAAGGAATATCGCGAATTGCAGATGCCCGCTTTAGAGCGGTCGGCTGCGCAGAACACCGCACAGACTACAGCCGCTTCGGCGACAGGATGAACCGTGGATCTGTCCGAGCCTAGCGTTTAGCTGTTCGTCTAGCGCCGCTGAATCATCCCACCCCGCTGCGAAACAGCAAGCCTCGCCTGCGTACGGTGCGGGGGGGCGGATTTCACAGCTAGGCTGGGCCGCGAGCATCTATGAGATGGCCAATTTTCACGCGGCCTGTCCTCATCGTGCTCACTGTACCCGTCGTACTGGTTCGTGCTCTGCGTGTAGCTCTTCCCGAGTAATCCCCGCCTTACTTCTTTTTGATCTGGGCCCAGCGCTGGTCGAGGGAGGCGCGGGTGAACAGCGCGGGGTCGAGGGAGGCGTTGAGCTTGCAGTCTTCGTAGAAGGCCTGATAGACGCGGCGACCGTTGTTTTCGCGAACCACCTGCATGGGGAACTGGACGCCGGAATGAGGCTGGTAGTTGGAGTAGATGGTGAGCGAGGAAGAGCGCTCGCGGGTGTTGGGGTCGCGGGAGATCACAATGGAACGCAAGGGAAGGTAGGAGGAGGCGTCCAGCGCGATGCGGAAGGTGCGGCGCTCCGGGTCCACGATTTCGATCCATTCGACCTGCTTAAGGTCCGCGATGTCCCGGCCGGCGTAACGATAGACGATGCCGTCACCTTTGAGGCGATTGCGGAGGAGGATGTCCAGATCCTCTTTGAGCTGCCGCTGAAAATCCTCCAGCCGGGTGATGGGGATGTCGGAGACGCCGCCGCGGTCGAGCGTCCAGCCGGCCTCGGGTGTGACTAGATCAATGATGTTTTTCTTTTTGCCGTATTCGGTGCGGTTCTTATCGGGGAGTAACCAGAGGTCGAGGAAGCGCGTGTAGCCGCTGAGGTCGCCTTGCGAGCCAAACGTGGCCAGCCGACCGGTGCAGGAGTAGTCGCGCACGCCCAAATACGCCGCGCCGCCCAGCGCCGTGATGGATTTCTGGAGGAGCTCCTTGGCTTTGGCGGCGCTTTGCTCAGGGAGAAGGGCCTGGGCGGATTGGGCGCGAGCAGGAGGAGCCGTGAAAGCGGCGAGGAGCGCGAGAATCAGCCCGGAAGCGAAGAAAACGCCAAGATTCCTCGCTGCGCTCGGAATGACAGATTTCATGAGTTCTATTAGCCGCACAGGACGGATCCTCCATTTACGTTGAGGACTTCCCCACTGATAAAGGTTGCCAGGTCGGAAGCAAGGAAGAGGATGGGCCCGGCAACTTCCTCGGCGGTCGCGGGACGCCCGAGCGGAATCACAGAAGTGGCAAACTTCCATCCGGCCTTGGTGTCGAGGATGGGCTTGGACATGTCGGTATTCACCCAGCCGGGGGCGACGCAGTTGACAAGAATATTGTGGCGGGCGAGCTCGGTGCTCAGGCCCTTGACGAAGCTGATGATGGCGCCTTTCGAGGCGGCGTAATGCGAATGAAACGCTTCGCCACGCTGCCCGGCCGTCGAGCTGAGAGCAATGATGCGCCCGGATTTCTGCGCGATCATCTGTTCGGCGGCAAAGTGCGTGACCGCGTACACGCTCTTCAGGTTGATGCGCAGCATATCGTCCCATTCGCGCTCGGTCAGGCGCTCGATGGGGGCGTCTTCGGCGTTCCAGATGCCGGCGTTGGCGACGAGGATGTCAAGCTTGCCCAGGCGCTCGATGGCATAACGAACCAAGCGCTTGGCGTCGGGCATGCGGCTCAGGTCAGCCTTAAGCGCCTCGACGCGCGTGCCGTGCTTGCGAGCCTCCTGCTCGACCAGGCGCGAGGCATCGCGACTTTTGTTGTAGCTGAAGACGAGGTCGGCGCCCGCCTGGGCAAAAAGTTTGACGGTGGCGGCGCCAATTCCGCGCGACCCGCCGGTGATCAGTGCCGCCTTGCCTGCCAGAGAAATCACAGAGCCCCCAGGGAAGAAAATGGAAATTGGAAACTAGAAACTCGAAAATCGTAACTCGTGAAACGCGACTCGCAAATCGGGCGGCGAGCTGTTGCCCACGCCGCAACGAAGTAAAGACGACTGTGAACGGCGCGCGGTTTCCCCTTACCGAGCGCCCGTGCGAACCCCCGAAGCTGCCTGCACAAGCTGGCGAAAGAGAGCTTCGCTCAGGGCATGGCCGGGCATGCGTTCGGGGTGCCACTGGACGCCGACCACCCAGTTCGAATCGCCGGTCCATTCGACGGCTTCGATGACGCCATCGGGCGCGTGCGCGGTGGCGCGGAGGCCACGTCCAAGGTCGCGAATTGCTTGATGATGCGCCGTATTGATGCGCTCTTCTTGGGGCGCGGCGCTGTCGGTGTCTGCAGCGAGATGCGCGAGAGCAGCGTCCGGCGCGATGGCGGCAGCGTGGATTCGGTCTTCGCCGGGCGGCAGGCCGCCCCGTCCGTGTTCGATGGCAGAGCCAACTTCGCTGGCGATGTCCTGGACGAGCGTGCCGCCGAGAAAGACATTCAGGATTTGAATGCCGTAGCAGATGGCGAGGACGGGTTTGCGGTAGGCAAAGGCGTTTTCGAGCAGCGCGTAGTCGGTGCGTTCGCGGTCCGGGTCGGGGTCGGCAGCAGCAGGATGGCGCGGGTCGCCATAGCGCGCGGGTTCTACGTCAGCGGGGCTGCCGGGCAGAATGACGGCGTCCAGGGAGCGAGCAAAGGCGTCGAGGTCGGCGGGAGGAAGTTTTAGAGAAACCGGAACGGCCCGCCCGCCGGATCGCTCGATGGACTGGACATAGAAGTCGTACTTATCCCTTTTGTTTAGAGCCTCTTCCGCAGCGGTGCGGTAGGGGATGCCGATACGGAGTTTGGAGTCGGTAGGCATGGAGAGGCCTATCCTAACACTGTGAGCGAAGAGCGGCAACCGGGGCATGAGGTTCGTTGCTCGCGACTCGTAACTCGTCAGCGGTTGCGCTCAGGAGAGGTCGCGGACGTGAAGTATTGACTGCGTGTCGGAGGAGGTGCGGAGATTCCACCAACGTTTCAGGTCGCCGACGAGATAGAGGGAGCCGGTGATGAAGATGACGTCCCCTCGGCTGCGCTCGGGGCAGGCGTCGGGAGAGGCAAGGTCGAGGGCTTCTTCGACGGCTTCTTCGGGGACGGGGACGACTTGAAGATCGGCGGCGAGGTGCGAGGTCAGGCGGGCGAGTTCCTGTGCAGAGATGGCGCGGGGCTGGCGGGGCTGGGTGAGGATGACCGTGGCGGCGTGGGGGAAGAGCAGGCCGGCGATTTCGTCCACGGCTTTGTCGCGCATCGCGCCATAGACGAGAATGATGCGGCGGGTGGGGAACTCGTCCTGCCAGAAACGGAGGAGTTCGCGAGCGCCAGCGGGGTTGTGCGTGCCGTCGAGATAAAGGGCGGGATGGTCCTGCAGGCGTTCAAGACGCCCGGGCCAGACGGCCGTGGAGATCCCTTTTTCGATGGCAGCGTCAGAAATGGGGAAGCCCATTTCGGCGAGAAGGCGGGCGGTCGCGGCGGCGGTGAGAGCGTTGCGAAGCTGGAAGTGCCCCGGAAGGCGCGGGGCGAGGTTCAGAGTGGCGGTCGAGCCGACCGGGAACGCGCGGGCGCGGAAGCAACCATGTTCGGAATGAACGTTTTCGAGGCGCCACGCGGAGTCGCGCTCGATGAGGCGGGTGTTCTGTTCGGCGGCGCGGCGGGAAATGACGCTGCGGGCGACGGGATGGGCGGCGGCGCTGACCACCGGGATGCCGGGCTTGATGATGCCGGCTTTTTCGGCAGCGATTTCTTCGATGCTGTGGCCAAGAAAATTTTCGTGGTCGAAGTCAATCTGAGTAATGACCGAGACTTCGGGGGTGACGATATTGGTGGCGTCGAGGCGGCCGCCCATGCCGACTTCGAGGATGGAGATGAAGGGAGGAGCGGAGGTAAAGGAGGGAGAGGAAGTAAAGGAGAAACGCCAAGATTCTTCGCGCCGATCAGGTCGGCCCTCGGAATGACGGAGGCGGAGGGATTCTTCACTTCGCACAGAATGACAGGAAGGGAAATAGGAATGACGGGCGCGGGCGAAGTGGTCAAAGGCCATGGCGGTGAGACATTCGAAGTAGGTGGGATGCACAGGAAGAGTGCCGGAGGCGAGTAGCACTTCAATCACTGCCAGAATGCGGTCGAAGGTGGCGGCGAAATCGGCGTCGGAGATGTCGGCACCGTTGACGCGGATGCGCTCGTTGATGCGTTCGAGGTGCGGAGACGTGTAGAGGCCGGTGCGCAGGCCGGCGGCGCGAAGGATAAAGTCGAGAAAAGCAGCGGTGGAGCCTTTGCCGTTGGTGCCGGCAATGTGGACACAGGGAGTGGCGCGGTGGGGATTGCCGAGGGCTTCCGCGAGGAGGGTGATGCTGCGGAGATCGAATTTCTGGGCGCGGGCGTGGCTGGGGGCGGCCAGCTCGCGGCCAAGAGTGAGGAGGTAACGGACGGATTCAGCGTAAGTCATAGCTGAGAGTGGCTACGGTGTCGTCGTGATCGTCCGATGAAGTAAGCAGGCATTGCTGGCTACGAGAGGCAGAAGTCGAGGGCGCTGGCGATGTAGGGCTTGAGCTCTTTGCGGGGAACGACGGCGTCGAGGAAGCCGTGTTCGAGGAGGAACTCGGCGGTCTGGAAGCCTTCGGGGAGTTTCTGGCGGATGGTCTGCTCGATCACGCGCGGGCCGGCAAAGCCGATCAGCGCTCCCGGTTCGGCGATGTTCAGGTCGCCGAGCATGGCGTAGCTGGCGGTCACGCCGCCCGTGGTGGGGTCGGTGAGGACGGAGATGTAGGGGATCTTGGCCTCGTCCAGACGGGCCAGAGCGGCAGCGACTTTGGCGAGTTGCATCAGGCTGATGGTGCCCTCCATCATGCGGGCGCCGCCGGAACAGGAGACGATGACCAGCGGGAGACGGCGTTGGATGCTCAGCTCGATGGCGCGGGTGACCTTTTCACCGACCACGGCGCCCATTGAGCCGCCAATAAATTCAAACTCCATCGAGCAGCAGACGACCGGGCGGGCGTCGAGCGTGCCCTCGACGGTGAGGATGGCGTCGGACATGCCGAGCTTGCGGCGAGCGTCGGTGAGGCGGGCAATGTAGGCCTTGGTGTCCACAAACTCGAGCGGGTCGGTGGAGACCAGGTGAGCGTCGT
>Ga0247727_10018730_pt1 | contig 10838 bp, 11 predicted proteins | sample WisWelCaveWW1625_FD_202498 | JGI IMG/M metagenome (GOLD analysis project Ga0247727, IMG submission 202498) | Biofilm microbial communities from Wishing Well Cave, Virginia, United States - WW16-25 | ecosystem: Environmental > Aquatic > Deep subsurface > Groundwater > Cave microbial mat | place...
GCGCCGCCCGTGCCGCGGTTGCGGGATTTCTCGCCGCGATAGAAACGCTCGAAGATGTGCGGAATGTCCTCCGCGCGGATGCCTTCGCCGGTGTCACTCACGGTCGCTTCCACGCCTTGATCTGTTCGCTGCGCCGAAACATGGATTTTCCCGCCCGCGGAGGTGTGCCGCAACGCGTTGCCGATCAGGTTGTTAAGCGCGCGCCCGACTGCCTGTGTATCCATAAAAACGGGATCAACATTCGGCTCAACCCTGCCTTCGAGTGTAATGCTCTCGCGATATGCGAGTTCGGAGAAACTTTCGAGCGTATCTGAAACAAGATCGTTGAGCGACGCCTCCTCGCGGTGGAGAGGGAAGCCGCCCGCATCGAGTTGCGCCATTTGAAAGAGATCGTCGATCAAGGCGGAGAGCGAACGCACGTCGCGCTGCGCGGTGTTGAGATAGCGCTTCACCATCTCAGGCTCATCCACCACTCCGTCTGATAACGCTTCGAGAATGGCGCGCATCGAAGTGAGCGGGGTTTGCAGATCATGGCTTACCCATGCAATCAGGTCGCGGCGCATGGTTTCGAGATCGCGCTGCTTCTGGTCTGCGGCTTGCAGTTGTTCCGCCATTTGGTTGAATGTTGCGGCGAGCGCGGCGACTTCGTCGCGTCCGCTGACCGGTACGCGCGTTTTCAAATCTCCCTTTGCAAGTTTCTCCGCCGCGCCTTTGAGTAATTGGATGCGTTCAGTCACCGTGTTGGAGAGGAAATAACCGAGAACCATCGCCATCCCGCTTGCGAAAACCAGCAATACAATCGCCAGTAAAAGGTCGTGCTGGCTGGCGAACATCAATTGCGCGGAAAACCACACGTTGAAAAATGTGAGGATGCTTGCGAGCGCGTATCCGCCAAGCAATGTCCAGCGTAATGTTGGCGAGAGATTGATCCAGCCGAAACGATATGCGACATAACCCGCCAACGCGGAGACGAATGCAGTGATGCCTAGGAACAAAGCCATCAGACCGAGTTCGTCCATGGGCGGGTTCATTAACAACATGAAGAATCCCAGCGAAATGGCAAGGATGAGAACGATACCAATTACAAAGCGGGCAGTCATGGGAGTGCGGGAGAGGGTTGATTTCATAAAAATATGTTTCGCCTGAGCGAAGCCGCTGTTCGTTGGCGGCGTAGACGAAGGGCAGCGCTTCGTCTGTGCTCGCCTACACCTGCACTCCCTGGCACCGCCCGCCAGGGCAGGTGTGCGCCAGGTGCAAGTGTCGGCTCGCTCCGCTCAGCGCGATATTATTTCAAGGCTCAAATTTATAACCAACTCCCCACACGGTCAGCAACCGCGTGGGCTTGGACGGGTCGTCCTCTATTTTTTCGCGCAGTCTTCGCACATGAACTGTCACTGTGCCGGGATCAATGTAAGCCGCGCCGCCCCACACACGTTCGAGCAATTGCTCGCGTGTGAAGACCTGCTTTGGATGGCGCGCCAAAAGATAAAGCATGTCGAACTCTTTGACGGTCAACTCGATGGATGAATCTTTCACATTGACGACGCGGCTGCGCGGGTCAATCGTCAAATCATCGAATGACAGACTGCGCTCAGACTCAGCCTCAACCTGCTCCCGTCCGAGGCGGCGCATCACCGCCCGTACGCGGCTGACGAGTTCCTGTGGGCTGAACGGCTTGACGACGTAATCGTCCGCGCCCATATCGAGGCCCGCGATACGGTCGATCTCTTCGCGGCGCGCTGTCAGCATGATGATCGGCACATCGGAGCGGTCACGCAGCCAGCGGGTGAGAGAGAGACCGTCCACTTCGGGGAGCATCAGGTCGAGGATCACGAAATCTGGCATTTGTCTTTCGAAGATGTTCATCGCCTTTTTTCCATCCGGCGCGATCTGAACGTTGTATCCCGCGCGCTTGAGATACAGGCTGACCACTTCCGCGATGCTGGCTTCATCTTCAACGACCAGGATGGTTTTCGTGTCCATTGCACTCCAATGATAATCGAAAGCGTGACCCGTTCCGCGTTTGGGTGATTAACAAAGTCTTACATGAATTCCGCAGAGAGCAAGGTTATCAGGCTTGTTTATTAACGTGATAATGGATAACAATACTATGTCATGCTGAGGGGCGTTTTTTGCCCCGAAGCATCTCTACCACGCCATGTTCGAGACCCTTCGGTCGCTGAAAACCGCTCCCTCAGGGTGACATGACGATGGGTTTTGCTTATCCATTATTGACGTTTTATTACATGGCACTTAACTGATGTTACGCAAGGATAACTCCGAAAGAGTGCAAGGAGTATAGATTCTTGCAAAACACGGCGGTCATAGACCGCCTTCGAGCGAGGGTGCGAAGGTAAGTGAGTAATTAAACCAAAAGGCTCCTCGTTTTACCGAAGAGCCCATATCACTATGCTTTAGCCGCCGTCCCCGGTGCTCAGAGCAGGAAGTTTATTCCTTCCCAAAGGAATCGAGCGCGTCCTCAAGGCTGGCATACATTGGAATATTGTGCAGGAATCCCGTGATGCCGAGCACATTATAAATTTGCGGGGGCGCGTTGCATAATTTCAGGTGAGCCACCTTGAATTGGTCTTCTTTCGGCGTGTATATCTGATAGACCTTTTGAATGGCGCGTATGCCCGCGCTGGTGAGCGTATCCAGATCGCTCATATCCAGCAGAAGATAACGCGCGCCTTCATCGTACGTCGTGCGAGTGGCTTCGAGAAGTTTGTCTTCGCCCTGCGCGTCCAGCCAGCCGCTCAGGTGGAAAACTGTTACGGGCACGTCTGCCTGCCTCTGTTCAGATGTGATCTTCAAGTCACTGTTCATGGTCTGCTCCTCAATTCAATGTATCTGCTAAATAAGGTGACAGTCACTTATCATGATGCCTGCTTTGGGTAAAACCCTTCAGAAGTGACTGTCACCTGCTATAACACGCCTGGCTGTAACTTGTTACGAGCGTTTTATGAATCGAGCTCACGCCAGCTTTACCGAACCCGCGTCCACAAAGCCGCGCTTGTTGTTCGATGCTTTCACATTCAACCATTTCCCGGCTGTGCCGATCTTGGCAACCGCCTTGCCTGCCTCCTCGACAACGACCAGTTTCACGCCCGTCTTCTCGGTGGAGATCACTTTGCCTTTCGCCGAGGCATACTCGTAGACGCGCAGTCCGTTCTTTTTGACTTTGACAACGAGTTTCGATTTTTGAGGAGTGGATCCAGGCGATTCACTCGCGGGCGCTTCACTTACTGGACTGGTAGTTGACTCCGTTTCAGAAGTGGGCGTTGCGCCTGGAACTTTTTCCAGATACCACGCGGCAGCCAAGCCTTCCGTGCCTTTGGGCGTTCGCACGCGCACCCACTGGTTGATCGCGCCGATCTTCGACACGCCGCCGGGTTCGATAATGGTCAGCAAATCCCCCGCGCGGACGCCGTCCACAATGTTTGCTTTGCTGGATGTGTCCTCGCTGGAACGGATGTTGAGTCCCAGGTTCACGTCTGCTTTGACGCGGGCTTGCGGACCCGTCGTCGAAACGGGAGCAGGCTGGGTCGGAGTCTGCGGCGAAGGGGTCGTCGTCGAAGAGCCAGGCGTCGAGATGCTCCCGTCTGCCGAGATATTTTCATACAGGACGATCTGGAGGATCGAGCGCTGGAGCGGATTGCCCTGGCTGTAACGCGGCATCAGGTAGGTTTCTTTCTTTACGTCGGGTTGATAGGGCCATGGGTCGAGCATAAGATAGTCGTCGCCTTTGCGCGCATATAACACAACGTAATGCGTGAGTATGCCGGGCGCGGGCGTGCTATCCACCTGCACGATGGCGGGTTGCCCTGCCGCGATCGCCGCGTCGATTTGCGCCAGGGGCGCGGCGGTGTCACCGCAGGCGATGATGGATTTAATGCGAACCTGCGGATAGAGCTGGCTGACAGTGTGCCAGCGAATGCCCGCGCCGGCGAAACCTTCGAGGCTCTGGAGTTTCTTGTTGAGGGTCCTGGGCGTTTCGGTATATCCGTGCCCACTCAGCATCATCGAGACGCTGGTCAGCGCGCAGCCGATGTAGCCAATGGTGTCGGACTCCTGCTTGCCAAAGCCGAGCCTGTCAGCTTTCCATTGTGGGTCCTGTTGGGAGTAGTAGACGAGGTTGAATGACATAGTTGCCTCCATTGGATATTGAGGACGGTGGGTTGATTATACTCTTGGAGGAAAAAGCAAAGAAACAGGTTTTAGTGCTGTTATCTTTTTGTTTATTCTTACGGAGAGGTTCTATACCCATGCGGCAATTGCTCCAGGAATTTCTCAATATCCTTCGGAACGATGAAAAGTCTCTCGATGCGTTTTGTTAATCCTTTTGGGTCCTTGGGGATGAGCAACAAGCCGTCTTTGCCATCCCGCGTCCGCGCGAAGTAGTCCCAGCCCTTGTCTTTCTGAAATTGACCTTTTTCGATGCGGCTAATCTCCTTGAACATGAAGAACACACGATAATCAAGATGCCCCGGGATGAAGTGAATTCCGATCCCAGTAGCGGTGATGATATAGGTTGTCGCCGCTCCGAAGAACTGAGTATCCCGATAGAAAATGGTGAACCCCGTGATTATGATGAAGATCTGCCAGAAGTTCAGCCCGAACTGTCCCTTCAGCAGGAAGGCGGTCAACGCGGCGCCTGCGACTAGGAACTCGATATTGCGCGCGGCTTTCTGATACGGGACGGGAGGCTGGTCAATATGGAACTTTCCGTCATTGGGGGCAAATTGGCGCCGCATGTCCGATATCCACGCGGCGGATTGCCATCGCAGGAGCAACATTCCTATCACGACGATCGAAATAAAGATGCCTGGGAAGAGGAACGGCGGCTCCTTCCATAGCGTGACGGCGGCGATCCACGCATAGGGGTATTGTTTGATGAAAAGGATGGGAATGCCGAGGATGAAGCGGTCGAGGAATTCTTTCATGCGGATGATACTTTGAGGCGACGCGTTGCGGCTCTAAATCTCGAGCTCGCTGGCATCAAACACCTTGATCCATACCAGAATCCCATAGACGACAGGCGCTAGTAGCAAGGCGATCAGAGCAAAGAGAAGTGGGATTGTGCCAATAGGTGTTATGCCTGATAAAACGACGATGATGCCAGCCATAAACGTCACGCGAGATCCAGTCCGGTAGAGACTGCGCTGGTTTTCGGGGAGGTTAAGGCTTTTCATGATCAAGGCAACGCTGACGAGCGCCACGGCGACCGCGCCCACCAACAGCCAGCGCGCCGCGCCCGTCAAGGGTTCGCCGGCATGTTCAACTACATTTAGTATGCTGGCTCCTACGACAGTGATCCCCATTGCCATAGGAAGATGTAAATATATCCACCACAGTCTCTTGCTCGTCTGGGGGATGGGCGGACGACCGGCAACAAAGTCAAAGTAAATCCACCAGAGTCCGATGGCGATCACCATACCCAAAGCCGCGATCCCGCCGACCAGCCATCTCAAATGATGATGACCTGCCACCCCGCCTACTACACCGACAATCACTTCACCCAGAACAATGATGGTAAACAGCCCAAAACGCTCTATCGCGGAGGGCGATATGAGCATGATTCTGCCCATTTCTCTCTGAATGGCAGTGTCTCTGTTGGTCAAGACAAGGGATAACAGAGCCAGGTCCGTCAACAAGGACAGCGCCCACAACATGAAACGCCACGGTGCGGGCGCAAAAATCGAAACGATGAAGAGCAGGGAAGTGATCAGAAAGGTTAAGGAATAGGGTCGCGAGAGGGGACGATGAAGCGGATCATAAACGCCTGTGCGCCACCATAACCAGGTGAGGATCAAGTGAAATGCGGCATAGGAGAGAGCAAAACCTGCCGAGCCTTCCCCCGTTGCGTTGTGGGCAAAGACAGCCATCGCGGCCACCGTGAACATCTGTAAAAAGGTGAACACACGCGTTCGGATATCATTGTTGCCATGAAGATCATGATATATAGCGCCGTTGAACCATGCCCACCAGACAATGATAAAGAGGAACACAAACACGCCGATGCCGATTGGGGTTATATCCCCTGCAAGCGCGTGGGAAAGTTCGGCAATGATTACAACATAGACAAGGTCGTAAAAAAGCTCCAAATAAGTGACGCGGCGCTCTTTGAGAGGATCACTCGCGACTCGAGGTGGTCGCCACCAACGGCGAAAGCGGATTCTTTCCAACATGGCGATTTATTCTCTATGATAAAACGAGGTATTGATGAAGATTATACAATGAAAACAAAAGACCGCGCTCATCGCGCGGCTTGTCTGTTCGTCACTTTATCAAGCTATTTTCGTTCTGCTTCCTTTTTCAGATCAGATACATACTGCTCGAATGTTGGAATGAAATCAGGCAGTGACCCGGCGATCATCGGCAGCATCAGCCCGCTGTAGACTTCCACCATCGTAAAGTCGGTGGAACCGTCGGCTTTGGGATTCAAGGTATACGTGCGGACTCCCTTGAACATGGCATTGCCATCGCTCCACACCATTATTTTTTCGGGTACAAACTCGATGATCTTTAAGTTGAAGGTTCGAGTCGGCGAAATGGTGGCGACCAGTTTAATCGTCTCGCCCGATGCGATTTTCCCCTGGATGCTTTTGACCGTCGAGTTCCAGCGCGGGAAGTCCGCGGCATTCGTCATCAGCGCCCAGACCTTATCCGCTTTGGCTTTGATGTTAATGCCCGCCGAGTATTCCATGCGGAAGGCGCTCTTTGTTTTGCTGGCTTTCCCGTTAATTGCGATATTTTCTGACATCGTGATTTTCTCCTTTTACTAAATTGCCCTCATGCGGTTATTCCTAGGGTTGTGTTCCACCTCAGCCAGACCCAACACCTCCATCAACGGAGGCAGGTACATGCCGAAACGGCCGCGCAAGCCCTTCTTTAATCCGTACCAGCCCTTGACGGGATTCTTCGGTGAGCGCCCCCACGCTTCCACTGTTCCTTCAGAGGCGGGCTTTTGTTCGTCCGCGCTCCCCAATAACATCCAGCCACCGTGCTTTTTGAGCATGGCGTGCAAATCCTCGATGCAACGCAGATGATAGCGCAGCTCGGTCTTGCCCACCACACAGACGAGCGCGGGCGGGTCTGCCGCTTCGTCGCGATACATCATGTATTCCGATGTTCCGGGAGGCGTCATCAAAACCCACGGACTCTCCTTCGTGCCCTTCCCCTTCTCTTTGTTTGCGGTCATTTTTACTCCTTCCATTGCCGGATAAATAATTAATGAGATTATACGACTCAACTTCTGAAAAGTATGACGACAAATTGGAACAAAAGGGCGCGGTCGGGTCGAAGCAATGATGGGAGGATTTTGACTTTTGTCTTTGGTGTAAAATTGCGCGGAGAGCCAGCCCATGCCCGAACAGACCAATATCCCTGCAAACCTGCGAAACCTCGATCAACATGAATTTGGCGCGCTGACCGAACCCCACCGCCGCGAACTGCGCGCCCACTGTTATCGAATGCTGGGTTGCGTGCAGGATGCCGAAGACATGGTGCAGGAGACCTTCCTGCGCGCATGGAACCGGCGCGAGACCTATGAAGCCCGCTCCACCTTGCGCGCCTGGCTTTATAAGATCGCCACCAACCAGTGTCTCGATGCGCTCAAGAAAAAGCCGCGGCGCGGCTTGCCCATTTCCCGTGAAGATGCCTCCACGTTAGAGCAACCCATCCCCGCTTCCGTCACCGAACCGATCTGGCTCGAACCGTACCCTGACGACTTTCCCGCTTCTGCAGAATTCAGCACTGAATCAAATTATCTGGCGAGAGAGGATATCAGGCTCGCCTTTGTAACATCCCTGCACCTCTTGCCTCCCCGTCAGCGGGCTGTGTTGATCCTGCGCGACGTGCTGGACTGGCAGGCAGACGAAGTGGCGGATGTGTTGGAACAGACCGTTCCCTCCGTCAAGAGCGCACTGCATCGCGCCCGCACTACTCTTGCAAAGCATCGTCAGACTCTCCATTTGGATGAAATAAACCCGCATCTCGCGGACGAGGACCTGCGCGGCAAACTGGAGCTTTTCGTCCACGCCTGGCAGACCGCCGACGTGGACGGGTTATTGTCCCTGTTGATGGACGATGCCACCTTCAGTATGCCTCCCATACCCAGTTGGTATCGAGGACGAGAGAACATCGGTGGTTTGGTACGGAAGACCATCTTTGGCGGTCAGGCAAACGGACGCTGGCGGCTGTTGCCCACGCGCGCCAACAGTCAGCCTGGGTTTGGATTATATAAACTTAACGAGGGGATAAAGAACTACGATGGCTATGGCATTCAAGTATTAACGTTCGATGGCGAACAGATCGTTGATATCACCACGTTCAGGAATCCAGCCCTGATGGGGGTTTTCCAACTGCCTTCAACTCTCCCGGCTTGATAATTTTCAGCGCATGACGCAACAATGAAATTCGGGCTTCGCAATACTTCATTCGTCTATCCCAACGGAACGGGCGATATCTGGGCGGATACGAAAGCCCACATTCAGCGCGCCGAACGGGATGGGTTCGACTCGTTCTGGGTGATGGATCACTTCTATCAGTTGCCAGTGCATGGCTCGGAGGAGGAACCGTTCCTCGACGCGTGGACAATTCTCCCTGCGCTGGCGGCGGTGACGAGTCGAATCAGATTGGGAGCAATGGTCAGCCCCGTTGCGTATCGGAATCCTGCGTTGCTTGCGCGCATGGCGGCGAGCCTCGATCACATCAGCGGCGGGCGGATGAATTTCGGATTCGGCGCGGGAGGTTTCAAACCGGAATATCAAGCCTATGGTTTTGAGTTCATTGAAAAAGGTTCAGTGCGGCTTGCTCAAATGAAGGAGGCGTTGCAACTCATCCTTGGGCTGTGGACGCATCCGCAATTTACTTTTCATGGCAAATACTTTCACGTTGAAAACGCAATCCTTGAACCCAAGCCTTTGCAAAAACCGCATCCGCCTATCCTGATCGGCGGGGTGGGACCGAAAGTCACTTTGAGAATGATCGCCGAATTGGGAGACGCGTGCAACTTGTGGGGACCGCCTGAGGAATTTATCAAGCAGAGAGATACGCTCAAACGTCACTGCGAAGAAGTTGGGCGGGACGAATCCACGATTGAAAAGACAACCTATGATTTGGTCATCTGCGCGCGGATAGAAAAAGAGTTGCAAATGAAAATCGAGCGCTTGCTATCAAAAGGTGTTGAACCGTGGATGGCGCTGGTTGGGACACCATCACAATTGGTGGATGTGGTGGGCGAGTATCAGCGCGTCGGCGCGGATCATCTTTGTTTGGACTTCGCAGGGAATGATCCGGAGTCGTATGCGTTGTTTGCGGAAGAAGTGATGGGGAAGTTTCAGCGTTAATTAATAAAGCCGCGTTGTTAGCGCGGTCTCATTTTTGTATTTGAATATTTGATGGTCTATGCGTTTGTAATTTCCACCATATGACCATCCGGGTCGCGGAGATAGGCGGAGCGTCCCCAATAGTAATCCTTTGGCGGGACTTCGAGAGTCAGCCCATGTTGAACCAAGGCATTACACGCGGCATCCACATCTTCAGCGGCAAAAGCGATGTGGTTGTTCACGGGCAGCTCGCCTTCGGCGGGTGGGTAGTTGCGATGGATGAATATCTTTGTGCCGCCGGACATGAAGATCGCCATATCGTCCGACTGCGCAACGGGTTCCCCGCCGAGGAGTCCGCGGTAGAAGGCCGCCATTCCCTGGACGTTGTCCGTGAAATAGGCAAGTTCATGGAGTTTCATGAGACAAATCCTTTCTGGTTTCTTCGCTCATTTGTTCTATTAATGATACCTTCGGGTTTGCCTTGTGTCAAGGAAAAAAAACAGCCTGGTGTCTATTCTGAGAAGGAAGACGGCAATGGAAAAGAATTGAAGTAAAAAGAACAGGTCGCTTTCACCACGCGACATGTTTGGTCATCACTGACGCTGAAAGCGCCCCCATATACTGATTCGACAACCTATCCAAACAACCAATCATATAGCATATGGCCCGGCGAAAATGCAAACGCGCCCGGTGGACGCTCGTAAAATGCCATTTGGCGACGAGACCTTTGACATAGTCCTATCGAGCGGGGCTTTGCATCATATCAACAATAATTTCGACGACCATGAACAGACGGTGCGCGAGATGGTCCGGGTTTTAAAACCAGGCGGGAAGATTCTCATTGGGGACATTACACATATGATCGAAGCCACCGAGTTGAAGATGAGATCAATGGGCGTTGAGTGCAATGTCAAGCCAACGACCCGCTTTTTTGGGATTGATATGAGCGTGATGGTTGGGATGAAAACGAAATAAGATAAGTGAACGGTGCGCATCAGCCGCCGCGCGAGCGCGGGATGTCTGGAGAATGACGACGTGGTGCTGCGCGAAGCAGTTGGCTGTATACGCCTGTTAGCGCCCATCTGGGACAACAACCAGATGCTACAGACCAGCGGTCAATTCCTGCGTGAGGTGGGTTGCTGATATCTCTTTGCACCCGCTCGTATTCTGGCCCGACCACAGGGGCGAGAAATCACTGGAGCCCCGGCTTTCGGCTTTGGCGCGTAAGGGAGCGATGGCAGAGGCGGCCAAGGGAAAGGCGGGCGCAGCGTCGCTTATCGCGCCAAGTTCCTTCATGATGCGGTTCACAATTCCACGCGCGGGCCGGCCCGTGAAAAGATTCGTGAGCGCCGTGTGATGGGCGGACTCGCTTTTCAGCGCGGCGCGATGCACTGGGCTTGTAGTGGCTTCATGGCATAGCAGATAAGCCGTCCCAATCTGCGCTCCAGCCGCGCCGAGTTTCATAGCCGCCCCAACGCCTTTCGCATCCGCGATACCGCCCGCCGCGAT
>Ga0247727_10018731_pt1 | contig 10838 bp, 8 predicted proteins | sample WisWelCaveWW1625_FD_202498 | JGI IMG/M metagenome (GOLD analysis project Ga0247727, IMG submission 202498) | Biofilm microbial communities from Wishing Well Cave, Virginia, United States - WW16-25 | ecosystem: Environmental > Aquatic > Deep subsurface > Groundwater > Cave microbial mat | place...
ATAAGCAGGCTTCATCTATGTTGTAGGAAATTTTCGCAGCAGCTTCAGCATATCTGACCTGAAAATCGTTATTTACATTCTTGCCCGCTCCTTTGGCGGCGCTAACCAATTCGGACAAGAACCCTCGGGGTTTGATTGAAACTGGAATTAATACGTCGGCGGCCGAGACGACCGCGCGGTCACGATTTTTCCAATGTGCCTCCGGTGTCGAGAGTCCGTTGTCCCGGCTGACATTTATGAACTGCACTGCGGCTTGATCCAGATTAAAATAACTGGCTAATACTTTCACAGACTGCCCGGAGTTACTCGCGATGAATAGTTTAAGTGGGACTCTCTTTATCGCGGCGCAGGCCGTGATGATTTCCCAATTTGGTGTGCCCACAGATGAACAGAGTGTCCAACCTTTCCTTTTCACGAATTCAACTGCTTTTTTCAGACTTTGCACCCACTCGTCTTTGAGCGACGGCCGAAGATGCTGTCGGGATAGGAGTATGACGGCAGTATCGTTTTTCACCGGCATGGGAATAATTTAACTTCAGGCAGCAATTAGTTCAATGAAAAGCGAGAATCTGGAAATTGTCTAAGCTCTCACTAACAGGACCGGTATTTTGGAGCGATGGCGGACATCGGTGGCGACACTGCCGTAAAGGATATCGCCTATAAGCTTATGCCCATGAGTGGCCATGGCTATCAGATCGCATTGCCCGGCTTCGGCCGCTTCGACTATGCGTTCGGCCGGGCTGCCCCAGGTTAAAATGGCCGAAGCATCAAATCCTTCAGTGCGCAGCTCTTGTTCCCGTTTCTCCAGGTATTCCCGGTCTCGGCGCATTTCTTCGGATTCTCCGAGTTGTTTTTGATGGCGCGCCTGGAACCCGTCGGCCACATGAATCAGCGTCAGTTTTGATTGCAAAAGACGCGCCAGCGGACGAATGTGCGTCAGTATCGCTTCATCCGTTGGTGAATTCTCAAGAGATATCAGGATCCGTTTATACATTAAAAGTGCCGCTCCAAATATTTTAACCGAAGAGCCATTTCGTAATGGTTTGAAATAAAAGATAGACATTTAATCCGACAATGACCACTGTTACTATCCAGGCCGTAAGGCGCAGCCAGGGTTTGTTCACAAATTCCCCCATCTTGCGTTTGTCGCCGGTAAACAAGACCAGAGGCACCACCGCAAAACTAAGCTGCAATGACAGAACCACTTGACTAAGAATGAGGAGCTGGCCTACTCCTCTTTCCCCGTAAATAGAGGCGACGATAACGGCGGGAATAATGGCAATTAAACGGGTCAGGAGCCGGCGTATCCACGGCCTAAGCCGGATATTGAGAAAGCCCTCCATGACTATCTGTCCGGCCATCGTGCCGGTCAAGGTAGAATTTTGTCCCGAGGCCAGCAGAGCTATGGCGAAAAACGTGCTGGCCATGGCCGCGCCCAGCACGGGTGTCAGCAAGTTGTAGGCGTCGTTGATGTCGGCGACGTCTTGATGTCCGGTGCCGTGAAAAGCCGCGGCGCTTAGAATCAGAATCGCCGCATTGATAAAGAAGGCGAATAACAAAGCCGCCGTGGAATCTATGGTGGCAAACTTAATTGCCATCCGCTTCCCTTCATCATCGCGCGGGTAGGCCCGCGTCTGCACGATGCAAGAATGCAAATAAAGGTTATGGGGCATCACCGTGGCGCCGAGAATGCCGATCGAAATATAGAGCATGTCCGGATTAACGATGATTTCCAGCTTAGGCAGCAGGCCGCCAAATATGGCATTAATTTCCGGCTTGGAGACAATCAGTTCATAGGCGAAACAACCGCCGATAAGAAATATCAATCCTGCCACGATTGATTCGATATACCGAAATCCCTTGTTCATAAGGAAAAGCACAATCAGTACATCCAGCGCCGTCATAACAACGCCGGCGACCAAGGGAATACCAAAAAGGAGATTCAAAGCTATGGCAGAGCCGATGACTTCGGCCAGGTCACAAGCGGCAATCGCCAATTCACATAATACCCAGAGTCCCAGCGACACCGGCCGAGAATAATGGTCTCGACAAGCTTGGGCCAAATCACGACCAGAGACCACGCCCAATTTAAGAGCCAGGTGCTGTAAAAGTATCGCCATTAAATTAGAGATTAAAATTACGGTCAGCAGCGTATAGCCGAATTGCGCCCCGCCGGCTAAATCGGTCGCCCAATTGCCAGGGTCCATATAGCCGACTGCGACCATCAATCCGGGTCCGCTGAAGGCAAATATCTTTCTCCAGAAGCCGGCGGCCGCTGATACCGGCACAGAGGAGAAAACCTCCCGCAGACTGGGGACAGTTACTTCTCTGCGCCAACCGTCCTTGGTTAATCCCGTTGTCTGTGCCTGAATTTTCTGTTCATCACTCATTTTATTATTCACCAAGTTTAATTAGCACCCGTTTTGCTGACCAAAATTTTCTCGGCCGCCTCCCGCCCCACGACCACTTCTTTTTCTTTCAATTTTAGTGTAAGTGGCCCCTTAAAAGGTGCGACTGCTATCACTGTCACAGATTCGCCCGGAAATAATCCGAGATCACCGGCATAACGCAAAAGTTCTGAATTTTCATCGTCGACTTCGGCAATCAAAGCATGCTGTCCCGTCTTTAAATCTGCCAGATTGGACGATGCGCTCTTTTGGACTTTCCCCGATTTTGAGGGAATCGGAGAGCCGTGCGGGTCTTTGGTCGGAAATCCCAATAGCTGGTCAATTCTGTCTTCAAGTTCTTCCGAAATGGCGTGCTCCAGTTTTTCGGCTTCGAGGTGCACTTTATCCCAGGGCATCCCCATAACTTCATTGAGATAAAGCTCCAAAAGCCGGTGATGCCGGATTACTTCGAGGGCAATTTTTCGGCCGGAATTGGTCAATGCGACTCCCTGATATTTTATATAAGAAACCAGCTTCATTTCGGACAATTTGCGGAGCATGCCGGTTGTCGAAGCTGGTGTAACTTTAAGCCGTTGTGCCAGTTGCGTGGTCAGAACTTTCCCCTGTTCGCGCTCGAGGCTGTAAATAGCTTTTAGATAATCTTCGGTAGCTTCAGTCAACATATTAATTGTACCAAAATTATTATTTAGGTATCCCTAAATATTATCGGTCAAGATATCAGAGAAATTTAGGCTGTCAAGTGGATTTCTCTTTTAGTTGGCAGACACCTGAAAATTGGATTAATATGTATTTATGACAAGAAACCTCATAAGCAGCATTTTAATTATTCTGCTTCACGAACTTTCCTTGGCAGAAACCCTTTCGGTTGAGCAAGGCGACAATCTTCAATCGGTGCTGAATCTGGCCCAGGACGGCGACACGGTACTATTATCCGCCAATACCTTTCAGGCCAGCCCTGTGGCCTTCACCGAGCCGCTGTGCGGCAACTGCCTTGACCCCCAGACACCGGTGAAAGCCACTATCGGATTCATGGTCAAAAATAAATCGCTGGTGATAATCGGCATCGACCGAAAAAACTGTAAACTTGTCACATCTGCAGGTTATGGACTTTATTTTGAGAATTCGCCGAACTCAATTGTCAAGCATTTGACCATCACCGGCGGACGCCGCGACGGTGATGGCAATGCCACCGACGCGGCTATCGTTGTGCGCAATTCGCGAGTATTAATCGAGGAAGTTGACATCCGCGACAATAATCATCGCCACACTGACACTACCGTTGTCGTTGGTATCGGCGGAATATTTGGACGCGAGGGGGCCGACATGGTTATACGCAATTGCAATATTATTAACTGCGGCTGGGACGGCGTGGCGCTTTATCGCGGCGCTACGGCACTGGTTACCGACTGTGTCATAAAAGACGGCCGCGGCGCCGGAATTGGCGTTACCTGGGATGCTACTTGTGTCGCCTATCGCAATGACCTATCCGGTTATTGGAAAGGCATCGGCGCTTTCGGTTCCAGCTGGGTAATTGCCCGCAACAATACGGTACACGATAATCTCGGCTGGGGCATGATTGCCACCGGCACGTCTTATATGGACATGACTAACAATGTTGTTTATCACAACGGCAATTGCGGCATAGCGCCATGGGGAACGGATTCCCGGGGAAAAATCGTGAATAATATTGTCAGTGACAACGGCTGGCGAAAAGAATGGGTCTGTCCCTGTGTGGGCGTCTGGAACGGCGGTGACTGGGCCAAATGGCAATTTGCCCATAATATCGTCTGGAATAATGTCGCCGGTAATTATAAAGATATTTTTGACCAGGCCGATCTGAACGGGAATTTAAACGTCGACCCCAAAATAATGCCGGACAGCAGTTTCAGATTGCAATTTGATTCACCGGCTGTGAACGCCGGGGATACGACCATTTACAATCCCGATGGTACTGTTTCCCATATTGGAATTTATGGCGGCCCGCAGGCCGGTAAACCCTAAAGGCGCTTGCTTCCAAGCGCCTTTTTTTGTTGGCCTTAACACCGTATCAAAGGATTCAACGGTGTTATTCTTTATTGGCATCTTCGGGAGGTTTCAGGATTAAATCATGTTCTCTAGCAATTCTTCCAAACTCTTCGGGACTTAATTGAACTGCTTCCTCCCCCGGTTTGACTCCAATTGTTCTAAAGAAAGACATAAGCCCCTTTTTATCATTTGGAATAGTGGCAAAAACCAAGCACAAGGGTTCTTTTCCGTTATTCTTGAGGGCATGCCAGATGCTAGGGGGCAGATACCAAACATAGCCGGCACTTACCGGAATTTCTATATTGCTGTCGTTTTCGAAATACTGGGCTATTCCCTCACCTGAAAGGAAGTAGCAAATTTCTTCGGTCCTATCGTGCTTGTGCACAGGAAGTACACCATTGACTCCTAATGTAAACTTCGCGAAACTGGCCCGTGCTTGTGGATGGGTTTCAGAATCAAGGTAGATATGCAGCTCTCCACCCGGCCCCAACTCATCTTTGCTCTTGGCAAAGAACCACACGACGTCTCCGTCGCTCGGCTCTAATAGTATTTGAGGTGGCGTAGTTACTACGGAGTCGGTATTTGCAGATACAGTCTTGGTTGTATTCTCTTTATGCGAGCAGCCCCCTGCAATAAGCAGGAGAAAAATTAATCCGGTCAAATACTGGCTTAACTGTTGGCAATGCAACTTCATAATCGAATCCTCCTTATTCAGTAAGATTTGTCAGTTGGGTTGATGGGCGGCTATTATTGAGTGCCCAGTCAGCGATGTCTTATATCCAAATTAGTTTGACAGATGGCTTCGTCAAGCGTTTTATTTCTCCAGGTTAGGCTCGGGTGGCCCACCCCCGCCTTAAAGCGGGGCAGTGGGTTTCCGTGAAATGATCTGTGCTGTCGGGCGCCCTCGCCCGACAGATTGAGAAAACATGGATTCCCGCCTGCGCGGGAATGACAATGTGTACGTGGAGGAGTGGCTGAGTGGTCGAAAGCGGCGGTCTTGAAAACCGTTGTTCGCGCAAGCGGACCGTGGGTTCGAATCCTACCTCCTCCGCCATTATTCTATCAACTGATGATGTATCAAACGAACTCGGGATATTTGAAGTCTGAATTAGTACACGTAATTCGAGACCCTTGCAGTCCTGACCACTCTCCTTAGTAGTCAGGAGGACAGGCCTCCTGACCTACGAAACCTGCCGGGTCAGATAATCTGCCGAAGCGGAGATAACACCCGACAAAACAAGAAATCAAGGGGAAAATCACTTGACAGTACTCTGATAGTGTGATATAATTTACTGTCGTAATTACATAACATATTTATCGTTTACTAAGCCAAACGGAGTCTTCAACGAAGAGACGTCCAGTCATATTATCACTCCCATCCTGCGGCAGATTCTGTTTTTTTAGCGCCAACTTTAGTTTGTTTAGAACATATTTGAATCATAGTTGTAAAGAACTTTCATTTTAGAATCGGAGGTCTTATGTCAATCCGTAGAAAACTGCTGTCTCTCGGCGGTGTGGTACTCTGCGTGCTGGCTCTCGCCGCTTCGGCAATGCCCTCCACCGACAATCCCAGCGTTGGTCTCGCATCAGTGGAGCAGGAACGCCAGCTAACTAATGAAATCTTACCGGTGGGCGACAAGCCGTTCATTGAAATCAACGCCGGCGAAACAGAGCGGGAAAATGCCATTGCCACAATGTGTCATGGCCAGTGGATGGGACCGGGTGCATTTTTTTTCCCCGGTTATTTTAGAGGGTTAGAATATTATGCCGTATATCAAGACCCGATTGAAACCGGCTGCCCCCTTCCTATCACTTACCCATTTCAGGTGCAGAATGTTTACTGGGAATTTTTTAACCCCAATCCCGCACCTTTGAGTATCAAAATACAGCCAGTCATTTACAATGTAGATCGCTCCAATCCAATGTGCCCTAAACCCGGCGAAGTTTGCTGTTACGGTCCGGTGTACGACGTTGATATTCCGGCAGGCCCTAACGGGTTTATAGTCAGACTGCCCATCGATTGTTGCGTTTACGGGCCGTACTATGCAGGCGTTTATGCCCCCAATTTTATAGGACCCGGTTTATTTGAGGTAGTCATTGATAATCCGCCAGCTGGACCAAGGGTGTGCGCCAGTTATAACAACAAAGCCGGTGGTTGGATGGACCTGACAACTCCCGGATTCCCCGGATTTCCCGGAAATCTGCGCCTGTGGTCTGACGGTTTGGCATCTGATATGAATACTTGTGACCCGTGCGCAAAGGTCATCGAACCCGGTGTTGACCTCTGGACTACACCGGCCGGAACCTCTTTTGATAATCATTTTACGGTCATGCCTATTCCCGCTGATTTCTTTAATCCCGGGTCAGAGCCATTCAGCGGCTCGATTTGTTTGGTGGGTACGCCACTTACTACTAGTCCGGGCGGTTCTTTGGGAAGGACCGACACTATTATCAAGCGTCTTGGATCGTGTTCATTACCCATGGTCGGTGATGAATGTATGGTACCGATTGAAATCGTGGCTTTGTCACTGGCCAGTTGTAATCCTATAACTGTGAATTATGGAATCCTCCCGGTGATAGAATTTTGGGACGTACGGGTGGCATTGTCAAGCAATATGCCCCAGCACCAGGGACAAATGACTATCAGGAAAAACTGCTGCAATGGCGGCACCTTTGATTCCCAATTGCCGGTAGTTGCCAAGTTCATTTTTATCAATACTGCCAACCCTAGTGATGTACGTGTTCTTGACCTTGGTGGCGTATTCCCTCCTATAATGTTTCAAAGTACCGGCGGACACTGGAGCTACGATGTCCCGCCGCCATTTGATTTAGTGACCTGTCCGGGGTTGGTATCAGTGGATCATGACTTATTTCCGCCCTCGCCGGATGTTCTGATTCCGCCGAGCAGCAAATTCACACCCGGAATGCGCACTACCCCCTGTGACCCCCAAAATCCCAATGACCCGTATTGCGGCGGCAAGGTTTTAACTGTTGAACAGGAAATGCTGTCCCAGCACGGCGTATTGCCACCGCAGGAAATCACACCGATTGAAGGCGCCTGCTGTCTGCCCGATGGCAGTTGCATGGTAACTGATCCGGATTGCTGCATGCGAATGGGTGGAACTTATCTCGGTAATTTTGTGCCTTGTCCCATTGATTGCGCGCCGGACACGATTTATGATACACTGTGTACTGCCGCTGATATTGTAATAACTTTGAATCCGGATGACGCAGGTTGCATGATGCCGGTCGCACCTCCGCTTTCTTTCACGCATGTCGCTGGGTCAGCTACGGTAGTTTGGCGAACGCCCGGACCGCCTTATATACCCGGCCAAATAATAGAGACCGAGTTAATTGAAATGACTTTACAGGGAACACATCCCTCATTGGGACAGATGCGGTTAAGAGAGAGCCCAGGCATGCCTTCCAGAGGATTTATTAATGTTATAAATACCGACCCTGGCGGCAACCTGACTCTTGGCGACAGCTTCTTCGATATCTTTGTCGAAGTTGACTTGCCCGCACTTGGCGGGACGGCCTTTAATCCCCAACCAATTAGGATGCACTCAACTTTAACGGAACTGGAGCCGCTGCCGGGCACGGCCTATCAGATGGTTCCCCAGCCGCCATCACCTTTGCTACAATTCCCGGTCGGCCCTCACATAGGATTCCTGTGTGAAGCCCTCCATAGGATTATTTCCTGCCAATGCTGTGTCGGTATTCGGGGCGATTGCAACAACGATGGTCGAGAAAATCCGAATACTTTAGATTTGAATTTTGCGGTTAATCGTATCTTCCGCGGCGGCCCCTTACCTGTTTGCGCGGATGAAGGGAATGTCAATGGCGACACTTCCCCGTTCAACATTTTAGATCTTAACTTTTTGGTCAATCGCATCTTCCGCGGCGGCCCCCTCCCCGGCCCTTGTCCGGCTCGGTGAATAGTAAAGGAAACTCAAAAAGCCACTCCGATAAAACGGGGTGGCTTTTTTTATGGACTTAACTTTCCTCGTTGCAAGCGAAGAAAAGCAATCTCTCTTTTCCTCTTGCCCTTTTCTTTTCCGCTTTATAATTTCCGCAACTGATTTAATCGTAACTGTATGACAAAATTCAAAAAAATCCACGCCCGGCAAATCCTCGACAGCCGCGGCGCACCGACTATCGAAGTCGACGTGCTTTTGAGCGACGGCTCGTTCGGCCGGGCCGCGGTGCCATCGGGCGCATCGACCGGCGCCTATGAAGCCGTAGAACTTCGCGACGGCGACAAATCCAAATATCTCGGTAAAGGTGTGCTGAAAGCGGTGGAGAATGTAAATTCGACCATTGCCAAAGCGCTGGTCAAAGAAAAAATCAATCCGTTCAAACAAGCCGCAGTCGATAAATTCCTGATTGGACTCGACGGCACCGAAAACAAATCCAAGCTCGGCGCCAATGCCATTCTGGGCGTGTCGCTCGCTAACGCCAAGGCCTGCGCGGTGTCAAAGGGAAAAGAATTGTTTGAATATATCGGCGGCAGTCAGAAGAAATGGATTTTGCCTGTCCCGATGATGAATATCTTAAATGGCGGCAAACACGCCGATAACAATGTGGACTTGCAGGAGTTTATGATAATGCCGGTCGGCGCCAAATCATTTTCCGAAGCGCTCCGCATGGGGGTCGAGGTCTTCTGGCATCTCAAAAAAGTTCTGCAGGAAATGAAATATAACACGGCCGTCGGTGATGAAGGTGGCTTTGCGCCGGATTTAAAATCCAACCGCGAAGCGCTCGATTTAATAATGAAAGCCATCGAAAGTTCCGGTTACAAAGCCGGTGAACAAGTTTGTATAGCGCTTGACCCGGCTTCGACCGAATTCTACGACGCCAAAACCAAAAAATATAATCTGGCCGCGGAGAACAGAATGCTGTCATCGGAGGAAATGATTCAGTTCTACACTGAACTTTGCAATGCTTATCCTATCGTATCAATCGAAGACGGCCTGTCTGAAGACGACTGGGAGGGGTGGATCGCTTTGACCAAAGCGCTGGGCGACAGAATTCAATTAGTCGGTGATGATTTGTATGTTACCAACACTAAAAGATTATCGCGCGGCATTAAAGAAAAAGCATCAAATTCGATTCTGATTAAGCTAAACCAAATTGGCACTCTGACCGAAACCCTCGAAGCTATAGAAATGGCCCATAAGGCTAAATTCACAGCCGTCGTCTCTCATCGTTCCGGCGAGACCGAAGACGCCACGATTGCCGATGTGGTAGTCGGCACCGGCGCCGGACAGATAAAAACCGGCTCTCTCTGCCGCACCGACCGTATCGCCAAATACAACCAACTGCTCCGAATTGAAGAAAAAGTAGGCAAAAAAGCGGTTTATCTCGGTATAAAAGCGCTTTGCGACTAATCGCAATGCGTAGGTCAGGACCCCTGCGGTCCTGACACTCCAATTTTAATTGTCAGGAGGACAGGCCTCCTGACCTACGAGCTGACTTTGTTTAATATCTCATTATTAAAGGAGGATGGTTTGACCTAAGCCGAAAGATTTGACTCTTCGAGTCAAGCGGCAGATAAGGACATCTACCGCGCACGGAACGGGTCGAAGGCGACCATCGCAATGACTTTATCGCCAAATTATGGTTAAGGCGTTGTTATATAACAGAATAGCGTACAATTTTCCTTCCGCTTTTGACTGACTTAAAGAAAAATATCACAATCTTTCTGAAACTTCTTGACAAAATCCCCGTTTAATACTATTGTTAGCAGTCAAGATAGATGAGTGCTAAAGTTGTTTTTTAGCTAACAATCAACATAACCCAAGGAGGATTTAGTTATGCAAATCAAACCGCTGTATGACCGAGTAGTGGTCAGGCCGTTCGAAGAGCAGGAAGTCAAAAAGGGCGGCATCATCATCCCCGATACCGCCAAAGAAAAACCGATGGAAGGCGAAATTATGGAAGTCGGTTCCGGCCGGGTCACCGAGGAAGGGAAGAAAATGTCGCTGGAAGTCAAAAAGGGCGACCGTATCCTTTACGGCAAGTATTCCGGCACCGAAGTTACGGTGAACGGCGAAGAATTCCTGATTATGCGCGAGTCCGACATTTTCGCCATCATCAATAAGTAAGAAAAATTAGAATAACTCAAAAAGGAGAATTAAACGCTATGGCAAAAATCATAGATTACAACACCAGCGCCCGCGGCAAACTTAAAGCCGGCGTGGACAAACTGGCCGATGCGGTCAAGGTAACGCTGGGCCCCAAAGGCCGCAATGTCGTTATCGAAAAGAAATTCGGTTCCCCCACCATCACCAAAGACGGCGTTACGGTCGCCAAGGAAATCGAGCTCGAAGATCATTTTGAAAATATCGGCGCGCAGATGGTCAAGGAAGTGGCTTCCAAAACCTCCGATGACGCCGGCGACGG
>Ga0247727_10018732_pt1 | contig 10838 bp, 13 predicted proteins | sample WisWelCaveWW1625_FD_202498 | JGI IMG/M metagenome (GOLD analysis project Ga0247727, IMG submission 202498) | Biofilm microbial communities from Wishing Well Cave, Virginia, United States - WW16-25 | ecosystem: Environmental > Aquatic > Deep subsurface > Groundwater > Cave microbial mat | place...
GGTGGATGCGCGAGTCTATCCTTGCGATTCCCAATCGAAAGACCACAGGAGCAGATGCGCAGATGAGCACACCGACCACCGCTGTCGACACGGACCAGCCCACCCGCGAGGCGAGCGGCTCACATCCCTACGGCCGCTACCTCGAGGAGTTCGAGGTCGGGGCGATCTACAAGCACTGGCCTGCGAAGACGGTCACCGAGGGCGATCACCACCTCTTCTGCCTGCTGACGATGAATCACCACCCGCTGCACCTCAACGACGTGTACGCGGCCCAGTCCCAGCAGGGCCGCAACGTCGTGGTCGGGCCGATGGTCTACTCGCTCGCGCTCGGAATGTCGGTCTCCGACGTCTCGGGTAAGGCGATCGCCAACCTGGCGACCGACGAGCTCTCGCACCCCAACCCGGTCTTTCACGGCGACACGCTCTTCTGTGAGACCGAGGTGCTCGAGGTCAAGGAGTCGCGCTCGAAGGCCGACCGCGGCACCGTCAGGGTGCATACCCGCGTGCTCAACCAGGACGGCGTGCTCGTGGCCGAGTTCAAGCGCCTCGTGTTGGTGCCGCGGAAGACGCCGGGGTAAGGGTGGGGACAGCCGCGCGCCTGGCGCTCGCGGAGGCTCAGGCTCTCTGGCGCCCGGAGACCACGTATCTGAACACCGCCAGCTACGGGCTGCCGCCCGCGCCCGCGTTCGAGGCGCTCGAGCAGGCGCTGGCGGACTGGCGCGGGGGGCGCACGAGCTGGGAGCACTGGGGCGAGGCCACGGAGCGCTCGCGTGAGAGCTTCGCGCGGCTCCACGGCGTGCCGCTCGAGCGCGTGGCGGTCGGGGCCAACGTCTCGGCGTTCGTGGGCTTCGTCGCCGCCGCGCTGCCCGACGGCGCGCGCGTGCTCTGCCCCGAAGGCGACTTCACCTCGTTGCTCTTCCCGTGGCTCGTGCACGCCGACCGCGGCGTGCAGGTCAGCACGGTGCCGCTCGCCCAGCTGGCCGAGGCGATCGACGCGCGCACGACGGTCGTCGCCTTCTCGGCCGTGCAGTCGGCCGGCGGCGAGCTGGCCGACCTCGACGCGATCGCTGGCGCCGCCGGCCATCACGGGGCGCTCACGTTCGTCGACTCGACGCAGGCAAGCGGCTGGCTGCCGCTCGACGCGAGCCGCTTCGACGCGGTCACGGCCGGCGCCTACAAATGGCTGATGGCGCCTCGCGGCACCGCCTTCATGGCCCTCAGCGAACGCCTGTTCGAGCGGGTCAGGCCGCTGGCCGCGGGCTGGTACGCGGGTGAGGACCCGCACGCCTCCTACTACGGCCTGCCGCTGCGGCTCGCGGGCTCGGCGCGTCGGCTCGACGTCTCGCCGGCGTGGTTCTCATGGGTCGGCACGCAGCCCGCCCTCGAGCTGATCGAGCGGATCGGGGTCGATGTCATCCACGCTCATGACCTCGCGCTGGCCAATCGGCTGCGCGCCGGTCTGGGAATGGAGCCGAGCGATTCCGCGATCGTCTCGCTGGAGCTTCCAGACGCGCTCGAGCGGCTACGCGGCAGCGGCATCCAGGCGGCGGTGCGCGCCGGCGGCCTGCGGGCGGCCTTCCACGTCTACAACACCGAGGCCGACGTGGATCGTCTGCTCGATGCGCTGATCGCATGAGCGCCGCGCCGGCGCCGGCGCCGGCGCCCTCGCGCTGGCGGGCCGGGCCGCGGCGCCTTGCGCGGCTGCTCACCGGGCTGTGGCTGTTCGGGTTCGGCGAGGGGCTGCTCGTCGTCGCCGGCCTCGGCAACTCGCCCTGGACCGTGCTCGCGGAGGGCGTCTCCGAGCACGCGCCACTCGCCGTCGGCGTCGCGACGATCGCGATCAGCGCCGTCGTCCTGTTGCTGTGGATCCCATTGCGCCAGCGACCGGGCCTCGGGACGATCGCCAACGCGATCGTGATCGGCCTCGCGATCGATGTGGCGGGCGCGGTAGTGCCCGACCAGGGCCAGTGGGCCGTCAGGGCGGGGCTGTTGGCCGCCGGCATCGCGCTGGTGGCGCTCGGCAGCGGCATCTATCTCGGCGCCGCGCTCGGACCCGGTCCGCGCGACGGCCTGATGACAGGTTTGCACCGCGTGACCGGCCGAGGCATCGGCGTGATCCGCACGGCGATCGAGGGCTCCGCGCTGCTCGGCGGGTTCATGCTCGGCGGCACCGTCGGGATCGGCACGGTCGCGTTCGCCGTCACGATCGGACCGGGCGTGGCCTGGATGTTGGGGGCCCTCTCGAGCACGCCTGCCCGCGAGCTGTAGCCGGCGCGCTCGCGCGCTGCGTCGATCCGTCAGAATGCGCCCCTCCCAAGAGCTGACAAGACAACGAGGAGCACGAATTGGCGACCAGCGCGACAACGGCAGCGACACAGAACAAGAACCTCCTGGCGTGGGTCGAGGAGATGGTGGCCCTCACGGAGCCCGACTCGGTCTCCTGGTGCGACGGCTCGGCGGAGGAGTACGACCGCCTCTGCCAGCAGCTCGTCGAGGCCGGCACGTTCGAGCGGCTCGCCGACGCCAAGCGTCCGAACTCCTACCTCTCGCGCTCCGATCCGGGCGACGTGGCCCGGGTCGAGGACCGCACCTTCATCTGCTCTGCGGACGAGGCGGACGCCGGCCCGACCAACAACTGGCGTGACCCCGAGGAGATGCGGGCGATGCTGGCCGGTCTCTTCCGCGGCTCGATGCGCGGCCGCACGATGTACGTCGTGCCGTTCTCGATGGGCCCGCTGGGCTCTGAGATCGCGCACATCGGGGTGGAGCTGACGGACTCGGCCTACGTCGCGGTCAGCATGCGGATCATGACCCGCATGGGCCAGGGCGCGCTCGACGTGCTGGGCGAGGACGGGGAGTTCGTGCCCTGCCTGCACACCGTCGGCATGCCGCTCGCCGAGGGGCAGGAGGACGTCGCCTGGCCCTGCAACGCGGAGAACAAGTACATCGTGCACTTCCCCGACAGCCGCGAGATCTGGTCCTACGGATCGGGCTACGGTGGCAACGCGCTGCTCGGCAAGAAGTGCTTCGCGCTGCGCATCGCCTCGGTGATGGCCCGCGACGAGGGCTGGCTCGCCGAGCACATGCTGATCCTCAAGCTGATCTCGCCCGAGGGCGGCGTCAAGTACGTCACCGGCGCGTTTCCCTCCGCCTGCGGGAAGACCAACCTGGCGATGCTGATCCCGACGCTGCCGGGTTGGAAGGTCGAGACGATCGGCGACGACATCGCGTGGATGAAGCTCGGCCCCGACGGCCGGCTCTGGGCGATCAACCCCGAGGCCGGCTTCTTCGGCGTGGCCCCGGGCACCGGCGAGGACACCAACCCGAACGCGATGACGACGGTGCGCGCCAACTGCCTCTTCACCAACTGTGCCAAGACCGACGACGGCGACGTCTGGTGGGAGGGCATGACCTCCGAGCCGCCCGCACACGCGATCGACTGGCACGGCGATGACTGGACGCCCGCGTCCGCGACTCCGGCAGCGCACGCAAACGCGCGCTTCACGGCCCCCGCCGCGCAGAACCCGGCCTGTGCGCCGGAGTGGGAGGACCCGGCCGGGGTACCGATCGACGCGTTCCTCTTCGGCGGGCGGCGCTCAACGGTCGCGCCGCTCGTCTACGAGGCGCTCGACTGGGGCAGCGGGGTCTTCGGCGCGTCCGTGATGGGCTCGGAGATGACAGCCGCGGCCGCGGGCACGGTCGGCGCGCTGCGCCGCGATCCCTTCGCGATGCTGCCCTTCTGTGGCTACAACATGGCCGACTATTTCGCCCACTGGCTGAAGCTCGGCGCGGGCGCCGGCACCGACGCCGCCAAGCTGCCGAAGTTCTTCTTCGTCAACTGGTTCCGCAAGGGCGCCGACGGTCGCTGGCTGTGGCCGGGCTTCGGCGAGAACAGCCGCGTGCTCGCGTGGGTCTTCCGCCGCTGCGAGGGCACGGGCGAGGCGGTCGAGAGCCCGATCGGCTTCTTGCCGGCGCCGGGCGCGATCAACCTCGACGGCCTCGACGCGCCGCCTGAAGACGTCGCCGAGGCGCTCGCGACCGACCTCGCCGGCTGGCAGGCCGAGCTGCCGTCGGTCCGCGAGTTCTTCGCCGGCTTCGGCGATCGCCTCCCGCGCGAGCTGCACGACCAGCTCGACGCGCTCGAACGGCGGCTCGACGCCTCTGCTCAGGCCGACTCGACGTAGCGCTCGGGCGTCACGGCAAAGGCCCCCGCGCACTCGAGCGAGCAGAACTCGTAGGCGGCGCCTCGGTAGCTGAGCCTGCCCGCGCTGCTGCCTGGGTCGACGGTCATCCGGCAGACGGGGTCGATCAGCAGCTCGGGCCGTGCCCGCTCGTCTGCGAGGTCAACCGCTTGGTAGACCGGGACCTGCTCGGCGATGCCCTTGAGGCGCGCGGACTCACAAGCGATCAGCGCCACGCCATCGAGCGCGCCGGCGGCGACGCGCGTCTGTTCCGTCAGCGCGGTGAAGCCGGCCAGGTCGGCGAACAGGAACGTCGCGACTGGTGGCCCATCCCGCAAATCTGTTCACCCCTGGATCGAACGCTGATCCCCGCCTGGCGGCGTCCTCGCTCGGTCATGTGGCAGAGCCACATCTCCCTCGCTGCGTCCTTGCCAGAGCGGCGCCAGCGTTCGCCCATGAGCAAACGGACTCACAGGATGAACCACTGGGGCCTCGGATGCCACAGTGGCTCAGGCTCAGTGCCAGCCTTCGCCGGTCGTGGCCGGCGGGCGTGCTTCCTCCGCCAGCGACGTGATCGACAAGGTCCCGGCGGCGGAGCGCTCGAGCACCTCGGTGGCCTCCTCGGCCGAGCGCGCGTAAAGCTCGACCAGGACGTGTACGACGATCCGGTCGCTGGGTTCGTGTGTGTGGAAGCGGACGTGGGTGAAGAACTCGTGCGTGCCGTGATCGCCGAAGGCCGCGAAGGACAGCGCGTCGGCCGCCTCCGGCCCGGAGCACACGTCGACCTGGTCGGCGTCGATCGCCACGGTGCAGGAGGCGACCCACGGCGTGCCGGTCACCATGCGCTCCCAGCGGTCCTCCTTGGGCTCGACGCGGCCGTCACTGAAGCCGAGGTGCGGCTGGTCGTGCAGGCAGTCCCGGCACTGGATCACGACCTCCTGCACCTCGTCGACGGCGTCCGCGCACTCGCCGGTCCGCGGGTCGACACGGTGGATGCCCTCGTAGTGGATCTGGGCCTCGAGGTTGTCCGACCAGCAGCGGTAACAGCGCAGCCAGCTCCTGGTGCCCTCGGATGCCTCCATGCGGTTGATTCTATGTGGCTCGACCTTCGTGATCCGCCCGGGCTGGGGCGCAAGAACGCCGACGGGCATGGCCTCCGCCGGTATCGTGCACGGTCGTGGGCGCTCTCGTGCTCTACCCCACGGGCGGCGCGTCGTGCCCGTGATGCCGATCGGCATCGCCCTGGCCGGTGGCCGCGGCCGCCGGATGGGAGGGGAGAAGGCGACCGTCGAGCTGGAGGGGCGTGCCTTGCTCACCTACCCGGTCGCGGCACTGCGCTCGGTCTTGACCGATGTCGTCGTGGTGGCGAAGGCCGACACGCTCATGCCGGAGCTCACGGGCGTGTCCGCGATCTGGCTCGAGCGCGACGAGACCCCGCATCCACTGACCGGCATTGCCCATGCGCTCGCCGTGTCCGCGGGTCGCTCGGTCCTCGTGTGCGCCGGCGACCTGCCGCTCATGACCGCCGCCGTGTTGCAGGCGCTGCTCGACGCGCGACTGCGCTCCGACGCGGCCGTCGTGCCGCGCGTCGCCGGGCGCCTCCAACCGCTCTGCGCCATCTACTCGCCGGCCGCCCTGCCGGCGCTGGCCAGCCGCTCACCGTCGGCCAGCACCACCGACGTGGTGTTGACCCTCGATCCGCGCGTGATCGAACTCGATGACGAGGACGCCTTCTACAACGTCAACGCGCCGGAGGACCTGCTGCGGGCGGCGGCGCTGCTCGACGCCCGCAGGCAGACGCGATCGTCGCGCTAGCCGGTCGGCCGAGAGGCCCGTCAACGGCAGCGATGAGGGGTCGGGCCGAGCGCGGTCGGCGCGCGCTTTTGGCCCGGGATTGGTCACTTTTGCACGCATATCGTGCATAACCGTCCAATGGTGCTCGATCGGGCGTGTCGCGCAGGTCTTCGACCCTCGCCGCCCTGGCCCGGTTCGACGGGTATCCGCGCCCCGCTCGAGCAGGCGACAGGCGGACCGCGGTGCCGGAATGACCCACGGGGACGTCAGCAGGTCCGAAAATCCGCGATCCCGACGGCCGCTGAGGGGTCTTGCGACAGCCTGCAGAGGGCGCAAAAGCCGCGCCACCATCGAGGATCGGGGCATCCCCGGCCACGGTGGCGCGGATAATCCGCCCAGAGGGCGCAAAAGCCGCGCCACCATCGAGGATCGGGGCATCCCCGGCCACGGTGGCGCGGATAATCCGCCCAGAGGGCGCAAAAGCCGCGCCACCATCGGTGATCGGAGCTGCGCCACCGCGCCGCCCCGGCGGCGCATGCCATCGCGGCGGGGCGTGCTACAGTTCCCCTACGGCTGACCCCACCCCAGGTGGGGGGCATCAGAAGAGGAGATCGCATGCAGCCAGACGTCACGCGCGCAGTCGTCAACCGTCTGAAGACCGTCCGCGGCCACCTCGACGGCATCGTGCGGATGGCCGAGGCCGACGCCTACTGCGTCGATCTGATGAAGCAGGTCTCGGCCGTCCAGGCGTCGCTCGAGCGCGTCAACCGCCTGATCCTCAAGGGCCACCTCGAGACCTGCTTCTCGGACGCCGTGACCGCCGGGCGCGGCGAGGCGGCGATCGCCGAGCTGCTCGATGCGGTCAAGTTCGACGCGATCCTGACCGGCCCCGGCGCGCACGCCGCCGGCGCGCCGGACGCGGAGGCGACGCCGTGAGCGCCGCGCACGCGCAGCTCGCCGTCAACCAGCCGGTCGAACTCGTCGTCGAGGGTATGACGTGCGCCTCGTGCGCCGCGCGCGTCGAGAAGGCGCTCGCCGGCACCGCCGGGGTCCGCGAGGCCCACGTCAACCTGGCGACCGGCCACGCTCACGTGCTCGGCGACCCGGGCGCGCTTCGCCCTGGAGCGCTCGAGGCCGCCGTGCAGCGCGCCGGCTACCGCGCGGCGCCGGTGGCGCAACACGGGCACGAGCACGACCACGAGCACGACGCGCGCGACCTGCAGGCCTGGCGCCGGCGCGTCCTGCTGGGCGCGCCGCTCGCGCTCGCCACGCTGGCCCTCGGCCTGACGGCGATGGAGGAGGGCTGGGCGCGCTGGGCGGCGTTCGCGCTCACGATCCCTGTCCAGTTCGTCATCGGCTGGCCGTTCCTGCGCTCTGGTCTGCGTCGCGCGCGCTACGGCAGCGCCAACATGGACACGCTGATCGCGCTCGGCACGCTGACGGCGTTTCACTACTCCGTCGTCGCGCTGCTGACCGGCGGCGGCGACCTCTACTTCGATACGGCTGCCGTGATCATCGTGTTCCTCGCGCTAGGTCGCTACCTCGAGCAGCGCGCCACCGGGCAGGCCTCCGCGGCCATCCGCCGCCTGCTCGAGCTCGGGGCCAAGCAGGCGCGGCTGTTGATCGACGGCGAGGAGCGGCTCGTGCCCGTCGAGCAGGTCGCGGTCGGGGATATCGTGCGCGTGCGACCCGGCGAGAAGTTGCCGGTCGACGGCGTGGTCGTGGCCGGCTCCTCGGCAGTCGACGAGTCGCTCCTGACCGGCGAGTCACTGCCGGTGGAGAAGGGTGAGGGCGCCACCGTCGCCGGCGCGACGCTCAACACGAGCGGCAGCCTCGACGTGCGCGCGACGGCCGTCGGCGCCGACACGGCCCTGGCCCAGATCGTGCGCCTCGTCGAGCAGGCCCAGGGCTCGAAGGCCCCCGTGCAGCGGCTCGCCGACCGGATTTCGGCCGTCTTCGTACCGGTCGTGATCGCTGGCGCCGTGCTGACCTTCCTCGCCTGGTGGCTGGTCGCCGCGGAGCCGCTCGACGGCCTCGCGGCCGCCGTCGCGGTGCTGATCATCTCCTGCCCGTGCGCCCTCGGGCTCGCGACGCCGACGGCGATCATGGTCGGGACCGGGCGCGGCGCCGGGCTCGGCGTGCTGATCAAGGGCGGCGAGGTGCTCGAGCGCTCGCGACGCATCGACACCGTCCTGTTCGACAAGACCGGCACGCTCACACGCGGCGCGATGGCGCTCACCGACGTGCGTGTCGTCGAGGGCGACGAGCAGGCCGAGCTGCTGCGAATGGTGGCCGCGGTCGAGGCGCTCTCCGAGCACCCGATCGCGGCGGCGATCGTTGCTGGCGCGCGCGCGCGCGGCATCGCGGTGCCAACCGCCGTGGGCTTCGAGGCGCGCGTGGGCTACGGCGCGCTCGCGACCGTCGACGGCGCGCAGGTGATCGTCGGACGCCGCGTCCTGCTGGTCGAGCAGCGCGCGATGCTTCCCACCGAGCTCGAGGCCGCCGCCGCGGAGCTCGAGGCCGCCGGTCGCACGGTCGTCTTCGTTGCCTGGGGCGGCCATGCGCGCGGCCTGCTCGGCGTGGCCGACACGCCCAAGCCGGGAGCGCGCGAGGCGGTCGCGGCGCTGCGCCAGCGCGGCCTGCGGGTCGCCATGATCACCGGCGACAACGCGTCGACCGCGCGCGCGGTCGGCGCCGAGCTGGGCATCGAGGAGGTGCTGGCCGAGGTCCTGCCGGGGGACAAGGTCTCGGAAGTGCGACGGCTCCAGGAGGAGGGCCGCGTGGTCGCGATGGTCGGCGACGGCATCAACGACGCTCCGGCGCTCACGCAGGCCGACCTCGGCATCGCGATCGGCACGGGCACCGACGTCGCGATCGAGTCCTCCGACCTGACGCTGATCTCCGGCGATCCGGCCGGCGTGGTGATCGCTATCGACCTCTCGCGCCGCACGCTGCGCACGATCCTCCAGAACCTCGGCTGGGCCTTCGCCTACAACGTGGCGGCGATCCCGCTCGCCGCGCTCGGCTTGCTCGACCCGATCGTCGCGGGCGCCGCGATGGCCTTCTCCTCGGTGAGCGTCGTCACCAACTCGCTGCGCCTGCGGAACTTCGGGCGCACGTAGGCGGCTGGCGCCGTCAGCCGCCGATCGCCGACATCGTCCGCTCCGGCTGGACGAAGCCGGCGTCGCCGACGTGGTGCTTGAGCTCCTTGCGCCAGACGGCGTCGCGGATGATCTGCTCGAGCTCCGCGTCGTCGGCGCCGGCGCGCAGCGGACCGCGCAGGTCGGTCTCGCGCAGCGAGAAGAGGCACGTGCGCAGGCGGCCGTCGGCGGTCAGGCGGATGCGGTTGCAGTCGCCGCAGAACGGATCGGAGACCGGGTTGATGAAGCCGATCCGGCCGCGGCCGTCGGCGAAGCGGTAGACGCGCGCGGTCGCGCTCGGCTCGCGCGGCTCTGGTTCGAGCGGATACGCGGCGTGGATCGCGGCGCGGATCTCCTCTCCGTCGAGCACCTGCTCAGGCGACCACGAGCGGTCGGCGTCGAGCGGCATGAACTCGATGAAGCGCACCTCGTAGGGGTGCTCGCGCGCGAACCGCGCGAACGGGAGCACCTCCGCCTCGGTGAAGCCGCGCATCGCGACCGCGTTGACCTTGATCGGATGGGCCTCGGGGAAGCGCGCGAGCGCGTGCAGGCCGCGCAGCACCTGGGGCAGCGCGTCGCGGCGCGCCATCGCGTAGAAGCGGTCGCGCTGCAGCGAGTCGACCGAGACGTTGAAGCGGTTCACGCCGGCCTCCACGAGCGCCTCCGCGTCGCGCTCGAGCAGGTAGCCGTTGGTGGTCACGCTGAGGTCCTCGAGGCCGTCGAGCGCCGCCAGCATCGCCGCCAGGCGCGGGAACTCGCGCCGCACGAGCGGCTCACCGCCCGTCAGCCGCACGTCGCGCACGCCCAGCGCCACGAGCAGCGCGACGAGGCGCTCGATCTCCTCGAAGCGCAGGACCGCGTCGCGCTCGAGCCACGGTAGTCCCTCGGCCGGCATGCAGTACTGGCAGCGGAAGTTGCAGCGGTCGGTGACCGAAACCCGCAGGTCCCCGATCGACCGGCCGTGGCCGTCGCGCAGCGGCTCTAGCGACATCGATCGAGTGTAGAGCGGCCTCACTCCACTTCGCGCAGGGCGCCCGTCCGCACGTCGTAGACGAACGCGCGCACGTCGTCGGTGTGGGGGACGAACGGGCTCGCGCGCAGGCGCGCCATCGAGGCTCGCAGGCTCTCGTCGAGGTCGGTGAACGCTTGCGCGCTCCATCCGGGCCGCGCGCCGGTCTGCTCCTCGAGTTGACGGCTGAACTGCTCGTCGGTGATCGTCATCATGCCGCAGCCGGTGTGCCCGATCAGGACGATCGAGCGCGTGCCGAGCCGTAGTTGGGAGATCGCCAGCGAGCGGATCGTGTCGTCGGTCACGACGCCGCCGGCGTTGGTGATCAGGTGCGCATCGCCGATCTGCAGGCCGAGGATCTGCCGGATCGCCAGGCGCGAGTCCATGCACGCGACGATCGCGAGCTGCCTGGCGGGCGACGATGGGACCTCGCTGGCCGCGAACTCCGAGGCCCAGGTCGCGGCGCTCGCCAGCAGCTCGTCGAAGGCGCTCACGGCCGCGCCACCACGTAGATCAGCGCGGCTCCGAAGGCCAGCACGCCGAAGCTCAGCGCGGTGCCGAGGTTCGAGGCGCCGAGCGCGCCCGCCAGCGCGCTCACGACGGCGAACGCACCGAGCATGATCGCGAGCTCCGCGAGCGGCGGGCGCTTCGGGCGCGGACTCACGCCCGCGCCCGATCGGCGAGCGCCTGCTCGAGCGCCGGGACATCGAGGCC
>Ga0247727_10018733_pt1 | contig 10838 bp, 8 predicted proteins | sample WisWelCaveWW1625_FD_202498 | JGI IMG/M metagenome (GOLD analysis project Ga0247727, IMG submission 202498) | Biofilm microbial communities from Wishing Well Cave, Virginia, United States - WW16-25 | ecosystem: Environmental > Aquatic > Deep subsurface > Groundwater > Cave microbial mat | place...
CAATGGGGTCCAGGCTGGCGAGTAAAGCGGGATTGGGAATGCTGAAGGCGAACACTCCGCCGGGACGCAGGTGGCGGCGTACCGTCTGGGCAATTTGCTCTCGTTCGTGGGCGGGGAAGGTGCTGTAGGTGTTGCAGGGGAGGATGGCCTGGGCAAAACGCTCCAGCAGGCGGAAGACGCGCATGTCGGTCTGGAGGAGGTTCAAGTTCGGGAATCCTTGCGGGGGGAGGGCCGCGCGGAGGTGCGCCAGCATGTGGGGATCGGTATCCAGCCCGGTGACGTGTTTCCCATCCCCATCCCCGGCCAAAGATAAAAGGATGCGCCCGGTGCCGCAGCCCAATTCCAGAATCGGATCACCGTATGCTTCCGCGAGGAATTGCCAGAACGGGAGATCATCGGCGCGCAGAACGTGGTGGGCGTGGTAGAGAACCGGATCGAGGGGGGAAGGAAGGGGGTTGGGGGTCATCTCTTGACGGTTGAAAGTGTCTGGCATTATACTGGCGTTCACTTTCGGGGTGTGGCGCAGCTGGTAGCGCGCCGCGTTTGGGACGCGGAGGTCCGCGGTTCGAATCCGCGCACCCCGACTATCCGAAGATAGCACAAAAAGGGATGGGGTGGGGTGTACACCCCACCCCATCCTTTTTTTGTGCATAGCTTGGAGGAGGATGATGTTTGGGAAAAAAGCAGCAGACGGTGTGGTGGAAAGCGTCCGGTATGATGCCAATGGGCAGGTGGAATGGGTACGGATGTTCCAGCGACGCGGCCCGACATATTCCGATTGGCTGTTGGTGAAGCGTCCGGCGTTGATTGAGATGTTGAAGGCGGGGAAAAAGCTTTTTGCCGGGGAGCGCGTGGAATTTCAGGCCAGCACGTTTAAGATGGGCGCGGCTCTCAAGGTGATCGAGCGGGGGGGAAAAGAGGTGCTGGTGACGGGGGAAGTTCAGGCCAATCAGGATCAGCTGGACGGAGTTCCGGTCGTTTAAAGATGTTAACTGCCCCTTAAAATTAGGACTCGCATTTTTCTCAAAACAGAGTACAATGAAACTAGTTTCAAAAAACCATGTAAGGAGTAATTCCGCTATGCCTGTAAAAGCATACATAGGAGACCTAATTCACAGATAAAGACACGCGCGCGGCGCGTGTCTTTTTATTTTCTATCAAAGGAGTAAAAAGAAATGGACTCAGGAATGATCGGCAAAATCGATAAAGCCAAACGATATGCAGAAGAACGCCAACGCATCCATTTTGAAGCGCTGGTCGTCCGATTTGATGGGACCAACAATAACCATCAAGTCAGCTTAGAGAACGGTGTCTGGGTTTGTAATTGCGATTTTTTCCAAACCCGCGCCCGGTGCAGCCATACGATGGCGTTGGAGATCATTCTCGAAGATATGCTCCCCGATCAGGTGTACGCCTGATTGCGCGGCGCAAGCAGCACACAAAATTGAATAGAAAAAGGAGTGGCTCGCAGCCACTCCTTTTTGATTCTCCCGTTGGTTTTTCCGTAGGGCGGATTGGCAATCCGCCTGGTCGGAATACTTTTCCGACCTACAAACCTTAAGGCCGCTCCCCTTTGACGAGGATGAAATAGTCTGCGGAGGTTTCATCAAACCCTTGTTCAGGATAAAGATAGATGGTGTAATCGTATGTGCCTCCATCAGGGATTTCTTCAAAGAAAGTGGTGTAATTCATGGCGACAATCGCCCCAGACTGTTTGTCTACTGCATAAACGATCACAGGCCCATAATCAACGGGGCCGCCGGAGTTGTTGACGACCTGCCCTGTGAACGTACCACTGAAATCGTCAAATTCGTGCGTATCGTTGGTCGTTGTCAAGTCAAATAACTCGGTTGTAAAATCCGACGTCCATGCGCCATCCACCTGGATCGTAAAGTTATTGACGCGCTCCCTCTGTTCAACGCTGTAATCCAACACTGCCCAATAGGTGAAGTCAAAAGGAGAGGTCTCGCCAGGTTTTAGCGTGCGGATCGGCAAGGAAAGCGTATTGGCATCCAGGACTTTGCCTTCGGAATCATAGATGCCAGCCACCAGATAAATATTGAGCGCTTTGTCGCTGTTATTAGTTACTTCACCCACCAAGTGGAAATCATCAGAGGTATCCAGGTAGTCAACAGTTTCAGAGAAAGTAATGTTGACGGGGTCAACTGGCGCAGCCACTTCGGCGTCAAGGTAAACCTTGAAATTAGTGATGTCTGCTGTACCCGTGTTGGGGCTGGTCATCGTGACCCGGAATGGGCCGGAGTCACCGGGGTCCAGATAGACGATCATCGTGTAAGTAGACTCGGATACGATGATTTCCCCATTGGCATTGAACACGGCCCCAGCCAGCGCGTTCATGTTTATGGGTTGATCGGTGTTGTTGACTAGCTCGCCAGTGAGGTGAATGTTTCCATCATCATCGAACGTCATCAAGCTGTTGGATACGTCCACAGCCGCGCGTTCCAGGTCTGTCACACTATTGCCAACAACGATGGCGGCGAAGTTATAGTCATCGGCTATGGGCAGGTCTTCAAAAATGAAGACCGAGAAGGGACTGGTTTCGCCGGGGGCGAGGGCAAAAAAGTCCATGTAGATGGTTTCTGTATAAAGCGAAATATCGTTTGCATCGAACACTTCAACTTCGATCTCGACGTTATCCACCGCGCGGTCGGTGTTGTTTGTCACCAGGCCGACGACGTTCAATCCATCATAAATGTCGTAGAAACCGTGAACTTGATCGATCTGGATAATCGGGTCGCCCGTGATCGGCGGTTCGGTAGCCGCAGCGACAGCGGTTGGGGTTTCCGTGGGAGCCGTTGTGGCAGTTGGCTCTGGGGTGGCGGTGGGGGGTTCGGGGGTGTTGGTGGGGACGGGCGTGGGCGGGAGTGGCGTGGCCGTGGGGGACGCGGCCGCCTGGCAGGCGAAGATGATGATCGCGGCCAGGATCGAGAGCAAAGTCATACGAGTTCGGTGTTTGAGGGTCATTTTCTTCTTCTCCAAATAAGATTGATGAGGATGTGAAGGGGCATAATATCATAAATTGCCTGTGATTCCATACTTTGTGGGTACCACCAGCAATTCTCAGTTTGAGAGCGCAATCACGAACGGCGTTCCTTAAACGACCATTTTGGAACGGGATTTACCCTGTCAAGGAACGCCGTTCGTCCATATTGAGAATTGCTAGGGTACCACCAGCAATTCTCAGTTTGAGAGCGCAATCACGAACGGCGTTCCTTAAACTACCATTTTGGAACGAGATTTACCCTGTCAAGGAACGCCGTTCGTCCATAATGAGAATTGCTGATCACAAATCTGCAAAACACATAAGGATCCGCTTGCTGATTTGAGATTTGCTGGCTTGCTGACTCTTTCACTGCTCACTTTTTACTTTTCACTGCTTACTGAACACTGGAGACCCCATGCCCCACTACAACCTCGCCCTCCTCGGCTTCGGCAACGTTGGCCGCGCCCTCGCCCGTCTGCTCTTGCGAAAACAAGAAGAACTCAAAACCCACTACGCCCTCACCTTCTCCGTCACCGGCATCGCCACCGGCCGGCGCGGGACCGCCATTGACCCCAACGGCCTCAACCTCCCCCGCGCCCTCGAAATCGTCGAATCCGGCGGAACACTTTCTTCAATATCCAATACCCAATACCCAATATCCGATAACTTAGACTTTATCCGCCACTCCTCCGCCCACCTCCTCTTCGAGAACACCCCCGTTAGTTACGCCGACGGCGAACCCGCCATCACCCACCTCCGCACCGCCCTCGAAAACGGGATGCACGCCCTCACCGCCAACAAAGGCCCGGTCGTCCACGCCTACCGCGAGCTGACCGCCCTCGCTGCCCAACACGGTGTGCGCTTCTTCCACGAATCCACCGTGATGGACGGCGCACCGATCTTCTCCCTCTTCCGGGGCGCGCTGCCCGCCGCGCAGCTCAAATCCTTCCGGGGAATTCTCAACTCCACCACCAACCTGATCCTGAGCTGGATGGAAAACGGCGAAACGTTCGACGACGCGGTCCAATATGCCCAAAAGATCGGGCTTGCCGAAACCGATCCGAGCGGGGATGTGGACGGGTGGGACGCCGCGATCAAAGTCTCCGCCCTGGTGACCGTGTTGATGGACATTCCCCTCCAACCCGCCCAGGTAGACCGCACCGGCATCGGCGCGCTGACCCCGGCGGACATCGCTCACGCCCAGGCGGCGGGGAAGCGTTGGAAACTCGTTTGCTCCGCCACCCGCGCGGGGGACGGGGTGAACGCCCGTGTGGCCTCAGAACTCGTCGGCCCGGAATCGCCGATGTACGGGGTGAGCGGAACGTCGTCCATCGTCCAGTTCGAGACGGATGTTTTGGGTCTGCTCTCCGTTGTTGAAGACAATCCCGGCCCGGATACTACGGCGTATGGGTTGCTGGCAGACTTTTTGAACGCTGTGAGATAGGAATAGAACACGGATTTTTATGGATTTTCATGATTCACACTGATCAGAAAAATCAGTGCAAATCATGAAAATCAGTGTTCCATTTCCCCCGCTAGAAACCGCGCAGCCTCGCGCTCTGCCCAAAAGCGGCCCCACCCCTCCATAAACCCCACATGCCCACCCTTCTCTGTAATCGCGGGAGTGAGGCAGGGGTTGGAATTTAGCACTTCGTAGGGGATGTCGGCGGGGTCGAAGAAAGGATCGTCTTTGGAGCGGATGATCAAGGTGGGGGTGCGGATTCCGGCCAGGTATTGCCCACTGCTCGACTGGGCATAGTAATCGTCCGCGTCGCGGAAGCCATAAATCGGGGCGACAAAGGCGTTGTCATACTCGCGCAAGGTGCGCGTTGCCATGACGGTGGGCAGGTCAATCAGGCGGCGATATTCGCTGGCTTTATCGGTCACTTTGCCTTGCAGGCGGCGAAGGAATAATCGAGTGTACATCTGGTTGAAGCCAATTGCCAGCAAGTCCGCGCCGCGCCCGAGGTCGAAAGGAGGGGAGATAGCGACGGCCGCTTTCAGCGGGGTGTTGCCGCCCCTTTCCCCCAAATATTTGAGCAGCATGTTTGCACCCAGTGAGAATCCGACTGCCGCGAGGGGAGCGCCAGGGAATTTTTCTACCAGCCAGTTGATCACAAAAGCCAGATCGCCCGTTTCGCCGCTGTGGTAGGCGCGGGGGGCGCGGTTGGGTTCGCCGCTGCACCCGCGAAAGTTGAGGGCGGCGGCGCGGATGCCGTGTGTGGCAAGCTGGCGGATCGTTTCATAGATATAGCCGCTGTGCGAGGAGCCTTCCAGGCCGTGGAGGAGGAGAACGAGCGGCCAGGAACGGCGTTCTTTCGGCAGAACGCCGTTCCTATCAGCAAAGTCCAGATCGAGGAAATCCCCGTCGGGCGTGGTCAACCGCTCGCGGCGCAGGGTCACCCCGCGCCCGGTGCGGAGGAAATGCGGCAGGATGGTCTGGAGGTGCGGGGCGGAGAGGAAGGATGAGGGATGAAGGATGAGGGATGAAGGTTGCATGTTGAAAGTTGGAGGTTGAAGGTTGAATGGGGGAATTTTGTGATGAAGTGATGAGTGATGAGTGATGAGTGACTTCACTCATCACTTCATCACTCTACAGACCAATCATCCACCGCGCAATCGTAAAATAGATAAACAACCCGGTTGCATCCACCAGCGTACTCATCGCCGGGCCGGAGACGACGGTGGGGTCAATTTTTAGCCGCGCGGCCAGGAGCGGAAGCAGCGCGCCGAGGATGTTCGCCCACAGGACAATGATCATAATCGCTAGGGCAACGGTCAAAGCCAGACTGGAACCGGTCCCCCAAAATATGGCACGCACGTAAGCGAAAATTGCCATCGCCAGCCCCAGTAACAAACCCGTTCGTAATTCATGCCACAAGGTATGGAAGACATCTTTGACGCTCAATTCACCGACTGCCAAAGAGCGAATAATGGTACTGGTGGTTTGGGAACCGGCATTCCCCCCGGTGCCAATCAACAAAGGAATAAAGAAAGCGAGTGCGACAACGGTATCCAACTCTTCTTCGAAAATCCGCATGACGCTGCCGGTCAAGCTCTCCGTGATAAAAAGCAGCAACAGCCAACCGATCCGCTTGCGGGTAATGGAGAGGACAGGGGTATCCAGGTATGGGCGTTCAAGGGGTTGTGCACCGCCCAGGCGTTGGATATCTTCGCTGGCCTCTTCTTCCAGTACGTCAATCACATCGTCTACCGTGATCACGCCGATCAGGTGATTGTTGGCATCCACGACGGGCATCGTGAGCAAGTCGTAGCGGGACATCAGCCGGGCAACTTCCTCCTGGTCGGTTCCGGCGACAACGGAGAGGACTTCCGGCTCCATGATGTCAATGAGCGGAATTTTGGGATCGGCCACCACCAATTGACGGAGGCTGACCACGCCGCACAAGGTTCTGTGGGCATCTACAATGTACAGGTAGTATGTTTCGGTTTCAGGATTCCATTCCCGGATCGCTTGGAGAGCTTCGGCGGCGGTCATCCGGCGGCGGAGGGCGAGGAACTCGGAGGTCATCAGGCCGCCTGCACTTTCGTCACGGTGCAGCAGCAGGGGGCGGATTTCGTCGGGGTCTTCCAACGCATCGAGGACAGCGCGCGCCTGTTCAGGTTTCAGATCACCGATCAGGTCTGCGGCTTCGTCCGGTTCCATTTCGTCTACAATGCGGACGAGGGTTTCGGTGGACAGTTCGGCGACGAGTTCGGCCACATATTCGTCGTCGAGTTCCTCGAGAATGTCGGCGGAATCGGCGGGATTCAGGTGGGGGAGCAGGATCAGGGTGTCTTCCTCGTCCAGTTCGTTGACGAGTTCGGCCTGGTCAGCAGTACGCAAGGTTTGAAGAAGGGCTGTCGCGGTTGCCAGGTCTTTCTGGTCGAGCGCGTTTTCGAGTTTGTTGAGGGTTTCTTGCAATGTTTCGAGTTTGAGGTTGGTCATGGTTGGCCTCCAGAAAACTCCAAAAAAAAGGATGTGTGGGGGTGGCCACCCCCACACATCCTTTTTTTTGGGAATTCCCAGTATGCTGAACAGTTACAAGGAAGAACAGGTTCGCTCGCGGTTCGCGAACTCCTTCGAGGGGTTGTGTCTTGAGTTGTGATTGAGTCTGCCTGGGCAGACGAAAAGGGGCTGTGAATAACGAAGGCGGCCCTGGTTATTCGGCAAACGATACGATGGTGCAGCCGTAGGCTGGTGTTTCCGACGGGTCGGGAGCGTCCCCACGTAACAGGGCATCCACGGCATCTTTGAGGTAATGTTGGGTGGCGATGCGCTGGCGAAAGTTGATGTCGTTGGGTGTGCCCTGGTAGCGCAGGATGCCATTCTGATCAACGATGAAGAGGTGCGGCGTCGTTTGTGCGCCGTACAGGTCAGCTATCCGGCGGTCGGCATCGTGGAGGACGAGTGGGAGGCCGCGGTCGGCAGCGACGGTGGCGAGCATGTCGGGGGGTTCGTTCGCGTTGGAGGCGATGGGGAGCAGAACCACGCGCGGGGTATCGTCCCCGGACGCGGCCCCCCACCCCGGCAGGGCCGCGTTTAAGTCCCTATCCGTGCGCTCTGACCACGGACATTCCGCCGACCAGAAGTTGAGGATCACAATCTGTGCGCGGTAATAAATCAGCGCGTGAAGATGCCCTTGCAGATCAGGCAGTGTGAAATCGGGAGCGGGGTGGTTCGTGAGGGGATTCATGAAATTCGATCAGAATGTTGCGTGTATGGGTTTAGAGACAACGCGCGTGATTGTACCCCCCCTTTTCTGAACCTTACAAGGTGTTTTGGCTCTTTGGTGATGCGAGCTATTCCTACGCTATAATAAGAGTCTATCCGAAAATTCACGTAGCCTAGGGGCTTGTCCCCGCCCACAAGGGGCTAGACTACAATTTTCGGATAGGTTCTAAGGATAGGTTGTATCGAATGCGTAAATTGAATGAAATGTGGCTCCGTCTCCGCACCTTCTGGGCCCCGCCAGTTTTCAGCGATGGGGAAAAAACCCGCCGTGCTGGTCTGCTCAATTCGATTTTGCTCGCGATCCTGATCGGCACCGCTTTATACACGCTCACCTTGCCGTTGATTGCTCCGGCCCAAATGTACAAACTGGTGATCGCGCTCCCCATTCCGCCTCTGGTTGTGAGCGTGCGCTGGCTCATGCACCGGGGCCGGGTCCAGTTCGCCAGCCTGTTATTTCTGGCTGCCACCTGGATCATCGTCACGCTGGCGGCGATTGCCTGGGGCGGGGTTCGTTCTATCGCGTTTAACGCCTACATCCTGCTCGTTCCCATCACCAGTGTCTTATTAGGGGGCCGGGCGGGCCTCGTGGTCGCCGGTTTGAGTGCATTGGCCGGGCTGGGGCTGGCTTATGCCGAAATTAGCCACCTCCTGCCTTTGCCATTGGCCACCCCCCTGTCGCTGTGGGCCACGGGGGTGATCCTCTTCCTTCTGGCCGCGGCGATCTTCTGGCTGGTCGTCAATGACCTCCAGGCGGCTCTGCGGCGCGCAGAATGGGAATGGATGGAGCGCCAGCAAGCCGAGTTGGCTCTGCACGCCAGCGAGGATTTCCGTCGCCTCATCATCAAGAGCGAACCCGAATGTGTGAAACTGGTCGCGCCCGATGGGACCTTGCTGGAGATGAACCGGGCTGGCCTGGACATGATCGAAGCAGAGACGCTCGAGCAGGTCAAAGGGTTGTCCGTCATCGAACTCGTCGTCCCGGAGTTCCGCGCCGCTTATGGCTACCTGCACCAGCGCGTGATGGGCGGCGAGGCGAGGGTGTTGGAGTTTGAGATTGTCGGTTTGCGCGGCACGCGCCGGTGGCTGGAAACCCATGCCGTCCCGTTCCGCAACGAGCAGCAGCAGGTGGTCGCCCTGCTGGGTGTCGCACGCGAGGTCACCGAACGCAAACGGGCAGAGATAGAACGCCAGGTGCTTTTGGAAATTATGCAAGGGGCGATGATCACCGCCGACCTGCAAGCATTTTTGCGCTTCGTTCACGCTTCCATTGCAAAAGTCATTGAAGCGGAAAATTTCTTCGTTTCGCTCTATGACCGGGAGACCGGGTTGTTTGGGGATGTGTACTCGGTGGACCAATACGACCAGCCCGCCCCGCCGCAGAAACCCGGCAAGACGACGAGCGCGTATGTGTTCCGCACCGGGCAGCCCCTCCTGTTGACGCAGGCGCAGTTTGACCAGCTGGCCGCGCAGGGCGAAGTCGAACTTGTGGGGACCAACTCCCCTTCCTGGCTGGGCGTGCCACTCAAAACCCCGGAGGAAACCATCGGGGTGATGGTCGTGCAGGACTATGAACAACCAGACTGTTACTCGGCGCGCGATATGGAATTTTTTGCCTCCGTCGCCGGGCAGGTGGCCCTCGCCATCGAGCGCAAGCGCGCCGAGGAAGCCTTGTTGCGGTTCCGAGAAGTGATGGATGAATCCCCTGATGCGATCTTTTTTATCAATCCAGAAACCAGCCAATATATAGATTTCAACAAAACCGCCCTGGAATCCCTCGGTTACAGCCGGGAAGAGCTGCGCCAATTGGGGGTCATTCACATTGCCCAGCATGTGAAGACCCTGGAAGGCTGGCACGAGCGGGCCGCGATGGTGAAAGAAAACGATGGCGTGGAGTTCGAGACGGTCTATGAACGCAAAGATGGCACTCAGTTTCCCGTCGAGTTGAGCGCGCGCACCCTGGGCGATGGCGAGAAGGCGATCATGATCGCGATTGTGCGCGATATCACCGCACGCAAGCAGGCCGAGGAGACGCTGCGGGAAAACGAAGAGCGCTTCCGTGCGCTGGTCGAGTCAGCCGCCGAAGCCATCGTTCAAGCCGATGCGACCGGGCATATCATCGGTTGGAATCAGGGCGCACAAACGATCTTTGGCTACCAGGCCGAGGAGGTGCTGGGCCAACCCCTGACTCTTCTCATGCCAGACCGCTACCATGCGGCGCACCTCACCGGCCTGGCCCGCGTCCTGGCGGGAGGCGAGCAGCATGTGATCGGACAAACGATTGAACTCTACGGCAGGCGAAAGGACGGACAAGAATTTCCGCTTGCCATTTCCCTGAGCACCTGGCAGACGAAAGCGGCCTTGGGTACAACGGGCCAATTTTTTAGCGGCATCATTCGGGATGTGACCGAACGCAAACAGGCGGAGGCAGCGATCCAGCGCCGCGCCGATGAATTCGCGGCTTTGGTTGGGATCGCACGCGACCTGATGATTCAGTGGGACCTGCCGCGTTTGTTAGAAACCATCGTTGAGCAAACCATGCAGTTGTTTCAGGTATCTGGGTGCGGAATTTACCTGTCCGATCCGACGCGTGGTGATTTGCCTATCGTGATTGAAAAGGGCCCCAGGTTTCTTCCTGATATTCGGCTTGCGCTGGGGGAGGGTTTGGCTGGGCGGGTAGCACAGACCCAACAACCTCTGAACGTGGACGACTACCAAACCTGGGAAGGCCGCTCTCTTCAATATGAAGGGATTCCCGTCCGGGCATGTGCCGGTGTGCCCTTGTTGTATAGCGGAGAACTGATCGGAGTCCTGGTGATGAGGGAAATTGGGGTTTCGACGCGCCGCTTCACGGAACAGGAGATGCAAATTCTCTCGCTGCTGGCGGCCCAGGCTGCCAGCGCGGTCCACAATGCCCGTCTGTTCGAGGCCACCCGCCGCCGCCTGACCGAAATGGAAGCGGTCTCCCGCGTGTCCACGATTGTGCGCGCTGCCCAAACCCTGGACACGATGTTGCCCCCGCTCCTGGATGAAATCTTATCCGTGTTGAAGACGGAAACAGGCTGCATCGTCCTTTACGACCCGGACCATCGAACCTGATCC
>Ga0247727_10018734_pt1 | contig 10837 bp, 12 predicted proteins | sample WisWelCaveWW1625_FD_202498 | JGI IMG/M metagenome (GOLD analysis project Ga0247727, IMG submission 202498) | Biofilm microbial communities from Wishing Well Cave, Virginia, United States - WW16-25 | ecosystem: Environmental > Aquatic > Deep subsurface > Groundwater > Cave microbial mat | place...
CGCCCCCTCGCATTTCGCCTTGCCGCTCTCCCCAATGCTATTGGCCAAGGGGCGGCTCGTTATTCACGCTGCTCCAACTGCAAATGCCGAAGCCGAATACGTCGTTCATCAAATCGAAAAACTCGTCGGCGGGACGAGCATGTTCTCGCAGGATTCCGGTCGCGTCGGGCATCAAGAAGATGGCAAAAGTTCATTTGGTGATGTAGCAATTCTGTATCGCCTGAACGCTTTGCGGCCAGCTCTGCAAGAAGCGCTTGATCGCGCCGGAATGCCTTATCAAATTTCCGGAGAGTTGCCACTCATCGAAAAGCCCGGCATCCAACAACTTATTAGCGCGCTAAAACTGGCAGGTGGCGTACCCGCTACTCCCGATGAAGTCGCCCAACTCATGCTGTTCGCAGTAAAAGGATTTGGCAAAAAAGCGTTTGATGAACTCAAAACCGCGGCGCAGGATGAAGACGCAATAACCATAGAATCGCTGAACGTGCTGACGCAAAATAATTTATCAAGCAAAAGAAGCATCCACGAAGTTGCAGATTTCTGTTCAACGCTGAATCGTGCGCAAACAATGCTGCATGATGAAGGCGTCGCCGCTGCAACGGAATTTCTAATCAATTCAACCCCTTACTTTGTTGATGCAAACACGAGTGGGAAAGCGGGCGAGGTTTTTCAACATGCGCTTTACCTTGCACGCCGCCATCCAAAGCTCAAAAGTTTTCACGATGCCTTGTTGCTGCAACGTAAGATAGATGCTTATGAGTATAATGTTGAAAAAATCTCATTGCTCACTCTACATGCTGCAAAAGGCTTGGAATTCAAAATCGTGTTTATCATTGGATGCGAAGAGACTATCTCACCCCTTTCTCTCCCCGGCTTTACTACAGATGCCGAAGAAGAGCGACGACTCTTTTATGTAGGCATGACACGGGCGAAAGAGCAACTTCATTTTGTGCGCGCGAACCGGCGAACCCTGTTCGGAAAAAATCTTGAAGATGCGCCCTCGCCATTTCTCAAGGACATCGAAGAACAGTTGAAAGAATATGAAGCGTGGCAGGCCCCGGCGCGGAAGCCGATCGGAATTGAAGATCAGCAACTGAGTCTTTTCGGCGAATAGCATAATGAATTCTTCAAACGAGTTTGGTTATGATTGATCGACAACACCAATGGTCGAAAGCAATGATATTCGCGCTGGCCGTCTTGCTTGGCGCAATGATCGGCCTCGGCTATTTCACCTGGACGTATGCCGAGGGCGGCTCCTATTTCAGCAACGATCCGAAAGCGTGCGCCAATTGCCACATCATGCGCGAATATCTGGATTCGTGGCAGAAGTCGAGTCATCACAGCCGAGCGACTTGCAACGATTGTCACACGCCCCATACTTTTATCAAAAAGTACGCAGCCAAGGCAGAAAATGGAATGCGGCATTCCTGGAAATTTACTTTTCAAAGTTTCAAAGAGCCGCTTCACATCACTCCCGGCAATTTGGAAAACCTGCAAAACAATTGCGTCGATTGCCATGGCGGTCTCGTGCGCGAGATTGCAGGACGTAGGCAACATGGAATTTCATCTGAGCAAACTTGCGTCCATTGCCACGCGGATGTTGGGCATGGCGCCAGATATTGAAGAGAACCTTTCAATCGAATTTTTTATCAGAATTTCTAAAATAGACATCTTGGAAAGGAAAACAAGGCATGGCAAATCAATCGACATCCTATCGTTCTTATGTCATCATTGCGGCCGTTGTTGCGGCTATCACCTTCGGCATCACCTGGCTGCTGTTCAATGTCCGCGATCGTAAAGAAGAGGCGAAAGAAGTTTCATTTCGTCTTGCTGACTTAAGCGAGGAGACAATTGATCCGGCAACGTGGGGAAAAAATTTTCCTCGTCAATACGACGGCTATAAGCGAACCGTCGATACGGTGCGCACGCGTCATGGCGGCAGCGAGGCGTTCCAAAAGCTCGACGCCGAGCCGCTGCTGCGTCGCATCTTTGCCGGCTACGCGTTCAGTATCGATTACCGTGAAGAGCGCGGCCAGCAAGCGTTAGTGGACCTGTACGATGAAATCAAACGCGCCAAAGATCGCGGCGTAACAGAGAAATCGCTCGAAGAGGCGTTACAACTTCAACGCAAGGCGCAATTCCGGTTGGATTTCGTGGCAGCAGAAAACTCAATGGGCTTTCATGCGCCGCAAGAGGTCGCGAGGATTTTAGCGGAGGCAATTGATTATGCGAGGCAAGGGGAGATTGCGGCGGCGAGGAGTGGGAAGTGAGAAGTCGCCGGCGCTTGTGGTCTTTGATCAGTGAACAGTTATCAGTAGCCGGTGTTCAGTGAGTTAAAATCTGGAAGCATCGTCAAGCTAATGCACGCCCATCTATTCGCTTTCATATTTAATCAATGAGAGAACATCATAGTTCGATAACTTCTTCCGCCCTTGCAAAAATTCCAACTCGATAAGAAACGCCAAGCCGCTAATCTTTCCGCCGAGTTTTTCTACGAGGCGGGCAGTAGCTGCCGCAGTTCCACCGGTCGCCAAAAGATCGTCGATGATAATTACATTCTCGCCTTTGTTGATCGCATCGATGTGCATTTCGAGAGCATCCGTGCCATATTCCAACGCATACTCTTCTCGAACAGTTTGCGCAGGAAGTTTCTTTGGCTTGCGCGCCGGAACAAATCCTGCGCCGAGACGCAAGGCCAATGGCGCGCCGAAAATAAATCCGCGCGACTCGATACCAACGACTTTTTGAATCGACCTGTCTTTGCAAAAACGTTCCAACACATCAATCGCCTGCGCGAAGGCTTTCGGTTCTTTCAGAAGCGTTGTAATGTCCTTGAAGCCGATGCCCGGTTTTGGAAAATCTTTTACAGTGCGAATATAATCATCAAAGTTTGCCATCTTGGTCTCCAGCCTCCGTTCTGCGTTCTCCTTCTTTTGAGCCGGTGATCTCGAAAGAACGAAACTTCCTTTGATATTCCGACCATTCGGTTTGCACGTCGCTTACGGTGCTCCAACGCGAGCCTTTCCGAATATCAGCAAGAAAACCATCCATGTCGCGCTCCTCACCTTCGGCCATGATCTCGACGCGACCGTCGGAGAGATTTCTCACCCAGCCCGTCAAATTATAGCGCCGCGCCATTTTATTGACGTAATAACGGAATCCCACTCCCTGCACCTGCCCCGAAACGAATGCGTTGACGCACTTCTTCATGTGAGCATGCCCAACAATATTACCACAGCTTGTTCCGCATTTTCTGTTTATGGATTATTGGATTACTGGATTGATGGATTCATGGATTTTTATCTTTGGATACTGGGATCATCAATCCATTCATCCATCAATCCCAATATCCATTATTCCAAACATCCATCAATCCATTTATCAATCCAGTTGAGCTTAAGGATAAATCCGACTCATCAATCTCGGAAACGGAATCGTCTCGCGCACGTGATGTAATCCGCAAATCCACGCGACAGTGCGCTCGATGCCCAAGCCGAATCCCGCATGCGGCACGCTGCCGTAACGCCGCACGTCAAGATACCATTCGAATGCCGACATCGGCAAGTCGTGGGCTTTGATTTTCTTCTGAAGCTTTTCCAAATCATCTTCGCGTTGGCCGCCGCCGATGATTTCGCCATAGCCTTCGGGTGCCAAGACATCGACGCACAGCGCGCGGTCGGGTCGCTCGGGATCGCTCTTCATGTAGAACGCCTTCACCGCCGTAGGATAGCGATGCACCATGAGCGGCTTTTCCTGCTTTTCGGTGAGCAGCGTTTCATCAAAGCCGCCGAGATCATCGCCCGGCTGAAAAGGCGGTGCGTCTTGCTCTTTGGCGCGCGCCGCGCTTTCAGGGCTAGTCAAAAATTTTGCCGCTTCATCATAACTCATGCGCGGAAACGGCCGCACGATTTTTTCGAGCTTGCTAATGTCACGCTCAATGCCTTTCAATTCCTCGCGACGGGTTTCGAGCACGCGCTGGACGATAAACTCGATGAACGACTCCGCCAAGTCCATATCGCCGTCGAGATCCATGAATGCCACTTCCGGCTCCACCATCCAAAACTCGGTCAGATGGCGGCGCGTCTTGGATTTCTCCGCGCGGAACGTCGGGCCGAAGCAATAGACTTTTCCAAACGCGGCGCAGGCCGGCTCCATGTAAAGCTGGCCGGATTGCGTGAGGTAAGCTTTCTCCTCAAAATAATTCGTCTCGAAAAGGGTCGACGTTCCCTCGCAGGCAGCCGGCGTAAAAATCGGCGCGTCGATCAGCACGAAACCGTTGCCGTCGAAGAAGTCACGCACGGCTTTGATAATGGTATGACGAATTCTGATAATGGCATGTTGCCGCGATGAACGCAGCCACAGATGGCGATGATCCATCAAGAACGCGTCGCCGTGTTCCTTCGGGGTGATCGGGTAATCTTTGGCAATCGAAATGATCTCGATGTTTTTCGCTGTCAGCTCATAGCCGCCTGCTGCGCGTTGATCGGCGCGCACCGTGCCGGTCACGGAAAAAGCCGACTCTTGTGCAAGTTGTTCGCAGCGCCCGAAAATTTCTTCGCCGACGTCCTTCAACGAGACGACGCACTGGATGATGCCGGTGCCGTCGCGCAACAGCAAGAACCACAGCTTGCCGCTGTGTCGCGCGTTATAAAGCCAGCCGTAAAGCGTCACGTCCTTGCCAACATGCTGGCCGATGTTCTCGATGTACACCTTCTCGCGGTTGATATACTTCTGCATTGTCCTACATTTACTCCTTCCGATTATTTTGCCAACAGCACCGGCACTTTTGATTTGCGAATGATTTGTTCGGTGTGGCTGCCGAGAATCGCCTCGCGAATGCGCGAATGGCCGTAAGCGCCCATGGCAATCACGTCGCAATTGTTCGTCTCGGCATACTTCACGATCGCTTCGTCGACCACGCCCTTGGTCAGCTCACTTTTCACTTCGATATCGAACGGCTCAAGATACCGCTCGGCTTCGCGAAGAATATTTTGGCCGTGTTCAGACAGATCCGTCACCGTCAAAACAATCATCGGCACCTTGAGATGTTGCGCCATGTACGCAGCGATAGCCAGCGCGCGGTTGGCATTGAGACTGCCGTCATACGCCATCAACATTTTCGTGGGCACGCTAAAATCTTTGTCGACGACGAGAATCGATTTGTTGCACAAACGCGTGACGGCTTCGACGGTCGCGCCGATCATCTTGCTCTCCCAGCGGGCAAATTCCCCGCGCGCGCCGATGACGACGAGATCGACGGTGAGCGCCTGCTCGCAGATCACGTCGACCGGCGGGCCGGAGATTTTGTGCAGCTCGAATTTGCAATTTTCACGCTGCAAAATCTCGCGGCATTTTTCCAGAACCGCGTCGGCGCGTTCTTCGAGAATGCGCCGCGATTCTTCCTGATACAGCACCGAAGGAATGATCGGCACGAATCCATCGGCACCCGCGGCCACCGCCCACTCGAAGATGCGCACGTCAATGACCGTCATGACACGCAGTAGCGCGCCGCACGATTTGCTGCAATGGATGCCGTAACGCAAGACGGTGTCGGTGTAGCCCGAGCCGTCAACCGAAAGTAAAATGGATTTGATCATGATGTAGCTCCCGTTCTTGGTGAGCCACTTATTGTTTATTGCCAATCCGCTCTTTGGTCGGATTCAAATTATATTCCTGCGATTTGCCGCGCGGGATGCTAAGAGACTGCCACTTGCTGCCAGCATGTACTCGCGCCAGCAGCACGATTTGACCCACATGATACGACGCGTGCGCAAGAGACCTTTGCAGTGCGTCGCACACGGTCAATTCTTTTCCTCTAATCTTAACCACCTTGTCGAGATCAGAATCTTTGAGCGCATCAATTTGATCAAACAAAATTTTCCATGACTCGCTCCATTTTTCTAACAGTATTGCTCTGCTTTCCGATTTCTCATCAAATTCATCATCTCGATTGCGCCATGCTTTTTCACCATCTTCCGTCAAAAAGTTCGTAAACCGAGATTTGAAATTCCCAGAGAGATGGTTCATTATTACGGCAATTGAATTGCCTTCTGCATCAAGCTTCTTGTGTAAGTCGTTGTCTTTTACTTGAGAGATGGCACCCTCGGCCAACGACTTGTATTTTTGATATTCGGATTTTATGGATTCGATGATCATTTTCCGAACCGCTATTAGTTGAAAAAATATTCATTTACTGATTTTCTTGATGTAGTTCGTAGGGTCGTCCAGAACTGGGTCATATTCAGATCGATGAATCCTCCTCGCCTCTAAATCTATTTTTACATCTTGAATGAATTTGTGGAAATCAAAATTCTGCTCGGATAATTTATTCATTGTCTCCCATTCGAGGTTATTTCTACTTCTCGCATGATAAAGAACCGATGAAGAATCCACATCATGAAGATCCAAATGAATTATTCCGATCCCGAAAGACATTGAGAGTCGCTCAAGTTCTGCTAATAGCTCATCATCTTGCTTGATTTGAGCAGCAACAAGATAACCTTCATGCGCCCAAGATGAGTTTGACACAGCTTGAAAAAATGATTCTCTATAATTGCCCTTGGTTATATCCTTCTTGAGTTCAAATGAAAATAGTTTTAATACATTGTTATCAGAAATTCGGTTAAAAGCGATTAGGTCTTCGTTCCAATCATCAATGGGTATATAAAACCCAACAAGGTCAGGGTATAACCATTCACTGTAACCATCTTTTTTAGATTTTTCATGTGAAATGGTCCTTGTAAGGATGTTTTTCCCTCGATTAAATGATGGATTCGTGTATGCAAAATATGTCAGTAACGGATGTAGGTCTTTTTCAGAATAGTTTTCGCTGTGTGGCTTTGCCTTTTGTTCCGCTTCTTCGATCTTCTTAAGAATATCAGGCGGAAGACGATCTTGTTTTGATTTTAGAAAAAATCTCGCGGGGCGGTTGCCGACCTTAATAAATTTCGAATCGGCATTGTCTCGCACTTCCACAAATAACCGTGCACCTAATGTCTGCCACGGAGTTTTACCTTTTGTTGGAAGCTTACCATCTAAGCCAGCCTTAACTCCTTCTGCCCAGATTTCTTGATAGGTCAGAGGTGTATCAGCTTTTGTAAGTACATCAAATGCAAAATCGATAAAAGTCAGCGCCATGTTGGTCTTAAAACTTGAAATTGTACTTGTCCACAATTGGAGTTCAGTTTCACCCAAACCTCTCCACCTTCGCTTCTCTCGTCATCAAATCTGAAACCGCTGCCACCGGAGATTTGTCTTCGAAAAGAACTTGATACACCTCGTTGGTGATGGGCAATTCCACGCCAAGCTTTTGTGTTAATGCATGCACTGCATGCGTGGTGCGGACGCCCTCGGCGACCATTTGCATTCCCGCCAGCACCTCGTTCAATGTTCGCCCGCGCCCGATCTGTTCTCCAACATAACGATTGCGGCTGTGGCGACTCATACAGGTGACAATCAAATCTCCCATACCGGAAAGACCGGCAAGGGTCATGGGATTTGCGCCCATCTTTTGAGCGAGACGAGTGATCTCAACAAGACCGCGCGTCATCAGCGCCGCTTTGGTGTTGTCGCCAAAACCAGCGCCGTCGGAAATGCCGGCAGCAAGGGCGATGATATTTTTCAGCGCGCCGCCCAGCTCAACGCCGATAATGTCGTTGTGCGTGTAGACGCGAAACGTCGGGCCCATGAGCACGGCCTGCGCGCGCTTGGCAATTTCCAGATCGGCGCACGCGGCAACGATGGCCGTGGGAATCTTTCGACTGACTTCTTCCGCATGGCTCGGCCCGGAGAGCGCCACAACTGGAAATTTTCCGCCGAGCGCTTGGCTGATAACTTCGCTCATACGCAGGAACGAATCGTTCTCGATGCCCTTGACCGCGCTAATCATCACGCAATCACGCGCAAGAACTTCTGTGGAAAGCGAGCTTAACAAAGAACGCAGCGCATGCGACGGCGCAGCAACAATCAGGAATTGCGCGCCCGAAAAGCCGTCCTTCATCGACGAGCTGAAATGTAATCCATCAGGCAATTGCACGCCTGGCAAATATTTTTCATTTTGTTTTTGATCGGCCAACCGCTGCAACAAAGCTGCATCCCGCGCCCACAACGAGACATCGTGGCCGTTCCACCGCAGAATCATCGCCAGCGCCGTTCCCCAACTGCCCGCGCCAAGAACTCCGATTTTTGCCACTGAGAACTGCCGAGTTATCCATTCATACCTTCTCCTACTCATACTCTTACTCCTACTCTTACTCGCTTTGAAGTTTTTAAAAGCGAGTAAGAGTAGGAGTAAGAGTATGAGTAGGAGCACGATTATGTTGAAATGATCTCGCCTATACGAACAGGCTCTTCTCCGAGTACCTTCAGTCGTTCGAAAAAAGCCAGTGCCGCTTCACAGTCCACGATGAACACCATCCCGATGCCAAGATTAAAAACCTCCCGCATCTCCTCAACGGCGACGTTGCCATGCTTCTGCAAAAGCTGAAACAACGGCAGCCACTGCCATGCATCCCAATTGACTCGCATCTGCAATGGTGATCGCAAAAGGCGACTGACATTACCGGCGATACCGCCGCCGGTGATATGCGCAACGCCGTGTAGCGCCCGCTGCTGGCGAACTTCGCGCAAGACTTTTTGGTAACTTCGATGTGGTTTCAGCAAAGCATCTCCGAGAGTGCCATCAATGCCGTCGTAATTCACCTCGAGATGCAGATCGGAATTCGCATCAAGAATCCGACGCGCCAGGCTGTAGCCATTCGTGTGCAGGCCGTTCGAAGAAATCCCGATCATCACATCGCCGGATTGGACCGTGCTGCCATCGATGATGCGCGATTTCTCCACCACGCCGACGATGGTTCCAGCGAGGTCAAATTCTCCTGCTTGATAAATATCCGGCATCTCGGCAGTCTCTCCGCCGATCAACGCACAGCCGGCTTCTTTGCATGCGTCAACCATGCCGGCAACAAGCTCTTCAACGACAGGCGGATCGAGTTTTCCAAACGCGAGATAATCGAGAAAGAACAGCGGGTCTGCGCCACAGACCATTAAATCATTCAGGCAGTGATTGACGATGTCCTCACCGATGCCGCGGTACTTGCCAAGCTTGCACGCGAGCTTGATTTTTGTGCCAACACCATCGACGCTGCTCACCAGCACCGGCTCGCGATAAGCGGCACGGTTGAATTGATAAAATCCGCCGAACAAGCCGATCTCACGCAGCACGTTCGAATTGTGAGTTTGACGAGCGAGCGCGGCAATGCGCTTCTTCGCTCCTTCTCCGGTGGCGCGATCGACCCCGGCTTGTTTATATGTGAGGCTCATCAGCCATGCTTTGCATTTTGATCAACCGCTCGCGATATTTTTTGCGCGCCATTTCAAAGAATGCGAGATGCTCAGGCCTTTTGTAATCCGAATAAGTCCACTCGTTAACTACAAAATGCCCGTGGCGAAATCGCAACTGAACATCTCCGTAAACTCCCCGGCCAAGATAAATGCGATGATCAAAATTCTTGGTCGTCGACAAAACTAACTTGGCCGAATCGACATATCCCGGATCGAGATTCACCCGCCGCTGGTTATTTTCTTTGAATTGATTCTCGATTTCCATTGCCTTCAATTTCCAGTGCAGCAGTTCCGACGGATCAATGAGTCGATCAAAAACCAAGAACTGCTTTTTTAATTTGTCCCCCATCTCCGGCGCGTAGTAGTTGCTGAAGTCGAAATCGAAAGTCTCGCTTTCACATAAAACTTCGCCGCATTCGCCGAGAGCCTGCCGCCAGATTGATTCTGAAAAACTTTCCTGCCACAGCGCGGCAACCAACAGCGCTACCGGCGCGGGGGTTTTTAGATCTCCCATGCTCACGTAGGGAAAAAAGTCAGACCAATGAAGACAACAAGCACGAGAACAAAGTGCATCACATACGCCGGATAAATACTCTCCGCCTTTAGTACTAACCATCCGGCTGCCAAGCCCCAGACGCTGCCGAGAATAATTCCCGGCACACCTACAGGAACTCCCACGCGATAGTGCATCAGGCCAAAGACAATCGCCTGCATCACCATCGCCACGGACAATGAAAAATGCGGCGCGGCAAAAGCAACGACCAGACTCCGAAAGATGGTCTCTTCCATCAGCGCTGAAAATACTGCATAACCCAAGGCGATCACGATGACGACATCTATCGGCCATTCCTTTGGGACCGGATTAACCGGCATCGCCGACGGAACAAAACGCGCGGCGAACAAGATCATTGCTCCAAGCAGAAGGCCCAAAGTCAAGGCTCGCCGCATCCACTGGCCGCTTTTCCCTGGCAGAAAAAATAAACCGCTCCACTGCAATTCCGTCAAAAAAAACAACCCAAGCAAACCCGCAAGCACGAGAATGTTCGTGTACGGGTAGTGAATGCCCAATTGATCGATCAGGAAATTCAATAACAAGAAGACAAAGAGCACGATGCTCAAGCCGAACGGCTTTCGCAGATTTTGTTTGAAGAATCCAGCAAGAGCCAAAATGCCAACGCCGCATACTGCCCACAAAGTTTTTCCAAAAACAAAATAGGCCGTGACGGCGACGGCAGGGCCGGCGACGGCCAGCAGATTGACCAACGACAATCGCGATTTCAAAATGAGAGTATTGCCCTCCGATACGTTTATAATTTTCGTAGGCAAATATGTTTATTTGGCGCAAAAAAAGCAAGGATAAACTCGGAGTTAGCTGCCTATCCCCCGAAACTTTCTCGGAGGTGCCGGGACAAGTCTCTGGATGAGTTGAGAGTTATCCTAAAGTAAAATTGTGAAATTTGTCCGAGGAATTTTGCCTCCTCCTGCTTATCTTGGT
>Ga0247727_10018735_pt1 | contig 10837 bp, 7 predicted proteins | sample WisWelCaveWW1625_FD_202498 | JGI IMG/M metagenome (GOLD analysis project Ga0247727, IMG submission 202498) | Biofilm microbial communities from Wishing Well Cave, Virginia, United States - WW16-25 | ecosystem: Environmental > Aquatic > Deep subsurface > Groundwater > Cave microbial mat | place...
ATCGAGGAAGACTCCGAGCCGGCCAGCGACTTCCTGGGACGGACATGCCAGGAATGGGAAGCCGAAGCAGGCCGCGCCAGGGCCCTGGGGGTCCGTGTGGTAACCCCACGCATCGGCATCGTTCTGGGGCCCGGCGGCGGGGCGCTGGCCAAGATGCTGACCCCCTTCAGGCTCGGTGTCGGCGGACGCCTCGGCGACGGCCGCCAGTGGATGCCCTGGATCCACATCGATGACATCGCCGGCCTGTTCCTCCACGCCGCCGCGCGCCAGGAAATCTCGGGGGCCCTGAACGCCGTCGGCCCGGCGCCGGTGACGAATCGGGATTTCACCCGGACCCTGGCTCGGGTGCTGCGAAGGCCGGCGGTGTTTCCTGTCCCCGCCTTCGGACTCCGCCTGCTGTTCGGCGAAATGGCGTCGATCCTGCTGGCCTCCCAGCGGGTGGCCGCGCGCGAAGCAGAGCGGACCGGCTATCGCTACCGTTACCAGGACCTCCAAGCCGCCCTCCGCGCCGCAGTGAGAGGGTAGAATGGATAGCTGATAACTGATAACTGACAACTATCTTCATGTTCCTCAAACAGTACTACCTGGGCTGCCTGGCCCACGCCTCCTACCTCATCGGCGACCCGCCCTCCGGAACCGCGGTCGTGGTCGACCCGCAACGCGACATCCAGCAGTACCTGACCGACGCTCGCCAGCAGGGACTCCAGATCCGCCACACCTTCCTGACGCACTTCCACGCCGATTTCGTGGCCGGACACCTGGAGCTGCGCGACCAGTCCGGAGCCCAGATCCACTTGGGCTCCCGGGCGCGGGCCGAATACCCCTTCGCCCCGATGGAGGACGGCGACCAGCTCGAGTTCGGCCGGGTGCGGCTCCAGGTGCTGCACACGCCCGGCCATACCAACGAGTCGATCTCCATCCTGGTCTACGACCTCGAGAAAAATCCCTCCCAGCCCCATGCTGTGCTGACCGGCGACACTTTGTTCATCGGCGACGTGGGCCGGCCGGACCTGCGGGCGTCGCTCGGGTGGTCGGCTGTCGACCTGGGCAGGATGCTATTCCACTCACTCCGGGAGAAGTTGCTGCCGTTGCCCGATGAGACCCTGGTCTACCCCGCGCACGGCGCCGGGTCGCTGTGCGGGAAGAACCTGAGCTCCGATACGGTCTCCACCATCGGCCAGCAGCGGCGGTTCAACTACGCCCTCCAGCCGATGAGCGAAGAGGAGTTTCTTCGCCTGGTCACCGCCGACCAGCCCGACGCCCCCCCCTACTTCACCTTCGACGCCGTGCTGAACACCCAGGAGCGCCCCACCCTAGACAAGACCCTCGAGCAGGTACTGAAGGCGCTCTCGCTCGAGGATGTGCTCGAAATAGGCGACACCGGCTCGCACCTGCTGGACGTGCGGGAGCCGGCCGAATACGCCGTGGGCCACCTGGCCGGGAGCATCAACATCGGGCTGGGCGGCAAGTACGCCACCTGGGCCGGCACCGTGCTCGACCGCACCAAGCCGATCGTCATCATCGCCGAGCCGGGACGCGAGCAGGAAGCGGCCCTTCGCCTGGGGCGGATCGGGTTCGATCACGTGGCCGGCTACCTCGATGGCGGCATGAAGGCGCTCGAAGCGCGGCCCGACCTGGTGTGGCAAACCGAGCGCGTCACCGCCGCCGAGGTAGCCGAACGCCTGGAGGTCCCCGACCCGCCCGTCGTGCTCGACGTCCGCGCCCCGAAGGAGTGGCAGGACAAGCGCATCCACGGCAGCCTCAACATTCCGCTGAATCACCTCCAGGAGCGGATCGGCGAGGTGCCGCGCGACCGTACGCTCGCCGTCCACTGCGCCGGAGGCTACCGCTCTTCCATCGCCGCCAGCATTTTGAATCAGTACGGAATCACGAAAGTGATCGAAATGGCAGGGGGGATCGCCGCCTGGGAGGCGGCCAGGCTCCCTACGGTTTCTGGGGCGTAGCCGGGAGGGCGCCCCGAAGCCCGCTCCCTATGGTCGCGGCTCGGAATCGCGTGCCGAGCCGCGACTGTAAGGAGCGGTGGTTGATTCCTGACCGGCCTTAGTGAATCCGCAGCGACTCCACCTGGATCGCGTCGCCGTCGATCGTGCCGGTGACCTTAATGGTGAGGTCCTGGTCCTTGGTGGTCGCCTTGAGGGCTTCCTGGGCCTTGGCGTTGCCGGCCTCGTCGAACTTGATGAACTTGCCCTCCGGGGTCACGATGCCGAACCCTGTCTTGGCGCAACTGAGGGCGCACTTGGCCTTATGACCGGCGGCCTTGTCCTTCATCTTGGCCGCGCACATCGAATCCATGAGATGCCCGGACCATTCGCCGGCCGAAGCCGCCAAGCCGAACGCGGCAAGCAGCGCCGCTACCGCAAAGAGTCTATTCATATATCCCAGTCTCCATACGGAGACTACCAGAGGCGACCCCCCGATTTCAAGGCCATTCTTGGGGGGAAATTCCCATTCATGCCCGGCGGTCTCTGGCCCGACAAGAAGTGCGGAGAACTGTTGCGGTTCTTGGGCAAACGACCGGCGCCGGCATTGAAGGCACCCTTAGCGACTCCGCCGGCGCGTTACGCGCTAACTCTAACGCGAACCTGCGGCTGCGCAATACCAAGACCGGCATGTCCTGGGCCGTGACAACGGATGCCACGAGCCGCTTTCGGGCGCCGCTGCTTTCCCCCGGCGAGTATGAACTCTCCATTTCGGCGGAGGGTTTCGTTCGCGCCGGCGAAGCCATCCTGGAACGGATCCAGCTTTCGGTGGGCGACGACGTGCGGCTCAACCTGGCGGTCTCGGTCGAGCCGGACAACAGAACTCCGGCTGGGGTGAATCAACCGGTGGGGTACGGTATGGAGATCGAGGCAACACTGGTTCGGCCGGCCTTATGAGCGGCGCGCAGCAGGCGCAGGAAAACCTGCGCCGTGATGAAGGCGTCGCCGCCGGCGGTATGACGGTCATGCGGCGCGATTGCGAACATCTCGCACAACGCATCCAGGGTGAAACCTTGCGCCATGGGCCGATCCGCGAACGCTCCGTCATCGTTGAGGTGCAACGCCAAATCCATCGTGTCCAGGGCACGGTTCTTCAGTTGCATGTCGAAGTGGCGCTCATAGCCGGCGTTGAGAGTCTGGATGTCGTGGCCGATGTGATGCCCCACGATCACGCCGTCCCGCAGATAATCGAGAAACAGCTCCAGCGCCTGGGGCTCGTCCAGGCCCTCGCTGGCTTCATCGCGGGTGATGCCGTGAACAGTGACGGAAGCGCGATTATAGTCCAGCTTGAGCAGCGCCTCGAAGGCATCGTGGAGCCGGATTTCGCCGTTCTCGACCGCGACAGCGCCAATGGTGATGAGCCGGTCGCGCCGCGGGTCCAATCCCGTGGTCTCGCTGTCCAGGACCACAAACCGGACCTCGGAGACCGGCGTCTCAGCGGTCCAGGAATTTTCGAAATGCGCGAAATACCGGCCAGCCTTCATGAGTCTGCGAGGAATGTCGAGGCCGTCAGCTCCAACAGCCGCAGGATGGAGCGAAAGGCCGTCTTCAACACGCGCTGATCGAGCTTCCCGAGCGCGGAGGGCGCGAGCAGTGGCGTGCCGGCAACGGTCTGGTGGTAGAGCGCGATCCGAAACGCGTCCGCCGCATCCCTGAATACCGCGGCGTTCTGGGGCGAATCCGTGGATGCCGCCTCCAGGCGCTCCAAGGTATTGATGGGGGCTCCCCGCTTACCAAGGACAAATACGCGGGCGGCATCCGAGATGGGATTGACGACAAACTCAGCCAGGTCCAAGGTCTCGCGCTGGGATCCGCCGCTATCGAGAACCAGGCCGCGAAAAAGGGTGAGCGGCGGCAGGTGTCCGAGCGTGTCGTTGGCGAGCAGAGGAACCAGCATATCCGTTTGCTCGAGCTCGCGGCTGATGTGGCTGGTCAGCTCGGCCAGAAGCGATGGATCGCCGGACAATTCGCGGAGATCGAAGAGCTCGCGCCGCGCAAACAGATCGTGTCCGTAGGGCTGGCGGATGGTAGCACCGAAGAAGCGTTTCCATTCCGACAGCGGCAGGCAGGGATGAGCGCCCTGCGGCCAGACCGGTGCGGCGCCATCCAATCCGCACGCATGGAGCCAGGCGGCGGCCCGCCCGGCAACTAAGTTGAAATAGGCAATCGCCGCGGTTTCATCGTTGAGGCGCTCATCGTCGTAGACCACGCCGATCGTGGGATACGCCAGCCGCAGGACTTCACCCCGTGCCAGGGTGCCGAACGCCAGCCAGCAGAACCGGGTGGACGGCGGCTCGATTCCCGCGGAGACGGCGTCCTGGTGGGCGAAACGGAGGCACGTTGCGGCGGACGCAGCCACGATCTCGGTCGCAATGAGCGCACAGTCGTCCACATCCGAAGAGTGCGCCAAGCCGTCCAGCACCAGGCGGCTACCCTGGCGGAGCAACGGCGCCAAGGCAGCGACGCAGGAAGCCCGACGGACCTCCCGCAGCAGGAGCGCCGCATTGCGATCGCAGAACAGGGCGAGGTCGGAGGCGGTCAAGATCGCATTCGCGCCAACTGCGAGCGCTTCGGAATGTGTGCTCACCATTTTCCGCACGGCGCTGCGCGTCGTGAAGGGAGCCTCGAGGGCAGGAGGAACGGCTTCCGAATCTCCGGCCGACTTCAAGACAGGGCCGCGCGCCTGTATGAACTCCAGGCCCGGAGCCTCGGCATCCAGCCACGAGCGGCGGCCGATGCCCGCCCCCGAAACCGAGAAGTGCGCCTCCAGGTACCGCTTCAAGGCAGGGTGCCACGCCGCGAGATCCTCGAAAGCGCCGGCGTCAATGGCGTAAACAATCACGTCGCTGGCCGTACGGGCGGAAGACAAGTAGGACCCATCGCCGAGAAAACGCTCCAGCCCCAGCAGATCGCCTTCTCCCAACACGTCGCGCAGTTGGTTGGCTCCAGAGGTCTCGTCGACCAGTTCCACCCTGCCCTGCTGGATGATCCACACCCAAGGAGTCTTGGCTTGGCCCTGGCGGAAAACGTACTCATCGGCCTCATGGAACTTCACCCGTCCCTGTCCCGCCAGATCGATCAGGCGCCCTCCAGGAAGAGCGTCGAACGGCGCGTGGCTCTTGAGAAAGTCAGCAACGCGGTATCGAATGACCGAAGTATTCATGGGGTGCGGCGACGCGGTTGATCTGGTTCGGAAATCATCTCGCCTGAGAGTAACAGAAATCGAGAGGGGAGCAACAGGGTGGCTCGAAAGGTTCTCAACAAGCGGCGTTCCCGGCCGATAAGGAGTGCGGAGGGGATCTGTCTGAAACCCAGGCGGCGGCGTTACCTGTGTTTCCCACACCTGACGATATGAAAACTTTAACGATTTCTCTGCTGTATCTCGTTGGTACTGTGGCGGTTCTGGGGCAAACCACCGGCGCCGGCATTGAAGGCACCCTTACCGACCCGGCGGGCGTGTTACGAGCTAAGACCAGCCTGCAGCTGCGCAATACCAAGACCGGCGCCTCCTGGGCCGTGACCACGGATGCGACGGGCCACTTTCGGGCGCCGCTGCTTCCGCCCGGCGAGTATGAACTCTCGATTTCGGCGGAGGATTTCGTTCGCTCCGGCGAAGCCATCCTGGAACGGATCCAGCTTTCGGTGGGCGACGACGTGCGTCTCAACCTGGCGGTCTCGGTCGAGCGGAACAGCCATAAAGGGCCAGTGGTGGCACGGATCAACCTGACCTCGGGGGCGCTGAGCGGCCTGGTGGACGACAAGGTCATCCGTGACTTGCCACTGAACGGCCGTTCGTTCCAGCAGTTAGCCCTGCTCCAGCCGGGGGTGACGAGCTCGCGAAGCTCCGGTAACGACCCCAACGGCGGACGCATGCCCAAGATCAGCATCAATGGGGCGCGTCCGGAGTTGAACAGCTTCCTGCTCGACGGAACCGACATAAACGATGTGTTTAGCAAGACTCCCGGCTTAGTGGCCGGCGTGCTGCTGGGAGTGGAAGCGGTTCGGGAGTTCCGGGTCATGATCAATTCCTACTCGGCGGAATTCGGGCGCGCCGCCGGCGGGGTGGTGCACGCGGTCACGCGCTCCGGCGAGAACCAGTTTCACGGCTCCGCCTTTGAGTTCCTCCGCAACTCCCGCCTGGACGCCAAAAACTACTTTGATCCGCTGAAGAGCCCTATCCCGCCGTTCAAGCGCAATCAGTTCGGCGCCACCCTTGGCGGACCGATCCGGCGCAACCAGACCTTCTTCTTCGCCACTTTTGAGTCCTTGGTGGAGCGGCTCGGCGTCACCGGAGTCACCGCCGTGCCGGACGCCGATGCGAGGCGGGGCGTGTTACCCAATCGGACCGTGCAGCTTCACCCCAGTATTCCCCAGTACCTGACGCTATTCCCGCTCCCGAATGGCGATCCCCTGGGCGGCGGGGCAGCCAAGTATGACTATTCCCTCTCGCAGCCTACCGACGGCCACCTGTTGCAGGGACGCATCGATCATCAGTTTTCGCCCCAGAACAGCTTGTTCGGGCGCTATACGTTTACCCAGGGCGAGGTGCAACGCCAGCCCACTAACAAGCCCCCTCTGGGCTACATTCAAGAGCGCTCCAAAAACCAGTACGTCACGCTGGAGCACCAGTACGCGCATTCGGCCGCCACCTTGAACACGGCGCGCCTGGGGTTCAACCGCTCCGTCCAGGAGGCCTACAACGTACGCACGGCCCAGATACCCGCCGCGCTCTCCTTTGTGCCGGGCCAGCCGTTTGGCTTCTTCACGATTGCCGGCGTGGTCAGCGACGTGGGTGGCGAATGGCGCCTGCCCCGCTTGGACCGCCTCAACAACTTCCAATGGGAGGACAGCCTCCTGGCGACCCGCGGCCGCCACACGCTGCGCCTGGGGTTCAAGGGCGAGCGATTCCACTACAACTCGCACTACGTCACCCAGGTCGGCGGAGTCCTGGCCTTCGCCAGTCTGGAGAACTTTCTCCAGGGAATCGTGCAAAGCGCCGATGTGAACCTGCCGTCGCGGGTGGATCCCGATCGCAGCTTCCGTCAGACGCTGTGGGGGGTCTTCGCCCAGGATGACGTGCGGCTCAAACCTAACCTCACCCTGAATCTGGGACTGCGTTACGAGTTCACTACCGTGCCCACAGAGGTCAACGGCAAGCTTGCCAACCTGCGCCACGTCACCGACACGGCGGTCACGGTGGGGAATCCCTGGTACTCGAATCCGTCGTGGCTCAACCTGGCGCCACGCCTGGGTCTGGCCTGGGACCCGTTCTCGGACGGTAAGACCGCGGTCCGGGCCGGCTTCGGACTGTTCTACGACCCCATCCTGTCCAAGTACCTGTTCCTTCCGGGCAGCGTCAGCCCCCCGTTCGCCCAGCGGACCTCGATCCCGAACGCGCCTTTTCCCAACATTGTGGCGAACCTGTCTTCCGCCGCCCAAGTGCCGCCCGCGCACTCGATCGAGTTCGATCCCCAGTCGCCCTATATGATGCAATTCAATTTCGCGATCGAACGCGCGCTCCCGGGCCAGTGGGTCCTCACGGCGGCCTACGCCGGCTCCCGCGGGGTGCACCTGTTCCGGACCGCCGAAGCCAATCTGGCGCCCGAAATGGTGGTGAACGGCCAGAAACAGTATCAGCCCCAGTTGGGCCGCCGCAACCCCAACTTCGCCGGCATCTGGCCGCGGGTCACCGACGCGCGGTCGTTCTATAACGCGCTCCAGTTGAATCTCAACAAACGCCTGGCGCGGGGATTGGGGGCTCAGGTCTCCTACACCTTCTCGCGGAGCATTGATGACGCGGCGGGAACCTACGGGCAGGATTTTTCCAACCAGAACTCCTACGGCCTGGATTTTTACGACCGCCAGATCGACCACGGCCTATCCCCGTTCCATGCCAAACACAATCTCACATTTCACTGGACCTACAACATCCCCGCCCTCCGCCAGGGACAAAGTTGGATGCGGGCCGCGCTGCGGGGCTGGCAGGTGAACAACATCACGACACTGCAATCCGGACATCCGTTCACGGTCCAGTTAGGCTTTGTCCGGTCGGGCAACCTGAACACCGGTTTCTCGATGAACGAAAGACCCAGCGTGAAGGCGGGCTACTCCGGCAATCCCGTGCTGGGCGGGACGGACCGGTACTGGGACATCAGCGCCTTCGAGTTGCCTCCAGCCAACCAGCGCGGCAATCTGGGGCGGAATTCCTTGATCGGACCTGGTTTGGCGGCTGTGGCCGTGTCGTTAAACAGGACGTTCCGGCCCCGCGAAGGGTGGACCCTGCAATTCCGCTCGGAGGTCTTCAATCTGCCGAATCACCCTAACTTTGCCACGCCCTCCGGCCGCATCGCCTTTACCAGCGCCAGTGGGGCGGTGGCCCCCGACCGGGGACGCATAACAGCGACCACCTCCATCTCCCGCCAGATTCAGTTTGGGCTCAAGCTCGCGTTCTGAAGCGGGCGCGGGGCGGATTCAGTATGGGCATGGATCTGAAGCAGCGCTGGGCGCCTCAGTGGCTCGTCATGGCGGCGGCCGCCGCGATGCTGCCGGTCTCGGCCCAAGACCCCTCCCGGGGGGCGGTCGAGTACCAGATCAAAGCCACCTTCCTTTACTCCCTCGCCAAGTTCGTAGACTGGCCGCCGGAAAAGCTGGAGGAAAACAGCCCCATCCTGGTGGGCATCTACGGCAAGGACCCCTTCGGAGCCACCATCGACCAAGCCTTGCAGGACAAGACCGTCAACGGCAGGACGCTGGTGATCCGGCGGCTGACCGGACTGGAGCAAGTCAGGCAGTACCACATTCTGTTCATCAGCTCCGCCGAGAAGAAGCAACTGGCGCAGATCCTCAGCGCCGTGGGCGACGGGGGCGTGATGACGGTAGGGGAAGTTGCCAGCTTCGCCGAGCAGGGCGGGATGGTGAACTTTGTCTTGAGGGAGAACTCCGTCGGCCTGGAAATCAATGTGGGCGCGGCGGAGCGGGCGCGCATCAAGTTCAGCTCCAAGCTTCTGAGGCTGGCCCGGGTGGTGGAGGGCAAGGGCCCGCCGCGGAGAAACTGACATGCAGGTATTCCGAGACCTCTCGATCCAACGCAAGGTGACGCTGATTGCGACTCTGGTCAGCACCTTGACCTTGCTGGTGGCCTGCGGCGCGTTCACCGCCTACGAATTGGTTACGTCGCGCAGTGACACCGCGGCGCGCCTGACCTCCATCGTGGAGGTGATTGCCTCCAACAGCGCGGCGCCGTTGGCCTTTGGGGACCGCAATGCAGCCCACGAGACTCTGGCGGCCTTGCGCAGTCAGGACGAGATCACCGCGGCCTACCTGTACACCAGGGAAGGCGCCGTCTTCGCCCGGCACGTGAGAGATTCCGGGGGGGCGGCCTCGCGACCGGCGTCGCCTGGCAAACCGGGCATCCATTTCAGCGGCCAAACGGTGGTGGTGACCCGGGAGGTCTTGCTGGACAAGGAGCGGATCGGTACGCTGCAGGTCCAAGCGGACCTGCACAAAACCTACTCGCGGGTGAAACGCTACGCTGGTCTTGCGGCGCTGGTTCTGGCGGTCTCTTTTGGGATCGCTCTGCTGCTGTCGGCCCGGCTCCAGCGCGTGATCTCCGACCCGATCTTGAGCCTGGAGCACGTTGCCCGCCGGGTCTCGGCGGACAAGGACTACAGCGTGCGCGCGGCCAAGCACGGCAACGACGAGGTGGGAAACCTCATAGTCGCCTTTAACGAGATGCTGGAGCAAATCCAGATCGGCAAGCAGGAGCTGGAGCGGCACCGCGATCACCTGGAGGAAATGGTGGCCGGACGCACCGCTGAACTGGTGCAGGTCAACGCCGAGCTGACCACGGCCAAGGACAGGGCGGAAGAATCGGCGCGGCTGAAGAGTGAGTTCCTGGCCAACATGAGCCACGAGATCCGCACGCCCATGAACGGAATCATCGGCATGACCGAACTGGCCCTGGACACCGGTCTCAACGCCGAGCAGCGCGACTACCTCAACCTGGTGAAGAGCTCGGCCGACTCCCTGCTGGTGGTGATTAACGACATCCTGGACTTCTCCAAAATCGAAGCTGGAAAGCTGCGACTGGAGCCGATTGAGTTTGATCTCCACGAGGTGGTGCGCGTCACGGCCAAAACGCTGGCCTTGCGCGCCCATCAAAAAGGCCTGGAGATGCTGTGCCACGTCGAGGACCAAGTGCCGGAAATGGTGATCGGCGACCCCACCCGCCTCCGCCAGGTGCTGTACAACCTGGTCGGGAATGCGACCAAGTTCACCGAGACCGGGGAAGTGGTGATACACGTGGGGCTGCAATCGCAAGATGAAGATTTGGTGTGCCTGCACTTTGAGGTGGCCGACACCGGGATCGGCATTCCAAAAAACGTGCGGGAACACATCTTCGAAGCGTTCACCCAGGCCGACGGCTCCATGACCCGGCGCTATGGCGGCACCGGACTGGGGCTTTCCATCTCGCGGCAACTGGTGAAACTGATGGCCGGGGAAATCTGGATCGAGAGCGAGGTCGGCCAAGGCAGCCGATTCCACTTTACCGTCCAACTGGGCCGCACCCAGGCCCGCCCGGCGAAGCCGCCCCTGGCCGATCCGGGCACGTTGCGCGGGCTTGAAGTTCTGGTGGTGGATGACAATGCCACCAACCGGCGAATTCTCGAACAGATTCTCAAACAGTGGCAGATGCATGCGAGCCTGGCCGAAGACGGAGCGTCGGCGCTGCGGGCGATGCGCGAGGCCAACACCGCTGGCCGCCCGTTCCGGCTGGTGCTGCTCGACGGCCACATGCCGGTGATGAACGGATTTGATCTGGCGGGGGAGATCCAGCG
>Ga0247727_10018736_pt1 | contig 10836 bp, 13 predicted proteins | sample WisWelCaveWW1625_FD_202498 | JGI IMG/M metagenome (GOLD analysis project Ga0247727, IMG submission 202498) | Biofilm microbial communities from Wishing Well Cave, Virginia, United States - WW16-25 | ecosystem: Environmental > Aquatic > Deep subsurface > Groundwater > Cave microbial mat | place...
TGATCCAATATCGGCTGAGGCGAGAATCGTTGGTACATCGCGTGGCGGAGGCCCGAATGCCGACCACGCACGGTGAGTTCCAGGCCATTGTGTACCAGAATGAAGTAGATGGAGAATCGCACATCGCCCTGGTTAAGGGCCTGCTGGATGCCACAAGTCCGGTGTTGGTACGCGTCCACTCCGGTTGCGTCACGGGGGACATTTTTGGCTCCAACCGCTGCGACTGTGGCGAACAGCTCTACGCCGCCATGGAGCGGATCGAACAGGAGGGCCGCGGGGTCTTATTGTATCTGAACCAGGAGGGCCGCGGCATCGGGCTACTCAACAAATTGAAGGCCTATCAATTACAAGATGCCGGACGGGACACAGTTCAAGCCAACCTGGATTTGGGGTTTAAAGCGGACCTGCGAGATTATGGAATTGGCGCACAGATTCTGGTGAACCTGGGAATAAGACAGATTCGATTGATGACGAATAATCCGCGCAAAATTGTGGGGATCGAAGGTTATGGTCTCACGGTCACGGAGCGGGTTCCAATCGAAGCCGCGCCCCACGAGAAGAATATCCGTTATCTCCAAACGAAGAAGCGGAAATTGGGACATATTCTGGATCGGGTATGACAACGGGACAGGTTGGGCCGGCTGCTGGCACAGACGGCGTCGCTTTAAAGATTGGGATCATCGCCAGCCGGTTCAACCCAGAGATAACGGAGTCTCTGCTATCCGGATCCCTTCGCACCCTCTCCGAACAGGGCGTGCGAAGGGATGCGATCTGGGTCTTCCGAACCCCCGGCGCGTTTGAAATACCGGGGCTTGCTAAACAGGTGTGGCGACGACACCACTTCGATGCCCTGATTTGTCTGGGGGCCGTGATTCGCGGAGAGACGCCACACTTTCATTATATCTGTACCGAAGTCAGCCGTGGGATTGGCCAACTCTCTCTGGAGTTGGGTGTCCCCGTGCTCTTCGGCATTCTGACGACAGACTCTTTGGCGCAGGCGCAGGCCCGTTCAGGAGAGAAGGTGAATAAGGGCGCGGAAGCGGCGATGGCCGCCATTGAAATGGCGCGCACCTACCAGAAGATATCATTGCCATCGGGATAAGCGGCATGGGCATACGGCGCAATGCCAGGGAGCTGGCATTACAGATGTTATATCAGATGGACTTCAATGACGAAGGTGGGGCCTTGCCGTCCCCTTTTTGGCCCCAAGAGACAATCGCCCCGGGTGCGCGGGACTTCTCGGAACAACTCCTCCGGGGTGTAATAGGCCATCGCTCCAATATAGATCAAACGATTCGGGATGTGGCGCAACATTGGTCTTTTGAACGGATTGCCGCCGTGGACCGGAACATCCTCCGCCTGGCCGTTTATGAGCTGCTTCATCTACCTGAGGTCCCGCGTTGCGTCACGCTCAACGAAGCTATTGAGATGGCCAAAAAATATGGGGGTGAAGATTCGGGTGCCTTCGTGAATGGAATATTAGACCGCATCCATCGTGATCACCCAGTTGGAGCGGAAGATGATTGAGCGATATAGCCGACCCCAGATGGCGGAGATTTGGAGCCTTCGCAATAAGTATGAAACCTGGTTGCGGATCGAGCTTTTGGCCTGTGAGGGGCGGGTGCGGGAAGGGGAAATGCCTCAGGCGGCGCTGGATACATTGAAGGCCAAGGCGGCGATTAACCCGGATCGGATTGATCAGTTGGAGCTGGAGGTTCGGCATGACGTGATCGCCTTTCTCTCTGCAATAACAGAGGTCGTCGGAGAGCCGGGCCGTTGGCTTCACTGGGGGATGACTTCGTCGGATGTCCTGGACACAGCGCTGGCCGTGACGATGCGCCGGGCGGCCGATCTGATTGTGGACGATCTAACGGATCTGCTTTCCGCCCTGCAGGAGAAGGCCGTTCTCCACCAAAAGACCGTCATGATTGGGCGATCACATGGCATGCATGGGGAGCCGATCACGTTCGGATTGAAAATGGCGCTTTGGTATGATGAAATGCGGCGCAATCTGCGTCGCATGCGGGAGGCGCGCGATGTCATCTCCGTGGGCAAGCTCTCGGGCGCCATGGGCACATATGCCTATCTTCCGCCCACCGTGGAACGCTTTGTTTGCGATGTGCTGGGACTTCAGCCGGAGCGGGTGTCCAATCAGGTGGTGCAGCGGGACCGCCATGCGCAGTATGTGCAGACATTGGCCCTGATCGCCGTCAGCCTTGAAAAGTTTGCCACGGAGATCCGCCATCTTCAGCGGACGGAAGTGGGGGAGGTGGAAGAGCCCTTTTCCACGGGACAGAAGGGATCTTCCTCGATGCCGCACAAGCGGAATCCCATCGGTTGTGAAAACATCTGCGGGCTTTCGCGCGTCGTGCGTGCACACGCCGCGGCCGCGTTGGAGAATGTCCCGCTATGGCACGAGCGCGACATCAGCCACTCTTCGGTCGAGCGTGTTATTCTGCCGGACAGCGCCATCTTGGTGGATTTTATGCTCCACCGATTTACCCGGATTCTGCGTGGCCTGGTCATCTATCCGGATCGGATGGCACGGAATCTGGCGCAGACCGGTGGCGCAATCTTTTCGCAAAGTATTTTGCTGCGCCTCACCCAAAAAGGGATGCTGCGGGAGCGGGCCTACGAAGCGGTGCAATCGGCTGCCATGCAGGCATTGCGGACCGGAGATGCGTTTCAAAAGAGGATACTGGATGTCCCAGACGTTCAGTCATATCTGAGTGCGGCGGAGATTGCGGCCTGTTTCGATCCACAACCTTATATTCGACACGCTGAAACCATTCATGAACGGGTCTTTGGGAAGGAATGACCAAGGCGCGCATCTATATCACACCCAAATCGGACATCCTGGACCCACAGGGGAAAGCGATCGTGGAGGCGTTGCGGGCGCTTGGATTTTCCGATGTGGCCGAGATGCGTGTTGGAAAATATATGGAGATATTGCTCCATTCTACACAGGGCCGTTCTGCGGCGCAGCAGGTGGAGGCGATGTGTGAAAAATTGCTGGCTAACACGATCATTGAGACCTATCGGTACGATATTGAAGAGATACCTTAAGGTACGGACGGATGATCGAGTGATCTTGAATCATGGGAGAAGTCTTGGATGAATGCGGAGAGTATTAAGCGGGTTTATTCTATCTTTTCAGGTTTCTACGATGTGGTTTTTGGCCAGCTTTTTCATGCCTCGCGGGCCGAGGCCATTGGAATGCTGAACATACAGGGGGGTGAGACAATCCTGGATGTGGGGGTCGGAACCGGCCTCTCCCTTCCCTACTACCCGCGAGGATGCCGTGTGGTAGGGATTGATTTCTGTGAGGAGATGCTTGGAAAGGGGCGTATACGGATGGACCGGCACGCCATGCCGCATATTGAACTGATGCAAATGGACGCGATGCGGATGGACTTTCCCGACAATGCCTTTGACGCGATCTTTGCCGCATATGTGATTTCCGCGGTGCCCGATCCGCATCAGGTGTTGAACGAGATGATCCGGGTCTGCAAGGTGGGTGGGAAGATTGTGTTGCTGAACCATTTCCAAAACGGAAACCGATTCATTTCCGCCTGTGAAAAGGTGATCTCCCCGTTGACAAAAAAGATCGGTTTCCGCGCCGATCTAGACTTGGATGCACTGCTGGCCGGGACACCGCTGACCGTTCAAAGGAGTCGGCGCGTCAAGCCGTTGAACTATTGGAGCGCGGTACAGTGCGTTAAAAAGAGAAGGGAGCACGCGAATGGGAATGGGAGATCTCATCCCGACTGAGTGATATGCATTGACGTTGTTGCGCCTGTAGCTCAATTGGATAGAGCGCCGGCCTCCGAAGCCGTAGGTTATGGGTTCAAGTCCCGTCAGGCGCACCCCCCACAGCCCTCCCGCTAATTTTTTTAGAACCGACGGCCTCTAGCTCCGTATCGCCACCCTTAAGACGCCCTGCTGTTTGCGTAGGGAACGTTCCCTATGTTGCGTAGAGGCGATAAAAATAGAGGACTTTTTCGACGTAGCGTTCTGTTTCTCGGATGGGTGGAATGGCGCCGTGCCGCAGCACACGTTGAAGACCGGCGTTATAGGCTGCCAGCGCCAGCTTGAGGTCGTCGTTCAGGATGTTCAACAGTGATCGAAGATATCGAATCCCCCCTTGCACATTTTCCTCGGGGCTGAAGGGGTCTGTTACCCCCAGCGTAGATGCCGTCTGGGGCATCAGTTGCATCAGCCCAATGGCCCCTGCGGGAGAAATTGCCCGGTCATTAAAATTTGATTCGACGCGGACGATGGCCTTGATGAGGGCCTGATCCATTCCATATTTGTTGGCCTCCTTTTCGATGAGCGCGTCGAATTCGCTGCGCCGCAGCCTTTTCTCGGTCGTCCCGTATTTTGCAAGCCGTTGATAACGGCTATCGCTTGGCGCATCGGTAAGGTGTACCGTTCCCGCCTCGTCAATAAATCGAAAGACCTCGATCGCAAATCCGCGAGCCTCCGACAAGAAAAAAATAAAGATCGCACTGACAAAAATAGATAAGCGCATTGTGTTCCCATTTCGTTGTGGATATTACAAACCGTGTTGTACTGCGGAAGAGCCTTGGTTTCGAGGCTACCAGTGACGCCCCATCCTGTCAAATTTGACACATCCAGCGTGGGCCCAAAACCAGACCGCTCTCTTTCGGTTTTTGGAACCCCCTCCTCTTTCGCACCCGGTTCCCAGTGCGGTACAATCCTGCCGTTGTGAGACAGTGGATAGATGGGGAGTCCCCTCTTCATGGCCGTGGCGTTTGCTCTGGTTGGCGTCTGGATTATACTGCTTGCCCTCCCAGGCATTCGTCGTCCTCCACCTGGATTTGAACGAAAATACTGCACGGACTGCCAGACCGAAAACACCTACCAGGATACCGTCTGTCAAAAATGTGGGAAACCACTTAGACCTAGTACTGAACCATGATTTCGGATCGGACGAAAACTGCGGCGCTCCTCACGGTCGGCAACGAAATCCTCTCCGGCGCGGTGACGGACAGCAACTCCCCCTACATAACACGGAAGCTCAGAGCGCTGGGTGTAGATTTGCGGCGGGTGGTCATTTTACCTGATGAGGTGGATCCTATTGCGGAGGAGATCTCGTTCTGTAAAAAACGGTTCGACTGGATTTTTATCGGTGGTGGGATCGGCCCAACCCATGATGACGTGACGGTGGCGGGGGTTGCAAAAGGACTGGGTGTCCCGCTGACACGCCATCCAGAAATTGTGCGGCACTTGTCAGAACGGTACGGAAGCCCCCTGACATCTGTCCAAGCCAAGCTGGCAGACTTGCCGGAAGGGACCCAGTTGTTCCCGGTGAAAGATCGCTTGCCGATTCCCTATGTCGAAAATATCTATATCTTCCCCGGGATACCCAAGCAACTGGTTCAAAAATTTGAAGCCATTCAGGAATGGTTCCAGGGGCGACCTTTCCACGTCGCCAAGATTTTTCTTCAGATTGAGGAGGAGGAGATCGCGGAGACGCTCAACCGTGCGGTGATTGCATTCCCACGCTTACGCTTGGGTTCCTATCCCCATCCAGAGCGATCAGACTATCGTGTGGTGCTGACGCTCGAATCTAAAGTTGTGGAGGAGTTGGATGAGGCCACGCGGTTTCTCCTCGTGCGCCTGCCCCACGAGGCGATTGTGCAGGTTTTAGAGGCCGAAAAAGGGCCCAGCCGCACAGCAGGCGACCCCTCTTAAGGCACCCATCACCCTCCAGGGAACCGACCGGTCGTGGCGACCAGGCGCCCATCCCACTATCCCTTCCCCAACACAATGCCGACTAAAATTACGAAACCAATCCAGACATGCGCACGAAACATGGCAAAGAGGGCTACTTGTGAGGTCTCTTCTTTCAACCTGACAACCTGCCATGAGAATGCCCCTGCCGCTACGGCCAGGGCCACCCAATAGATGGCTCCCATGTTGCCCTCTCTCCCCGCCCAAAACAAAAAGAGGATTGTCAGCGTATAAAGCAGGCCGATGGCGGCTCGGCATTGCGATCCGAAGAAGACCGCCGCAGATTGCACTCCGATTCTTCGATCTTCTTCCCTGTCCATCATGGCGTAGACGGTGTCGTAGCCCACCGTCCAGAAGAGGTTGGCAAAAAAGAGGAGTCCCGATATGAACGTGATGGTGCCGTGTGTGGCTGTCCATGCCATCGGAATACCGAAACTGAAGGCGATCCCCAGAACAATCTGCGGAAGTGGGGTGAACCGTTTGGCAAAGGGATATAACAGCGCAACGCCCAATGCCGCAAAGCTAAGGTAGATTGTGAGGCGGTTCAGCATGAGCACCAACGCAAAGGCAAACGTCAGGAGAATACCCAAAACAGAGAGCCCCTCGGCCAGCGTAAGACGTCCTGCGGCCAGAGGTCGGTTGCAGGTGCGCAAAATCCGCGCGTCAAATTTGCGGTCGGCCATATCGTTTACAACACAACCAGCGCTTCGCATCATGAATGTCCCCAGACAAAAGACGATAAAGTGGGTCGGCGTGGGCCAACCTTCGGAGGCCCAAAAGAGCGATCCCATGGTCGGGCACAACAGCAGTAGGGTGCCGTAGGGCCGATCCAGCCGCATTAACTGCGCCACGTCGGCGCGTTTTTTCCAAAGGAAGCGCATCGTGCCCATCTCTCTGTTGGGAACGGGTCAATAATGCCATAGGGCGCGTGATGCGGACAAGTTCCCCCGCCGGCCAGAGAGACCCATGCCGCCGAAAGTGCACCCGTCACTGCCTAGAAAAAAGTCCACGCCTGGACCGGATCATCCCTGGCGTCAGTGGCAGTCTCAACATAAAATCAATCCGGTCTGTGTAAAAGAGTTGGCAGGAGGAGCGAAGGGATCACCCCTATAAAGTGACCCCCTCAGGAGAAACCCATGACGTTTCTATCACGTTACTTCATGTGACATTTCTAAAGAGTCTTAACAGACAACTTTTCTTGCCCAGAGTGCAATATGTATGTAGCGGATACAACATCTTGAATCGCAATACTGTTTGTCGTATCATCCCGTCGGCCCGCACCCCGTCTATAAGGAGCGTTCCCTCATTAGCCTGTACAACATGCAGCCCCTCCTACACAAATAAGGGAGAGATGTCCGAGTGGCCGAAGGAGCACGACTGGAAATCGTGTAGGTGGACAAAATCCGCCTCGGGGGTTCAAATCCCCCTCTCTCCGCCAGTCCTGGGAACAAGCCATGCGGACGAAAAACGGCTTTGCACACCATCCATATCGGTCGGTTTACCCATGACGAGGCCGCGACATAAGGGCTTCGGATGACGTCGAACGAGGGGGGCGTCGCCTCATCCTCCGGGTCCTCGGAGCTGCGGCGCGACGTCTCCATCTGGGGGTCATTCAGCTGGGGCTATGCCGACGTCGGCGCGGATGTCTACGTGGCGCTGGGCCTGGTGGTGGGGGCCGCCCACGGCGCGGCGCCTCTGGCCTTTCTGGTCGCGGGCCTGGTCTACATTTTGGTGGGACTGGCCTACACCGAGATGGCCTCGGCCTACCCGGTCGCCGGCGGCGGGCAGTACTACACCACCCGCGGTCTGGGCGACATCTGGGGCTTCATCACCGGCGCGGCCCTGCTGCTCGACTACACGATCTGCATCGCCCTCTTTGCCGTCGCCTCCGCCGGCTACATCAACTTCTTCTTTCCGACGCTTCAAACCTCTGCCATAGACATCGGGCCATTCCGGGGGGTCAACCTCCCCTGGCTGTGCGAATCGCTGGGCCTCATCTTTCTCCTGACGATCCTGAATATCCGAGGCATCCGCGAGTCGTCCCTTTTTAACGAGCTCATCGGCGCCGTGGACATGATCATGGAAACGGCGATCATCGTTTTCGGCTTCGTGTTTGCCTGGAAGCCGGAGTTGGTGGTTTTCCAGTTCCAGACCGAGTTTCCATCCACCGAGCAGTTCTTCTACGCCGTCTCGGTGGCCATTATTTCCTACGTGGGCCTGGAGTCCATCTCCCAGGCCGCGCAGGAGACGCGACGCCCGGCGACCATCATCCCACGGACCTCGGTCTCGCTGATTATCGTCGTCCTGCTGTTTGCGTTGGCGTTCCCGACGCTGAGCCTGGGCGTGCTCCCCTGGCAGGTCCTGGCCGAACACGAATCCGATCCCGTCGCGGTGCTGGCCAGCCACATCCCCTACATTGGGTTTCTCGCGGGTCATGCGGCGGCGGTCCTGGGGGCGACAATCGTGTTGATCTCGGCCAATACCGGCGTGATGGGTGCCTCACGTCTCAGCTACAGCATGGGTGAATTTAAGTTGATAGACCCCTGGTTTAACGCGGTACATCCCCGATATCACACGCCGGTGCGCAACATCCTGTTCTTCTGCGGCGTGGCGGTGGCACAGGTACTGTTTGCCTTCTCGTTCGGCCCGAAGGCGATGGACGCGATGGTCAACATGTATGCCTTCGGGGCCACGCTGGCCTACCTGCTGGGGTTTGTCGCCCTGATTGCCCTGCGGATTCGAGACCCTTACACACCACGACCCTACAAGATGCCCTGGAATGTCCGGGTGGGCCAGGTCACAATTCCGATCCTGGGCATCGTCGGCTTTTTCGCGACGCTTGCGTTGCTGGGCGTGGTGATCTGGACGCACCCCCTAGGGCGGGTGGCGGGGCCAGGCTGGATATTGGGTTGGTTGGGTTATTACCTGTGGTACCGATGGAAGAGTGGACTACCGATTTTGGGAAGCCAAAAACGGGCGTGGGAGGCCGAACAGATGGCCACTCTGCAATCGGCGGAAGAGTTCGACCTTCTGGAGCAATACAAACTGGCCCTCGCCGAACGAGACAAGTCCCGACGAGATGCGGTGGGCGTCATGGACATTCCGTAGCCTATGCGACGACTCTCTGCAGTAGACTGCGGCAGATTGATCAACATGATCCTCGCCTTACTGGTGGGAGGGGTCCTCCTGCTCCGCGCGGTCCTGCGAGGTGCCCCCTGGCCCGCCTATTTGATGGGTGTGGGGTTTTTGGTGTTCGGCGGATATCGGCTCTACCTCTACGCCCAATACCGGAAAGGGGGAAGATAGCGTGTCATCAGAGGCACTGGCCATCGTGGCCGAAATCCGACCGCTGGGGGTCCTCATTGCCACAGGCTTTGTTGGGACACTGCTCGCCGTGCTCTGGTGGATGCTCAATCCACCCGCCCTGATCCCAGCGGCGGCGGCCAAGGCGCGCCAATCGCTGTTTGCCGTCAAGAAAATTTTGGTGCCGACCATCGGCCTGCCGTATGCGGAACGGGGTGTGGAGCTGGCCTGTCGCCTGGGGGACGACCAACACGCGCAGATTCTGCTGGCCTATGTCTTGGAGGTGCCGCGCACCCTGCCGCTGAGCGTCCCGCTGCCGGAGGCGGAACAGCGCGCGGCGGAGGCCCTGGAACGGGGGGCGTCCATCGTGGCCCTTCATGACATTCCGGTGACGAAGATCGTTCAGCGGGCGCGGCTGGCCGGAGAGGAAATCGCCAAAATTGCCAAGGCCCACGACGTGGACATGATCGTCCTGGGCCTGCGCTCCGAGGAAGAGGGGCTGCGCGGCGCAACACTGGGGAAGACCTCCGACAGCATCCTGCGCAATGCCCCCTGCGAGGTGGTCATCAACAAGTTGCCGAAATCATGGACGTAAGTGATAAGGCTGCGATATCGGGAGGGATAAGACCATGCGGATCGTCGTTTTAGGCGCGGGACGGCTGGGCGCCCGTCTGGCCAATGTGCTGGTGGGGGAAGGACATGCGGTCGAGGTGGTGGATCAGGACGAAGGGAAATTTAAGAGCCTGGACGAACATGCAAATCTCCATCGGATCACGGGCAACATCTTCGACGCGGAGACGGCACAGGCCATCTTTGCCACGCCGCCGGACGTTTTTATCGTTGTTACCGGAAAAGATAATGTGAATCTGATGGTTGCACAGGCGATGAAAAGACAATACCATATCCCCCGTGTCTTGGTGCGGGTTTTCGATCCCACGCTGGCGAGCGTCTATGCAGATTTGGGGATCGAGACGGTCTGTCCCACGCACTTTGCCATCCATGAAATGCGTAAAATGATTCAGCACACTACGACATAAGGCTGCGACATAGGTCTGCCGCGGCCTTCAAACGGCTCGACGACCTCTGACGTTGCGTTGTGTACGGTGGGAGAATAATCCATGTACATCATTGTGGTCGGTGCGGGGAAGGTCGGATCTCACCTCACGAAATTTTTGCTGTCGGAAGGGCACGAAGTCCTGTTGATCGAAAAGGAAAAGAGCAAGGCACCAGAGCTATCCACACAGTTTCAAGAGTCGTTTCTGGAGGGCAATGGTTCTCGGGTGAGCGTTCTTCGAGAGGCCGGCGCCAATCGTGCCAATGTCTTGGTGGCCGTCACCGGCGCCGACGAGGAGAATCTGGTGGTCTGCCAGGTCGCAAAATCGGTCTTCAAATGCCCGCGCACCATCGCTCGCGTCAATAACCCCGACAACGAGTCGCTCTTTTCTGCCTTGGGGGTGGATGCCACGGTCAGCGCCACGCGCCTCATTGACTCCCTCATCGAAGAGCAGGTAGAGGCCGATGACATGGTGATTCCCCTTGTGACACTGCCGGGGGATGTGGAGATCATAGAAGTGGACCTCTCCCCAACGTCGGGTATGGTGGGCCGGAAGGTGCGGGATATCCGCTTTCCGGAGGGGGCCCACTTCATCGCCATGATTCGAAAGGAAGAAGTGATCGTCCCCAAGCTGGAAATCATGTTTGAAAAGGGGGACAAGGTGTTGGTGCTCGTGAAAAAGGAGGCGGAACAGATGCTGCGGGAGATGTTTTGATGGAACG
>Ga0247727_10018737_pt1 | contig 10836 bp, 12 predicted proteins | sample WisWelCaveWW1625_FD_202498 | JGI IMG/M metagenome (GOLD analysis project Ga0247727, IMG submission 202498) | Biofilm microbial communities from Wishing Well Cave, Virginia, United States - WW16-25 | ecosystem: Environmental > Aquatic > Deep subsurface > Groundwater > Cave microbial mat | place...
GGGACATCCTGCAACCCCGCCAGGTAGATGACCATCGCATGGCCCGTTCCCCAGAGGCTGGTGAGGACAATCCCGGGTTTTGTCCACGACGGATCCTGCAACCAGTTCGGAGGCTGCAGCGGCAAACCCAGCCATTGGCCCACGCAACTGGTCACAGGCCTGATGATGGAATTCACGAGCCCGTCATCGTCGTGCAGGACCCACTGCCACAGGACGGCCAGGCAGACCGTTGGCACCAGACTCGGCAGGAAGAAAATCGTCCGAAACACCCCGCGGAACGCGATGTTCAAATTCAGCAACAACGCCAGCGAAAGCGAGGTAACCGTCGCCAATGGGATGAAGAAGATCGCGAAGGTAATCGTATTGGACAGCGCCAGCCAGAAGCGGCGGTCGGTCAGGAGGTCCGTGTAGTTTTGGAGACCGATGAAATGGGGAGTGTAAAGAACGGAGTAATCAGAGAGCGAAAAATAGATCGAGCTCAGCAATGGGTAGAGACTCATGAGGGAAAACCCCATCACCCACGGCAGGATGAAGAGAATCCCGAGTCGCAGATTCCGGCTACTCTTTCTCATGCCTTTTCCAGCAAGCAACGAGCTCGGGCTCCAGGCGGTCCCAGCGCGCGCTTCTACGATCAACAGCCTTCTGCTGCCTCATCTGTATTTCCGGCATGAGATCCGAGGGGGTCGCAACCATGGTCCAGAGCTTCGATACTCCATCCATCAAATCAACCTTGTATTCCACCCAGCTCGAGAGGCGTGGAATGATCTTTGCATTCGGACTTTTCGCGAGTTCCAGGAAGTTTCGGATATAGGGGTTCTCGTGGCGTTGAAAAAAGTCGGGAGACACCTTTTTCAGCGGCGAAAACTTCCTTTGCGCCAGAGAGAACTTCTCCATCGGCCCTTGCGAGGAGACATAACGGATGAATTCGAATGCCTCCCTGGGATGTTGGGACCCGACCGGAATCGCCAGGATGTCGCATTCCGCGATTGTAACATTCGGGAATTTTTCCGGATCCACGGATGGAAAGGGGGCCACCCCCCATTCGAAATCGGGCGGGCCATACGCCTTGATCCAATTATACATCCACGATCCCTGAAGGATCATCGCAACCTTTCCCGTAAAAAACGGGTTTTGCGGCGACGAGAAGGATCCGTATCCTTCGCGCAAGGCGATCAGATTGTGGACGCCAAAACGTTTCGGGTAACTCTGCACCCATTCCATTGCAGCAAGGTTCGCCGCACTGTCGGCGGTCACACGACGGTCGTGATCCCACAGATCCCCCCCAAACCACAGGCACCAGTAATAATTCCACCAACCGGGTTCCTCCGGAATGTGCCCGATGCATTCGATCGATCCATCCGGCCGTCGTTTTGTCAGCTTTTTGTTATATTCCTCCAGCTCCGCAATCGAGCGCGGAGGCCTTTCGGGATCCAGACCGGCTTCGCGAAAGAGCTTCTTGTTCCAGTGGAGCGCGATGGTGTAGGGCGCCGAAGGCAGGGCCCACAGGCACCGTCGGTGGGTGCAAAGATCCCAAAAGACATCGATGTAGTCTGATTTCTCGAGGCCGGCCTCCCTCGCGAGCCGGTCCAGCGGCAGCAAGGCATTCTGCTCGACATAGGTGGGAACGATCCAGCTCCATAAGCTGGCGACATCCGGTGGATTGCCCCCGGCGGTGGCCATCAGCAGCTTGCGATCGATGGCGCTGGTCGTCAGGTACTCCACTTGAATACGATCCTGGGACGCATTGAAATCGGCCACGATTGCCTTCATGGCCGCGCCCTCGTTCCCCGTCCACTTCTCCCAGTACTTGATCACCGTCCGTCCCCTCTTTGAGGCGTCTGTTGAGACGGAAGTCACGGCGCCGGGCCGGCACCCGACCACCATCAACAAAAGGATTCCGCCCAGCGGAATCCATATTTTCCACCGATTTTCCTCAGTCATTCTTCTTCTGGATGATCTCGATCTCTTCCTCGCTCTGGGGCGCCTTCAGCATCACGATCTCCGAGCCGCGAGGTGACCGGTGCCGGCGTACCTCGGCCAAACCAAGGACATCTCGATAAAACGAGACCGTTTTTTCCAGGCCATTCACCCGATATCGTGTGTGCAATAGTTTCCTGATGTGACTCATTTTCATCGTTTCTCCAGTTCCTTGTAGAGCATATCAACCATGGAACGACATCTGGAATCCAGGAGGGTGGAAGTCCACACCTCCAAATACCGGATGGGATACGAAAGCCCAACCTCGAAAGTCTGTTTCATGTCATCGGAATTCTTGATGTAGAGACGTTCGGGCGGCGTTCCGGCTCCGACGGGGAAAACCGAGTCGAAGTCCGTTGGCATCATCGTCTGGAAACCCAGTCCCGCGGTCCCTGAACGCGCCAGCATGATGCTATGCCAGGATCTCTTCCCTTTTTCAGCCATGGTTTCCCGGGCGGTTTTGTTCTTCTCTCTCAACCCATCCTGCTGCAGACAGAGTTTGCTTCCAAAAATCTGCATGGCATCATCCACGATCTTCTCGGCCAGGTCCACTCCATTGACGCCCGGCATACTTCGAATGGGCTCTGAAAGCGCCAGCACAAAATATTTTCCCGGGAAACTTTTCCTGTACGTCAGCATGGTTTCATGCCAGCTCCAGAGCAGGTCCTTTTGGCACTGCTCCTTATCCGGACAAACAATTTTCAACTGATCTGGTGAGATATCTTCAGGAGGCGGGATATAATACATTTCCTGTCCGATCCCACAACTGATACAAACCCTCTGGATCCGTGGATGAGAGCTGTAGCGCTCACCCAGTTTGATGAGAAACCCATTCCATTCTTTCTGGAAAGCAGGATCACCAAGGTGAGGGATCCGGCTGGGTTCCTGCCAGCTCGAAATGAACTCTGCATGGGTGGTTGCCTTTTCCCAGAGCCAGTCCGGGTTGTATCGTCTGGCGGCGCCACCAATCACCCTCAGCACAACCAGCTTATCGTATTTTTCCGCGATCTCCAGGACTCGGTCAATCGAAGTCCATTCGGGATTTGATCAGGATCGTTGGCGGTGTTAGGGTGAGGCCTCTATCGAAACATGTTCAAGCCCAAGCATGTCTGTTTTCCCCCGTCCGAAACCGAGCACGCCCGGTTTCTGAAAGACCTGCGCGTGGAGAAGATAGGGTGCCTCTCCCGGAAGGAGGCCTTCAGTCGCAACTTTGTCTTCGACACCTGGGCGATGATGTACGTGGTGGGCGGCCGGGGCACCTTCCGGGCGGGGAACGGCCCCACGCTGACGGTGGGGCCCGGGAGTTTTTTTACCGGTTGGCCGGGGCCCGTTTTCAACTACGGTCCACCGGCAGGAGAGACCTGGGAAGAGTACTTCATCACCCTCACGGGTCCCCGTGTGAAACGGTGGATTGCGCAGGGAATTTTTCCCCAGAGCCCCGCCATCTTCCGTGCGGGGGTGCTTGCCGAGCAGGTCGAGGAGTTTCACCACATCCTGAACATCTGTACCCGCGCGCCCCCGGCGCGTACGATGAGGTTACGCTTCGCATTGAACAAATCCTGGTGCGATTCGCCCACGCCCGTCGGGGAGCGTTTGTGCGCAAGTCCGTCGCCGACGCCCCCGTCCAGAAGGTCCTGCGGGTGATCCACGCGCGTTTTCGCGAGGAGCTGGATTTTCACGCGCTCGCGCGCGAACATGGGATCAGCTACAGTAGCCTCCGACGGGCCGTCAAAACTTGCACGGGGCTACCGCCCCAGCACTACCTCAACCGGGTGCGCATCACCCGGGCCAAGGAGTTGCTCTGCGATTCCGGTCGTCCGATCAAGCAGGTGGCGGAGGAAGTGGGCATCGAGAACCCGTATTATTTCTCCACCCGCTTCCGTCAGTACGAAGAAATGTCGCCGCGCCAGTTCCGGCTGAGCCTCAAGCCGTTCGATTCGGAGTAACAGAAGTTGCTCATACCCTGCTTCGCTCCTTCCAACTGGTAATGTTCCATGAACCCGGCTCGTTGAGCGGACCGTAGAGCCGGTATGAGTGGATCGATTACTGTTTCTTGGCCTTCTTCGAAGGCTTGGCCTCCACAGAGACCGATTCGGAGGGCTTGGATTCGTTGCCGGCGGCATCCACCGCCTTCACATGATACGTGTGGGTCGCACCGGATTTCATGTCGGAATCACTCCAGCGCGTGTTCGCGGTCGCCAGGACTTTTGATCCATCACGGTAAACGTTGTATTCTGTCACCCCAATGTTGTCGGTGGAGGCCGACCAGGAAAGTTCGATCGTGTGGTTCTTGTCCCGCTTGTCCTGTTTGAAGACTGCGGTAAAACCCGTCGGGGATGAAGGTGGTTCCGCATCCCTGCGATTGCGGTGGGAGGGTGGTTTCTCATTGGCATCATCTGGCTTGTTGGGAAACTGCGCCCTGGACGATTCATTGCCGGCGGCGTCCAGCGCGCTCACCGCGTATCGGGTGTCGCGCTCCGAAGGCTCGTCGCTGTAGCTTGTACCCTCCACCGTGGCCATCAACTCATCCTGGTGATAGAGCCGGTAAGCGACCACGCCGACATCATCCGACGCCGCCTGCCATGAGAGCTGGAGGGTCCCTTTTTTGGCGCTCTTCGTGCGCTGGAGGTTGGTGGGTGGTTGAGGGGGCATGGTATCCGGCGCGAGTGGCTTGGGGCCGGGCGGCGATGGTGAGGGGATTTGTAAAGGATCCTGCGCCGGGGTTGTTCCGTCCAACAAGGAAACGGAGGATGCCGGGGCGCGCCGTGTCTTCACGATGTAATCGATCGTCACCACCGCGACCAGGAGAAGCACCACAGCGACCGGAACAGCCACATTGATTGGGAGCCTGGCCATATTCCATCCGAATATCGCTCAACTTTTGCCAGACGCACAAGTTTTTTGCGCGGCAGGGTCGTACAGCTTCCCAAAGGCTGCTCCCATCAACCTCCAGCGCCTTTCGCTGATGATCGTTGCACCGGAAAATCCTGTAAATCCCGTAAATCCTGTCAAAAAAGGGCTCTCCCGCGCGGTGGCCTGGTTTCAAGCTGATTTTTTGAGAGTCCTCTGGTCTCCCTGTCGCACCGTGACACCCTCCTTATCCAGGCGCTCCAACAGAGGGATGATCACCCGCCGGCTCGTGCCCACCGCCTGACGCAGATCGCTCGCCGTACCCCGTCCTTTGGCAGCCAGGAAACCGCGCACCATCTCGGTGGCCTTCCTGAGGCTCTCGGCCACAAAGATGATGTCATCCGAAATCCGGATCACCTCGCCGGCGTCCAATAGAAACCGCAACGCCTGTTCCCCGGCCGGCCCCGATACCAGTTCCTTCCGTGACGGTGGATCCATCGGTTTCGCCGCCAGGGCTGCGCGTAATTGTGCCACCGGCCCCTGCAGATTCGGCGGCAGACTGAGTTGATGCGTTCTGCGCCGGATCGCGCCCGCGGTTTGTGTAAACTCGGATTTGCATAGATCCGCCACCAGCGCGTCGAAGAACCCGGAAGGCTGTCCTTTGCCTTCCACCACGGCGCGCAGCCGTGTCAGAACGAGCCCGGGATGTTCGGGATGATCGCGATGCTCGGCGTCGATCGCCTCCGCCGCGCACTGGCGGACCTGCGCCCACCATGCCGGATCTGTCATCATGTCTCCCACCGCAATCGCATGCCCGCTTTTCACCAGCTGCGACAGGGCCTGTTCCACCTCCGCCTGGCTGAAGAGCACCCTCGAAGGCATCGGCCCTTTCCTCATCACGCCGTCGCGCGCGAGTTGGGTGCCAACGAACACCGACGCATCCCCGGGAGAGGCGGCTCGTCCGGTGAGAAACCGGACCCTCGCTTCGCTGCGCACCCGCCGGCCCTCTGCCTCTGCATCGAGGATCCGCCCGCCCGCCAGCGTGCGTTGCTCCGACCAGTCGCGCAGGATGAAGCGATCGCCCGCGAAGGCGAAGACCGGCGTTTCCAGCCGCAAATGAGCGAGACAGCTCTGCCCACGCCCGAGTTCCCCGGCGTTGATGAGAAGAATGCGCGCCCCGGTGTTGCTGCTGCAATGATGCAACCGGACACGCATACGGCTCCGGATCGGGCGCAACTCTTCCTCGCCTTCCATCAGGCGTCCGGTCCTCTCAAGCACCACATCGAGGAAACGACTCGGGCGCCCCAGTTCCTTGAGCGTGAGGACATCTCCGCGGTGAATCTCGTTTCCCGTTGCCGCCTGGTCTTTCGAGGCCACGGCGAGATCCGGCAGGTTCACCGCGGTCCGGGTGGATGGACCGCATGCGTCCGTGTTCCGGTTGTGAGACTGCAGGCTCCGGACGCGGGAGGTCTTCCCCGAAGGTTGAACGATGACCTCCTGTCCACGCTTGAGCGTTCCCCCGGTCAGCGTACCCGTCACGACCGTCCCGATGCCCTGGAGAGTGAAGGCCCGGTCGACCGGCAGGCGGGGTTTTCCAATATCCATCTGGACGGGCATGTCTTTAAGAATCGAGGCCAGCGCCTGTTTCAATTCGTCCAGGCCGGTGCCCCGGATGGCGGAGGTCGGAACAATGTTGGTGCCCTCAAATGTCGATCCCTTCAGTTTCTCGCCGAGGGCGGAAGTCACCTCAACTTCCCTGCCTTCCGCCAGGTCCGTCTTGGTCAATACCACGATCCCGCGCCGAACGCCGAGATAGCTGAGAATCTGGAGATGTTCCTCGGTCTGCGGCATCCAGCCATCGTCGGCGGCCACAACGAAGAGGGCGAGGTCAATGGAGCCCACGCCAGCCACCATGTTCTTGACGAAATCTTCGTGTCCCGGCACATCCACGATGCCGAGTTTGAAGGTGAGATCCGCCTTGCCTGCGAGCGAGCCGGGAATCTCCAGGTGGGCGAACCCCAGGTCAATGGTGATGCCGCGCGCCTTTTCCTCGGGAAGCCGGTCCGGATCCACACCGGTAAGCGCCTTGACGAGCGAACTTTTCCCGTGGTCCACGTGGCCGGCCGTGGCGACGATATAGTGGCGGACATTCATGCAGCCAGGTCATCATCCCTTTATCCCTCCTGCATGTCCGCGTAAAGCAGCTTCCGCACCTTGGGACTTGTTGATTGGTACAACAACCTGCCTATCCACTCTTTGCCGGCGCCTGTTTCAAACGCCGGTTAAGACTCACGAGAGTGGCTTCGGCCTCATGGCGCCAGCCGGAATCCGGGTGATTGGCGATGAGATCCTCGTAGGCCTTCCTCGCCTCCTGCAGCCGCCCGGCGAGATCCAGCGCCCTCGCCGCAGAGAAGGATGCCTGGGGCGCCTGAAAGCTCTGCGGATAGGTCGCGGCAACGGATTGATACACCTTCACCGCTTCATCCACTTTTCCCCGGGTTTCGAGGATGGTTGCCAGCCCCAGCAGGGCGGAGGGAACGAGGGAAGACTCCGGGTATTTCTTCACTGCTTCCTCGTAGAGCGCCGCGGCCTGATCCATGCGGCCCTGCTCGAAATGAAGATCGGCCGCCTTCAAGATGGCCAGCAGCGCGGCCTCCGTCCCCGCGAAATCCTGCGCCACCGCCTGGAGTGCTTCCACCGACCCGGCATCCGCCAGGCGCATGCCGGCCCTCTCGCGCAACTCTGCCTCGTGGTAATACCACGTCGCCACGCCGGTGCCCGCGATCACTGCGGTGAGGCCCAGGCTCATCAGCCAGAATCTGTTGCGCCGAAAGAACTCGGCGACATGCTGATACGAAATCTCGCGTTCGTTTGGAAGGAGACCAGCGGCCCCGGTGGGTTCCCGTGGCGGATTTTGAGGCTGCGCCATCGGCTCAATTCTTCGCGTGCCGCATCGTGATCTGCCAGAGCGCGGCGAGCACGACCAGGGCAAAGACAACCCCGATGCCACCGGTGACCAGTTTTTCCGGGGTCGTCCAATCGCTGAAATCGAATGTCACCTGGATCGAGGGAGCTGGAGCCGGCGCGGAAGGTTTCGGAAGGGCTGTCGCGGTTTCGACCGGGGCGTTCGTTTGGGCCAACGCCTGCTGGCCTTCGGCGATCAGGGTCTGCCCTTCCTTGATTTTCGCTTCGGTTTCTTTCTTCTCCATGGCCGGAATGTCCACGGCCGGCGGAGGCTTGTTCATGGCAACGGTCCCCGGGGCGGTTTCACCCAGCTTGATGGTGCCCCCCGGGGCGGTGGCAAAGCTGCTGGCGGGCTTTTTGGCCTCCGCCTCGGCCCTGGCTTGATCGATGAGCTGCTGACCCTGCTCGATCTTCTGCTCCGGTGTCAGGGTGGCAGTCGGTGCTGGCGCGTTTGTATTTCCCGAGAGACCTGCCACGGCGGTGGCCACCACCGAGGCCTTGATCACCTGGATTTCGGCCTCCGACTGAGCCTTCGTTGCCGGTTCGCCGGCCGCACTGAGCTCAAAAAGAGCCTGAGCCGCATGGGCGTTTCCCTGCTCCTTGGCCTTTTGGGCCGCCTTGAAAAGCGTGTCTATACTTTTGTCAGTGGACCACCAGGCGAGGTTTTCCTTCTTGAACTCCACCTTGCCAAACTGGGATTGAAGGGAAAGCGCTGCTTCCGTCTCGGTGATCTCGCCCACCTGTGCCTGCCTGGTCTTGGTGAGCAACACACCTGCCTGCACCCCGCCCATCCAGCCGGGACACCCGCCCAGCAGAACCACGCCGCACAGGAATTGCTTGATCGATAGGCCGGTCATGAGACAGTCCTACAATCTTGACCAGCGGTCATGACGATGACAAGCAGGAATTCCCCTCTCACACGCGCTGTCCTTCTCGCGGCCGGGAAAGGCACACGGATGAAGCAGCTTACCGCGGACCTGCCCAAACCCATGATTCCCGTGGGTGGAGTGCCCGTGCTGGAACGGATCGTCACGGGGTTGACGCGCGCCGGCGTACGGGAGTTCCTGATCGTCACCGGCTACAAAGCGGAGGTGATCCGGTCGCACTTCGGCGCCGGACGCCGCTGGGGAATCACGATCCGCTACGTGCAGCAGGAGGTGCAGGACGGCACCGGACGCGTGGTGGAACTGGCGCGCAAGTTTGCGGGCAGGGAGGCCTTCCTCCTCGGTTACGGAGATATCCTCGTCCGAGCCTCAGCCTACGCGAAGGTGTTACGGGAATGGGTGCGGCGACCGGTGGATGGACTCCTGACCGTGGTGGTGGGGGAGGATCCGGGTAAGGGCGCCATTGCCGTCTTCGACCGGCAGTTTCACCTGCAGGAGCTGATCGAGAAGCCTTCGAAAATCGAGATCCGGAAGCTGCGACGCAACCTGCGAAACTTCAAACCGTGGTACAACGCCGGGATCTACGTCTTCACGCCCCGTATCTTCGAGTACACGGCCCGGCTCGAGAAATCGCCACGGGGTGAGTACGAATTGACGGATGCCTTGCGCCAGATGGCCCGCGATGGTCTGAAACTTCGCGGCGTACCGATCTCCGGCGGCTGGTGGGATGTCCGGGATCCTGCTGTGTTGGCCGAGGTGGACCGGAGGTTTCGAGGAGGCTCATGAACTCGAAGCTCGTGACATCGGGAACAGCCCCTTCTGGAGGGTGGTGCTTTGTCGCCCCCATTGGTGTCGAGGGGAGCGCCCGCCCCGGGTGACAATCCAACACCCCCTCCCATATTTCGAAAGGAAGAGGGGGCAGGTTGGAATTTAACCTTTTCCCCGGTGGATCCGGACGGAAACACCCCGGGTATTCGGGAGAATGAACTTGCGGACCTCGACCTCGACGGCGCGCACTTTGAAACTGCGCAGGATCGCCCGCGCCACATCCTCGGCGACGGTCTCGATGAGCTTTCTCGGCCGCTGACGAACGACTTCGCGGACCGTTCGATCCACCTTTTCATAGTCCACCGATCGCGTGAGATCGTCGCGCACCCCTGCCGTCTTCAGGTTCACTTCCATGGCGAGTGAAATCTCCAGCCGCTGCGGTCGTGCGCGCTCCTCGTCGGGAACACCCACACGCGCCATCACCTCGATGCCATCCAGGATGATCCGGTCAGTCATGGGGACTTCTGTCCCTGATTTGGGGACGCTGGAAGAGTGCGGTGTCACAAAGGATTCATTAAAGCACCCAACGAACGAAAAGCCGACCGATGACGAGGAGCGCGCCAAGGAGTCCCCACTTGGAACATGTGGCTGACCTTGCGCCTTGTCATTCGGTCCAGCGTCTGGCTCGTCTGAGGAGGCACCGTAGCGCAGAAGCTCGTTCAACGCCAGCCTCCTCCTGGCGGGGTTGGGATAGAGATTTCGCAGCTTGCGATTGAAATATTTGGCCCGGACGGGCATCGATTACACTGAACAGTGAGCTGTGCCTCTTGCAAAGTCATCGAGGTCTCGGTTTTCACCAGTGCTTTCGGAGGCTGTCCAACATAAAATATAACTTTCCCCCGTTTTCGTGGCTTCACCTTCAACCCTTCCACCACCGCCAAGTTGCGCTGGATAGCGTCAAAACTCAGGAACTCACGCGCGCCCAGCGTTAGCGCCGTGGCGACATGGAGCGGCTCTTTCATGGTCGCCACATGAGCATTGGCCAAGCCCTATCCAATAAGGTTATACATAGCTGCGTTTGCCAAGGGTGTTTTTTTCAAAATCACGGTAAACGCATTGGCGCATCCAAAATTTGGCAGGATAACGCGGATCGTGTTGTCATATCCTACGACCCCGTAAAGATCGTTTGCTGGGATATACCGGAAAGGATGATGGCTTCATCCTGCTGGATGCTGTAAATGATGCCATGCCAATGAGCGCGGGCGGCAGGATGCGGAATTTCACTTTCTGACATAAAATGTCCCTCGTCTCCCAATTGCGAAAACAGTTCGGCAGCGCGCGCGTGAGCGCGGATGCGGCCACGTTGGAGAAACATTCGTCGGATGCCTGGCTG